>ERZ1029858.40-NODE-40-length-109747-cov-110.114812_pt1 | contig 109747 bp, 107 predicted proteins | sample MGYA00519237_ERZ1029858 | MGnify/ENA primary metagenome ERZ1029858 (study PRJEB33666, sample SAMEA4610919) | skin metagenome | biome: Human-associated habitat; feature: Malodor aspect; material: skin | place: Philippines | collected 2015-08 ...
CCGAAACGGACTACTTCCCAAGCCGAACTGGACCACCTACATCAGATCAGACACAGTTGCACTGGCCCATCCGCATCTGCACCTGCTTGTCAAACAACGTCATCATGGGCATCGGGTCCTTCATACCGCCGTAGACGCCGCTCAGCGAGATAGTTCCGCCGCGCCGAACAGCATCAATGGCGGTGTAGAGCGCGCTCATGCGGTCCACACCCGCGTTTTGCATGGCGGCGCGGCCGAGCGGCGATGGCAGCAGACCGGTAGCAGCCTGCCTCCGGCACCGTGCGCACCGCGAGCGTCGACACTAACAACGAGGACCGCGACGCCCACGTACGCGGTGAAGACTTCTTCGCGGTAGAGCAGTACCCGGAGATGACGTTCGCCTCTACCAGCTTCGATATCGACGAAGCCGGCAACCGCACGGTGACGGGCGACTTGACCATCCAGTCCACCACCAAGCCCGTCACGTTCGAGGTGGAGACCTTCGGCGTAGAGGAAGACCCGTTCGGCAACACCCGCATCGGCTTCGAAGCGCGCACCACGATCAATCGCCTCGACTTCGGCATCAACTTCCAGGCACCGCTGAACTCCGGCGGCATGCTGGTCAGCGAGAAGGTTGCCATTGAGATCGAGGGTTCCGCAATCAAGCAGTAGCGGCTGCGTTCTCCAACGCACCTCTAGACGAACACTCAGCTGCACGTCACCCTCTTCAAACGTGCGCGTCCCATACTTGTCTTGCACGCCAAGGAGGGGCGTGACACGGGAAACAATGACAGCGAAGCGGCCGGCCCTCGACAGGGGGCCGGCCGCTTCGTGGATGAAACGGCAACGCGACCTATACCGTCGGCGAGTGTCTCATCGCGGCTGCCGGCGCTGATCGCCAACGCGGGATGTGTTGTCACCCCTGTTTTCACCGTCCGCCAGCCGAACAGTGTGGCTCCCGCTTTTCCCCGGGAGCGCATGCGCCGGTTCAGCACTACACTGACGGAGCGTGCTGAACAGGAGATCTTTCATGTCCGTCGCCGCTGCGGCGGGCGTGTCTGCGCTGGCTGGGTGCGCGTCGTCGCGCGAGACAGCAGTGACGGAGACCGCCACCATTACCTCCACCTCCCGCGAAACGGTTACGGCCTACGCCGGCCCCGAACGGTATGCCGGGCGGGCGCCTGTTTTGTTCGGCTCGTCGTTGCCCGGCATTGTGGAAACAGTGCCTACCGTTCCGGGCAGGCGCACCATCGCGCTGACATTTGATGCCTGCGGTGGACCCCACGGATCCGGAGTAGACCAACAACTGGTGGACACGCTTCGGCAGCATTCAGTGGCCGCGACGCTGTTCCTCAGCGCGAGTTGGATGAGAGCGAACCCCGATGTGACGCGGCGCTTGGCGGCCGATCCCCTGTTCCGGTTAGAAAATCACGGCACGCGCCATCTGCCACTGACAGTCAACGGGGCTGCGGCGTACGGCATCCCTGGCACGGCAAGCCCGGCGGAGGCCATCGCCGAGATAGACGGCAACCGGGCGTTACTGGCCGAATACGGGGTTGAGTCCAACTGGTTCCGCGCGGGGACTGCGCACTACGACGACGTAGCAGTGGAAATAGCCCGAGGGCGCGATGTGCGCATCGCGGGCTACACCGTCAACGCCGACTTCGGTGCGACGGCCACCGCTTCCCAAGTAGCAACCTCAATCGTGGATGCGCCCGACGGGGCGATCGTGCTCGCGCACATGAACCACCCCCATTCGGGCACAGCTGATGGGGTGCGCCGAGCGCTCGAACACCTGCGGGGAGAAGCCGTGCGCTTTACGTTCCTGGACGGAACGTTGCCCTAATATTCGGCGGGCATGATCATCCAGGCGATGCCGTAAGCCAGAAGGCCGGGCCAGATACCGGCAAGAGCCAGAAGCACGAAAATAACGCGTACGACAGTGGCATCGACATTAAGGTACTTGGCCACTCCACCACACACGCCGGCGATGTATTTGTCGGACATGGAACGCTCAAGGCGTTTCGGGGAGTTATCCGGGGTGAAGTTCTGCGGGGTGTACGGGCTAGACATTGCACAATCCTTTCGTTGTTAGGACTCGTGGTGCCAATCAAACCCCTGTAAGCACTGTCCTGCAAGGCTGCCTACCCCGGTGGAGCCCGTCTAGCGCTGGTCAGGATGCGATACGTCCGCCTCGAGGACGTCGGTGAAGAACCCGCGGAGCTGTGCGGACCGGTCCTCGTCCAGGTGATCGAAAATGAGGCGGCGCACTGTCTCCACATGGTCGGGCACGGCATCTTGGAGCCGCCGCATCCCCTCCTCGGTCAGCGCTATCAGCACACCGCGAGCGTCCCCAGGGCATTTTTCCTTCGCGAGCAACCCCCGCTTCGCCATGCGGGTGACTTGGTGCGAGGCCCGGGACCGATCCCAGCCCAATTCCGCGCACAGCTCACGCAGGCGCAGCGTGCGCTCCTGCGCTTCTGAAAGCACAACGAGCACCGCGTACTCCGACGACGACAGATCGCTTCCTGCCTGCAGCCGGTCGTCGATGGTGCGGGAGATAGCGGTGAAACCGGAAATCATCAACCGCCAGAGCTCCTGCTCGTCCTCTTCAAGCCATTGCGGTTGTGTAGTCATACCAAGCGATGTTAGTTGATCGTTGACTGCGGAGCTTTCAGTTCGTCCATCGAATATGTCCGCGCGGCAGCGACGCGGTCGAAGCGTTGCGGGAAACACGTCAACACAATCACCTGGGCGGTTTTACCCACCTGCGTGAACAAGGAGTTCATGCGGGCAAGACGGTCGGGATCGGTGGCCCCCAGCGCGTCGTCCACCACCACCGGCACCGGTGAGGTCGAGCCGCTGGCGGTGACCAGATCCGCGATGGCGAAACGGGTGAGAATGGCCAGCTGCTCCTTGGTGCCGCCGGAAAGCTGATCCAGTGGCACGCTCACCCCGTCGACGGTGCGTTCGCTGACCGTGAGATCGTCCGTCAGGTTGAAGTCCACGGTCGGGCCGAAGAGCACGCGGGCACGGGCGCGGATCGCGTCGTTGAACGGGGCGGAATAACGGGCGCGGGCGGCATCGCGGTACTCATACATGGTTTCTCGCAGCAGCTTGACGGCTTCGGCGCGGCGGGTAGTTCGGCCCAGCTCGGTCTCCGCAGCGTCCAGCACTGCGGCGGCCCGGTCGGCCTGTTCAGCGGCGCCAGCGGCGATCTCGATGCGGCCGGTCAGCTCGGTAATGCGGTTTCTGGCTTCACTGCGGCGCTTTTCCAGGTTGTCAACCCTGACTTGAGCGCCCTCGAGCATGTGCTGCGCTGTCTCTGGATCCGCAGCAGCGAGCTCCGCTGCAAGCGCAGCGTGCGTGTCTTTGGCGGCACGCTCCTGTTCGCGAGCTTGGTCGGCGGCACGGTCCAGGGTCTCTTTCGGGGCGGCCTGCTCCGCCTGCTCCAGCTCGGCGGCGGCGTGGCTTGCTTCGGACTGTTTGGACTCGAGCCTGGTTTGCACGATGGTCAGTTCGCTGGCTGCGCTGCGGTCCGTGTACGGTTTCAGCGCCGCTTCGGCCGCATCTACGTCTTTTTCGGCACGGTCGAGGGCTTTTTGAGCACCTTTGACGGCGAGCTCCGCCTCGTGTTCGGTTTCGGGGAGCTCGAGGCTATCGACGGCAAGCTCCTCCACCTGCCCCGCCAAACGGACGCGTTCGGCTTCCAGCTCGTCCGCATCGGTGCCTGCCAGCGCGTCGTCGCGGCGCTGGCGGGCGGATTTCACTTCGGCCTCGTGCGCCTTGCACGCATCGCGGGCGGCGCGCGCCGCGTCTACATCCGCGCAGTCGATCTTCTCCAACGCGCGCTCCAACGCGTCCTCGGCTTGCTCCACGGCCCGGTGCGGATCCTCAGCACCTTGGGCGGCGCGAAAAACCACGTCGAAGTCACCCAGGGCAATCTGCGTACCCTCGAACACCGCGATGGCTTCGGTGCCGTCCACCGCGATCTCTTCGCCGTCGACTTGAATCGTCTTGCCGGCGGCGGTGATCTCCAGCTTGGCGGACGCGGCCTCACGCAGGCGGCGCTGCAGAGTCAATTCGCCCTCCGCCTTTTCAAGCCCTCGGACGTCGGCGTCCGTGACCACAGGGGTCGGAGCCGTTTTGAGCAGGCCTGCGTACGCCTCCTCCGCCTCGCGGATGAGTTTGAGCTGATCGGTAACGGCCGTCAGGCGCCGAGAAGCACGCACCGCATCACGAGCGTGTTCGGCCTGGCGGAGGCCTGCGCGGAGCTCTGCAACGCGGGCCTTCGCCGCGTCGATATCTTCGGTGATCTGCGAAATCTTCGCACGTTCGGCGTCGCGCGCCTCTTGGGCGGGAGCGAGCTTGCCACGCAGAGTACGCTCCTCGTCGCGCAACGCCTCCACTCGCTCGGTAAGGGCGGATCGCTCCGCGCAATCCTGTTCCGCTCGCTGGCGGGCCACGGTGGCCCGGTCCAGCTCCTCGGACGCGGAGGTGGCCTTGTCCTGCAATTGGCTCGCCTGCGCATAAGCCTCCTCCCGCTCAGCGAGCTCCTCGTGCGCCTGCGGAAGCTCCGCATCAACGGCGCGGATCTCGTCTTCACGGCGGGCAACCTCGTCCACGTAGGTGGAGAGATGCTCCACCTCCGCCTCAGCGGCGCGCAGCGCCTCACGGGCCGCATCCACAGCCTCAGACTTCGCGGCGAAAGAGGCCTTTTTCTTGGGCGGGGACGCAGCCGTCCAGTACCGCGCGTACTCCGCCTCAATCACCTGCATGAGCTCGGTGTCTTCCTCGCCTGAGTGCTCGGTTCCGGACTCTGTGTCTAGGGCCTGTGAGATCGACGGGATGCCGGCAGCGGCGATGCCGGGCTCCAAGTCCCCTTGGCGCAGAAACAGCGTTTTAGCCAAGCTGCCGTCCATTTCCTCGGCGATGATGCGCGCCAGCTCGTCGTCGGCCTGGCGCCCGGTGAAGTTCTTGTGCGCCGGCGAGGAAATCTCCAGCTCCGAAAGCTTGCCCCTGAGCCATCGCTTGCGGATGGTAAACCTGGTCTCCCCCACCGTCGCAGTCATAGTGACCTCGGGTGATGCGTCGCGGCCGACGGGCGCGAAAACCTTGATTTTCTTGCCTCCGGCAGAGTGGCGTTCTTGCAACACGGTGTCGATGGCGTCCAGGATGGTGGACTTGCCTGCCTCGTTCTGGCCGTGAATGACAATGACGCCGGTGTCCGGCAGGTCGTGCAGCTCCAGGTGCTCGATGGCGCGGAAGTTATCGATGACAAGGTCGTGGATGCGCATGGCCTAGTCCACCTCCCTGGACAGGCGGAACAGCAGGTTCACGGCATCGCGCGCTGTCGCCCGCCGCGCGTCGGACGCCGCACTGTCGCCCGCTGCTTGCCCCACGAGCTCGCGCATCGCCTCTTTGGCAAACCCGGTTAGGGGCAAGTTTTCCATCTCTTCGTCTCCGGGCTCAAGGTGCAAGCTCATCAACCGCTCCCGCGGATACAGCGCCGCAAACACAGGCTCCAAATCCGCCAACTCGCGCTCGAGCGTGCGGGTGTCTTCCAAACCGAGCGTTCCAGTCAGCGCGTATTTAATTACCGTGCGGTCTTTTTCCGGGTACGCCTGAAGGTCCGCGACGACATCCGCCACGTCGTCTGCACCAGTTACCTCCCAAGAGCGGGCCTCAAACGTCCACGTGCCGACAGGGGCCTTTTCCACCTCGACCTGTGCGTGCAAACCGTCCTTGTCCACCGTGACCAGCAAGGCGTTGCCGGAGTCCACCTCGCCGCCAGCTACGCCTGGGGTGCGGTCAAAGTAATCGGTGGTCTCGGGCGCACCAGAGAACCAGACGCGTTTCGAGGCGGACAGTGACGCAGTGGAGTGGGTGTCGCCGAGCGCGACGTAGTCAATCACCCCCTGTTCGATGGCGGCGTCGAGGTGCACCACGTCGATGAGCGCCTGTGCGTCCTCTTCCCCGAAACCTTCAACCGCGCCGTGGCCGACGAGGATGCGGATTGCCTCCGTGGGTTCGAGGCCGCGGATCGCCTTCGCGCACAGATCTTCGGAAGCGTGCTTGGTCAGCAGCGGGGCACCGACGATCTCCACGCCTTGGCGCACCACTACCGGCTCGGAGTCTGCCAACACCGTGACCCCCTCAATCCCCTCGGTGCGGTGGAAGATGCTGTCTGCCACCAGTGGGTCGTGGTTGCCCGGCAGCAGGTAGACCGGCACCGGCAGCTTACGCAGCACCTCAAGCGCGCGGCCGAGGGTGGTCGGTTCAAGGGAGTTGTGTTCGAAGACATCGCCGGCGACGACGATGAACTCCGCGCCGCGCTCTTGAGCGAGCTCGCCGAGGCGGGTGACGGAGCGCAACCGTGCGTCGTCGAAACGCGACTGCGCTTCCGGCGAGAGGAACTTTCTGCGCATGCCCAGCTGCAGGTCTGAGGTGTGGATGAACGTGGTCCGCGTCATGTCATATACACCTACCACCCCTGCCGACACCGGGCACGATATATTCGAACATAGGTGCTATCGCGTCAGCTCGTCGTAAAGATCCTCAATGTCCGCCACCGCCCGCAGCTGGTCGATGTTGGTGAAAGAAACCGTCTGCATCGCGCGGTGGAGCAGGTCAAGGTCGGAGTCCTCGATCATCGGCGCCACTTTCGGCCGCGGCAGCTCCGGCATGTCGCGGCCGGACCAGAAGTACTGAGAGCCCGGCGCCGCGTTCTCCCGCGCGAGGTCGTCGGCCTGGTTGCGTTTGCGATTCTCCAGCTCATCCAGCGTGAGCCCCCGCATGGCAAAGACGACCGCCGGGTCGGAATCGATCAGCTCCGCGGCGCGTTGCGCGAGCGCGACGGCGTGCTTGCACACATCTGCCCCGTCGGGGCAATCGCAAGAGAAAGTGACCTCCGCCGGGGCGTCGCACAGCAACACGTCCAAGACGTCCTCAGCGATGGTGCCGGCTTTAGCCGCGGCGATGGAACCAGGCGAGCGAACGAGGGCGGTGGTTGCGCTGCGAATCGCCTCACTTGAGCGCTGCGGGAGATACATGGCCACCCGAAACGGCTCGTTCTGGCTCCCCACGACCTCCCCGCGAACCCCTTGCATCACCGCACGCAGCGCCACAACGTGGCCGCGGGCCGCGTATTCCGCCCCACGCCTGGCGCGGCCGATGTCGGTTTGGCGCACCGCCGCGTTGTACACGCGCATCGCCGCAGGCGACAGCGCGCGTGTCGGGGACGGTTGCAGCGCATCCCCGCCCGTCTCCGCGGCGCTGGACACTCGTTTTCGGGCACCAAAGTTGGCGTAGATGACGTTGTCTTTTTTCGGTCGCTGGCTCACTTCTGCCCCCTGTAGCTGATCAGTTGCGCGAGTTCGTCGGTGCCAAGCTCGGTAATCCAGCCCTCACCCTGGCCCACTACTGCCCCAGCGAGTTGGGTTTTGCCGTCCAAGATGTCCTGGATGGACTCCTCCATCGTGCCGCGGGTGATGATCTTGTAGACGGTGACGTTCTTGTCTTGGCCGATGCGGAAGGCGCGGTCAGTGGCCTGGTTTTCCACTGCGGGGTTCCACCAGCGGTCCAGGTGGATCACCATCGACGCGGCGGTGAGGTTCAGCCCCGTGCCGCCCGCTTTCAGGCTGAGGATCATCGCGCGCGGACCGTCCGGTTGCTGGAAGTGCTCCACCATCGCGTCGCGCGCCGCCTTCCCAACGCCGCCGTGCAGGAACGGCACGTCCTCGCCCAGGCGGTCGCTCAAATACGGCTTCAAGATGTCTCCGAAGGCCTTGTACTGGGTAAAGATGAGCACGCGCTGGTCGGTGCGCGCGGCTTCCTCAAGCAGCTCCATGAGCTTTTCCACCTTGCCGGAGCGGTGGCGGCCCTTGTCAGTCACCGGAGAACCGTCGCCTAGGAAGTGGGCAGGGTGGTTGCAGATCTGCTTAATGCGGGTGATCGTGGCCAGCACCAGCCCCTTGCGCGCGATACCCTTGCGCTGCTCGAGTTCGGCCTGCATGCCGTCCACCAACGCCTTGTATAGCGCCGCCTGCTCTGGGGTCATATCTACGGCGATCACGTGCTCAGCCTTTTCCGGCAGATCCGAGATGATCGCGGTGTCCGTTTTCAGCCTGCGCAAAATGAACGGCGCGGTAAGGCGCTGGAGGCGCTCCCCCATCTCGTCCGCCATCTCCGGGTCCCGGCGCGACTCGATGGCTTTGGCGAAGTGGTTGCGAAAGAACGATTGCGATCCGAGCATGCCGGGGTTGACAAAGTCCAGGATGCTGCGCAGCTCAGAGAGCTTGTTTTCAATCGGTGTGCCGGTGAGCGCGATGCGGTGGCGGGCGGGGATCGCGCGCACGCTTTTCGACGCCTGCGTGCCCGCGTTCTTGATCGCCTGCGCCTCATCCAGCACCACGTGGTCCCACTGCACCGCCGCCAAGTCCTTGGCGTCGCGCGCAACCGTGCCGTAGGAGGTGACAACGATGTCGGCCCCGTCCGCTGCTTCGAAGAACTCGTCGCCTTTGAGCCTGCCACTGCCGTGGTGGACTCGCACCCGCATGTCGGGCACGAAGCGGGCGGCCTCGCGCGCCCAGTTGCCCACCACCGAGGTAGGCGCGACGATAAGCGTGGGCCCACGCCGGACGCCTTGGGCTTGTTCCACCGCGAGCAGCGTCAGCAGCTGCAGCGTCTTGCCCAGGCCCATGTCGTCCGCCAGGACAGCGCCGAGGTTGTTGCGGGACATGAAGTAGAGCCAGTCCACCCCGCGCCGCTGGTATTCGCGCAGATCGGCGGTGACGGTTTCTGGCACCTCCACTCGTTCGGGCGCGGGGCGGTCTGTGCCCCCGACGAGCGAGGTGAACCACGGCGAACCTGTGAACTCGATCGGGCTGTCCGCTCCCGCTTCCAGGGCGAGCTGGCGTAGCTCCGCGGCGGAGACGACACCCTCTCCTTCGGCCGCCTTGAGGCGCTCGTACTCCTCCTGGGCCGACTGGGCTATGGCCTGCAGCTCTTCGGCATCGTCGGAGCCTGCGGCCTGTGCGATCCGGGCGCGTTTGATCGCGGCCTCCGCCTCGCGCTTGGCATTGTCCACTGAGGTGTCGTGCAGCGACTCTAGGTACTTCGCCGTTTTTGCAACCTCGCGTGTGTCCGCCAGCACCCACTCGCCGCGCAGCTTCACCAGCCCCGACTTGGACTTCACCAGCTGCGCCATTTCCTCATCTGTGAGTTCCACGCCGCCCACAGACAAGCGCCAGTCGTACTTGACCAGGGTGTCGAAGCCCATCATGGTCACCGTGGACGAATCGTGGGGATCCTTGTGCTCACTCACTTTCAGCTTCGAGGCTGTCTCCGCCGTCGCCCACGCCCGTGGGAGCATCACCACAAACCCCTTCGCGCGCAGCAGCGGCGCGGCCTCGCGCACGAAGGTGACAATCTCCTCGCCGCGCAGGTACAAGTCCCAATCGCCCGCGTCCGGGTCCACGCCGTAGTCCACCACGGAGCGGAACCTGCCGCGCTCCGCCGGATCCACAAGAGACGTCACCTGAATCGCGCGGTTGAGTTGCTTGCGCAGAGCGTCCGCGGTGGCCGAATCGAACTCGCCCAGCCGCACGGGACGGGGCGAATCCGTCGTCGAGCGCACCTGCACGCGGACGGGCCACTGGGTGCTGTCTCCGGATTCGTCCGCCTGGTCCGGCGACTCCGCAATAAAAACCAGTTGCAGGTTGACGGCGGTGATCGTGCCGTTCCAGTCCCCCACCTGCCGGGCAAGGCTGGCTCCGCCGCGGCGCAGGGGAAGGCTGTGCAGCAGGGACTTCACAAAGTCGTGCCACGGGTAGGGCCTCGTCGCCGATTTCGCCACCGCGCCCTGCAAGCGCGACGAGGCTATCCAGTGCGTAAACGTCTGGGCACAGTCCTCGCTCAAATTCGGGTTGTTCACCGTGAGTACCCCGGGAGACGCCGCGACCATTTCAGCCAACCAACTGCGCTCCTCCACGCCGGTGCCCAACTGCCATTGCGCGTACCACTGCCCGTCCTTGTACGGCACATGGATGCTCACCCGCCCGGCGCGAACGAACTGCGTCAAGCCGTTATACATGCGCAGCAGCCAGTACATGTCCGGGGCGATAGCGTCGCGCTGGGCCGGGGTAGCGGCAGGGGAATCCCCGTCCAAGTGCGCCAGGTTTTCCAGGAAACGCACCGCGTCCTCCGGCGCGAACTTCGCCACAGGTGCCTTCAGCCACACTTGCCGCCCCTTTGGCGTTTGGACGCCGATGGTATGGCGGTGGCGGAACCGCTGGCCGTCGATAAGCGAATGCACGATCGGCGGGAACGTGCCGGGCGGCACGTCATCCATGGTCACAATCCGGTGGCCCTGTACGCGCTCAACCCACACCGTCAGCCCGGACTCTGCTAGCCACAGGCCGTGGAGGAGGTATTCAGGCATACCCACCCTTATACCACCCGCGCCGACACACCCCCGGCTCGTTTTCGTACAGCCCGTTTCGCCCTGCACACGGCGATTGGCGGAGTTGGCGATAGCTGTGTCGGGGCATGGTTTAAAGTGTGCGGGAGCTGACGAGAATGTGAGGGAGCTCATGTCCGACAATTTCTGGCTGGTCTTGGCTATTGTCCTGTACTTCGGGCTGATGGTCGCCATCGGTTTCTATTCGTGGCGCAAGACGGAGAAGTACGACGACTACGTGCTCGGCGACCGCGGTTTGAGCCCCCTCGTTGCAGGACTGTCCGCAGGTGCGTCCGACATGTCCGGCTGGCTGCTCATGGGCTTGCCCGGTGCCCTGTTCGTTGCCGGCATGAGCGAGCTGTGGATTGTCATCGGCCTCTTCGTCGGCACCTGGGCGAACTGGAAGTGGATCGCCCCGCGTCTGCGTGCGTATACGGAGGTGGCGAAGAACTCGATCACGCTGCCCAGCTTCTTTGAAAACCGCACCCACGACACCTCCCGCGTGCTTCGGTTTACCGCCGCCGTGATCATCATCTTCTTCTTCACGTTTTACGTCTCCTCCGGCATGGTCTCCGGCGGGCGCTACTACGAGTCCACTTTCGGCGGGGATTACCTGCACGGTGTGCTCATCGTCGGTTCCATCACGGTGCTCTACACCTTCATCGGCGGCTTCCTCGCCGTGAGCTACACCGACGTGGTGCAGGGAGGGCTCATGTTCCTCGCACTCGTCACCGTGCCGCTGATGGCGCTGTTCGCGCTGGATAACCCTGCCGATATCTTCTCCTGGGCCACCTCAAACCCCTACGGACCGTGGGAAGAGGGCAACCCGACCTACTTCAACATGATCGCCGGGGTCTCCGCCGCCACCATCGTGGGCAACCTGGCGTGGGGCCTGGGGTACTTCGGCCAGCCGCACATTGTCACCCGGTTCATGGCGCTGCGCTCGCCGTCTGAGGCGAAAACCGCCCGCCGCACCGGCACCGTCTGGGTGGCCATCTGCTACTTGGGCGCCATCTTCACCGCGCTGGTCGCCACCGTCTACTTCGGTCAAAAGTCCGCGTCCGTGACCGACCAAACCGGCTTTGAAACCGTCTTTTTGGACCTGGCACGCATCATGTTCCACCCGCTGATCGCCGGCATCGTGCTCACCGCGGTGCTCGCCGCGATCATGTCCACCATGTCCTCGCAGCTGTTGATCACCTCGTCGGCGCTGATCGAGGACCTCTACCGCATCTTCAATAAGAACCCGAACCACACCACGCTGCTGGTGCTCTCCCGCGCCATGGTGATTGCAGTCGCGCTCGTTGGCATGGCGCTGGCGATCAACCCGTCGGACACCATCCTTGGCCTCGTCGGTTTTGCCTGGGCTGGATTCGGCGCCGCGTTCGGGCCTGTGGTCGTCGCGTCGCTGTACTGGAAGCGGCTCACCGCTCCCGGCGCGATCGCGGGCATGATCGTCGGCGCCGTAACCGTGTTTGTCTGGGGTTCCGTGGACGCGCTTTCGGGTGCGATCTACGAGATTGTCCCTGGCGTCATCCTGGCCGGCCTGGCCATGGTCGTGGTCTCCCTGCTCACCCGCCCGAACCCCGGCGTTGCCGAGGAATTCGACCGAGCCGCAGCCGCCACCGACTACGCCCTCGCCCACCCGGACGAGCCGTTCACCGAAGCGCTGCGGAACCGCGGAGGCACATCCGCCGTCTAAGGGGGTATGCGCACCTACCTCACGCTCCTGACAGCATTGACCCTGCTCGTTGTGCCGTTTCCCACGGGGCGATTGCCTATCGACGTCCCTACGGTCGCCCACCGCACCACCATCCTCGGCTACGACAGGGCCGAGTTCGGCCCCGGCTGGGCCGCCGGGCCGGACCGATGCGACACCCGCACCCGTGTCATGGCCAGTGCTTTCAGCGCCTCCAACGCCTCCAGTGCCTCCAGCGCCGACTGTGCCCGCCCATGGTCGCAGTGGGATGTTGAGGCCGTGCCCGATCCCTACACCGGCTCTCCCCTGCTGCCCCACGATGTTGAGATCGACCATATCCTGCCCGTCTCCGCTGCGTGGGACCTCGGCGCGCACCGCTGGGACGCCGCAACACGCGAGAGGTTTTACAACGACCCCGCCAACCTCATCGCCGTGTCCTCTGCCGCCAACCAGGCCAAGGGGGACAAACTGCCGTCGGAGTGGATGCCGGAAGCGAGGCGTTCACGCTGTGCGTATGGGCACCGGATGGTGAACGTGGCCAAACACTATGCGCTGCCGCTTCCCCGCGCGGACATGCGCGCGATCAGGAGGTCGTGCTCCGGTGTCGCGGGCCTTATCGCGCGCCGCGAGCTGTGAGGATTTTCCCACCATGCCGTAAGGTGAGCGCACATGACTACGTTCCTAATTTTCCTGCACGTCGCTGCAGCTATCCTGCTGCTCGGCCCAGTTGTCGTGTCCACCTCCATGTTCCCGCGCCAGGCCGCTGAGTCTCGCACTGGCGGCGAGGAGGCCACTGGCCGCGCCTCGGTGCTCTACCGCATTACCAAGACCTACGGCATGCTGTCCCTGCTGGTGCCCCTTCTCGGTGCAGCTGTGCTGGCCTTCGACTGGGATGCGTACAAGTCCAACTACTGGTTCCACACCGCGATTGTGCTCTCCGTGATCGCATGGGCGCTGCTGCTGGCCATGGTGATCCCGCAGCAGCGCAAGATGATGGGCTCGCTGGGCGCCCTGCCTGCCTCCGACGCAGACCCGTCGGACTTGACCGAAAACTTCGAGAAGTCCAAGGCGAAAGCTACTGCCGGCGCTGGCATCTTCAACCTGCTGTGGATGCTCACCCTCATCCTGATGTTCTTGCCGTCCCCGGCGTAAGCGGCGAGTCCAGCTAGTTGGGCCCAGCTGTTGGCGATCTCCTCGCCATCAGCTGGGCCTTACTCACTGAAAAGAAGCCCTCCTGATGTGTTCCCAGGGTTTGCGAAACGGGTGCCCAGCCACGAGCGAGCAAACAACGCGCACCCCCTCCACCTCAACCCCCTAGGAGTACCGCAGCGCCGATGGGCCCTGCACACCCAGGCTGGCTACGAAGCGGAACACCCCGTCCACCACCACTCGCAGCGCCTCCGCCACGGGTCCGGTCAGGCCGTTGAACAGGGCGTTTTGGCCCCACACGCCCACTAGCCGAGCTTCGGGGACCGCCGGGCCGTCTTGGGGCACCATGCCGATTATGAAGTCCCCGCCGCGCAGAAACGGCAGTGGGTTCGACGTCCACATGCTGGACACCACGCCGATGAACCCGCGGCCCGGTACCCACATAGGGCCTCCGGAGTCGCCGGGGCGGCTCAGGGGCGCGTCGACGAAGAACGTGCCGTCGGCCGCACCAGAAAAGCGCCCGCAGGTCTGTGCGCCACGCGCCTGGGAAAAGTAGCAGACCGTCTCGCCGAGGCGGACGTCTCTGGGGTGGACCCGGGCGTCGCCGGTCAACCGGTTCCCGCCCACGCGCACGCCGGGGTCCCACTGGATGGCGGCCCAGTCGTTGCTCAAGTGCCCGTCGTATACCTTCGAGCGGTACAACGTGCCAGCGCCGCCGCCTCCAACGAGCTCCACTCGCGCGCCCTCCCGCCCGCAGTGCGCCGCGACCAGGCTACGCTGCCGGCCCGGTTCGTTGAACCCAACGGTGCAAATACCGGTGCCATGAACGTGTACCGCTGCCCCCTGCTCCACCGCTCGCACTTGCGCCTGCGCCGGCGCGGCCTGCAACCCCAGCGCCACGGCTGTGGCCAGGAAGGTACGGAAGATAACGTGCGCGCGCTGGGACAACATGCGGTTTAACCTACCCGCTCGCAAGTGGCGTTCGTACATAGGCGCGCGTTGGCCCATCGACATCCAACGGTCACCCCTCAACAGCAAAAACAGCCGACGAATACGCCGGCTGTTCTCACGGAAACGCCCTAGTCGCGGTCGTAGCGTCCGCGTCCGCCGCGGTAGCCGCCACGTCCACCGCGGCCACCCCGATCGTCCCTGTCGTCACGTCCGCGTCCGCCGCGGTAACCACCTCGGCCGCCGCGGTAACCACCGCGATCACCGCGATCACCGCGCCCGCCACGTTCACGCGGCGGCGCACCGTGGTCGCGCTGGATGTTGATCAGCTGGCCGGAGATACGGGTGTCCTCCAGGCGGTCCAGCACGGCCCGGTCCAGGTTCTTCGGCAGCTCCACCAGCGTGAAGTCGCCGCCGATGGTGATGCGGCCGAAGTCCTTGGAGTTCAGGCCGCCCTCGTTGGCGAGCGCACCGACGATGGCGCCGGGGCGTACGTGCTGGCGCTTGCCCACGTCCAGGCGGTAGGTGTCGAAGTTGCCGGAGTCGTCGAAGCGGCGTCCGCCCCGGCGATCCCCGCGGTCGTCCCGGTCAAAGCGGTCGCGGCCACGCCCGCCGCGGTCACGGCGGTCATCCCGGTCGAAACGGTCGCGGCGGTCGCGCTTGTCTCGGGGCGGCTCCTTCATCAAGAACTCGTCGCCGGCAAGCGCCTGGGTGGCAAGTGCGGCAGCAATGTCGTCCATAGGCACATTGTTCGCCGCGGAGTACTCGCGCACCATGGTCTTGAACACCTGCAGGTCGGAGGCCTCGAGGGACTCGGTGATGGAGTCCATGAACTTGGACTTGCGGGACTCATTGACCTCGTCCACAGTGGGCAGATCCATCTCTTCGATGGTCGCGTTGGTCACCCGCTCGATGGAGCGCAGCATGCGGCGCTCGCGCGGGGTGACAAACAGGATCGCCTCGCCGGTGCGGCCCGCGCGGCCGGTGCGGCCGATGCGGTGGACGTAGGACTCCGTGTCGTTCGGGATGTCGTAGTTGAGCACGTGGGAGATGCGCTCCACGTCCAGGCCGCGGGCGGCGACGTCGGTGGCCACGAGGATGTCCAGACGGCCGTCTCGGAGCTGGTCCACGGTGCGCTCACGCTGCTGCTGGGCAATATCGCCGTTGATGGCGGCGGCGGAGAATCCGCGGGCGCGCAGCTTTTCGGCGATCTCTTCCGTCTCGTTCTTGGTGCGCACGAACACGATCATCGCCTCGAACTCCGTCACCTCGAGGATGCGGGTGATCGCGTCGAGCTTGTTGCGGTGCGCCGTAAACAGGTAGCGCTGCGTGATGTTGGTGTTGGTGCGGGTCTCCGACTTAACGGTGACCTCTTCCGGGTCGTTCAGGTAGTCGCGGGAGATGCGGCGGATCGCGTTCGGCATCGTCGCCGAGAACAGCGCCACCTGCTTGCTGTCCGGGGTGTCCTCCAGGATGCGCTCCACGTCTTCCTGGAAGCCCATGTTCAGCATCTCGTCCGCCTCGTCGAGCACGAGGAACTCCAGGTTGGAGATGTCCAGCGAGCCCTTCTCCAGGTGGTCGATCACACGCCCCGGGGTGCCCACGATCACCTGCGCGCCGCGGCGCAGGCCGGAGAGCTGGATGCCGTACGCCTGGCCACCGTAGATGGGCAGGATGTGCACGCCGCCTAGGTGATCCGCGAAGGACTGGAAGGAGTCCGACACCTGCAGCGCCAGCTCACGGGTGGGTGCGAGCACAAGCGCCTGCGGGTAGCGCTTGTTCGGGTCAATCTGGGAGAGCACCGGCAGCGCGAACGCCGCGGTCTTACCCGTACCCGTCTGGGCCAGGCCCACCACGTCGCGCCCCTGCATCAGCAGCGGGATGGTCTGTGCCTGAATCGGCGAGGGCTGCTCGAAGCCCACGCGCTTGACCGCCTCCACGACCTTGTCCGGCAGGCCCAGTGTTGCAAAACCGTTCTCCGGCTTTTCCGGCTCAGACTCTTTTTCCGCGTCCTCGGCGTCTGCTTCCGGCGCGGCGGCGTCTGCTTCGGTCTCGGGGTCGGCCGAAGGTTCGTCGCTAAGCTTCAGCACATCGTTGTCTTCTTCAATGGCCACGGTGTCCTCCGCGGCGCCGGTCTTGTCAGAAACGCCCGCATCCCTGGTGTCCTCTACTACGGCCTCAACGATCTCGGCCGCGACATCCTGCGGGTTATCCTGATTTTCCGACACATTCATGTCCGGCTCATTCTCGCCGCCGGTGGCGTTTTCGGAAATGCTCATCGCCTGCCAACCCTACGGCACACACCCCGTATTCTGCTATTTCAGGCATGTGCTTATCGACGAGCTCCGCAGCCCCGCGCTTTTTGAATATTTTTCCCCGTTCCGCACACTTCAAACGAAACAGCGTGTATGGTCAGCAACGTGATGAACAGCAACGCGCTCAACGCCTCGGCCACCCAGGCCGAGCGTTTTGTGTTGCTGAATACCCAGCCGGCCCGCCTGCATCATCATCTGTAGCGCGGTGCCGGCTTTTCTTCGCCCCCTGCGCTAACAGCTTCCGCCTGCAGCGCAGGGGGTTTTACGTTAGCGCCAGCTGGTCAGGCTCAGGTTGATCGCACCGCGCCCCCGGATCCGTCCGCGCGGTCGCACTCAGGCCAATCGCGACGGCAAACCGGGAAGATGCCGCCCGCACAGGGCATCACACCAATCCTCCTCTGCGCACCGATTCGCGCATTGCTTCCCGAAAGAGCACAGTTGATGTCTGTTATGACTGCACCCTCAGAAACCGCATCCAAGCCCACACCGAAACGCAGCGGCCTGAACGCCCGCCACATCCACTTCATCGCCCTCGGCTCCGCCATTGGCACCGGCTTGTTCTACGGCTCAGCCGGCGCGATCCAGGCAGCGGGCCCCTCCGTCCTGCTGGTGTACCTGTTCGGTGGCGCGGTGGTGTACTTCATGCTCCGCGCGCTGGGCGAGATGAGCGTGCGCAACCCCGTGCGCGGCTCGTTTGCCGTGTACTGCCGCAAGTACCTCGGCGGCTGGGGCGGCTACATCACCGGCTGGATGTTCGCTTTCGAGATGATGATCGTGTGTCTGGCGGACCTCACCGCGATAGGCATTTATATGAAGTTCTGGTTCCCGGACACGGCTGCGTGGGTGTGGATTGCCGTCACTCTGCTGATCATCGGTGCGGCCAACTTGGCTACGGTGCGCTGGTTCGGCGAGCTGGAATTCGCGTTCACAATTATTAAGGTCACCGCAGTGGTGGCAATGATCGTTGGCGGCGCGGCGATTTTGATCTTCAACCTTGGGCAGCAGCCGGAGGTGGCGCAGGTGAGCAACCTGTGGAACGACGGCGGTTTCTTCCCTAACGGCGTCCAGGGCATGATCGCGTCATTCATCCTCGTGCTCTTCGCCTTCGGCGGCACCGAGATCATCGGCGTGGCAGGTGCGGAGGCCGAGGACCCGGAGCGCTCCATCCCCAACGCAGTCAACACCGTCCCGGCGCGCATCCTCATCTTCTACGTGCTGGCAATCTCGATCATCCTGATCCTCAACCCGTGGCGCACCATCACTGGCGAGGAATCCCCCTTCGTGCAGATCTTCAACACGCTCGGCGTGAACTGGGCAGCTGGTTTGCTCAACTTCGTGGTCATCACCGCGGCCCTGTCCGCGATCAACGCCGACCTGTTCGGCACCGGCCGGGTGCTCACCGGTCTGGCCAAGGAGAACCTCGCGCCCCGCAAGATGGCTAAGACTTACCGCGATGTACCAGTGATGACCATTGTCACCTTGCTTGGTGTGTTGATCATCGGCGTGTTCCTCAACGCCCGCTACCCGGACGTCTTCGAGACCATCGCCGCGCTGGCCACCTTCGCCACCGTGTTTGTCTGGTTGATGATCCTGCTGGCGCAGGTTGCCATGCGCAAGCAGATGACCGCAGAGGAGCAGCGCGCGCTGAAGTTTGCCGTCCCCTTCTGGCCGTACGGACAGTACTTCGCCATCGCGTTCATCGTCTTCACCTTCGGCATCATGGCTTGGCTGCCAGACTTCCGCCTCGCCCTTGGGATCGGCGTGGCCTTCACGGTGATCATGACCGTGCTGTACTTTGCCACCGGCCGCCCGCAGGTATTGGAGCAGGCCGACGAGGAGTACGCACAGCAGTAGCTCGCTCGCAGGTATCGCAGCCGCAGCTATCCCAGGCGCAGTTGCGCACCTAAAAAAAGCCGCCCTCACTGGGGGCGGCGTTTCTCTGTTCCCACAACAGGCCACCCCACCGTGCGCGACTGCTTCCCCTCTGCCACACTTGTCCGCATGACCGTGACCCATGGCAACAAAGTTGTCCTCATCGGTGCTGGCGCAGTCGGCACCGCCTACGCATACGCAGTACTCAACCAGGGCTTGGCAGATCACCTGGCCATCATCGATCTCAACGAGGACCTCGTGTGGGCGCAGGTGGAAGACCTCAACCACGCCATCCCCTTTTCCGGCCACCACATGGACGTCACGGTGGGCACGTACGAGGACTGCCGCGACGCCGCCCTCATCGTCAACTGCGCGGGCGTGGCCCAGCGCGACGGTGAGACGCGCATCGACCTGATCGCGCGCAACGCCAAGATCTTCGACTCCATCAACTCCCAAGTGATGGCCAACGGCTTCAACGGCATCTACCTCGTGGCCACCAACCCCGTAGATGTGCTGTCCTACATCACCTGGAAGCAGACCGGCCTACCGTCGAGCCAGGTCATCGGCTCCGGCACCGTGCTGGATACCGCCCGCTGGCGCCACAACCTGGGGCAGTTTTTCGACATCGCCCCCTCCGCCGTGCACACCCACATCATCGGCGAGCACGGCGATACCGAGCTGCCCGTGCTCTCCTCCGGCTCCGTCGGCGGTGTGCCGCTGCGCGCGATGCTGGAAACTGAGGCCGAGACCAACCCGGACATCTACGCCCAGATGGACGAGATGTTCGTCCGCACCCGCGACGCCGCCTACGACATCATCAAACGCAAGGGCAACACCTCCTTCGGCGTCGGCAACGCACTCGCGCGTATCACCCGCGCGATCCTGCGCAACGAGGACGTGGTCCTGCCCGTCTCTTCCCTCCTCCAGGGTGAATACGGCCTCAACGACCTCTACATTGGCACCCCCACCGTGCTCAACCGCCAGGGCGTGCGCAACGTAGTCGAACTGCGCCTCGACTCCGACGAGCTGGAAAAGTTCCGCCACTCAGCCGCTACCCTCCGCGACGTCATCGACCGCTCCGAGATCTAGGCTTCTGCTTATCGACGGCAGCTTCGCTGGCGCCTGCTTAGGATGACCACATGACGAAACGCATTGAGGTCGTCGGCGCTGTGTTGGTCGAAGACGGCCGGGTCTTTGCTGCTAAGCGTGGACCCGGCAAATCGATGGCGGGCTATTGGGAGTTCCCCGGCGGCAAGATCGAGCCAGGCGAAACTCCCCAGGCAGCGCTCGCCCGTGAGCTCCGCGAAGAATTGGGCATCGACGTTATTGTTGGCCCGTTTCTCGTCTCTGCCACGCACGACTTGGGTACATCAGTTATTGAGCTGTCCACCTACATGTGTCAGATTTCTTCGGGCAACCTAACGCTCACGGAGCATATTCAATCCCGTTGGATTACACGGTCGGAGCTCAACATGCTTGATTGGGCACCAGCTGACCTTCCAACCGTCGAGTTACTGAAAGAAAGACTCAGTTAAACCATGCCAACCCACGATGCTTCATTGCCGATTGGCGCCTATGAGCTACCAGTTACTCGCCGGGTACTGGAAAGGCTGGAGTTCACCCAAGCACAAAACAGGCGGATACACGCCGCCCGCGAAAGCGCTGACTCCTCACATCGGGACCGCTACGCCTCGGCAATCTCCCAGATGATCAGTGAGCACCTCACGCAGAAACTCCTGCGCACGGATTCCCCTCTGAAACGGGTTGAACTTATCAATGCGTTGGCTCAGCTCATTGACCCAGATGATGAAATAGATTCCGAGGAAATGCTCCACGCGGTTTATGAAGCCTCTCTAGGCGACCCACCGAGTTTCCCACCCGTGCCCCTCACCGGCGCGACGCTACTCACCAACGCGAGCACGGATCTCAGCATGTCCGCTGAAATTAGGCGGGAAATTCTCACAGCCGACCGCGTCGACCTTCTGTGTGCGTTCATTAAGAACTCCGGCATCGCAGTTATTAGCAAACAACTTAATTACCTGCGCGAACATGACATTCCTCTTCGGGTAATTACGTCGACCTACTGTGGGGCTTCCCAGGTTGAAGCAATCGATCGTCTAGTCACCGATTACGGGGCTCAGGTGAAAGTCGGCTACGAGTCCGGTGACACTCGTTTGCACGCCAAGGCTTGGTTATTCCGACGAAATTCGGGCTTCGACACGGCCTACATCGGCAGTTCGAACCTGTCGAATTCTGCTCTCATCGATGGTGTCGAATGGAACGTTCGTGCGTCGCGCGGAACTACTCCGGACGTCTTGGATAAATTTCAGGCGGTCTTCGATACCTATTGGAACGACCCGCATTACGTCGCTTACTCCCCGGCTGAAGATCGGGGAAGGCTCACCAAGGCACTCCGTCGAGAGCGCATAGGAGACAGAGCGCACGGTACTCAGATCGAGCTCTCTGGGCTCGACGTCGAGCCCAGGCCCTACCAGCAGGCCATGCTCGAAGCCTTAGAGGCAGAACGCCGAATACACAATCGGCACAGGAACCTAATCGTTGCCGCAACTGGTACTGGCAAGACGGTCGTGGCAGCTCTCGATTACAAGTCGTTGGCAGCACCGCTTCGAAACAAGCCGACGCTGCTCTTCGTGGCGCATCAACGTGAGCTACTCAAGCAAGCTATTAGAACGTACCGAGAAGTGCTACGCGACCCCAACTTTGGCGAGCTTTTCGACGGGCTGAATACTCCCAGCGAAGGCATGTACGTCTTCTCTACGGTTCAGACGCTGCATAAGCACCTGGATAAGTTCCCGCCAGACCACTTCGACATCGTGGTCATCGATGAGTTCCACCACGCTGAGGCGTCGACCTACCAGAAAGTCATGACCTACCTTGCGCCTAAGGAGCTACTTGGCCTGACTGCAACTCCTGAACGCGGCGATGGCGTCAACGTCCAACGGTTCTTCGATTACAGGGTCGCCTACGAGCTTCGGCTGTGGGATGCACTCCAGCTCGGTCTAGTAGCTCCCATGCATTATTACGGCGTCAACGATGAGACCGATCTTTCAAGTCTTAAATGGTCCAGGACCAGCCGCGCATACGACCAGAAATCTCTCTCCGAGTTCTATATAAAGCAAGGCGATTCCCGCGTCAGACTGATACTTACCGAGTTACAAAAGCGCGTCTTCAATCTTTCGGAACTCAAAGCCCTTGGATTCTGCGTAAGTATCGATCACGCTCGGTTCATGGCTGACCGGTTCAATCACTTCGGAATTAGAGCCGAAACTGTTACCTCCCAAACAGCGCCAGTTGATAGGGATCACGCGATTCAGCGACTCCGTAGCGGTGAGCTCCAGGTACTATTCACCGTCGACCTATTCAACGAAGGCGTCGATATTCCCGAACTAAACACACTCCTACTTCTCCGGCCCACTGAAAGCCCGATTATTTTTCTTCAGCAACTCGGTCGTGGCTTGCGAAAGCTGCCGGGCAAGGTCTGCACTGTCCTTGATTTCATTGGGGAACAGCACGAAGCTTTCAATTTTGAGCGCCGGTATGGATCACTTACCGGCAAGCGCGGCAAGCGTCTCGCAGACGATATCGAACATGGGTTCCCCTCGTTGCCCGGCGGAACACATATAGAGCTGGACCGAGTCACCCAAGATAGAGTTCTGCGAAATGTAAAGAGTGCCACTCGAAACAACATCATCAAGCTCCGCGCATTGGTGCAGCAAGAAGCAACTACGGACCTCTCAAAGTTTTTAGCAAACACCGGACTCGCTCTCTCGGATTTGTACCGCAACAAAAAGGATGGCGGATGGACGCGGTTGCTGCGCAGCCAGAAACTTTTACCGACACCGGTGCAGCCGACCCCAGTTGAAGACTTCCTTCTCGGTAGAATTCGGTCATTCCTCCACGTCAACGACCCTTTGCGTGCCGAACGGTATCTCGCCATCGCACGACCGGGTGGCGAAGGGTACAGCTCCATGACGCCCGCAGACCAGACGTTCACTCGAATGTTGGTCACACAAATCTGGGCAAACCAGAATACGACTCCCCCTCCAAACTCATACGACAACGCGCTTGGCATGATCAGAAACGCCGAGTGCTTCACGGCCGAACTCGAGCAGATATTCGCTCACAACCTCGACCAATCTCGAGTTTCACCAGAACCGATCCTCGGCCCGGGAAATGCGGTTCTATTCACCCACGCGGATTACTCAACCGCAGAAATTACAGCTGCGTTGCGTTCCGCGCCTTTACAGAAGTTGCTGCACCTTCCACGAGAAGGCGTTTCCCACATCAAAGAGGCCGACGTTGACTTGTTCTTTGTGACCCTGGTGAAGAAGGAATCGGACTTCAGCGAGTCGACCCGGTACGCCGACTTTCCAATTTCCCCGGACTTATTCCAGTGGGAATCGCAGTCCACCACGAAACTCGACTCAAAGGACGGACAGCGTTACATTCACCACCAAGAGACCGGCCACTCGATCTATCTCTGTGTACGCAACACCCGAAAGAATGCGGTAGGCGACGCACGCGCGTTTACGTTCCTCGGCGACGTCAACCATGTGCGGCACTCCGGTGAAAAACCCATCAGGTTTGAATGGCGTCTAAGCCGTCCGATGCCAGCCCAGCTTTACGAGCAAGGCCGCGCAGCCATCTAACAAGGAACGAATTGACGGGGTCCGCTACTATCCACCCCAAGTAACCTACGGAGGAAAAATGCCCAGCGTGAAGACCCTGAGCTTCTTTAACAACAAGGGCGGCGTTGGCAAAACGACGCTTTCAACAAACGTCGCTTACAACTTTTCTCGCCTCGGATACCGGGTTCTTTATGTCGATTGCGACCCGCAGTGCAACGCCACCCAACTCCTTCTCTCGGAGGAACAGACCGCAACCATCTACGGTGCAGGCGCAGACCCAGATGAGGCACTTCGGAAATCACTCACAAGGACGATTTCCGGGCTATTCATTCCCCTTCGCGAGGGAGAACCTGAGATCGATGCCGAGATACCGGTGCACCGATCAGAGCGTTTCGGAATTGACGTCATCGCCGGCCATCCAGAACTTTCTGAGATAGAAGACGTCATGTCGGCGGCCTGGCAGACCGCCTTGAGCCGCGAAACCGCCTCCTTCCGACGCGTGCATTGGGCTGGCCAACTTGTTACTGCAATGGAAGATGATGATCGTTACGACGTCGTCATGTTTGATGTCGGACCGAGCCTAGGCCCTCTAAATCGCACAGTGCTGCTCGGCTGCGACGCGTTTGTCACGCCCACAGCCACCGACCTATTCAGCTACCACGCTTTCGGCAACCTGGCTCGTTGGTTCGACAAGTGGGTCGATGAGTACTCGGCTATGGCGGATCTCAACGTAAGTCACTGGCGAGAGTATTCGGCGAGCTACGAAAAGAAGTCCCGTGCTTTGAGGATTCCGGGCTACGGCGGTAGCCAAGTGGAGTACCTCGGTTACACAACGCTCGAGTACGTGAAAAAGAAGGCAAACGGTCAAGAACAACTCGTCGGCGCGTTTGAGCGTTTCCGCGGAAAATTCGGAGAAGAGGCGAGGCGCATCGGTCACTCATTGGGCCAACGTGAGACTGAGTATCTGCTCGGCCACGTTCCCCATATGCACTCCATGCCAGCTACTGCCCAGGATGTCCACGCGCCAATTGCGGAGCTCGCGTACAACGACGGCATCAAGGGAACGCAGGGAAAACAACGGGATAATTACGCCGTGCAGATCGCTAACGTCGCCACCGCTGTGCACGACCGCCTTTTCAATGCATCCTAAGAAAGCATTCTGACACGTAGTTGTACTCCCCCACCTCCTCGGCGAAGGTAGCGTCGTGGCAGGTAAAGATCACTGCCTGGCCGCGATGTAGACCCGCGGCGATCAGCGCGTGCGCACGGTCGCGGGAGGCGGAGTCGAGGCCGACGTCGGGCTCGTCGAGGAGCACGAGCGGACGTTGCTGTGCAAACACCTGGGCGAGCTGGGCTAGGCGCAAGTGTGCGGCCGGCAGGTCGAGGGGGTGGGTCTCCGGGTCGAGGCCGAGGGCAGCTGCGGCATCCGCGTCGCCGACGAACTGCCCCACCGTGGACTCGGCGAGCTGGTCAGCAGCGCGCTGCAGGGCGAGCGAGACGGGCAGGCCGTGGGTCTGCTCCAGACCTGGGTTGCCGTCGAGGCCGACCATCGCCCGCAGGAGTGTGGTTTTGCCCGCGCCGTTGTCGCCGCGCAGCCACAGTGCTGCGCCGGGCCGCACGGTCAAATGGATCGGACCAGCGGTGAAGGTGGGCTGCTCGGTGGCACGAAACTGCCACCACTTGCGGGGCTCACCGCCGCGGGTAGCAGAAACTTCCCCGAGGTCGATTACGTCACCGGCCGGTTCGACGCGTGGGGGAAGGCTGGGTGTGTGCGGGGTGAGAGGGGTGGTGGACAGGATGCCGTCGATAAGCGAAAGCTCAACTGAGCTGAGACGGGGGCGGTTGCCGAGTACGACGATGCGCGAGGGCAGCGCCTCGAGAAGGGCGATGACTGCGCGGGCGGAGGTGGGATCGAGGCCGGCGAAGGGGTCGTCGAGAAGCAACAGCTCCGGCTCGAGGACGGCGACGGACGCGATTGCTAATCGACGAGTCTGGCCGCCGGAAAGTTGCGCGGGGTGGCGCTCGGCGAGCGGGGCTAGGCCTGCGGCTTGCAGGACGGCTTCGCAGCGGCGCCGCATCTCGGGGACGGGCGTACCGCGCTGTTCAAGGCCGAGCGCGACCTCTTCGATCACGGTGTCGCGAAGATAGGACACGTGCGCGGTGGCGTCCTGCTGCACCACGGCGGCACCGGGCCACTCGCGGTGGACCTGAGCGGCGAGCGTGGTCAGGCCCGCGCCGGAGTTGCCGATGACCTGGACCGTGCGGTGTTGCTCAAGCGTTGTGCGCAGCAGCGTTAGATCCATACGACCACCGCCAGGCAGGCAAGCGGGGTAAGGATGCGCGCGGCGCGTTGTGCCGAGCTGTCGTGCACCGGGCGCAGGACGGTGCGACGCCCGGTGAGGTCGTACCCCGCGGTCTCCAGCGCCTGGCCGCGGGCGCCCGCTTGGGTGAGCAATTCAGTGAGCACGGGCATGATGAGGTTCGGAACGACCGTTTTGGCCGTGATCGAACGCTGCTTCAGGCGGTTCGCGTCCCGAGTGGCGCGGATGCGCTGGGCACCCTGCGGTCCGAGCTGGAGCGTGGTGCCCGCGATGTAGCCGATGCGGTTGCCGCCCCGGGTTGCTTGGAGCGCCTTGGCCAGGTCCGGCGTACGCATCCAGGCCACGGCGGCGAGCAGGCACGCAACAAGGGCGGTGAAGCGGGCGGTGAGGTGCGCGGCGTCCGCCAGCCCGTCGGAGGTGAGCAGCGGGGCGATGCGGTGCTCACCATACGGGGCGTGAATGAGCAACATCGACGCGGCGACGGGCGCGGCGAGCAATGCGGTCGCTGCTACAAGAGACGGGTTGCGCGTGCGCCACGTGCCCGCGAGCAGGGCAATGGCGAGCACGGTCAGCGATGCTGCAGGCGAGTTCAGCCCTAGCACGAGAATCCAGCCGGACGCGCCGATGACCAAGGCGGTCAGCGGGTTGAGTCGAGGCTGGATGCGGGACACGGGTTACGCGGCGGTGGTGGGTGCGGTTGCCTTCGCCGCGTTGGCCTGGTTGGCCGTCTTCGGCGCGAAAGCGGCGACGGTGCGGTTCGGCAACGCCTTTACGGTGAAGTACGCCACCAGCATGACAATGACCTTGTCCACCGGGTCCGAGATGAACGCCTGGGTGGTCACGGACGCGATGAGCGAGCCGCCCATCTCGCGGAACAGGCTGACCAGCGCACCGGTGCCCACACCAGCGGTGCCGCCGTAGACGTAGGCGGCCACAGGTGCGGCAACCATGCCGCCGACGATGCCCAAAACGATGCCGAAGCCGATCACGGTGGCCAAGTTGCGGAACGCGTTGAAGCGGTGGATGAACACACCGGCGAGCCAACCCACGAGTGCGGCACCGGCCGCGAACGGCAGGGCCGCCGGGTTAAGCAGGCCCCACACCACGTTGTTGAGCGCGCCGGTGGCCATGCCGGCGACTGGTCCGGCGAGCGCGGCGACCAGCACCGTGCCCACGGAATCCAGGTACAGCGGCAGGCCGATGGAGCCGACGATCTCCCCAACGACGGAGTTGATGATGATCGCGATCGGGATCAGCCCCAGCGTGCGCGCGGGCAGCACGGGGATCACGGCGGCGAGCAGCAGCGCGGTGCCGATGCCGTAACCGGCCAGCAGCGCAATACCGGCCCCGGAGCCGGTGACCTGGTCCCAGTCCGCCGGGTGAACGAGGACGAAGTACAGCCAGGTAGCGGCGATACATACGGCGCCCGCGATAGCGAGTGCGCGGCGGGCGGGGGTCCATTCGGCCTGCTGCAGAGCCGGGTTGGTGGTGTGCGACATAGGTGCTCCGAGTGGTGCGCGGGAAACAGGAAAATTCAGCCCGCGCCTATGTCACCTCGGCCGAGCTATCGGTTGGGCAGTGTAGCAGGCGGTGTGCTACCACCACGTCCTAGTCGTCCGCGCGCAGGTGGCGCAGTTCCTCGATCTCGGCGTCGCCGGCGGCGACCTTCGCGTGCACGTCGCAGGCCCACCCGAAGCGCTCCCAGGCGGCCTCCACGTCAGCCTCGGTGACCAGGCGCGCGTTGGGCTCGCGATCCCAGATGCCGCGCAAGTCTGCGACGGACGTGCCGCGCATGAGTTCCGAATCCGCCTCGACGTCCACGGTGGTTTCCGTGGACTGGTAGTCCACCAAGTCCAAGGCGATGAGCACAGTGAGCAGGTCATGGATCTGCGCCTGGTACCCCTCCCCGACGTCCTGGTGAAACTCGAAGTAGAAGCGGGTGATCGCCTCCAAATGCTCGGCAACAGGCGAGCCGCCTAGCCTATCGACGAGCTCCGCCAACGCTTCCGGGTCGAGCAACATCCGCTCCGTGACGCCCAGCGAGCACAGGGTAATCGGGGTGGGTGTCAGCGCGAACACGTCCGCCGCGGCGTGCGGGTCCACCCAGAAGTTCCACTCCGCACTCGGCGTGGTGTTGCCCGGGTAGTGCACCGCCCCACCCATCACCGTGATGTGCTTGAGCTTGGCAAAGTGCTCCGGGTGGGTGTGCGCAAAGGCCGCCAGGTTGGTCAAAGGGCCGGTGACAATGAGGTGCAGGTCGTCTGTGCCGCGATCGATGGAGTCGATCCACAGCGCGTCCCAGTCGTGCTCCACGTGCCGCTCGGGGGCGGTGGCATAGCCCAGGCCCGTGTCGCCGTGGGTTTCCGGCGTGGTGGTCAGCTCCACCTCAAGCGGGGCTGGCAGCCCGGCTGCCAGGGGGATGATGGGCAACCCGCACAGCCCCAGGACCCACGCTGCGTTGCGGGCGCATTGATCGGCGGGGGCGTTGCCGGAGGTCGTCGTTACGCAATCGAGCTCAATGAGCCCTGCCTGTGCCGCGGCGGTGAGGAAAATGATGGCGTAGGTGTCGTCGATGCCCGGGTCGCAGTCCAAGATGACTCTCATAGCTTCGTTTCCTTTCCGGCGGTGAGCCAGACGATCAAGGCGGCGGCGCACACGGCCCCACAGACGCCGAACGCGGCCTGGAAGCCTGCTGCCTCCGCAACCGCGCCGATGAGCAGCGGCGCGAGGATCGTGCCGGCATCCTGCGTCATTTGGTAGGTGGACAGCACTGTACCGCCGGAGCGCTCGTTGCCGATGATGTCCGCGAGCGAGGCCTGAGTGGCGGGGCTCATCAGACCAGAGCCGATGCCCGCGGCCACCGAGAGGATGATCAGCGGCCACACACTGGTGGCACTACCCAGCAGCGCGGTAAACACGCCGGAGGTGGCCAAGCCTGCGGCGACGAGCGGGCGGCGGCCGAGGCTGTCAGCGAGGCGGCCGGAGAACTGCAGCGTGACGGCCATGCCGAAGGCGAACGCGGTGAGCGCAAAGCCGGCGGCCGCGCCGCCGCGGGCAAAGACGGAGGCGGCGAACAGCGGCAGGATAGCCACGCGCGCGCCCATGTTGACGAAGCCGTTGGTGAAGCCAGCGACCAGCAGTGCCCGGTACGTAGCAGTGCCCCACGCCTGGCGCAGGTGCATCTTCGGCTTCGCGGCGGGAAGCTCTTCGCCGCCGGGTTTCGGCTGGGTGAGCACGCCGACGGCGACGGCGGCACCCGCCACGGCCAGGCCGTAGATGACAAACGGCGCGCGGAAACCGAGGAAGGACAACGCGGCACCGATGACGGGGCCGACAATGTTTCCCACCAAAAACGCGGAGGCGTACAACGCGTTGGCCCGGCCGCGGATGCTCGGGTGGGTTACGCGGACGATCAGGGCTTGGGCCGACAACGTGAACATGGTTGAGCCGAAGCCGGCGATGAAGCGAAGCGTGAGAATCTGCCAGTAGGCCTGCGCGAACGCGACGAAGAAGGTGGACACCGCGACGATGAGCAAACCCGTGAGGTAGATCGGACGGGAGCCGAGCTTATCCACCAGCACGCCAGCACCCGGCGCACCCAGAAGTCTGGCCAGCGCAAAGGCCGAGATCACCGCTCCCGCCGCGGCCATGGACACCCCGAAGCTTCCTGCGAACTGTGGAAGCACCGGGGCGATCAACCCATACCCTAGGGCGATGATGAATGCTGCGCCGACGAGCACCCAGATTGCGCGTGGAATCTTCGGCTCGCTGTTCGGTTGTACTGCTGGTTGAGCTGGGGTGTCGGCGTTCATTGCTGGCCAGGGTACCTCCCCACCGGAGTGGCCTGTAAAGCGCCAGGCAGCGCAAACCCATTCGTTCGTATGTTCGAATTTGTGGGCGTTGGTGTCGGAGGGCTTCATAGTGTGAGCGCCATGAAGTTCACCACGAAGAATCCACTGCGCAGTGTCAGCCGCCACCCCCAGTCCTATCCCTCCACCCCGGAATCCCTCGCCACGCTGATCCGCGAGGAGCACCCGGAGGCCATCGCGTCCGTGCACGCTGTCATGCATCACCCGCGCTCGCTGTCGCGGCCGACGGCCACGTGGCGTCCGCCGGTGCTCACCCTGCCGCGCGTCGCCAACGGGCCCCAGCTCACCCTCGCTGTAACGCGGAGGCGGGTCGGCCCGCGGGCTCGGGCGCGGATACAGGGGTATGGCGAAGAGCAGGTTCCGGCGTACCTGATTGAGGTCCGCATCGCCGACGCCACCGGCGCGGTCATGGATACCGCGCTCACTGAGGCGTGGGTGCGGGCCCTCATTCCAGAGGATTGCACGCACGCGGTACACGAACTGGCCGGCACCCACGCGGCGAATTATGTGTGGCTGGTGGACGGGACGTTCACACCGATCGCGTCACCGTCCTCCATGTTTGAGGGTCTCAGCGCGGCGTAGCGCCAGGATGCGCGGCTAGCCCCGGGCGGCGTCGCTGCTGTCGTCCTCGTCAATGCCCGGCACGCCTTCGGTGCCGCCTTCGTTGCCGGCGGCGCTGGTGTCGGAGTTGGCGGCGGAGTTGGTGGCGATGTCGTGTGCGAAGTCCTCGTCGCCGAAGTCATCCAAATTGTCGCCGTCGAACGAGGCCGCATCCGTATCGCCAGCGAGATCGAGGTTGAAGTCCTCGTCGTCCTCGCCCTCCTGGCCGTCCTCTTCATCGTCCTCATCGTCTTCGTCGTCCTGGCCGAACAGGTCGTAGACCTCCGGCTCGTCGAAGTCGTCGTCGACGGGCAGGAGCTGAGATTCCCAATCCTCGGCCTGGTCGGCGGCGAGCGAGAGCACGTCGAAAAGCCGGTCGAAGTCGGTGAAGCTGCCCAGCTCAAGCCGCTCGGCATCAGTGAGGGCCTCGTCGTGGATGACGTCGAAAAGCCGGGCCCGGTCCTCGTCCGTTAGCTCGGCATCGCCGTCGGATTCCCACAGTTCACCCTCGGCGTCGTCCAGCACGTCGTCGTAATCGTCCGGCAGGGCCACGAAGGTGACCTTGGCGCTCGGTGTGCCGTCCACGGTCTCGATCGTCACCTGCAGCTCAGCGTTCTCCCCCACCTCGGCGCGCACCTGCTGCGGGTTGAGGTGATCCTGGAAAAACTCCAGGTCGCCGATGCGCTCATCGGTGCCCTCGAGCAGATCGCGCAGCACGGTGATGACCTGGTCTGTGGCCATGTGTTCGGCCACCGCGGCCACTGCGTCCTCCACGGAGAAGACCACCGCAACCAGCACGGCCTCGAAATCCTCATCGTCTTCGTCCACGTCCGCGGCGGCGATGTAGACATTCGCGGCGGGCAAGTGCGGATCAATTTCCACGAACTGGATCTCCAGCTCCGCGGTCAAGGGCACAAACATGGTGTCGCCGCCTACGCGGGACTCGATGCCGTCGCGGTCCAACGCCGCAGCAATGTCTTCGAAAAAGCTCATGTCGGTGGTTCCTTCCACTTCGCGCCGTCGGGCTGTGTGTCCGCGCTCCGGGTGAGCTCGGCCACGACGCGCCCAAGCCTAGCTATGAATCCTCCCGCACGCGTGAGATTTAGCCGTCACCCCACGCCGGGTGCGCGGCGCCGAGCAGCGACGCCGCGGAGTCCATCAGATCCTGGCGGTGGGTGCCCCACTCGCGCATGTCAAAGCCCTCCCACGCCCTGCGTTGCGACGCCTTCGGGTCCCACTCCACATGCATCCCGTTGTCGAACACAGCGGTCGCCCGCCCAGGCCTGTCGTCGGAACGGAACCCGTACACGGGCCACTCATCGCCCGGCGAACCCGTGTGGAAAAACCGGCCCCAGTGGTACTGCATGACGCGGCTGACTTCCTCGAAGGCCTCGGTCCCGCCGAAGACGTCCCAGCGGGAGGCCTTGGTGGAGTTCGGCTCGCCGAATACCGCCCCCAAATCCGCGGTGTGCATCGCGCCGAGGCCAAGCCACCGCATGGCAGCGGAGGCGTAGTCGAAGCGGTACATCCACGTGCGCGCCTTCCTGCGATGCGCGGTGGCCACAATAACCGTCGGGGCCCAGAAGACGGCATCGGCGATCAGGTCCGCGTAGTCCCCTCGCCCGCCCGCGTACCCGTAGGCGCGCAGGACCGCCTGGGCGTTGTCAGGATCGAAGGCCTCCAGCGCCCGGCGCGCGGCGCGTTGGCGGGACTTCGCCGTTTGGTAGATGGCTTTTGCGAAGCTGGCTTCGTCGGAGTTCGTGCCCACGATCAGCGGCACTGCGGCCTGTTCGCCGGCCTCAAACGTGTCAATCGGGTGCGCGGTGAGCGTTTCCCCGTCCACCGTGGGCATGAAGCTGGTGTTGAGCTGCACGAGCTCCTTGCTGTTAAGCAGCATCGACTGGCCTGCGCGGACTAGCTCCGCAGCGCTGGTGGCGCGCAAGTCCTCCACGGTAGTGGTGCGCGGAAGCCCCATCCGGGTGACTAGTTCGCGCACCCACATCGCGGCTTGCAGGCGGGAGTGCACACTGGCGGGCGGCGGCGACTGGGCGACGGCGCCGTGGAACAGCCCACGCGCGCCGGGGGCGCACATCAGGTGCACCACGGCCGCCCCACCGGCGGATTCACCCATGATGGTCACACGGTCCGGGTTGCCGCCGAAGTTCGCGATGTTGTCTCGCACCCACTCCAGCGCCAGGATCTGGTCCAGCAGCGCGGGCGTGGCCACGCAGTCGTGCCCGAGGGACCGGAAATCCAAGTACCCCAGCACGCCGAGCCGGAAGTTCACCGACACGTAGACCACGTCGGTGGCGCGGCTGAGCAGATGGCCTTGGAGCACTTTCTCATGGCTCGCGCCGGTGACGAAGGTGCCGCCGTGGAAGTAGACCACCACCGGTAGCTCGTCGTCGGTATCGGGGCGCACAATGTCCAGCGTCAGGCAGTCTTCGGTGCCGATGACCATGTCGCGCCAGCCGAAGGTGCCCTGCATGGCGGGCGGGGCGAAGCTTGAGGCGTCGTAAAGCCCCTGCCACCTCTCCGCAGGCTGGGGTGCGCGGAAGCGGCCGGTGCTGGCGGTGGAGGCGCCGAACGGCACTCCGCGCCACGTGCGCATACCGGAGCGCTCATCCACCACGCCACGGACCGTGCCCGCGGTGGTGTCTGCGACAGGGTGCTCGGCAGCAGTCATGGCACCCAGCGTAGACGGATGAGCGCGCGACCCAACTATGCTGAACCGGCGTAAAAAACATCGACGAATTGTGTTAGCGAAAGTGGCAACCATGTTTGGCAAGAAGAAGAAAGACCAGGATCTCGCGGTCCGCCGAGAGATCGAGCAGGCGCTGCGCGAAGACCCGTCGCAGCTGGAAAAGGACGCTGGCCCGCTGGGCCGCGCGTTCATCAACGCCGTGGATAAAGCGGTGCAGCTGCAGACCTCCACTATCCGCACCTATGTGAACTGGCTGCGCCGCCAGAATCCCGACGCGTCCCCCGCCGAGATCCAGCAGATCATGGATAAGCACCTGAAAAACACCGTCACCGGCACCGGTGCGGGCGTGGGCGCAACCGCCGCTGTGCCGGGCATCGGCCTGATCACCGGTGCTGCCGCGGTGGCCGGGGAATCCGTGCTGTTTTTGGATCTCGCGGCGTTCTACGCCGTGGCGTCGGCGTACCTGCGCGGCGAGGACGTCTCCGACCCGGAGCGCCGCCGCGCGCTCGTGCTGTCGCTGCTGATGGGCTCGAAGGGGCTGGCGATTGTGGACGCGATGCTCGGCGACGACGCAGGCAAGATCCCCGGCAAATCCACCCTGGCAAAGTTCTCCGGCCCCACGCTGGCCAACACCAACAACGTGTTGCAGCGCGTCGCGATGCGCTCCATGCAGAAGAGCCCTCGCCGTGCCTGGCTGGGCAAGCTCATGCCGCTGGGCATCGGTGCCGTCGCCGGCACCACCGCGAACCGTAAACTTGCCGACGGCGTGATCGACAACGTCCAGTCGGGCTTGGGCGCGGTACCGGCGGGGTTTGCTACCCCGCTGCCGGAGCCGGACGGCGAGAACGAAGACGGCAAGGGCCTGAGCCTGAACCCGAAGGAGTTCGCGGCCTGGATCCTCGGCGTGTTCAAAGACGGGGATAAAGACGGCGACAAGGGCGGCAGCGACAATTAACTCCCTGCTCACCCGATCCCTCGCCGCGAACCGCGCACCGGCGGCGGCAGCGTTTATCGCGGCGGCGCTTGCTGCGGTGTTCCAAGTGGCCGTGCCGGCGCTGACCGGCCGTGCGGTGGACGTCGCCACCGGCAACGCCGAGGGGTCGGTGAGTTCGATTGCGTGGTGGATGGTCGCGGTCGCTGCGGCCACCTACGCGCTGAGCTTCATCCGCCGCGTGACAGCCGGGCGGCTCGGCACCACCTCGCAGCACTGGCTGCGCACAGAGATTCTGCGCACCCTGCACCGGCTGGACGGTCCAGGCCAAGACGAGATTGTCACCGGCCAGATCGTCTCCCGCTCCATCTCGGACCTCAACCAGTACCAGATGGTGCTGTCCAACCTGCCCATGCTGCTCACACGGGTGGTGCAGCTAATAGCCACTCTTGCGGTGATGGTGAGCATGGACGTGCCACTGACGGTGATGTCCCTGGCGCTGCTGCCGCTGATCCTGTGGGAGGCCAACCGCTCCCGCAAGACGCTTTACGCCGCGACGTGGGTGAACCAGCATGCCACCGCAGAGCTGGCGGAGCACGTGGAGCAAACCGTCTCTGGGGTGCGGGTGGTCAAGGCGTTCGGCCAAGAACAGCGCGAGATCGACCAGTTGGATCACCTCGGCCGCCACCTGTACGCGGTGAAGATGCGCGCCGCGAAGCTCACCGCGCGATTCCAACCGGTGCTTTCTCAGCTGCCGAAGCTGGCGCTGGTGGTGACCATCATCGCCGGCGGCATGCTGGCTATCCGCGGGCAAATCACCATCGGCCAGTTCGTGGCGTTTACCGCGTACCTCACCTCCATGACGTCGACGCTTTCGATGCTGACTAACCAGTACGTGCGCCTGCAGATGGGCATGAGTTCCTTCGACCGCTTTGACGAGGTGCTCAAACTCGCCCCGGAGGTTGCCAGCTCCCCTGCGCCCGCAGCCACCGGGCCCGTCGGCTTGCAGTTCAACGACGTCTCTTTTTCCTCCGGCGGCAACCGCGTCCTCGACGGCTTTTCCTTGACCGTCCGGCCGGGCGAGACGGTCGCGCTGGTCGGCCCGCCGGGGGCGGGCAAAACGATGGCGGTGCAGCTCGCCGGCGGCTTCTACGAGCCGGACACGGGCAGCGTCACGCTCCTCGGTGGCGCCCCAGGCGTCCACGCCCTTCGCGAACACGTTGTCTGTGTCTTCGACGACGCGTTTTTGTTCTCCTCCTCCGTGCGGGACAACATCGCCATGGGCTCGTCCCTGCCACCCGGGGAGCTCGACGCGGCGGTGCGCGAGGCGGCTCGTCTGGCCTGCGCCGACGAGTTCATCCAACGGTTGCCGGACGGCTACGACACCGAGGTCGGCGAGCGCGGCCTGACGCTGTCCGGCGGTCAACGTCAGCGCATCGCACTCGCCCGCGCGCTCATGGCGCGGCCCAAGGTGCTCGTGCTTGACGACGCGACAAGCGCCATCGACGCCGTCACCGAATCCCAGATCCTGGCCAACCTGCGCGGGGCGCTGGCCGACATCGCGGTGCTGACCGTCGCGCACCGGCAATCCACCGTGGACCACGCGGATACGGTGGCCGTGGTGCGTGGCGGAGCCGTCGTGAAGCACGGCCCCCGCGACGAGGTGACAGCGAGCGGCGAGTACCGCGCGACCATGTCCGCGGAGGCGCCCGCGGAGCTTCCCGCGGCCCCGGCGCAGGCGGACCTGTGGCCCGAGGTGACCGCCGCCGCACAGGAGCGCGTGATCGTGCCCGCCTCCGGGCGCGCGTCCACGGTCAACGCCACCCCGGAGTTGCTCGCGCGCGTGGACAGGCTCCCCGCCGCCACGGAGCAACCGGGGCTGAGCGAAGACCGCCTGCAGCAGCTGCGCACCCCGTCGAGTGCGTTCCACGTGCGCGACCTGTTCCGTGCGGTGCGCTGGCTCATCGCCGGCACGGTCGCGCTGCTGGTGGTGGGCGTGGTGGCGGACCTTGCCTTCCCCACCCTGGTGCGTGCCGCCGTGGACCGCGGTATCGCGCAATCGGACCAGGCCAGCCTGGTCCGCACCGGTCTCATCGCCCTTGCCGTGGTGGTTGTGGCGTGGGCGTCCATGGCCGCCATGACCGTGCTGTCTTCCCGCTCCGGCGAGCGGCTGCTCTACGGGCTGCGCCTGCGCTCGTACGCGCACCTGCAGCAGCTGGGTCTGAGCTACTTCGAGTCCCGCCTGTCCGGCAAGATCATGACGCGCATGACCACCGACATCGATACGCTCTCCAGCTTCCTGCAAACGGGTCTCGCCCAGGCCATCGTCGCGGTCGGCTCCCTCGCGGGCGTGACCGTCATGCTAGTGGCCACCGACGGCGAGCTCGCGCTTGTCGCCTTCGCCGCGGTGCCTGTCATCGTTGCGGCAACGTGGGTGTTCCGGCACTTTTCCAAACGTTTCTACGCGGAGGCCCGCGCGCAGATCTCCGCCGTCAACGGCGAATTTGCGGAACTCATCGGCGGCATCCGCGTCACCCAGACCCATCTCGCGCAGGCCCACTTCGAGTCCCGATTCACCGCCATGAGCGATACGTACCGCCGCCTGCGCATGCGCTCCGCCCGCCTGGTGGGCCTGTACTTCCCCGGCATGCAATTCGTCTCTCAAGTGATGACGGCGGTGATTATCGGCGTCGGCGCCTCCCGCGTCGCAGACGGCACCCTGTCCGTCGGCGTGCTCGTCGCCTTCACCATGTACCTGGGCCAGCTCTACGGCCCCATCCAGCAGCTCGGGCAAATCTTCGACTCCTGGCAGCAGGCCACCGTCAGCTTCGACCGCATCCGCGAGCTGCTGGCCGAGCGCACCACCGTCCCCGACACCGGCACCCGCCCCGGTGCTTCCGGGGCGGCCGCCGGCGAGCTTTCGCTTATCGACGTCACCTTCGGCTACTCCCCCGATTCCCCCGTCGTCGCCGACTTGGACCTCGTCCTCGAGCCGGGCTCCACCGTCGCGCTGGTGGGTCCGACCGGGGCGGGCAAGTCGACCGTCGTGAAGCTTTTGGCCCGCTTTTACGACCCTGTGGAAGGCGAAGTGCGCGCCTCGGGGACGAACATCGCCGAGTTCCCCCTCGCGCAGTGGCGCCGGGCACTCGCGCAGGTGCCGCAGGAGTCCTACCTCTTCCCCGGCACCGTCGCCGACAACATCGCCTACGGCACACCAGGTGCCACCGACGCGCAGGTGCAGGCCGCGGTGGAACGCATCGGCGCGCTCGGCGTGATCGCCACCATCCCCGGCGGGTTCAACGCCCGCGTGGGCGAGCGCGGGCGGGGCTTGAGCTCCGGGCAGAGGCAGATCATCGCACTCGCCCGCGCCGAGATGCTCGAGCCGAGCGTGCTGCTTCTCGACGAAGCCACGGCCACCCTCGACCCTGCCACCGAACGCGCGGTGCTGGACGCCTCCGACCGCGCCATGGTTGGACGCACCTCCGTGGTGGTGGCGCACCGGCTGGCGACGGCAGCGCGCGCAGACCGCATACTCGTCGTGGATGAAGGACGTATCATAGAAGACGGCTGCCACGAGTCCCTCATCTCCGCAGGCGGAAGGTATGCCCATATGTGGACTGCCAACCGATAACGGGGGTGAATCACGGGGACCCCGTGGAGTGGAACAACCCAAGTTAGCGCGTTACCAGCGCCGACGATTACAGTCAAAGAGACGTTCCGCGAAATCAATGTAGAAGGAAGGCGAGAACCTGCCGTGAGCAGCGAAAACACGTTCGGCCAGAACAGCTGGCTGGTTGACGAGATGTTCCAGCAGTACAAGGACGACCCGAATTCGGTGGACGCCGAATGGCGCGAGCTGTTTGAGAACAAGGGCGCTCCGAAGACCGCGAAGGGCACCCCCACCGTCACCCCTTCCGACGAGGGCGCAAGCACTCCGAAGACCGACCCCAAGGTCGCGCGCACCACCGGCGCACCGAGCCAGGACGGCCGCGAGACCAAGGTTGACGAAGCCGCAGCGAAGGTCGACGCTAAGCCGAAGCGCTCCACCGCCCCCGCGAAGTCTTCCCCGCTGGACAAGATCGCCCAAGTGGAGACCGAGCCGGGCGAGTTCCAACTCAAGGGCGCGTTCAAGGCCATCGCGAAGAACATGAACGAGTCCCTTGAGGTGCCCACTGCCACCACCGTGCGCGACATGCCGGTCAAGCTCATGTTTGAAAACCGCGCGCTGATCAACGATCACCTCAAGCGCACCCGCGGCGGCAAGGTCTCCTTCACCCATATCCTCGGCTACGCGATTGTCCAGGCCACCAAGCTGCACCCGGACATGAACAAGAATTACAAGGAGGACGGCAACAAGTCCTTCGCGGTGCAGCCGGAGCACATCAACCTCGGCCTCGCCATCGACCTGCCGGGCAAGAACGGTTCCCGGTCCCTGGTCGTCGCCGCGATCAAGGAGTGCGAGACCAAGACCTTTGCAGAGTTCGTTTCCGCGTACGAAGACATTGTGGAGCGCGCCCGCGACGGCAAGCTCACCATGGACGACTTCTCCGGCGTGACCATCCAGCTGACCAACCCGGGCGGCATTGGCACCCGCCACTCCATCCCCCGCCTGACCAAGGGCCAGGGCACCATCGTCGGTGTCGGCGCGATGGACTACCCGGCCGAGTTCGCAGGTGCTTCCGAGGACCGCCTCGCCGAACTGGGCGTGGGCAAGCTGGTCACCCTGACCTCCACGTACGATCACCGGGTGATCCAGGGCGCGGAGTCCGGCGAGTTCCTGCGCGACATCTCCCAACTACTCATCGACGACAAGTTCTGGGACGAAATCTTCCGCTCCCTGGAGATCCCGTTCTCCCCGCTGCGTTGGGCGCAGGACGAGCCGAACACCGGCATCAACAAAGACACCCGCGTCATGCAGCTCATCGAGGCGTACCGCTCCCGCGGCCACCTCATCGCGGACACCAACCCGCTGCACTGGCACCAGCCCGGCCTGCCCAAGCCGGATTCCCGCGATCTGCTCATGGAGACCCATGGTCTGACCCTGTGGGACCTGGACCGCGTCTTCCACGTCGGCGGCTTCGGCGGCAAGGAGCAGATGACGCTGCGCGAGGTGATGTCGCGCCTGCGCGCCGCCTACACCCTGAAGGTGGGTACTGAGTACTCCCACATCATGGACCGCGACGAGCGCGAGTGGCTGCGCGACCGCGTCGAGGCCGGCATGCCCAAGCCGACCGGACCCGAGCAGAAGTACATTCTGCAGAAGCTCAACGCCGCTGAGGCCTTCGAGAACTTCCTGCAAACCAAGTACCTGGGCCAGAAGCGCTTCTCCCTCGAGGGTGCCGAGACGCTGATCCCGCTGATGGACGCCATCATCGACACCGCCGCGGGCCAGGGCCTGGAAGAGGTCGTCATCGGCATGCCGCACCGCGGCCGCCTCAACGTCTTGTTCAACATCGTGGGCAAACCCGTTGCCACCATCTTCAACGAGTTTGAGGGCAACATGCGTGCGGCCCAGCAGGGCGGCTCCGGCGACGTGAAGTACCACCTCGGCTTCGAGGGCGAGCACATCCAGATGTTCGGCGACGGCGAGATCAAGGTCTCCCTGGCCGCCAACCCGTCCCACCTCGAGGCCGTCGACCCGGTGCTGGTAGGTATGGCGCGCGCCAAGGCCGACCAGATCAAGTTTGAGAAGGGCCGCGAAGACCACCCGGTCGTGCCGCTGATGCTGCACGGCGACGCCTCCTTTGCCGGCCTGGGTATTGTCCAGGAGACGCTGAACCTGTCCCGCCTGCCGGGCTACACCGTCGGCGGCACCATCCACATCGTGGTGAACAACCAGATCGGCTTCACCACCACCCCGGATTCCGGCCGTTCCTCCTTCTACGCCACCGACCTGGCCAAGGGCTTCGACTGCCCGGTCTTCCACGTCAACGGCGACGACCCGGAGGCAGCCGCCTGGGTTGCCCAGCTGGCCACCGAATACCGTCGCGAGTTTGGCAAGGACGTCTTCATCGACCTCATTTGCTACCGCCTGCGCGGCCACAACGAGGCGGACGACCCGACGGTGACCCAGCCGGTCATGTACGACCGCATCCAGTCCCACCCGTCCGTGCGTACCCGCTACACCCAGGACCTCATCGGCCGCGGCGACATCACCGAGGAAGACGCGGAGAAGGCCGCACAGGATTTCCACGACCAGCTGGATTCCGTCTTCTCCGACGTCAAGGCGGAAAAGGGCAAGCCGAGCGAGCAGACCGGCATCACCGACTCGCAGAAGCTCACTCACGGTCTGGACACCTCCATTTCGGAGGATCAGTTCAAGCGCCTCGCCGACGCGTACGCCAACCTGCCGGAGGACTTCACGCCGAACAAGCGCCTGAAATCCGTGCTGAAGAAGCGCGGCGGCTCGTTCACCGAGGGCGACATCGACTGGGGCTGGGGCGAACTCCTCGCGTTCGGCTCCCTGGCAGAGCAGGGCAAGTTTGTCCGCCTCGCCGGCGAGGACTCCCAGCGCGGCACCTTCACCCAGCGCCACGCGGTGCTGTACAACCCGGACAACGCCGAGCCGTACAACCCGCTGGACCACAACGCGCAGGAGACCGGTGGCGGCGGCCACTTCCAGGTGTTCAACTCCGCGCTGACCGAGTACGCGGGCATGGGCTTCGAGTACGGCTACACCCTTGGCAACAAGGACGCCGTGGTTGCCTGGGAGGCGCAGTTCGGTGACTTCGCCAACGGCGCCCAGACCGTCATCGACGAGTACCTGTCCTCCTCCGAGACCAAGTGGGGCGAGCTGTCGTCGCTGATCTCGCTGCTGCCGCACGGCTACGAGGGCCAGGGCCCGGACCACTCCTCCGCCCGCATCGAGCGCTACCTGCAGCTCGTGGCGGAGGGCTCCATGACCATCGCCCAGCCGTCCACCCCGGCTAACCACTTCCACCTGCTGCGCCGCCAGGCTCTCGGTGAGATGAAGCGCCCGCTGGTCGTGTTCACCCCGAAGTCCATGCTGCGCAATAAGGCGGCTGTGTCCCAGCCGGCTGACTTCATCGAGGTGGACCGCTTCCAGTCCGTCATCGACGACCCCAACTTCGTCGAGCGCGGCAACAAGGTCGTCGGCGACACCGACAAGGTGGAGACCATCCTGCTGTGCTCCGGCAAGATCTACTGGGAGCTGGCGAAGAAGAAGGAAGAGGACGGCCGCGACGACGTCGCAATCGTCCGCGTGGAGATGCTCCACCCGATCCCCTACAACCGCCTGTCCGACGCGTTCAAGAACTACCCGAACGCCAAGCAGATCCGTTGGGTCCAGGACGAGCCAGCAAACCAGGGCGCGTGGCCGTTCTACAACGAGCACCTGCGCACCCTCATCCCGGATATGCCGGAGATGGTCCGGGTCTCCCGCCGCGCCCAGTCCACCACCGCAACCGGTGTGGCCAAGGTGCACCAGCAGGAAGAGAAGCAGCTGCTCGAGGACGCGTTTGCGAAGTAGCCTAGCGACGTCCTGACGGACGCCCCGCTACAGCGCCAGGGCCCCGGGAAACCCCGGGGCCCTTCTTCGTGTCCGCTGGTTCTAGCGCGCTCCGGCGCTATCCGCGGAATCCCCCGCCGCGGCGCCCTCGTCGGGGTCGGCCAGCTCGTTGGCGTAGACGTCGATGTGTGCGTACTCCATCATCCACGCCGCCAGCGTGTCCTCCATGTCCGCGCCGTCTGCGACCTCCTCAGCCATCTCCCCGATGGCCTTGGTGGACATGACGCGGGTGATGAAGTTCAGGCGGTTGATCTCCCCACGGTCGAAGACTGACGCGGAAAACAGCGGAATGACGTTTTGCGCTAGTGCTCCCGCGCCCCCGCAGCCCTCCGCCGGAGAGGGGTCGACGGTGCGCACGCTGCCGGGCAACGCGGCAACCGCAGCATCGTAAACCGTGTCCGACATCCCCTCCGCACCCGTCTTCGCTTCGCCGACCAAGGCCTTCGCGGCGGCCGGGTCCGTCTCCTCGACCAGCTTGCCTGTGCACGTCACCACGAAATCAATCGGGGTCTCCTTCAGCACCCGAAGGGTGTCCCCGGCAGAGAAGTCGGTGGCGGTCACGCTCGTCGGCCGCCCGAGCTGCTGCAGGACGCGGCTATAAATCTCGCCCAGCACCAACTGCTCCGGGTCGTCGGCGTCGACCCCGATGGCCACCGGGTCTTTGCCGTTGCTCTGCAGGCCAGCTGGTGCGCAACCAGCCAGCGCAAGCGCCGACCCCGCCAGCACGGCCAGCGCGCGGTGCGGGTTACGCATCGGGGTTGGGGTGCGAAGCGCCGTCGATAGGCTGCTGCCCCGCGATGAGATCCCGCGCCCGCGGTGCCGCGTCCGCCTCGCACAAGACGTCGTAGTGGCCAGCCACGATCGTGGTAGCGGAAGAGAAATCGCGCTTGCCACCCGTGAACGCGTACGCGACCGCGGCGAACACGAGACCGAAGACCGCACCGACGACCAGCGTGGTGGTGAACGTGACCCAGCCCGAGCCAGGCTCCGTGAACACCGACAGGATCAGGCCCAGAAACAGGCCCATCCACAGGCCGGACAACGCGCCGGTGCCCAGCACCTTGCCCCACGTCAGACGGCCGGTGATCTTCTCCACCTGCATCAGATCCACGCCGACGATGGAAAGCTTCTCCACCGGGAACTGCTGGTCCGACAGCGCATCCACGGCCCGCTGCGCCTCCGCGTACGATTTGAAGCTGCCGACAGGCCAGCCCGTGGGCACCTCGCGCGCAAGGGCGCGGCCAGTGTTGTTCATGGGATTTGTCATGCGCCCTAGTGTATCGGTATCCGCGCCGCGCCCCGTTATACTGCTGGGCGAGATGGCTACTGAACATGTGATTACAGAAGCGGACGTCCTCACTGCGCTCGAGCGCGTGGAGGATCCCGAAATTGGCAAGCCCATCACCGAGCTGGGCATGGTGGAATCCGTGCGCGTGAGCGGCGCAGACGTCGCTGTGGGCATCTACCTCACCATCGCGGGCTGCCCGATGCGAGACACCATCGAGTCCAACACGCGCGCGGTGCTCGAAGAGCTCGACGGTATCGGTAACGTCTCCGTCACCCTGCACACCATGAGCGACGAGCAGCGCCGGGCGCTGGCGCTGAAGCTGCGCGGCGAGCAGACCGGCCCCGTGATTCCTTTCGCGGACCCGGACACGCGCACACGGATCTATGCCGTGGCGTCCGGCAAGGGTGGCGTGGGCAAGTCCTCCATGACGGTGAACCTAGCCACCGCGCTCGCGGCACAAGGACTCACTGTGGGCATCGTTGACGCGGATATCTACGGCCACTCGGTGCCGGGGCTCATGGGCTCCGACGACAAGGGGCCAACTGTAGTAGACGAGATGATCATGCCCCCCATCGCCCACGGCGTGCGTCACATCTCCGTGGGGCAGTTCGTGGAGGGCAACGCGCCCATCGTGTGGCGCGGGCCCATGCTCACTCGCGCGATCCAGCAGTTCCTCGCCGACGTGTACTGGGGCGATCTTGACGTGCTGTTCATGGACCTTCCGCCCGGCACCGGCGACGTGGCCATCACCGTGGCCCAGTTGGTGCCCAACGCGGAGCTGCTCATCGTGACCACCCCGCAGGCCGCGGCCGCCGAGGTAGCGGAGCGCGCCGGCACGATTGCGCAGCAGACTGACCAGAAGATCGCCGGCGTGATCGAGAACATGGCCGGCATGACCATGCCCGACGGCACCGTGATGAACATCTTCGGCGAGGGGGGCGGCGAGCAGGTCGCAGAGCGGCTGACTCAGCTGACGGATTCGGACGTGAAGCTGCTCGGCTCCATCCCCCTGGACCCGAAGCTGCGCGAACACGGCGATAGCGGGACACCGGTGGTCATCTCCGAGCCGGACTCCCCCGCCGCCAAAGCCATCCAGGCGGTGGCGGACCAGCTCAAGGTGCGGCGCGATTCGCTCGCCGGCAAGAGCTTAAACCCGCAGGTTAAGTAATATCCTCCCAGGAAAAGCCCTTGCTTTGCGACGGCCGCTCCGCCCGCCCACCATCATCCGGCTTCGCACCGGCGACCTTGGTGGAACCGGTCTGCGGACGGGGCCCCGACTTCGCGGGTTCTGACGGGCCTGCGGGTGCGGGGCCGTCCACCGCCTCGTCTTCGAACAGCACCTTGGCCATGGCGCGGCGCGGCCCCATCGCGGCGTACTGGGAGACGGTGTCTATCGGCTTTTTAAACTCGTCAAAACCCTCGAGCTCGCCGTTGAGCTCCGCCTTTGCGTTGTTGATCGCCTTTTTTGCCGCGTAGATCGCCGCACGCACATCTTCAACGACAGCGGGCAGGCGTTCAGGCCCGATCACGATGAGCCCGATGATCAGGAGGAAAAAGATCTCGCCCCAGCCGATGTTGGAAAACACCTACGTCACCCTACTCCCCGCGCCGTTTCAGCGCGCTCAGGGAGGACTGGACGGAGGACTGCAGCGCATTGCCGAGCCTGCCCAGTTTCTCCCGCGCGGCCTCCCGACGGCGCGCGCTGTCCCCCTCGGCATCACCCGCGAGGTCGTCCGCACACAATCCGGCAAGCCGCTCCACGAGTGACGCTGGGGCGTGCACGCCGGAGTCGTCCACCACCCGCAGCCTGTTCGCGGCCTTGCGCTGGCAGTCCACCTCCGCGCGGCACTCGTCGCAGTCCTCGAGGTGCTTCGCCGCGCGGTGAAATGCGGAATCCGACAGCTCCCCGTCCACAAAGGCGGCGACCGCTTCGGGGTTGAGATGGTCGGTGGAGTTGAACTCGCGTCGGGCCATGCTGATCACGTCGCTTCTTAGCGGGCGCGGATGAGTTCCTGCGCGTTCGCGTCTTCAAGCGCTTGATGTTCGAGGGATTCGCGCAGCTGCGCACGGCCTCGGTGAATGCGGGAGCGCACGGTGCCCATTTTCAGCCCGAGGGTTTCCCCGATCTCCTCGTAGGTCATGCCCACCACGTCGCAGAGAACGACCGCAACACGGAAATCCGGGGCGAGGTCATCCAACGCGCGCTGCAGCGCCGGGTCGAGGTTGGCGACGTTGTACGCCTCCTCCGGGGTCATGTCAGTGCCCGGGACGCGCTCGTAATCTTCCGGCAGCGCCTCCATGCGGATCTTGGAGCGGCGCCGCACCATGTCCAAGAACAGGTTGGTGGTGATGCGGTGCAGCCAGCCCTCGAAAGTGCCGGGCTGGTAGCGCTTCACGCTGCGGAAGACGCGCATGAACGTCTCCTGCGTGAGGTCTTCAGCGTCGTGCTGATTGCCGGAGAGGCGGTACGCGAGGCGGTAGACGCTGTCCGCGTGCTCCTGCACCAGCTCCGCCCATGTGGGCATGGCCCCCTCGCCCGCGTCGAACGCGGCGGTGCCGGACAGCGGTGTTTCCTCGACGGTCATGGGGGTCATTTTGGCAGACCGGGACCCCGTTTGCCAGCTGTGCACCTGGGAGCTGCCTGGGGATGCGGCACCCCGCTATGATTGCTCGTGTGAGTGAGACGGCTTTTTCTCAATTGAGCACCTACATCACCGCGCGCCGGGACCACGTTCCGGAGGCGGTGGCCGACGCGCTGCGCCAGGCCCGCGAGGAAGCGGAGGAAAACGGCGTGCCCACACCGAGCCCCATCGTGGGTGATCTGCTCACGGTGCTCGCGGCTGGCAGCCAGGCATCCCAGGGCGCCGTAGCTGTCACGCCCGCGGCGGGTGTCGCTGGCTTGCACATCCTTGCGGGCTTGCGGGAGAAAGCCACCCTGACCTGCATCGAACCGGAAGCGGCGCTGCAGGCGGGCGCGAAAGAGGCGTTCCGCGCTGCGGGGTTCGCGCCCTCTCGCGTGCGTTTCCTCACCTCCCGCCCCCTGGAGGTCATGGGGCGGCTGGCAACCGGCGCGTACCAACTCATCTACGCCGACGTCGCGGCCGTACAGCTTCGGCCGCTCATCGACGCGGCGTGGCCCCTCCTCGCCCCCGGCGGCACGCTGGTCATTGCGGGCTCGCTTCTCGACGGCACCGTGGCCGACCCCACCCGCCGCGACCGTGAGACGGAAGCGGCGAGGGAGGCGGACGCTTTCGTCGATACGCTAGCGCTCGACGACGCGGCGGTGGCGCGCCTGCCTCTCGACGGCGGGCTGACGCTCATCACCAAACGGGGCTAAATCACCTCGCTCTTGCCCACGCAGACCACGCCGTTGTCGGAGACGGTGAAGCGCTGGCGGTCGCGCTCGGTGTCGACGCCGATGATCTCCCCGTCGGAGACGTAGACGTTCTTGTCCAAGATGCAGTGGCGTACCACCGCGCCCTTGCCCACACGCACGCCCGGCATGAGGACGGAGCCTTCCACGGTGGCCCCCTCTTCCACGCGGACGTCGGTAGACAGCACCGAGTTGCGCACCGTGGCACCCGAGATGATGGAGCCGGACGCGACGATGGACTCCTGCGCGATTCCGCCCATGACGAACTTCGCCGGCGGCAGGTTGCCGTCCTCGGTGGCGTGGATCGGCCACGCCTTGTTGTAGAGGTTGAACACCGGGTGGGACGAGATGAGGTCCATGTGGGCCTCGTAGAACGAGTCGATCGTGCCCACGTCACGCCAGTACCCGTGGTCGCGCTCGGTGGCGCCGGGGACCTCGTTGCGGGAGAAGTCGTACACGTTCGCCTCGCCCTGGGCAACGAAGAACGGGATGATGTCGCCGCCCATGTCGTGGGCGGAGTCCTCGTTCTGTTCGTCCTCTAGCAGCGCCTTGATCAGCGCCTCGGTGGAGAAGCAGTAGTTGCCCATGGACGCGTAGGTCACGTCGGGGTCGTCCGGGGTACCTGGTGGGTCTGACGGCTTTTCCAGGAACTCGGTGATCGTGCCGTCGTCGTCCGCCTGGATGCAGCCGAACGCGTGCGCCTCCGAGCGCGGCACGCGGATGCCGGCCACGGTAGCGGCCTTGCCGGAGGCGATGTGGTCCTCCACCATCTGCGAGGGGTCCATGCGGTAGACGTGGTCCGCGCCCAGCACGAGGACGTAATCCGGCGCGTCGTCGTAGATGAGGTTCAACGACTGCACGATCGCGTCCGCCGAGCCCGAGTACCAGCGCTTGCCGCGGCGCTGCTGCGCCGGCACGGAGGCGATGTACTGCTGGGTGGGCCCGGAGACGTTCCATGCGGTGGCCACATGGCGGTCAAGCGAGTGGGACTTGTACTGCGTGAGCACCGCGATGCGCATGTAGCCCGCGTTGACAAGGTTAGACAGGACAAAGTCGATGAGGCGGTAGTTTCCGCCGAACGGCACGGCGGGTTTGGCGCGGTCGGCGGTGAGGGGGAACAGGCGCTTGCCCTCCCCGCCGGCCAAGACGATGGCGAGAACTCGTGGCTGGCTTTTCATAACCGCAAGGCTAATGAGAAATTCGGGCCCGTGCAGGGATTCGCGCGCGTCAGTAGGCTCGGCGGGCATGAAAGTCGGAATGTTCACCCGCGAATACCCGCCGGAGGTCTACGGTGGCGCCGGCGTGCACGTCACAGAGCTAACGCGCTTCATGCGCGAGATCGTCGACGTGGACGTGCACTGCATGGGCGCCCCGCGCAACGAGCAGGGCGTGTACGTCCACGGCGTCGACCCGGCCCTAGAGGATGCCAACGGCGCAATCAAAACGCTGTCCACCGGTCTGCGCATGGCGGACGCCGCCGGCGGGCTGGACGTGGTGCACTCTCACACCTGGTACGCAGGCTTGGGCGGCCACCTCGCCGGCCAGCTGCACGAGATCCCCCACGTCGTTACCGCCCACTCGCTGGAACCGGACCGCCCGTGGAAGCGCGAGCAGCTCGGCGGCGGCTACAACGTCTCCTCCTGGTCGGAGAAGAACGCCTTCGAGTACGCGGACGCGGTCATCGCGGTCTCCGCGGGCATGAAGGAGGCGGTGCTGCGCGCCTACCCGCGTATCGACGACGCTAAAGTCCACACCGTCTTAAACGGCATCGACCCGCAGAAGTGGTACCCCGACACCGGGAATATCGCCGAAGAGCTGGGCGTGGACCCTGACAAACCCGTCGTGGCGTTCGTCGGCCGCATCACACGCCAAAAGGGGGTGCCACACCTGCTCAAGGCGGCCCAATCCTTCGACGAGGACATCCAGATCATTCTCTGCGCCGGCGCCCCGGACACCAAGGAGATTGCGGCGGAGACCGAAGGGCTCGTCGATAAGCTGAAGGCTCAGCGCGGCGGGATCTTCTGGGTGCAGGAAATGATGCCGCCGGAGAAGGTGCGCCAGGTGTACTCACTGGCCGACGTATTCGTGTGCCCCTCCATCTACGAGCCGCTGGGCATTGTGAACCTCGAGGCCATGGCGTGCGGCACCGCCGTGGTGGCCTCGCGCGTCGGCGGCATCCCCGAAGTTGTTGTGGACGGCGAAACAGGCGTGCTCGTGGACTACGACGCGGATGACGCGGACGGCTTCGAGAAACGCCTCGCCGAAGCCGTCAACGCCGTCGCGGGCGATTCTGGCCGCGCCGCCGACATGGGCGCCGCCGGGCTCGAACGTGCGAAAACCGAATTCTCCTGGGCAACTATTGCGCGGGACACCGTCGAAATCTACAAGGGGCTGATGTGATGACCGTCTACCGTCCGGAGCTGCACGTGACCGCCGAGCACGGCATCCTCGAAGGCCCCGCCGGCATTTACCGCACCGGCGCGGCGCAGGAGCGTATCTGGCACATGTTCTACCAGTACCGCCCCACCCCCGACGCCCCCAGCCGCTGGGGCCACGAGATGAGCGAGGGCGACCCGTTCAGCTGGCTCGACTGCAACGACGTGATCGTGCCCGTCGGTGGCGAAACCGCCGTGCGCGCCGGCACCCTCGCCTCCGCCGACGACGGGCTAGACCTCTTCTTCACCTCCGCCACCGCCGCCGGCAACACCATCCAGATCGCGCACGTGGCCCACGTTAACCACCTGTGCGCCGACCTGGACGAGGAGGAAGAACTGGAGGTGACCAAGGTCGCCACCCGTCTCGGCGCGGTAGTCGAGGACACCGCCGGCGCGGCCAACTTCCGCTCCCCCTGCGTCGTGCCAGACTGGGAGGCCGGCACCGACCGCGAGGACGCGCACGACGGCTGGCTGATGCTCGCCGTCTCCGGTCCGGAAACCACGCCCAGGCCGGTCGTCCTCACCTCCGACGACGGGCGCGACTGGAAACTGGAGGGGCCGCTCGAGTTCGACGGCGAAACCGGCATCGACCTGGATGCCTCCCTCGTCGCGCCGCGCATCATCCGCCTGCGCGACGAGGTTGACGGCGAGATCCGCGACGTTTTGTTCATCACCCTCGAACGCGACGGCAAAGACACCGCCGTCTACGCCGTGGGCGAGCTGCGGGGCACCGTGTTCCGCGTAGACACCCCCTTCACCATCCTGGACCACGGGCACGACTTCACCCGCCCCCGCAACACCACCTACAGCTTGTCGGAAACCGCCAAGCTGTACGAGCGCGCCTACCTGTACGGGTTCATGACCAACACGGACCGCAACGGTGACCCCACCCGCGAGCCCAACTGGGACGCCGAGGGCTGGGCCAACGCGCTCACCCTCCCGCGCCGCGTCACGTTGCAAGGCGGGCGCCTCTACCAGGTGCCGGCCGTGGGGCTGCCGGACGCGGTGGACAGCACCGACCGAGCCCGCATGTGGGCGGGCTTGTGCGAGATCGCTCCGGGCTCGTCGGTCACAGTGGAGGTACTCGACGGCAACGGTGAGCCGGGAGTGGTGATCACCCACTCCGGAGACAGGCTCACCCTGGACCGCTTGGACGGCACCCCCACCACCGCCGAGCTGCACGACGAGGACGAGGACAACATCACCGTCATCGTCGACGGCTCCACCATCGAGGTCTACGCCGGCGGCGGCAGCGTGGTCATGTCCTCGCGCGTGTGGCTGGAGGGCAACTGCTCCGGCATCCGCACCCGCGCCCACGACGGCGCAGAGATCCACAGCGAGTGGCGCCGCGGCTACGTGCGCTAGTCCGCCTCCCGACGACACGACGCTGCCGCCCCACCCACGCGCTGGTTGGGGCGGCAGCGTTTTCGGCGGTTAGGCCTTGCGCATGCGGATCAGCTGCGCGCGGGCGGTGACCTCCATCTGCTCGGGCAATTCCGCCAGGCGGGCCTGCAACACGTCCGCGTCGAGGTGGCGCGCCGACGGGCTCATACCTACCTGGGCGGCGATGGCGTCGCGGCCCAGCTGCATGCGGTACTCGATGAGTTCCGGGTCCGCCGCGGGCACCAAGTGTCCCTCGGATTGGGCAATGAGGCGTTCGATCTTGCCGTCCTCCACACCGAGGATGCCCAGCGGCTCGCGCAGCTCGTCGAGGTGGCCCTGGTCTGCGACGAGCATGACGGCCTCGCCGCCCTCAACGAGCACGCGCGCGAACTCGGCCGGGTTTCGTGGGGCGAACACCACAGCCAAGGCGTGGATGGAGCCGGTGCGTATTGGCAGCTGTTCCCACACGTCCGCCACCACGGCCCCCACGCGCGGGTGCGACTTAGCCAGGTGCTTCGCTGCCGGGACGGACACGTCCAGTCCCACGCCGCGCGCCCCCTGAATCAGGTCCAAGGTATGGGCGAGGTAGTAGCCGGTGCCAGCGCCGGCCTCGAGGATGACGGGGTCCGCATCCCCCGCCACGCGCTCCACAACGTCGGCGAGCGCGTCGGACACAGACTCCACGAACGGCGCAAAGTGGCCGTTGGACAGGAACGTCTCACGGGAGTTGACCATCTCCAACGAGTCGCCCTCGTGGCCGATCCCCTTGCCTGCGGCGAGGGTGACGTAGCCCTGTTTGGCCACGTCATAAGAATGCCCCGATTCGGAGACGAGACGGGTGAAATCGTCTGCGCCCCGAAGCGGGGTGAGATCTGCCGGGTCGGCCAGCACGTCCACAATGTCGTTGAGCATGTGGCGATACTACCGCGTTAGGCTTCTGCGGCCTCCGTGAGCAACCGGCCGAGCTCGCCGGCCTCTTCCTTGGTCAGCTCCACGACGAGGCGGCCACCGCCGTCGGACGGGATGCGCATCACGATCTTGCGGGATTCCTCCACCGCTTCCATCGGCCCACTGCCGGTACGCGGCTTCATTGCTGCCATTCGTCTACGCTCCTTAAACTTCGTGATGGGTTTGTGCAGAAGATTCTACCTGAGCGCCACGCCTATCGACGGGCCCAAGGTTGTCACCCGCCAACTGCTCCAGCAGCGCATCCACCTGATCCATGCGGTACCCGCGGTGCACCACCTCGAGCTGGATGTCGCCGAAGTTGCCCTCCTCCACCGCGCGGCGGTTGGCCTCCTTGACCTCGCTGGTCGGCGGCATGGGGGGCAGCGCCTCCCCGCGGCCGAAGACGGAGGCGAACACGCGCACGCCGATGATGCTCAACAACGCGAGGATAAGGATGAGGATGATCCAGGAAAGCATGACGGCCAGTTTAACCGTCTACCCAGGCAGGCCGCTCGCGGACCTCGATGTCCGCCACCCCGGCGCGCGCGAGTATGGTGCGGGCGACCACGTCGGCCATGGGGGCCAGCTGCGTCAACGGGCGGTTGCGGTGCTCGCGGGGGCTCAGTTGGGCTTGTTGGATGGATGCGGGGGTGTGGGCGGATGCGACGTCGATAAGCAATCCTGCTTCCACGCCGTAGCCGGAAACGAACGGCAACCGCAGCGCGGTGGATCGGCGAATGGCGTATTCGCCCGCAAGCGGCTGACGTATGTGCGCGAGTTCCGGGAAACATGCGCGCAGCAAGGGCTTGGCGGTCAGCTCGGTGACGCGGCCGCCGGCGCGGGTGCGGTCGTAGGAGGCTTTGACTAGGTGGACGGTGCTGTCTTGCAGCGGAGCGGCAAGCGTGTCGACCCACCACGGCTTAAGCGAGGTCACATCCGCATCGACGAACACCACCACGTCGCCGCTGGCCGCCTTCACGCCACGCCACAGCGCCTCGCCCTTGCCCTCCCAGGGCTCGCGCGGGTCCACCTCGCGCCACGGCACCACCCTCGCCCCCGCGGCGGCCGCGCGCTCCGCGGTGGCGTCGGTGGAGTCCGGGTCGACGACAAGCACCTCGTCGGCGGAGGATGCGAGGCACTGCTCCACCACGCCGGCGACCGTGTCTTGCTCGTTGAGCGCCGGAATGACCACGCTGACTTTCACGCCAACCCCCGCACCGTGTGCATGGGGGCCACATCGCCCTGGATGGCGGCGGTCATGCGGATGACGTCTAAGGTGGCGGCGACCTCGTGGGCGCGGAAGGCCGCCACCCCTCGCGCCGCTGCCCACGCGGTGGCGGCCAGGGTGCCGGGGACGCGCTCGGTGATGTCCGCGCCGTACAGGCCACGGTTAACTGTCTCCCCCACGAAGTCCTTATTCGACAGCGCCATCAGCACCGGCCAGCCGGTGTCCACCAGCTCGTCTACGCGGCGCAGCAGTTCGAGACCGTGGTAGGTGTTTTTGCCGAAGTCGTGGGTGGGGTCGATGAAGATCCGCTCCTCCGGCACTCCCGCGGCCACGGCACGCTCCGCGAGCGCGGTGGTCTCCGCGATCACGTCGGCGACCACGTCGTCGTAGTGCACCCGGTGCGGGCGCGTTCGCGGGGTCACCCCGCCGGTATGCGAGCACACGTACCCCACGCGGTGATGCCCCGCCACCTCAACGAGCTCCGGGTCGAACCCCGCCCACGTATCGTTGATCAAGTCGGCCCCGGCGTTGATCGCGGCCTCGGCCACCTGTGCGCGCCACGTGTCCACGCTAATAGTCACGTCGGGGTGCCGGGTGCGGGCGGCGGCGATGAGAGGAACGACGCGCTCCGTTTCCTCGGCAACCGTAACCTCGTCGCCGGGGCCTGCCTTGACGCCGCCGATGTCGATGATGGTGGCGCCGGCGGCCACGGCGTCGTCGATACGCGAAAGCGCCTTGTCCGCGGCGAACGTGGCGCCTTTGTCGTAGAAGGAATCGGGCGTGCGATTGACAATCGCCATGACCTGGGCGAGCAGCTTAGGCATTGTGCAGACGCTGATCCGTCATCACCCTGTGCGCCTCCACGATGTGGGCGACGGCCTCATCCACCGAGTCGGTGACCAGGTAAAGCTTCTCGTCGCCCGGCGAGATCAAGCCACGGGCGAGCAGCTGGTCCTCGATCCACGCCACCAGGCCGGACCAGAACTCGGTGCCGATGAGGACGATCGGGAAGTTGGTCACCTTGCCCGTTTGCACCATGCACAGCACCTCGAAGACCTCGTCCATGGTGCCGAAGCCGCCCGGCAACGCGACGAAGGCCTGCGAGTACTTCAAAAACATGGTCTTGCGAGCGAAGAAGTAGCGGAAGTTCAGGCCGAGATCGACCCAGTCGTTCAACCCCTGCTCGAAGGGCAGCTCGATGCCCAAGCCGACCGACAGGCCGCCCGCGTTGTGGGCGCCGCGGTTCGGCCCCTCCATCAGGCCCGGCCCGCCGCCGGTGATCACTGCGTACCCCGAGTCCGCCAGCGCGCGGCCGACCTCGTAGGCCTGCTCGTACTCCGGGGTACCCTCCCCCAGGCGGGCGGAACCAAAAACCGTCACGGCCTTGGGCATGTCGGAAAGCGCATCGAAGCCGGCGACGAACTCGGACTGGATGCGCATCACGCGCCAGGGATCTTCGTGCTTCCACTGCCCGTCGGCGTGGCCGGCGGATTCAAGCAGTCGTTGGTCGTGGGTGGACGCCTGGTGGTCCTCGCCGCGTAGTGCGATGGGGCCACGTAACTTGCGGTCGCGGTCCGGGCGGGGAATGTTCAGCGGGGCCATGGGGTTTACTCGCTTTCAGCGCTGAGGTAATCCAGCAGTTGCGTTGACACTTGGCGGATCTGGTCGACCGGGCATTGCTCGTCCTTCTTGTGGGCGAACCCCGGGTCACCGGGCCCGAAATTGACCGCAGGCACACCCAGGCTGGAAAAACGCGACACGTCCGTCCACCCGAACTTCGCCCGGAAGTTCCCGCCCACAGCCTTGACCAAGCCGGCTGCAACCGGGTCGCCCAGGCCGGGAAGGGCGGCCGGGGAGATGTCGTCGTAGGTCAGCGACAGCTCGTCGTCAAGCTGAAGCGCCTCCTCCAGGTGCGCCTTCGCATCTTCCACCGAGCGGTCCGGCGCGTACCGGAAGTTCACGATGAGCCGCGCGTGGTCGGGGATGGTGTTCGTGGCCACGAAGCCCTCCAGCCCCACCACGTTGAGGCCCTCGCGGTACTCGCAGCCGTCGATGACCACGCTCCGCGGCTCGTAGGCGGCGATGCGGGTGAGCACCCCGGCGAGGTCGTGCGCCGCGTTGTGGCCGAGCCAGCTGCGCGCTGAATGAGCGCGGGTGCCGGACGCGTCCACGAAGACCCGGATGGAGCCCTGGCAACCGGCCTCGATGATCCCGCCGGACGGCTCGCCGAGCAGGGCGATGTCACCGGCCAGCAGCTCAGGGTGGTCGCGCTCCAGGTGGAACAAGCCGTTGAACTCCTGCGCCACCTCCTCGGCCTCGTAGGCAATGAGGGTGAGGTCGTGTGCGGCCTTGCCGGGCTGCGCAAGCCGCGCGAAGGCATTGAGGTAGCACGCCATGCCGGATTTCATGTCCACGGAGCCGCAGCCGTGGAGAATGCCGTCGGCGAGCCGATGCGGCGTGTTGTCGGCCAGCGGCACCGTGTCGATGTGGCCGGCGAGCACGACGCGGCTGCCCAGCCCGAAGGTCGTGCGGGCGACCACCGTGTTGCCGAAGCGCTGCACCTCGGCGTGCTCGAGGCCGCGCAGCGCCTCCTCAATGGCGTCCGCGATCGCCTCCTCGTGGTGCGAGGGCGACTCGATGTCCACGAGCGCCGCGGTCAGCTCGACAGGGTCAGCGAAGAGATCTAAGGAAGTCACACGGCGATCCTACGTTTACACTCCCAGGCATGTCTGCTGGAGCGCGCGCCGTCGGAATTGCCAACATCGCCATGGACGGGACGGTGCTGGACACCTGGTTCCCGTCGCCGGAGCTTGTGCCTATCGACGAACCTTCGGCCACCCACCGCGTCTCCGCCCACGAACTCTCCCCGAAGTTCCTCAAACTCATCGGATCGGACCACGACAGGTTGGTGGAGCTTGTGCCAGTGCGCACCACGATCGCGGATTTGAACGCGCCACCGGTGGACGCCCACGACGTCTTTTTGCGCCTGCACCTGCTGTCGCACCGCATGGTCGAGCCTCTCACCATCAACCTGGAGGGCGCGCTGGAGCTGCTGGTACCCGTGGTGTGGACGAACAAGGGACCGTGCCTGGCCGACAACTTCGAAACCGTGCGCATGAACTTGCGGGCGCGCGGGCTGATCCACGTCTACGGCATCGACCGCCTGCCGCGCATGGTGGACTACGTGGTGCCTTCGGGTGTAACGATCGCGGAGGCCGAGCGCGTGCGGCTCGGCGCCTACCTGGCCGAGGGAACCTCGGTGATGCGCGAGGGCTACGTGTCCTATAACGCGGGCTCACTTGGACCGGCGCGCATCGAGGGCCGGGTGTCGTCTGCGGTAGTAGTAGGCGGCGGCTCAGACCTTTCGTTGTCCTCCACACTCATGGCCTCGCGGGTCAGCGAATTCGAGCGCCGTCCGATGCGGATGGGGCGGGATTGCCGGCTGCATCCCTCGGCGGGCGTGATCGGGGTGGATCTTGGCGACCGGTGCGAGATCGGCGTCGGTGTCATGCTCGAGCCGGAGACGATGGTCTTCGATGTGGAGTCCGGCACCCAAGTGCCCGCGAGCGCGATCGCTGGGCGCAGCGACCTGCGCATCGAGCACGAGCCGTTTTCCACCTCTCCCGTGGTGCGGCGGCGCGGAGAAAACGGCATATAATGCCGTCGGCCTAAAAGTGTGCGTTTAAGGTGTTGAGCATGTCAACACCTGTTTCCCCTGTCGCGGACTCCACGGCGCTCGCGCGCGGGCTGAAAACGCGCCACCTCACCATGATGGGCCTCGGCTCAGCCATCGGCGCGGGCCTGTTTCTGGGCACCGGCGTGGGCATCGCCGCAGCCGGTCCCGCAGTGCTGATCGCGTACGTCATCGCCGGGTTCATCACCGTCTGTTTCATGCAGATGCTCGCCGAGATGGTCGCCGCGCGGCCTTCTTCCGGCACGTTTTCCACCTACGCCGCGCAGGCGTTCGGGCCGTGGGCCGGCTTCACCATCGGCTGGCTGTACTGGTTCATGATGATCATGATCATGGCCGTGGAGATCACCGGTGCCTCCGCCATCGTGGCAGCTTGGTTCGGCATCTCGCCGTGGCTCCCCGCGCTAGCCGCAATCGTCATCTTTACGGTGATCAACTTCTCAGCCGTGAAGAATTTCGGCGAGTTCGAATTCTGGTTCGCCCTGATCAAGGTCGCCGTCATCGTCGCATTCCTCGCCATCGGCGTGGCGCTGTGGCTCGGGCTGTTGCCCGCCGGCGGCTTCGTGGGTTTGAACAACGTCAACGAGGTCGGGTTCATGCCCAATGGCTGGTCCGGCGTCGCTACTGCCCTCCTCGCCGTCGCGTTCGCGTTCGGCGGCATCGAGCTGGTCACCGTCGCCGCCGCGGAATCCGAGGACCCGCAGGCGGGCGTGCACTCCGCCATCCGCTCCATCATCTGGCGCATCTCGGTGTTCTACATCGGCTCCGTGCTGCTGATCGTGCTGCTTTTGCCCTTCGACCAGATCGGCGGCGCCGACTCCGCGGCTGACTCGCCGTTTACGGCCGTGCTCGAAATGGCCAACATCCCGGGTGCCGTGGGCATCATGGAAGCCGTGATCGTGGTGGCCCTGCTTTCCGCCTGCAACACGCAAATCTACGGCTCATCGCGCTTCCTGCAGAACCTCGCAGTACGCGGCGACGCACCCGCCTCCTTCGCGAGCACCGACGCCCGTGGCGTGCCCGTGCGCGCCGTCATCGTCTCCGTCGTCTTCGGATTCGCCGCCGTGGCTCTGCAGTACTGGAACCCGCCCGGGCTACTCGGCTTCCTCCTCAACGCGGTCGGCGGATGCTTGATCGTGCTGTGGATCGTGGTCGCGCTGTCCTTCGTGCGCATCCACCCCAAGCTGGTAGCCACCGGCGAGATCACGGAGGTGCGAATGTGGGCTCCGAACGTCCTGCCGTGGGTGATGATCGCGCTCGCCGGCGGCGTGATCGCGCTCATGCTCGCAAACCCCGACGGCCGGTTCCAGATGCTTGCTGTCGCCGTCGTTGTTGGAGTCATCGCACTCGCCAGTGCGGTGCATGGAAAGGGAAACAGGTAAATGGCCGAAGGAACGTCGATAAGCAAAGGCGATCTGGGCTCCGGCCTGAAATCGCGTCACCTCACACTCATGGGCTTGGGCACCGCAGTCGGTGCCGGCCTCTTCCTCGGCGTCGGCGTGGGCATCCGCGCAGCCGGGCCCGCGATCCTCATCGCGTACGTCATCGCTGGACTGATCGTCATCGCCGTGATGCGCATGCTCGGCGAGATGGCCGCAGCGCACCCCTCATCTGGCTCATTCGCCACCTACGGACGCATGGCGTTCGGCCACTGGGCCGGATTCCTGCTCGGGTGGATCTACTACTTCCTGCTCATCATGGCGTGCGGCGCGGAGCTCACCGGCGCATCCGCGATGATGGCCGGCTGGTTCGGCGTACCCCAGTGGATCCCAGGGCTCATTGTCGTGGCCATCCTCACCGCCGTAAACCTCGCGCAGGTGAAGGGCTTCGGCGAGTTCGAATACTGGTTCGCCATGATCAAAATCGCCGTGATTCTGGGCTTTTTGGTCATCGGCGTCCTGCTCTGGTCCGGTGTGCTGCCCGCGAGCGATTTTGTCGGCTTCGGCAACGTCCGCGAATCCGGGTTCGCCCCCAACGGCATCAGCGGTATCGCGGCGGGGCTGCTCGCCGTCGCGTTCGCGTTCGGCGGCATCGAAGTGGTCACCATCGCTGCGGCCGAGTCCGAAAACCCGTCTGAAAACGTCAAGCGCGCCGTGAACTCCATCATCTGGCGCATCGCCCTGTTCTACATCGGCTCCGTCGCGGTGATCATCCTGCTGCTGCCCTACGCCGCCATCGACGGCGCCGATTCCGCCGCAGATTCCCCATTCACCGCCGTTTTGGAGATGGCCAACATCCCGGGCGCGGCCGGGCTTATGGAGGTGGTGATCGTGCTGGCGTTGCTCTCCGCCTTTAACGCGCAGATCTACGGCACCTCCCGCCTCGGCTACCAGCAGGCGCTGGAAGGCGACGCCCCGAGCTGGATGGCCACGACTAACGCCGCTGGCGTGCCGCGCAACTCCGTGCTGGTGTCCGTCTTTTTCGCGTTTGTGGCCGTCGGCCTGCAGTGGTGGAACCCGCCGGGAATGATCGACTTCATCATGTCCGCAACAGGCGGCTGCCTCATCGTCACCTGGATCATGATCACGCTGAGCTTCATCAAGCTGCACCCGCGCATCCGCTCGTCCGCTGTGCGCGTGCGCGGCGCGTCGTGGGTGCCGTGGGTGACCCTTGCGGCACTGCTGGGGCTGACGGTGCTCATGCTTTTCGACGACGCTTCGCGCTCCCAGGTCATCAGCGTCACCATCCTCTCGCTTGTCCTGGTGGCGTGCTCGTTCCTCACCCGTAACCGGGGTGCCGTAAGGTAGCCCACATGACTTCCCCAACCTCCGCACACGCGCGTGGCGTAGCCACCATCACCCACGACGGCACCGTCCTCGACGTCTGGTACCCGGCACCGAAGATCGACGAGGCCACGGGGGAAACCGGGACGCGTCGGCTGGATGAGCCAGACGCACGCTTCGCGGAGCTCGTCGGGCCAGACGAAGCGCGCGGCGTCGCACGCGTGGCCGTGGAGACCACCATCGCCGACCTGTCGGAGCCGGCGGTTGACGCCTACGACGTTTACCTGCGTTTGCACCTGTTGTCGCACCGGCTGATCCGCCCGCACGGCGCGAACATGGACGGCGTCTTCGGCATGTTGTCCAACGTGGTGTGGACGAACTATGGGCCGTGCGCGGTCGCTGATTTCCAGATGACGCGCGGCCGGCTCGCCGCCAAGGGCCCTGTGGTGGTGTTCTCCGTAGACAAATTCCCCCGCATGGTGGACTACGTGGTGCCGTCGGGCGTGCGCATCGGCGACGCGGACCGAATCCGTCTCGGCGCGCACCTTGCCGAGGGCACGACCGTCATGCACGAGGGGTTTGTGAACTTCAACGCTGGCACGCTCGGCGCTTCCATGGTCGAGGGCCGCATCTCCGCGGGTGTCGTGGTTGGTGACGGCACCGACATCGGCGGCGGCGCCTCCATCATGGGCACCCTGTCTGGCGGCGGCAAGGAAGTCATCTCGCTCGGCGAGCGCTGCTTGCTTGGCGCGAACGCGGGCGTGGGCATCTCGCTTGGCGACGACTGCATTGTCGAAGCCGGCCTCTACGTCACCGCCGGCACCAAGGTTGTGCTGACCGCGCCGGTTGCCGAGGCCCTGGGCAAGGACGCCGGCACCGAAGTGAAGGCGCTTGAGCTGTCCGGTGCCAACGGGCTGCAGTTCCGCCGCAACTCCATCACCGGGGCGGTGGAAGCCGTGCCTGCGAAGGGCATTGCACTCAACGACGTCCTGCACGCCAACTAGCAGGGACCGTCACCCCGTGCCCATCCTTGTTCGGCCACTCGGAGCGAAAGCGACAGCGTGAAGTTCTGGCCAATTCCGATGCCCAAACTAGGAAGTGCCGACCTCACCCTGCTCCCCTAGAGCGAGGTGAGCTCACCGCCCTGGGGTGCGGGAGGACCCCGTCGAATCCTACGCGGGCAACGTCGAGCTTCGCGCGAAAAACGGTTACCCCGCGGCGATCCTCGGGTACTCCACTGCCCCGTGGGCAAGCGCCGCGGAGAAAGCCGGCTACACCTACGACGGGCCCCTTCTTGAACCGGTAGACCAGCGCGGTCATCTGGGCGAATTGGCCCGCTACGTGCGGTTCGCGGGAGACGCAGCTTCCCCGAAGAGAACCTCCATCGCGCCATAGGGATGGTAGGTGTTCGCCGCGGGGATCCCGTTGGGAGATACCCACACCGGGACGCCGTCGCGCCGCTGCACGCCGCCACGGGTGTTGGCGAACGTCGCGTCGTCGTGGTTGATTTGGTTGTGGTAGTGACACACCGGCGCTAGGTTGGCCAAATTGGTGGCACCGCCCTGGGACCAGGCTTGTATATGGTGGATCTCGCAGTTGTCGGATCCGTGGCGGCAGCCCGGCCACGGGCACACGGTGAGCGTCATTCGAGCAAGATCGCGCTGCTTGGTGTTGGCGTACCGCTGGGTTTGGTAGAGGTTCACTGCCCCCTCGGCCGGGTGGAAGAGCCCTATTTCTTCGATACCGGGATGCATCTCGAGGTATTGGGCTCCGGTGATGGTCGTGCCGTCTGTCAGCCCTAGAATAATGTCGTTGCCCTCGCCGCGAAGGATTTGTATGTGCTGGTCCAATCCCACTACCACGATGGGTCGTCGGATACTACTGGGTACGCTGCCGCTGCCGCGAATGAGGTCGAGGAAGCGGCGAAGCATCTGGGGCCCCGGTGGCTTGGACGGGTCGAGCCCCTCGCGCAGGTAGTGCTCGATGTCGGCGATGTCGTGCTCGTCGGCGGTGACCTTGAGAGTGCGGGTGCCGTGCACGGATTTCGATACCGTGACCTGCAGCTTCGGCCGGGTCCGCGCAGGTTTGACAATGAGCCGGTCCGCCTTGGCCTTCAGCGCCTGGTGGGTGGATGCAGTCTTGAGGAGTTTTCGTCGCACGCGCCAGCGTTCTGCTTCGTTGGGGATTTCTTTGAGCCGATCTTCGATGTAGACGAGCTGGCTCAAGGGGAATTCTTGGGCAGCCTCTAGGCCCAGGCGTTGCTGCTTGGCCCACCGGGTGGCGCCGTAGTAAACCTCGTGGACGGCCGCCCACTTGCTCGCCAGGTTCGGCATGATGCCGGCCGCTACTGCGGACCGTTTGTCAAAGCCAACGAGCACGTCGACGGACGGCTGCGTATCAAGAAACTGCTGGAATGGAGTCATGCCCTGCACGCTAGGGAGAAGCGCACACACTGCATACCCGCTCGATGAAATCTGTGGATGACACCAGCGCCGGCTGCGCTCTATCCACAGCCTCGAGTTCACCGTCGAAAGAATCGGGCCACAACGCGCTAAAGTGAAGCGTTTGGCTGATCTTTGGCGACCGTTCTCGGTTTCCCGAAAGTCCAGAGTTTGTTGATGATGAAGTTCACTGGCATCGCGATAAACGTCGAGATAGCCTGCGCCCAGTAGGACTTGGTGCGCAGACCGGTAGAGTCGTCGAAGACACTGTCGGGCAGACCAACGGGCGTGGTGGGGTTCATCAGCAACGTCATGCAGGTCAGCGACACCGCAAAGGCGAGCAGACCCGTGGCCAAAAACGGGAAAAACCCACGCAGCCAGGAGCGGGCGTGCACACCGCGGAACGTCCACGAGCGGTTGAGCTGGTAGTTCCACGTGTTGGCCAAGAGGAACGCCAGGGTGGACATAACGTGGTACCAGCGTACATTCCAGCGGGTGGATCCGAGTTGTGCGACCACGTCGTTTGCATGCAGGCCGAGACCATTTTCGAGTGCCTTGTTGGCCAGGTAGAAGACAACGAAGTTGACAAGGACACCGGAGCCGCCGACGATGCCGAATTTTACGAACTGGCGCAGCCCTGTGGCAAGGCGGACCGCTGTGCTGCCGCCGCGCGACGGCACTGCGCTACCACCGTGCGACGGCACTGTGGCGGGCTGACTGTCAAGCACCAGTACCTCCTCGGGAAAAGACTGCAAACTTCCTAGAGTCTAGTCCCTGGGCCCCGGTATCTAAGAAACGAGGCGGCGGGCTGCTTCGTCGACGCGGTCGTCGGGAACGGTCAGCGAGATGCGCACGTGCCCTGCACCGGAAGGACCGTAGAAGTCCCCGGGGGCGGCGAGGATGCCGCGGTCTGCAAGCCAGGACAGCAGTTCGCGCGAGTCCAGGCCGTCGCGGCGCACCCAGAGGTACAGGCCCGCCTCGGAGTCGTCGATAGTCAGCCCTGCGGCATCGAGGGCCTTCATCAGCTCCAAGCGCCGCATGGCGTAGGTGGCGCGCTGCATCTCTTCATGGGTGTCGTCCGCCAGCGCCGCGACCATCGCCGCCTGGATCGGGCCAGGGACGATGAGGCCCGCATGCTTGCGTACCTGCAGGAGCTCCTGGACAAGGGATTCGTCGCCCGAGATGGTGCCTGCGCGGTAGGACGCGAGGTTCGACGTCTTGGACAGCGAATGCAAGGCCAGCAACCCGGTGTTGTCTCCGTCGGTGACGCGCGGGTGCAGGATGGAGACCGGCTCGGCGGACCAGCCGAGGGAAAGGTAGCACTCGTCAGAGGCGACGATGGCTCCGGTGTCGCGGGACCATTCGACCCAGCGACGCAGCTCGTCCACACCAAGCACCGCGCCGGTGGGATTCGACGGCGAGTTGACGAAGGCGAACGCCGCGCCGTCGACGGGCTTGTCGGAACGCACGACGTTGCACCCGGCCATGAGCGCGCCGACCTCGTAGGTTGGGTACGCCACCTCCGGGATGGCAACGGTTTCGCCGCGCAGGCCAAGAAGCGTGGGCAGCCAGGCGACCGCTTCCTTCAACCCGATCACGGGAAGCACGGACTTCTCGGTCAGCCCGGCGATGCCGAAACGGCGCGAGAGCGCGGACACGATGGTCGCGCGCAGCTCCGGCGTGCCGGCGGTCTGCGGGTACCCGGGCGCGGCGGCGGCTTCGGTCAAGGCCAGCTGGATCGACGGCGCGACCGGATCGACGGGGCCGCCGACGGACAGGTCGATCAGCCCGCCCTCATGCGCTGCGGCGCGTTCGCGGACATCTGCGATCGTGTCCCACGGAAAATCGGGCAGGCGCGAACCGAGTGGAGTGCGAACCAACGGCCTAGTCCTGGTTCTGCGGCGGCAGGGCGGCCACGAACGGGTGGTCGTAGTCCTGCGGGCCGGTCTTGGCGGCGCCGCCCGGGGAGCCGAGCTCGTCGAAGAAGCCGACGTTGACGTCGTAGTACTCGCTCCACTCGTCGGGGGTGTCGTCCTCGTAGAAGATGGCCTCGACCGGGCATGCCGGCTCGCAGGCGCCGCAGTCGACGCACTCGTCGGGGTGGATGTAGAGCATGCGCTTGCCCTCGTAGATGCAGTCAACGGGGCATTCTTCAACGCAGCTGCGGTCCATGATGTCGACGCACGGTTGAGCAATCACGTAAGTCATGGCACACAGTATGTCACTTCGCGCGCAACAGGGGCGAAACGCCACCCGCGACGCCGGCGAAGAGTAACGCCAATGACCAGCCAGTTAGCGGCAGAATCGCCAATGAAACGAAAAACGCGGCCGCCCAGACAACCAGTGGGGCGAAAGCGTAGCGCCGGGACCACAGCCGCGCGGTTTTAGTTAACACGGCGTTGAACAGCAGGGCCGCGACGACCCAGAACCAGTTCAGGTACACCGCTTCCAACATGAGCGAGACGAGCGCGCCGACGCACAGCCACGCCAGCCCGGCGATTGCTTCGCCGCGGGAGAAGTCGTCCCGGACAACGGGGTGGCTCACAGGTCGATCCCGGTTAGCAGCGAAGCGGCGTCGTCAAGCGGCACGCCCGCTCCTAGCTGGTAGTGCTCGACCCTCTGGATCGGTTGCACGATGAGGTTGGACAGCGCGTAGTAGACCACCGGCCCAGACGCTAGCGCGGCGTGTGGGTTGACGTCGGTTGTGCGCCCGTCCGCGATCCACAGCTGGGTGGCGTGTGCGCGCATGGCCTCGACTTTCGCGCTGTAGGCGGCATCGTCGAGTTCGATGCGGATGTCGGAGGTCTCCACGCCGTCGAGCTCGCCGTCCTGCGGAAGCCGCCATCCCGCGGGCGCCTCGGCCGGCATGAGCGAGGCGGTTTCGGTGGCGAGCCGCACCGCCCACAGGATGCGCGGGATGCCCACGCGCTTGGCCGCCGCGTGCGTGATCTCGTGGGCGCGGATGTGGTCGGGGTGGCCGTAGCCGCCGTCCGGACCGTAGGTGAGCACGAGGTGCGGCCGCTCGGCTTCAAAGATGGCGGCAAGCGTATCGACGCCAGCTTCGCCCGAATTCACAAACGCCCGGGGGTTCCGGCTGGCCGGGGAGCCCTCCATGCCGGAATCCCGGAACCTGCCTGCACCGCCGAGGAACTGGCCGCGCGCACCGAGCGCCGCAAGGGAGCGCTGCAGCTCCTGGATGCGGAACCCCCCGAGCTGATCCGCCTCGTCGACGACCAGGTGCTGGTAGGGCTCGCCGATGACCTCGCCCTCCTCCCCGAGCGTGCAGGTGACCACCAGCACGTCGGCGCCGCGCTTGGAAAGGTCGGCGATGGCGCCGCCGGTGGTGATCGCCTCGTCGTCGGGGTGGGCGTGCACGGCTACAACTCGGTAGCCTGCGAGATCTCGTGCGGTCATGGAACCTCCTGGGTTGTCGTTCGCTGCCCTACTGTATCGGCCAGCGTCCATGCGCCCGCCGAGGACAGGCCGCCGGGCCACTCCCCCGACGCAGCGTGGGCCGCGCGGATCCCGCCTGCGGTTGCCGCCACCCGCGTTTCGTGCAGGAGCGGGACCCATAGCGCTTCGCGCGTCTCAATCTCTCCCACGCGCTCGGCCGCGACGGCAGCGGGGATATCCCCTGCGAGAATGCCGCGGGCCAGCTCTTCACCGGCGACCGAACAGTACCCGGAGAGGTTGCCGGACCGGCCAGACTCCGGCGGACAGGCGACGCGGCTCGCCAGTGCTTCATTCCCGCGGTTGTCGGTGCGCCAGTGCACCACGATGTCCACCTCCCCCGCGGGCAACCCGCGACCGGCGATTTCGGGCAGCTCATTCGACAGCACCTGCGCGGGCACGCCCGCGGAAGTCAGGATGTCCACAAGGGAACGGGCGGCGGCCGCTGCCGCCGGGTCCGCGGCATCGGCAGCGACGTGCAGGACCTTCCCCTCTGCAGCGCGCGCGTGCAACAGCGCGAGGGAGCCGGGAGTGGTCTGCGATGCAACATCGACGTCGGTGGTGCGCCGGGCGGCGATGTGGGCGAGCAGGGGGACGTCGATAAGCGAACGCACCTCCGCACGAGCCTGCGTCTCTAGGCCGCTGGTGGCGGACACGGTGACACCGAGGGTGCGGCCGCCGGGGAACACCCGAGTCTGCGCACCTGGGATGAGGCCGAGCACCTGCGCGGTGGTGGCCTGCGGCGCCATGTCCGCAAACGCAATCTGGCCGCTGCGCAACTGGTCGGCGACCTGCGTGGTGTCGCGGGCAGACACGAGGGTGAGGATGTCGATGGGGGCTGGATCTGGGCCCCAGAATCGGTCGTTACGGTTCAAGGTGACTGTGCCGTGAGCGCGGTCCACGCTGCGCACTAGGTAGCGCCCCGCGGAGGCGGGAACCGTGTTGCGCAGCGCATAGGAGAAGTCCGCGGCGTCCGCGGCGAGCAGGTGCGACGGCAACAGGTGGCGGAAGAGCACCCTCCAGTCCCCTACCGGCTGCGCGAAATCAACGTCCACCACCTTCCCACCGGGCCCGCCGACGCGGATGCCTGCCACAGCCCGGTACGCGGCTGGGTCGACCACACCCGGGGTTTGGGTCATGCCACGCCAGAGGTACGTGAAGTCCGCTCCGGTGATGGGGGTGCCGTCGGACCATTGCGCGTTGGGTGAGATGACGTAGCGCACGGTGAAGGCGGCCGGAGACGCCGCCAGGACAGAGGCGCCGGTGAGCAGGTTGGAATCCTTCGTGCCGTCGGCGTGGAACGCGCTAGGCAGCACAAGGTCCGCGATGCCGCTCACCGTGGAGGATTCATCCCCAACGAGGTGAGGGTTAAACCCCCCGCGCACCGGGTCCACGGCCACCTGCGCCTGGGGCCGGCCGGCGGGCTGCTCTGGCGCAGGGGCGGGGTCTGCGGCTGCGTCCGTCGCCTCGGTGTTCTGCGCGGCGGAGGTGCTCGGCCTGTCCTCCGGCTCGACGAGGGGCGGGGGGCCGGGGTCCGCAGCGCACGAGGCAAGCAAGCACAGCGCCGAAAACGCCGCCACAGCACGGGTGGCTGGGCGGCGTGTTCTTTGAAGGGGCATGAAAGAACAGGCTAGCTGTTCTTCTGCTTTGCTCGGGAGCGGGCGCGGCCGCGCTCGGTTGCGTTGAGGATGATCTTGCGCACGCGCATAGCCTCAGGTGCGACCTCGACGCACTCGTCTTCGTCGCAGAACTCGATGGCCTCGTCGAGGGAGAGGGTGCGGGCCTTCTGCAGCGTGACGGTGGCATCCGCGGTGGCGGAGCGCATGTTGGTCAGCTTCTTTTCCTTGGTGATGTTGACGTCCATGTCCTCGTCGCGGGAGTTCGCGCCGACGACCATGCCCTCGTAGGCGTCCGCGCCCGGTTCGACGAAGAAGTCGCCGCGGTCTGCCAGCTGCTGCAGCGCGTACGCGGTGACCTGGCCGGAGCGGTCGGCAACAAGGGAGCCGGTCGGTCGACCCTTGATCTCGCCCGCCCACGGACGGTGCTCGATGGAGTACGAGTTGGCGATGCCCGCACCGCGGGTCTCGGTGAGGAAGGTGGTGCGGAAGCCGATCAGGCCACGCGACGGCACATCAAACTCCATGCGGACCCAGTCGCCGGAGCCGGTGTTGGACATCGACGTCATCTGGCCCTTGCGGTTCGCCATGAGCTGGGTGACGGCACCCTGGTGCTCGGCGGGGACGTCGATGACCATGTGGTCGTACGGTTCGTACCTCTTGCCGTCGACCTCCTTAGTCACCACCTGCGGTTTGCCCACGGTGAGCTCGAAACCTTCGCGGCGCATGGTCTCAATGAGCACGGTCAGCGCCATCTCGCCGCGGCCCTGCACTTCCCACGCATCCGGACGCTCGGTGGGCAGAACCTTGATGGAGACGTTACCGATGAGCTCCTGATCCAGGCGGGCCTTCACCATCCGGGCGGTAAGCTTGTCGCCGCCGTTGCGGCCCGCCATCGGGGAGGTGTTCACGCCGATGGTCATGGAAATGGCCGGATCGTCGATGGCGATGCGCGGCAGCGGCTCAATCTGCTCCGGGTCGCACAGGGTGTCGCCGATCATGATGTCGTCGACGCCGGAAATCGCGGCGATATCGCCTGCCACCACATCGCCGGTGGCGGGCACGCGGTCGAGGCCCTCAGTGACCAGCAGCTCGGCGATCTTGACGTTTTTGACCTGCTGGTTGCCGTCGGCGTCGTAGTGCACCCACGCGACGTTTTGACCCTTCTTCACCGAGCCCTTGTAGACGCGGATCAGCGCGATACGGCCGAGGAAGGAGGAAGAGTCCAGGTTGGTCACCTGGGCCTGGAACGGCGCGTCGACCTCTGCGGACGGCTCCGGCAGCACGTCGTAGATGACGTCGAAGAGCGGCTGCAGGTCCTCGTTGTCCGGGAGGTTGCCGCTGCCCGGGTTCTCCAGGGAAGCGCGGCCTGCGCGACCGGAGGTGTAGAGCACTGGAAGCTCAAGCAGATTCTCGGCCGCCTCGGCTGCCTCCGGATCGTCCAGGCCGGCGCCGAGTTCAAGAAGAAGATCTTGCGCTTCCTCCACCACCTCGTCAATGCGGGCGTCCGGGCGGTCGGTCTTATTCACACAGATGATGACCGGCTTTTTCGCCTCGAGCGCCTTGCCGAGGACGAAGCGGGTTTGCGGCAGCGGGCCTTCGGATGCGTCGATAAGCAGGACAACGCCGTCGACCATGGACAAACCGCGCTCCACCTCGCCGCCGAAGTCGGCGTGGCCCGGGGTGTCGATGACGTTGATGATCAAGTCCGAGCCGTCCTTGCCCTTTCCGGCGCGACGGATAGCGGTGTTCTTGGCCAGAATGGTGATGCCGCGCTCGGACTCAAGCTCACCGGAGTCCATCACGCGGTCGCCGTGCTCGCCGTGGTCGCCGAACACGCCGGACTGCTCCAGCATGGCGTTGACCAGGGTGGTTTTACCGTGGTCGACGTGGGCGACGATGGCTACGTTGCGAAATTCAGGGTGCGACACTCGACAGATCCTTTAGGGGTTGGCGGAAAGAACGCCTAAACGATACTCCTGCGCTTGCCGGATCGCATTTTCCCGCTACCCGTCGAGCGACGCTTGGAGCTCCTCGAACGCTGCGGCGAAGAATTGGTCGGACTTACCGGTGGTGAATAGGGTGCCCTCTAGCCCGCGCTCCGACAGCTCGACGGTGGCGGTGCCGTCCCCGTTGTCGGTGGCTTCAACCCGGATCGGTGCTTGATAATCCTGGGTGAGGTAGACCCCGAGGAAGCGGTATTTGAAGGCGTCGCCGACATTGACGGTGAGCTCTTCCTCCGTCTTCTCTTTGACCTTGAACTTTTCCAGCCCGGAGAGGCGGTCCTCGATTTCTTTGAGGCTGAGGTTGGTGGTGAACGTTGTAGTGTCCATTGGGTCACCATTCCTTTCATTGTCGGATACAACGGATCACACGCTCTTGCGGGTCGAATTGTGACCTGCACCACCGAGAGTAGATGCACGCACCCGATATTTTGCCGGGAATTCACGCACAGTTCTTCCAGCGATCTCCCAGTTGTGCTTGACGCTGTTACGGATGTGACTAATGTGGCGCAGGTGCACAAGTATCGTTCCCTCTTCCGCCCCGTCGTCGCCGCGGCGTGCGCTGCCGGATTGCTGGCAACCGGAGGCGTCGCTAAGCAAACCGCCCACGCACAATCGTCTTTCCTCGACCCGCTGGGGCGACCCACGCCGCAAACCGTCGCACGTGTGAACGCGTTCGCAGACCAGCCGTACGTTCCGCAGGAGGTCGGCAACGCGCTTCGCACCGCCGTGCAGTTCTACGCCGGAACCGGGGAGCTTGGCGGCCCCCCGCTACCTGCAGACGCCCCACGATTTACCCAGTTCTATTGGCCGACCGTATCGGGTAATTGCATCGGCCAAGGGTTGCACTCCACTGCCTCCGCCATCGCAGTACCTGGACCCGCCTCCTCACCCGCGCCAGGTGCGGCGGCTGGCCAGACCACGTTCGTGTTCACCGCCCTCGGGACGCCGGCGGCCGCAAAGGAACAAGGGCAGTTGAACGTGTACTGGGTCAACGTGAACAACTTCCGCACTGGCGTAACGCCGCTGGGCAACAACGGGATAAACCCCACAGGACCGGCCACCTTGTCTGCCACCGCCGATACGGGCTCCGGCAGGGTCCTGGCAGTCGTTGCCGGCAGCGTACGCACCGTCGACAGGGTCTGCCCGTTTGCACCAACAGCCGCATCTATAGACGTGAGGTAACTCATGGCCGCCGATCTGCACCCCGTCAAGCAGGAAGTCTTCGACACCGCAGCCAACATCAACACGGATCCGAAGGGCTTTCTGCGCGAAGTGGACACGTTCCGCGTCACCGACTTCGGTCTGTACATGGGCCGCGGCGCAGACCACCCGCAGTTCGGATACCTCGAAAGCTGGCTCCTACCGGAGCTTGGGCTGCGCGCCAACATCTTTCACTACCGCGAGGGCGAGGAGCGGGAGCAGGACTTCTACTTTGACGTCGCGGACATCGACGTCGACGGCGAGGTTTGGCGCACCAGGGACCTGTATGTGGACCTGGTATCGCTGACCGGCAGCCCGATCGATGTCGTGGACATCGACGAGCTCGCGGCCGCGACATCGGCCGGGTACATCACCGCCGAAGACGCCGAGAAGGCTATCGACGTCACACTTGCCGCCGTAGAGGGAATCACCCGCCACGGAGACGACGCGATGGAGTGGCTGCGCGCCCAGGGCATCGAACTCACGTGGGCGGACGAAGTCGAGCTCACGCCCGCCGGGTAGTTCATCTGCTGTTTACCCCTCCCGCATTAATGGCGGGTGGGGTTTTTGCGTTGCGCGGATAAAATTCAGATTTTCTATGGCTCATTCGCCTTACCAACCCCCGCGGGTGACACATTCTGAACTGCCATAACCACGCACATATTGAACTTGCTGTGAATCCGCTGAACATAAAACGGAAAATACTTTGCTAAATGACGACGTCTTTGACAACCCCCCAGCACCCCTACACCAAGGCGCTGCTGTCGGCGATTCCCATCCCCGACCCGGATGCAGAACGCTCCAGGGTGCGCACGGTGTACAAGCCGGAGGAGGTCACACCCGCCTAACTTCCACGTCGACGGGCACGTCGGGCAAGAGTTTTTCCTGCTCCGCCCACATGTCCCACCACGGTGCGTAGCCCGGGTCCCGCGTCAGGGCCCGGGCTTTCCTCGTCTCCGCCGCCGCGATCACCCGCAACGTGTCCACGTCCCCGCGCGCTTTCGCTCTGCCTATCGACGCCTCCGTCACCGCCCCCACCCCCTCAATGACGAGGTCAGCGCCTGGCACGAGCGGCACCCACTCCCCGCGCGTGTTTTGCTCCCAGTTCCAGCGCCAGTACCCGGGGGTGGCCGGGTCAAGTACGTCGTCGGCCACCATCCGCGCGCCCTCTGCCAGTCCGCCCCAGCCCGGGTAGAAGTCGTCGAGGTGCACCACCTGGATGCCCAGGGCCTGGCCGATTTGGTTGGCCAGGGTGGTTTTGCCGGCGCCCGAAGGACCGTCGATAAGCAAGGTGTACGTCATCGCACCGCCCACACCGGGCGGAGGTCGCCGGTCGCCCACGCGAGGGCGAGGGCGCCGGCCGCGATGCCGACGCACACGGCCATGACCGCCCAGTCGCGGGAGCGCAGCTTGGACTCGCGGGCCCAGGTTCGCGTGCGCGGCCCGCCGAATCCGCGCGCCTCCATGGCGGTGGCGAGTTTGCCTGCGCGGCGCAGCGACATAACGAGCAAGCCGAACGAGAGGGAGAACCAGTATCTGATCCTGCCTTGGTCGGCGATGCCGCGGGCGCGGCGGGAGCGACGCATCGCGTCGAGATCGTCTTGCAGGAGGGTGAGCATGCGCAGCGCCGCGACCGTGCCGATGACGAAGCGCTCGGGCAGGCGCAACACTTGTGCGAGGCCGTCGCCGAGGTCTGTCGGGTCCACGTCTGCAGAGAGGAGCACCACGGGCAGCGCGATGGCGAGCACACGAAGGATCACCGCCCAGGCTAACGACAACGACAACTCGGTCACATGCACCAGGCCCCACTCGACGTAGGTCTCCCCTCCAGCTTGGCCGTACAGCGCCATTGGGATGCCGGCGAGCGGCGCGACGATGAGGATCGGCAGAGCCCGCTTGAAAAAGCGGCCGTAGCTCAGCCCGCACACCGGCACCATGAGCACGGTGATCGCGAGCACTACGGTGGCGGAGACCCAGTCGATGGTGAACATTAGCGGCGTGGTCAACAACAGCAGGCCGAGGATCCGGGTGACGGGGTTGATGCCTTGCAGCAGGTTCATCGGCCATCTTCCTCCGCGTCCGAGCGTGCGACGACGCGCTCGATGTGATCGCCCAGCGAGGCGATGAACGCCTCGTCGTGGGTGATGGAGATGACGGTCACGCCTTGCTGAGTCAGCTCGCGGATCAGCCCGACGAGTTCAACAAAGGTCCGGTCGTCCTGGCCAAACGTGGGCTCGTCGAGGATGAGCAGCTGCGGCGCGTTGACCAGCGCGGTGGCCACCGACAGCCGGCGCTTCTCCCCTCCTGAGAGGGTGAACGGGTTAGCGTCCACGAGGTGCTCCAGGCGCAGGCGCTGCAGCAGCGCGTCGATACGCTCCTGCGGCGCGCCCGACAGCGCCATCTCCTCGCGCACGGTGGCGGTGACAAACTGGTGCTCCGGCTCCTGGAAGACGTAGCCGATGCGGCTGGCCAGCTCTTTCGACGACCATTTGATGGACGGCCTTGTCAACCCCTGCGCGATGGTCTCCGAATACTCAACCCGCCCCCTTTCGGGCGGCGTCAGACCGGCGAGCACCTGCACGAGCGTAGTTTTGCCTGCGCCGTTTTCACCCGTGACCACGGTGGAGAACCCCTCTGGAGCGGCTACGGTGCGCGGCGGCCCGAAACGTGTGAGCAGCTCGTGCGTAGCGACGGCCACAGGTGCTCCCGGAGGCACGGTCTTCGCCGGCGGCAGCGCAGGCGCGTCCGGCAATTCGCTTGCGCTGATGCGCACCAGCCCGGCCGTCTCCAGGCGGTAGTATGTATCAACCACGTCCGCCCAGTGCTTCGGGCGGTGCTCCACCACGATCAAGGTCGCGCCGGTGAGCTGGCAGACCCGGTCCACCGCGGCGATGACTTCGTCGCGGCCGCGCGGATCCAGGTTGGCGGTGGGTTCGTCCAGGATGAGGATGTCCGCGCCCATGGCGATCACACCCGCGAGCGCGAGGCGCTGCTTTTGCCCGCCGGACAGGTGCGCAGTCTTGTGGCCCAGCGGCACGTCCAGACCCACGGCGGCGAGGGCCTTTTCCACGCGCGGCCAAATTTCCCCGCGCGGCACGCCCAGGTTTTCGGCGCCGAAGGCGACGTCGTCACCCACCCGGGACAGGATGGTTTGCGCCTCGGGGTCCTGCAGGACCATGCCTACGGTGCCGTCGACGTTGAGGGTGCCGGTTCGGCTGCCGTCCTCGGAGTTGTCGATAAGCTTGGCAATCACGCCGAGCAACGTGGACTTGCCGGAGCCCGAATCGCCGGTGATGAGCACCCGCTCCCCGCGCGCGATATCCAGGTCGACGTGAGTGAACGCGGGCTGCGGGCGGGTGGCGTGCTGGTAAGTCAGCCCCCTCGCGTGGATAGCCAGCGACATTTACGCGGTGGTGTTGAAGCGCTCGCGGCCGGCGCCGAAGCGGTCGAGTGCGCCAGTCTGCGCCAGCGCCCTAACTAGGTAGTAGGCCACCACGCCGGCGAGGACCGCGCCGGAGATGATCAGGCAGGTCAGGTAGATCAGGTTGAACTGGAGGCTCATGGCCAGGTTGGCGGAGGTGAACAGCTCCAGGATGAACGCGCCGATGCCCGCGCCGATGCCGGACAGCGCCGCCACGGACAGGTTGAAGCGGCGGTAGGCGAAGATGAGAAAGACCAGCTCCGCACCCAGGCCCTGCGCGAGGCCGGAGTACAGCGTCTCCGGGCCCCACTGGCTGCCCAGCACCGCGGAAACGGAGGCTGCGACGACCTCGACGAACAGCGCCGCACCCGGCTTGCGGATGATCAAACCGCCGAGCACGCCGCCGATGAGCCAGATACCCACGGCCAAACCGCCCAAGCCCGGGGTTAGTGCGTCCAGCGCCTTGAAACCGGCGTAGCCGATGCTGTTCCACACCCAAAACAGCAAGCCGCAGGCGACGCCCAGTACGGCGGCGGTGACAATGTCGATGACGCGCCAAGAATTGCTCTTCCCAGCGTTGGTTGCGGGCACGGTCATGTGCTCATTCCTTCCTATCGCCGGCATTACCCGGATCAGGTTCTACGGTTCACCGAGCGTTTCGGCGTCTCAGCCACCGCGTCTCCCGCGGCAGCACCCGTGTGTGGTTCAGTTATGCCCGAAAGATGCTACATCATGTGCAGGATTGGCCATATGATGGTCGCGTTCACAGCTCTTATTGGAAGGACCCCACATGGCCGGTGGCCTACTTGCTCTGCTTGACGACGTCGCGCTGATCGCGCGCACCGCCGCAGCGAGCGTCGATGACGTCGCCGGCATGACCGCGAAAACTTCCGCGAAAGCCGCGGGCGTGGTCATCGACGACGCTGCGGTGACCCCCCAGTACGTCTCCGGGGTGACCCCGGCCCGAGAACTGCCGATGATCTGGCGCATTACCAAGGGCTCGCTGCGCAACAAGCTGATTTTCATCCTCCCCATCGCACTGCTGCTGAACGCGTTTGCGCCGTGGGCGCTCACGCCGATCCTCATGCTGGGTGGCACGTATCTCGCCTTTGAAGGGGCGGAGAAGATCGCGCAGAAGTTCTCGTCCAACGCCGATGAGGACGCCGAAGAGGCCGCCAACAAGTCCGAGGAGGACGAGGACCACCTGGTCAACAGCGCGATCCGCACGGATCTGATTTTGTCGGCGGAGATCATGATCATCTCGCTCGACGAGGTGAAGGACCAGCCTGTGTGGATGGAAGCCGCCGTCCTCGTGGCTGTGGGCATCTTCATCACTATCGCGGTGTACGGGGCGGTGGGTCTTTTGGTGAAGATCGACGACATCGGCCGTGGCATGATTGAGCGTGGCAACACCCCCGGGTTCGGCCGCGCGCTGGTGAAGGGGATGCCTTACGTGCTCACTGCCATAGGCATCGTCGGCACCGTGGCCATGCTGTGGGTGGGCGGCCACTTGATCGTCCGCGGTCTGGACGAGGTTATCGGCTGGCACTGGCCGCACGAGATCATCGCCAGGGGCCAGGAAGCCGTTGGCGGCGGCGCGCTCGGCTGGCTGGTCGAGACCGGGATTTCGCTCACATTCGGCTTGATTGCCGGATTTATTGTCCTCGGTGTGGTGCAGCTGGTGAAGAAGGTGCGGTAGCGCCTGCCTACAATTCGCCTCATGGCAGCCAAGCAGTACCCACTCGCCCCCTCGACGTGGGGCGCCGGCGTGGAAGTCCCGGTGGACCACGTCTCGCAGGCCGCCCTATTCACGGATTTTGCGGGACGCAGAGGCACCACGTACGTCGATGTGGTGTTGGAGGCCAACCCGTTGAACCGCTCGTGGCGTGTGCGCCGTCGCGGTCTCGGCGACCTCCCCGGCCCCGTCCTCGGCGAGGTGGCGCCTGAGTGGCGCGCCCACTTCGCGGAAGTCGAGCGAGTGCACTCGTCTTTCCTGCAGCCTGCCACCGTGGCGGAAGTGAAGCTCAACCGGGAATCCGGCCGCTTCAACGTCCATGTGGTCTTGCCCGAGCCGCAGCTGGCAGTGCCGCGCAACAACGCGCCAGAGGACGCGGCCGTTTTGCGCGTCGGCGACATGCTCGTGGTGGATACCTCCGTCGGTGAGTTCGGAGCAGCCGAGCTAGAGGCACGCTCCCCCGGTCAGTGGTTTGTGGGGCTGGTGCCTATGGACGGCACTGCGCTCGTCACCCTCGACGGCCGCGTACTCGGCGCGGTGGCTGGCGAAGACGGGGAGGCCGCCCTCGCGTGGCTCGAAGGCTTCGCCCAGGGCGGATTGTGGGCACGGGCGGTGCTGCTCGACGGCATGGCGGCATTAGACGCCGCCCCACCCGACGAAGGCACCGACACGGTACCCGCACTTGCCGAGGCGCCGCAGCGCCGCCCGGAGCCGTGGCAACTCATCGAGTTTCCCGGCGGCGGGTGGGCGGTTACCGTGCAGCGCGATTTCGCCACCGACCCCCAAGACGAGGTCAAGCCGAAGCACACCGCGCGGTACGTTTCTCTCGGCGGCGGGGCACGCCCGGAGGAGCTCGGTGCCCCGACCGAGATGTTCGGCCGGATCGGCGCCGAGGAAGATCGGCCTGAACGACCAACCACCACGCCTGTGGTGGCGCAGCACGCCGACGAAAGCTTTCTCACCGAGGTGGAGAAGGTGCAGCTGAGGCGAAGGAACCGGGGGCGGAGGCGGGGCGGACGCCACCGTCGATAAGCAAAAGCTCCTAGGCTGGGTGATGTAGGAATTCCGAAGCTGAAGGAGATGTGATGGCGGACAAGGGACCGAACCCGTACGTTGTAAATATCGAGCAGGCAACGCTGGACAACGAGGCGTTCCGCGACACGCTGTGGACCGGCCCGAACCTCCAGCTGACGGTGATGACCATTCCGGTTGGCGGGGAGATCGGCGCAGAGATCCACGACGACCACGACCAGTTCCTCCGCCTCGAAGAAGGCGAGCTGCACGCGAAGATCGGCCCGTCCGAGGACGACCTCGAGGTCGACGAAGTGATCGCTGCTGATTGGGCCGCGTTCGTGCCGGCCGGCAAGTGGCACAATTTTGTCAACGAATCCGACGCCCCGGCGAAGCTGTACTCCATCTACGCCCCGGCGGAGCACGAGCCGGGCACCCGCCACGAAACCAAGGCGGATGCAGACAACGACCCGAACGAGACTGACGCGGTCTAGAACGCGCCAAGCAGTGCGCAGACTGCCCGGGAACGCCACAACCGTTCCCGGGCCGTTTTTATGGCCCGCCAAGGGGAAACTCAGGTGCTAAAGTGCCTGGAGGTTCTGAATTGTCATATCAACACTTGTCTAGAAGGCGAACCCCATGCGCAACAACCTTCCCCTCCTCGGCACGGGCCTTGCTGGCGCGCTCGCGCTTTCCGTGGTGGCAGTGCCCGTCGCTACCGCCGAATCCAGCCTGAGCAGCTCGTCACTATCGTCCTCGTCCGGCACCCCGGCTACAAAGTCTGAGAAAAAGCCGTGGGTGCACGTGGAGCCGCCGAAGAAAACCGCTTCCCAGCCGGTGCGCATGCTCAACGGCACCACGATCCAGATCATGGACGACGTGTTGGGCAAATACTCCGCCCACACCGGCTTCCGCTCCGGCGACCTTGGTGCGATGGCCCCCATCAACAACGACGGCGAGTTCGCGATGATCTTCGGCGACTCCTTCCGCTGGGATTTCGGGCAGGGATGGATGAGCCCGGTCGGCGTGGTGGCGAAGATGGACGAGGACGGCTTCATCAAAATAGTCCGCCCCATCGACAACACGTCTGAGGTCAGCGACATGATCTCCTACCACCGCGTCAACAACAAGACGCTGATTCCCTCTGATGTGATCAACGTCGGCGGCGTTTTGTACATGCACGGCACCTGGCACGTACCGTTCGGCACCGTGGTGTCGTCTCAGGTTTGGAAATCCACCGACCAAGGCAAGACTTGGACCTCTGTCGGCTCCGCACCGGGCGACTATCTCGGCGGCATGACTCAGCTGCTCACTTGGGATAAGGGTCCGGACGGATACATCTACATCATGTCCACCAAGTTTGGGCGCGAATCGCCCGTGTTTATGTTCCGCGCAAAACCCGAGAACATCGCTGATCCCGGCAAGTGGGAGGGCTTCAGCTCTGAAGGGTGGGGGAAGAACGCCGTGGCCATCTTGGACAAGAGTGTGCAGGCCGGCGAACTCAACCTGCGCTACATCGACGGCCACTGGGTACTTGCCATGTTCAACGAGAAAACGCTTGCGGTGGAGGTGCGCATCTCCGACAAGCTGGAGACGTCCTGGGAGGACGTGCCCGTCGCAACCATTGCGAAGAACGGCCCGTGGGAGAGGCCCCAAAGCCCTCTGAACTGGTCGCAGCCCTACGGCGGCTACATCGTTCCGGGCTCCCACCTCGACAACATGGACATTGTCATCTCCCAGTGGAACACCACGGACAACAGCCGCTACACAGCCACCCAGTTCAACGTGAAGGGCCTAGACAAGTTCTACGGCATCGACGCAGACGCCGTGCGCGAAGACGCAGTGGTCGAGGTGCTTGCGACGACTCCCGAGAGCACGCCCGACATGGATGCAGAGGACAACCTAGTCAAGGACAAGCCTGAGCTGTTCATGTCGTCTAGCAGCAGCGAGGCCAACTCCACGGCGCGCACCGTGGGCATCGTGCTCGGTGTTCTCGCCGGCATCGGTCTGCTCGGTGCGGCGACGTTGCCACTCTACCGGGACATGCTGCCGCCGCAGATTCAGGCGCTGCTGCCCTAGTAGGCGCGCGCGCCCGGCGGTGCCATCGACGCCCAGTATCATCTGACCGGTGCAGCAAACTCAGACTCGCTCCCCGTGGCCAGCCCTCTGGTCGATGATGCTGGGCTTTTTCATGATCCTGGTGGACTCCACCATCGTCTCGGTGGCGATCCCCTCGATTTCGGAAGGCCTGGGGGCGTCGTACAACCAGGTCATCTGGATCAACTCCGCCTACCTGCTGGCGTACGCGGTGCCGCTGTTGATCACCGGGCGCTTGGGCGACCGCTTCGGACCCCGCACAGTGTACCTGGCAGGCCTCGCGCTGTTTACTGCCTCATCCCTCGCGTGTGGCCTGGCTGATAGCTCCGCGGAACTGATCGCCGCCCGCGCATTCCAGGGACTGGGCGGCGCGATGGTGACGCCGCAGACGATGTCGGTGATGATCCGCACGTTTTCCCCCAAGGAGCGCGGCGGAGCGATGGGCGTCTGGGGCGCCACGGCCGGCCTGGCCACGGTGACCGGGCCGCTGTTGGGCGGCGTGCTTGTCGACGCCTCCGGCTGGCCCTGGATCTTTTTCGTCAACGTCCCGGTGGGCATCCTCGGACTCATCCTCGCCTGGGTCTACGTCCCGCGCCTGGAAAAGACCAACCGCCACTTCGACTGGATCGGCGTTGGGCTGAGCTCGGTGAGCATGTTCTGTCTCGTCTTCGGCATCCAGGAAGCGCAGAACTTCGAATGGGACTGGCGCGTGTGGGCCCTGCTTGCCGCCGGTGCGGCCACGATGATCGCCTTCATTCGCTGGCAGGCAACGCAAGGCGCCCATGCGCTCGTGCCGCTCGCGCTGTTCAGCGACCGCAACTTCTCCCTCGCCGGCGCGACCATTTCCACGGTGGGGTTTGCCATCTCTACGTACATCATTCCCTGGATGATTTACGTGCAAACTGTGCAGGGGTTGACCCCGACCCGTGCTGCCCTGCTAGTCCTGCCGTCCGGTGTCGTCTCCGGCGTGCTTTCGCCGTTCGTCGGCAAGCTCACCAACAATTACGACCCGAAGCCGTTCGCCATCGCTGGCCTGACGCTCGCGGCGGCGTCGATGGCGGCCTCCGCAGCCATCACCACCCCCGAGGTCGACCTGAGGTGGATGTACGCCATCGCCGCCCTCTACGGCGTGGCTAACTCCATGATGTGGGGACCTTTATCCATGATCGCCACCCGCAACCTCGACCCCCGGCTGGCCGGCGCGGGCTCTAGCGTGTACAACACCACCCGCCAGATCGGCGCGGTGATCGGCTCCGCCGCAATCGCCGCCATGATGTCTTCACAGTTGGCGGGCAAGCTCGGCACAGGCACCGGCGGTTTGGCGGCGCCTGGGCAGGCCAACGGCCCACTGCCGGAGGAGTTGCACGTGCCGTTTGCAGAGGCGATGAGCCACTCCATCTGGCTACCCTGCGCCGTTATTGCGGCCGGCGCCGTCGCCGCTTGCTGTTTCCGCCGCACACAGTCCTGGAACGCTTGAGCGGCCGTTTCTAGCCGGCCGCCATGATGCGGATGCGCTCCCATTCCCCGTGTTCATCGCGCTGGTATGCCAGCCGGTCCGAATGCATCCTGTCGTCCCGCAGGTGGAAGAACTCGAAGTGTTCCGGCTCAACGCGCCACAGGTTAAACCGGTCCCCGTCCACGACGCGGTGTGCGGTTCCCCGCACCCGCACCGCCCGTCGCAGGGGCTGCCACCAGAAGTTCAGTGCTGCGGCCCACGTGGCCTCCAGCTGGTGGACCTTGGCCGTGTTGGTTGCGGTGCCGAAGTGGAATCCGTCGGAGTCGAGGTGGAGCAGGTCCACAATCCGCGCGTCGGGCATCCCCTGGTCGTCCACCGTCGCAACCGTGACCGCGGTGACGTCCCGAATGCCGGCGTCGACCGCCTGTTTGAACCATTCAGCGAACATCACGTTGGGGTCGCGCTGCAGCGAGGTGAAATCAACCTCACCCAGCGAGGGCTGAGACTTTTCCAGCCCCGCAACGTAGTCCTGCGACAGGTAGATCATGCCGTGATCCTATCAACCCCACCCATCCCCGACAGTGACTTCGGGTGCGATACCGGCCACACAACAGGTATGCATATTTCCATGGAGCACCACCGCGAGCGGAAACCACGCACGCCGAAGAAGCGCATCGAGGGGTCCTACCCCATCAGCACCGGTACCGCCACTATCGTGGCCGATCCGGAACGGGACGGGGCGTACACCCTGGAGGTGAACCGGGTCCCGTCCTCCTACGTTGTCCCCGGCGCGCCTGAGGTGCTGGAGTACGACTATATGCGGTGGATCGCAGAATACATCGCTGCTTCGCGGCTTCCGGAGCCCTTCACTGCGGTGCACCTTGGCGCGGCCGGGTGCGCGCTGCCGAGCTACGTGCAACACCGGTGGCGCAGCCGCAATATCGCGGTGGAGCTTGACCGCGGTTTGGCCCGTCTCGTGCGCGACGCCTTCGACCCTCCAGTGGAGATAGCAGTTGCGGAGGCCCGCGCGTTTACGCACGCGCTCGACTCCGGATCGGTCGACGTGATCGTGCGCGACGTGTTCGCCGGCCCCGACACGCCCCGCCCACTGACCACCGTGGAGTTTTTCCGCGCTGCCCGCCGGGCGTTATCCCCCCGCGGGCTGTTTGTGGCCAACGTCGGTGACCGCGAGGGCCTGCCGCAGACTCGCGCCGAGCTCGCCGGGCTCGGCCAGGTGTTTACGCACACCGCAGTCACGTACGTGGGCCGCGGCTACGGCAACGTGGTCATCGCCGCATCCGACCGTCCACTGGCGGCGGGGAGGCAGTTGCCTATCGACGGCGCTTCGCCCCTCCACGATTAGCCCTGATTAGCACTGCCTAGCTTCATAACTCCAGCTCGGTTCCCAGGCCTGGCTGGTAAAACGCCGCGCGCTGCGCGGTGATCTCCTTGAAATGCGGGGAGGTGACTTCCTGCAACGCCGCGATGTAGTCGGGCACCACCGCCTTTGGTAGCCGAAGCCCCATGGTCAGGTGGGGGATCCATCGCTCGCCCCGCCCGTCGGGATTTGCGACGCTGACGGCGCGGGCCGCCCGCTCCAGCGCCTCCGGGGCTTCGAGGAGCCAGGCCACGGTCTGTTTGGACTTGGTGCCGAAGACGGCGACCCCGGAGCGTCGTAAAGCTACTGGCAGCAGAGGGGGCAGCAGGTCCGTCGCCCGGGCGATCGCGCGGCGGTGCATGGTGGGCGCGAACGTCACCGAAATGTGCGGGCGCTGGTGTTGTTGCGGAAAGCCGCGCGCAGCAAGATCCGCGTAGATGTCCCGGACAGCCTGTTCCTCAGCGTCGGGGAGGCGCAGCAGAATGTTCTCGGGCGACATTGCAGCGAGCGTACCCGGCATTGGGCGTACCATCGTGGCACTTGCCCATTAACGAAAGGAAGCTTCGCATGCAGAACGATCCCGCTAAGCCCGGCTACACCACCCAGGGCAGCACGAATAAGCCCGTCGACCACGATGAGGACCAGTTCGCGCAGGACACCGGCTCGGCGCTGGGGTACGGCGAGGAGGCCGACAACTCGGCCGAAGAAGCCCGGCTGGATTACGACATCTCCGAGCGCGACGAGGCACAGGATCCGACGCTGGAGGATTAGCCCCTAGACCTCCCAGCGCACCTCGCTGGGGTCTTTGTCATCGCGCCAGCCTCGCCATGAGGCCTGGCGCACTTTTTTGTCTGCGGTGGCGCCCGCGAGATGCACCTCGGCCACGTACTTCGGGGTGACCCACCAGGCGTCGCTCGCATCGCGGGTGGGCACCTCCACCGGCGGGGTCTTGCGCTGCACCCGTCGCAGCTTCGTGCTGATGTCCGCGAGCTGCGCGTTGGAAAAGCCCGTGCCAACGCGGCCCGCGTAGCGCAGCTCGCCCTCGTCATCCGGGACCGCAACGAGGAGCGAGGCTATGCCCCGCTTGCCCGTGCGCACTCCGACTACGACTACTTCCTGGTGGAGGGCGCGTTTGATCTTGAGCCATGCGGTGCTGCGCTGCCCCGGCTCGTACGGCGAGTCGGTGCGCTTGGCCACCACGCCCTCGAGCCCCAGCTGCTCGGCCGCGCCCCAGGCGTGGTCGAAGGCACCGCGGTAGGCGGGCGGGATGGCCACGTGCTCGGTTGCAATAAGCTCCTCCAGCAACCTGCGGCGGGTCTCCCAGGGCTCGGCCGTGAGGTCTCGCTCCCCCAGGCGCAGCAGGTCGAAGACCATGTAGCGCAGGTCCGCCTCGGTGCCGTGTTCGTCAGCCTTGTGCAGTAGGGAGAAGTCCGGCCTGCCGTCGGGGCTGAGGGCGACGAGTTCGCCGTCGACTGTACCGCCGTCGTGAAGCACGTGCTCGAGCTCCCCGAGATGCGGGAACAGGTGGGTGTAGTCCTTGCCGCCCCGGCTGCGCAGGCGGACCTTTCCGTCTACGTCCGCGAGGATGCGGTAGCCGTCCCACTTCATCTCGAAGGCGAACGTGGCGCCGTCCTGCTGCTCGAGGGCGACGTCGCCCCGGGTGGCCGTGGTGGGCAACATGGGAGACAGTGACACAGGCGGCACGGGCGGCGCGGGCGCGCTCGGCTGGTCGCGTGTGAGTTTGAGCAGCCAGTTTCGCTCGTCGGTGCGGATCAGCGCGTAGCGGCGCGGGATGCCGCCTAAACCGCCGCCCTCGCGGCCGTGGAGCACGGCGATGATTTCCCGGTCGCGCCATTTCTCAATCACGCAGATGCCGATGTCCCAGATCTTTACCGTCCCCGCGCCGTACTGGCCTTTGGGAATGGTGCCCTCGAATTCGGCGTACTCGACTGGGTGGTCCTCGGTCTGCACTGCCAGACGGTTCACGTCCGTTTCCAGTGGCGGGCCCTTCGGTACCGCCCAGGACACCAGCACGCGATCGTGCTCGAGGCGGAAATCCCAGTGCAGGTGGGAGGCGTCGTGCTCGCCGATGACGAAGATGGGCTCCCCGCCGCGTGGTTGCGGGGCGGCGTCCGGCACGGGCTCGCCGGTTTTGCTCTTGTCGCGCATCGAGCGGTAGGTGGCCAGCCGGTCCTCGCCCGGCGCGCCCAGCACGGCGATCGGGTCGAGGCCGCACTCGACGCGGGCGATGACCTCCTCGAACTCGAGCTGGCGCAGCCCCGGGTCCTGGATTTCCTCCCACGTGCGCGGCGCGGCCACGGTAGGGCGTTCGCGGCCGCGCAGCGAGTAGGGGCAGATAGTGGTCTTCTTCCCGTTGTTTTGGCTCCAGTCCAAAAAGACCCTGCCCTTGCGCTCCGCTTTCGCCATGGTGGCGGTGACCCGGTCCGGGTGGGCCCGCTCCAGGTGCTGGGCCAGGGTTTTGGCCACCTTGGTCACCGCGTCGGCGTCGCTGGTGCCGTCCAGTCCCGCGTAGAGGTGGATACCCTTCGAGCCGGAGGTCACCGGCACACATGTCAGCCCAATGTCCTCGAGAATCTCGCAGCACATCAGCGCCACCTCGGCGGTGTCCGCGAGCTCGACGCCGGGGCCTGGGTCCAGGTCCAGCACCAGGCGGTCCGGGTGTTGGGGTTTGCCGTCCGCGCCGAAGCGCCACTGCGGGGTGTGCAGCTCTAAGGCCGCGACTTGGGCAAGCCACGCGAGGGTGGCGGAGCCGTCGATAAGCGGGTACGCGTTGACGCTGGTGGTGTGCTGGATGGTGGCCGTGGGGATCCACTCGGGCGCAAAATCCTCCAAGTCTTTGCGGAAGAAGCTTTGCTTCTCGACGCCTTCGGGCCACCGCTTCCTCGTCACCGGCCGGCGCCTTGCCTGTGGGACGAGCACGCCTGCCACCGCCTGGTAGTAGCGCACGACGTCGGCCTTTGTGGTGCCGGTGGCTGGGTAGATCACCTTGTCTAAGTTGCTCACGGTGAGCTCACGGCCGCCGACGCGGACCTTCTGGTCGTTCGCCATGGCCCCACAATAGAGGCGTGCGTAGAGTGTGGCGCATGCGCGCAATCTGGTCTGGCTCAGTCACCTTCGGCCTAGTCAACGTCCCCGTCAAGGCGTTCGGGGCGACTGAAGACCACGATTTGTCCTTCCACCAAGTCCACGACAAGGACGGCGGGCGGATCCGCTACGAGCGGCGCTGCGAGGTCTGCGGGGAGAAAGTGGAGTACAAGCACATCGACAAAGCCTTCGAAGAGGACGGCGATACGGTGGTGCTCACGGACGACGACTTTGCCTCACTGCCCGAGGCCGACAACGACGAAATCGAGGTCGTCCAGTTCGTTCCATCGGACCAGATCGACCCGCTCATGCTGGAAAAGTCCTACTACCTCGCGCCGGAGGGCAAGACGCCGAAGTCGTACTTGCTGCTACGGCAAACGCTGGAAGATTCGGACCTGATCGCGGTGGTCCGTTTCGCGTTGCGGCAAAAGACCAGGTTGGGCGTGCTTCGGGTGGTGAACAAGGTCATCGTGCTGCAAGGACTGATGTGGGCCGACGAGGTACGTGAACTGGACTTCGACGGCGAGTTCAAGGGCACCAAGTCTCGCGCGAAAATTGGCGACAAAGAGCTGAAGCTGTCCAAACAGCTCGTGGAATCCTACGCCTCCGACTTCACGCCGGACGAGTTCCACGACGACTACCAGGCGGAACTGCGCAAGCTCATCGACGCCAAGTTCGAGCAGGGCGACACGCTGGACACCGACGCCACCTTCGGGGAGGAGGGCAACTCCGACGAGGACGGCGACGACGACAACGTGGTGGATCTCATGGAGGCGCTCAAGGCGTCGCTGGACAAGCGCGGCAAGAGCGCCTAGCTGGGTTTTAATTACCCGTGATCTTCTTCAGCCTGTCGATCTGCTCGGAAGCCTGTGCCTTGGTCAGGTTCGCCGGGATCTGCTCCCCCGCCTGCTTGGCCAGCGAGTCGATGTAGGACTTCTGGGCTTCTGTGGCCGGGTCGTCGCCTGAGACCCACTCGGACGGGTCCTTCTCCAGGTTGCCGTCCTGGGCGTCGCCGGTCGCTCCGAGCATCTCCTGCCCGTCGCCTTGCGCGGCCGGCTCGTTGGCGGGCGGCGCTTGGTCGTACTCTGGGTCGAACGGTGGCTCCTGCGCAACCTGGTTGCGGGGATCATTCTCTGGAGTGGTCATGGTTTCCTCCTTCTGTGTCGACGTCCGCGGGCGCGGGACGCGAAAGTGACGCCATCGTACCCAAAAACTGGGGCCGCCTTTCCGCCGATACACGCTGCTTGCGCCGTGGCTGCGCCACCCCCACCGCAACCCCTTCTTGACTACAGTTTAGGCTTACCTTACATTCGCAGTCAATCCTATAACTTAGCTCAGGCTAACTCGATGAATAGAGGGGAAAGTGGTGAAGCTTTCACACCGCATCGGCGTCTTCGGCGTCGCAGTAGCAACCGCGCTCGGATTGACCGCGTGCGCTGACAACGGCAGCGAAGCCGACACGACACACGCGAGCGCCTCCGAAACGGCGTCCGCGCAGTCCGGGACGTCGCAAACACGGGCCGCAGACGGCGCTGTCACCGTGACCGACGCCGCTGGGCGCACGCTGCAGTTCAACGAACTGCCGGAGCGCATCGTGCTGGCGGAGGGACGCGCCGCCTTCGCCACTGCCCTGCTGCAGGACGAGCCGCTGCGCAACGTCGTGGCGTACGGCCAGGACTTGGAGAAGGCCGCAGGCGCGTTCCGCGACAAACTCTTCGAACTGCAGCCCGAGGCCAAGGACATGCCCACCATCGGCATGATCCAAAAGGGTGACGTCACGGTGGAGAACCTTTTGGCGCAGAAGCCTGACGTGGTGATCATGACGTTGGACCAGAAAAAAGCGGTGGAGGAAAGCGGGTTCATCTCCGACATGGACGCCGCCGGGCTGAAGTACGCATTCATCGACTTCCGCCAGAAGCCGCTGGAAAACACCACCGTTTCCATGCAGCTCTTGGGCGACCTGCTGGGGCAAAGCGAGCGCGCCGAGAAGTACAACGAGTTCTACAACGCCAAAGTCAAGGAGATCACCGACCGGGTCGCCGAAACCACCGACCGGCCCGACGTGCTCATCTGGATGGCCGCCGGATTCAACGACTGCTGCGCCGTCGCGGGCGATGCCAACCTGGGCACGCTCGTCACCGCCGCTGGCGGGCACAACCTCGGCCCAGAGGTGCTTGGCGCGGACAGCACGACCATCACGGCGGAAAAGCTCATCGAGCTCAACCCGGACAAGCTCATCGTCACCGGCGGCGAGTGGGCGCGCGACCCGAACCGCACGGACGCCATCCGCCACGTGGAGCTGGGGTACCAGTCCAGCCCGGAGCTGGCGTTGCAGACCTGTGACGGCCCGCTCAACCAGGCCGGCACGGATCAGCTCGACGCGACGAAGACCGGGAACTACTTCGCGGTCTACCACCAGTTCTACGACAACCCCTACAACGTGTTCGCGCTCGAAGCGTTTGCGAAGTGGATGCACCCGGAGCAGTTCGCAGACCTCGACCCCACCCAGGACTTCAAGGACTTCCACAAGGAATGGCTGCCCTTTGATTACAGCGGCGCATTCTTCATCGACCCTGCCAACCCGGAGGAAAGCTAGACCATGACAACCATGGTATCCGCAGAACCTGGAGTGGCTGTGGATGCTCGCCAAGCCGCAATCGACAGCTACCGCCGGCGTGGGCGCAAGAAGGCGTTCGCGATCGTCGGGCTCACCGCCGCGGCTGCCGCAAGCTTTCTCATCGCCGTCATCGTCGGCCCGCTCGACATCTCGGTCGCCGACGTTGCGAACGCTGTGTTTCGCCCGGAGCAGGTGGACGAAGAAACCCGCGTGGTGATCCGGAATCTGCGCCTTCCGGCGGCCGTCATGGCGGTACTGTGCGGCGCGGCCCTCGGCCTGGCCGGCGGGCAAATGCAGACCATTTTGGACAACCCGCTGGCCGAGCCATTCACGCTCGGGATCTCGGCTGCCGCCGCATTCGGCGCGGCCGTGTCCATCGTCATGGGCTGGACGCTCATTGCGAACCCGCAATTCAACCTCGCGCTCATGGCCGCGCTGGCCGCGCTCATCGCGGTGGGCATCGTCGCCGGCGCGTCCGTGTGGCGCGGCGCCACCGCAGAATCGATGATCCTGCTTGGCATCGCGCTGTCCTTCTTCTTCCAGGCCCTGCTGTCGCTGCTGCAGTACGGCGCCAACGTGGAGGCCCTCCAGCAGATCGTCTTCTGGACCATGGGGTCCATGCAGCGCGCGAACTGGACAGCCAACATCATCTTGGCCGTCGTGCTGGTGGCCGCGGTGCCGTTCTGCATCGCCAACGTCTGGCGGCTCACCGCGTTGCGCCTTGGCGACGACCGCGCGGCCGCCCTCGGCATCGACGTCAAGCGCCTGCGGCTGTCTACCCTGCTGGTCGCGTCGTTCCTCGCCGCCGCCTCCGTGGCGTTCACCGGCATTATCGGGTTCATCGGGCTCGTCGGCCCTCACATCGCGCGGATGCTCGTCGGCGAGGACCAGAAGTTCTTCCTCCCCGCCGCCGCAGCCGCGGGAGCCATGCTGCTGAGCATGGCCTACGCGGTGTCCCTGTCCATCATCCCCGGTGTGGCGATCCCGATCGGCATCATCACCTCGCTGGTCGGCGTACCGTTCTTCGTCTTCCTCATCTTCACCCGGGCCCGCCGAAGGAGCGCGTAAACCATGGCAATTCGCGCCGAAAATCTCACCGTTTCCTACGGCCGGACCACCATTTTGCACTCGCTGTCGTTCGGCCCCCTCGAGCCAGGAAAAGTCGTCGGCCTCATCGGGCCGAACGCGGCCGGCAAGTCTACGTTGGTGAAAACCATTGCAGGGATCAAAGAACCCTCTGAGGGGTCGGTGATGCTCAGCGTCGATGGCGCGGAGCTCGTCGGCAAGCAGAAGGTGCAAGCCGTCGGCTACGTCCCCCAGGATCTGCTCAGTAGCGCGTCGCTGACAGCGTTTGAATCCATCATGGTGTCTGCGCGCCGCCGCGGGGACGCGTCGTGGAATCCGCTAGACCGCAGTGCGGCCGTGATGGAGCGCTTGGGTATCACGCACCTCGCGGACCGCCTCGTGTCCGACATGTCCGGCGGACAGCGCCAGCTCGTCGCCATGGCGCAAATGCTCGTGCGCGAGCCCGACATCATGCTTCTCGACGAGCCCACTTCCGCCCTCGACCTGCGCCACCAAGTGGAATTGCTGCAGATCATTCGCGACGAGGTGCGCGGCTCGAACCGGTTGGCCCTCGTTGCCATCCACGACCTGAACCTGGCCGCGCGCTACTGCGACGAGCTGCTCGTGGTCAAAGCGGGCCGCGTGGTCACCCACGGCACCCCGCACGCGGTGCTGCAACCCGACCTGCTGGAGGAGGTCTACGGCATCCGTGCACGCGTGCTCGACGACGCAGGCGTACCGGTGGTGTGCCCGGTGTAGCTGCTGCGGGCGGAGGCTGACGCTTCCCTAGCCCCACCGCGGGTTGTCCACGTCCACCCCCTCGGCCTTGGCGTGGGCCGTCACCAGCTCGAGCAGGTAGTCCTGCGCGCCGTTGTAAGCCTCGTGGAAGCGGGGGTCGCCGACGTACATTCGCGCGAGGATAAGTTGGCGGGCCGGGGTCACGTCGTACCACTGCGCGATGCTGGCACGGTGGCGCTCCACCAGCGCCGCAGCTTCTTCGGTTCCGGGTTCCACGTCGGCGTCACGGGCTTCGACTAGGTCCGCAACGAGCGCGTCCTGCTCCTGCTTTAGGCGGGCGAAGTCGGACTCTCCCATCTGTGCGAGTTTCTCCTGGGATGCCGCCCACTCCGGGGTATCGCCCCAGCGCTGCTCGGCTTCAGCCTGGTAGGCGGGCATGTCCTCGCCGAGGTACTTCTTCATAGCGTCCATGTCGATGGATCCTTTCGTTGCTTGTTGTATGAGGGTCTGGACAGATGCGAGTTGCGCGTCCAGCGCGCGCTTCTGCGCCGCCAGGGCTTCCTGGTGGTGCTTGAGTGCGCGGGTGAGGGTGGCACCGGAGGCGTCGATAAGCGTGGCGATCTGCGCAAGCGGCACACCAACGCCGCGGTAGAGCGCAATCGCCGCGCCCCGCTCAAGGTCCGCTTCCGTGTAAATGCGGTGATCCGCCCAGGTGCGGGCTGGCTCAAGAAGCCCCAGCGTTTCCCAGTGGCGCAAGGCCTTCGTGGACACGCCGAGTGCCTCGGCCGCCTCGCCGATCGTGTACTCGTTACCATCTGCCATGAGTGCGATTGAACAGGTTGCCGCACGGGCAAGCACAAGTTGGGAGAGAAAATGAGCGAGATTCGCGTCGGCGACAACGAACGTTCTGCAGCGTTGGACCGGCTGGGCACCCTGTTCGCAGACGGTTACCTGGACGTCGGCGAGTTTGAGGAACGCACAGGTCAGGCCGCGGTAGCGCGCACACGTGGGGAGCTGAATCTGCTTTTCGACGACCTGCCGGACAACACCTCCCCCTCGCAGGCGCTGGCGCCGGAGGATAAGGAGCTGGAGGAAAAGCTCGAAAAGAAGCGGAGGATGGACCTCGCCCAGCTGGTGACCGGTGTGATGGGCGCTGCACTGTTTTTTGTTCTCCAGCTGGGCTTCGATCTCGACTTCGCCTGGGTGGTGTGGCCAGTAACCGGTCTTTTGATCGTCGCGTGGTACGCGGTCTACGACATATCCGACGACGAGGACAACGTGCTCGAGGAGATCCTCGACGAGGAACGGCGCGAGCGCGCAGAGCGGTTGAAACTCGCCGCTGAACGACGCAAGGAGCTCGGTAGGTAACCGGTGCTGGCAGCCCGCTGGGGTTAAGCTGTGCGCATGCATATTCGTCGCGCGCTCGCGCTAGCTGTAATCGGTTCGGTCGGAGTGGTTTCGGGCTGCGCTGGAGGTGGCGAGCGCGAAACCGTGGTGGTCACCTCAACGCAATGGGTGGACCCGGATTCCGGGGAGGTAGTGGCCGATGCCCAGGGGGATGGCGATGCTGGCGGTTCTGGCCAGGCGTCGGATTGGCAGGACGAGTACGAGTGGGTTCTCGCCCACCCCGGCGATTACCCGGTAAACTCTGCCGCCCAGTACACGCCCGACGGTACGTACGAGTACGCGCTGGTAGAAGCTACCGGCGGCGGCACGCCCGAGCTGCTGCTGGCCGTGGGCGGCAGCGACACCTCACCCGTCATCGTCTTCAGCGTCGGCGAGGACGGCAAAGCGCACGCCTCACAGGACGTGCTGATGATGGGCGCGCCGAGCAACGGCCCAGGTCGCCTGACCGTGTTCGCGTCCGCTGGTGGCAGCGGCGTGTACCAAATCGCCGGCACTGCGGGCAGCCGCGAACGGGGTTCGGAGCTGTTCACGTTGGAAGGCACATCGCTGCGGGGCGGGGTACGGGAGACCTTCCCGCGCGACAGCTACCTTCCCGACCACCAAATCATCGAATGGTCGCCGGTGAGCGACACGCAGCCGCTTCACGACGGCAACCTCACGGTCCGCAACTTCGACGGCCCTGCCGCCGCACCGGCTGCGGCACAGGACACCGGACTTTCCGCGGGTGCGGGACAGGTCGAGTTCGTGGGCAACGTGGTGCGCAAGACCGGCGAGGAGCTCATGTCGCCGAGAGGCTTAGGGATGCCGAACGGCCAAGACCCCCAGAGCGAATACTTCCTGCTCTGGCTGGACGAGCCGGTAGCGGTGACGGGGCAAAAGAACATCAGCACGGAAACCAAGGAAATCCAGTACATCGCCCTGGGGAGCCGCGAGTTGTGGCCCCACGGGCCGCAGGAGCGCAACATCGAGTGGGAAAGCCGAGTCGGCCAGCGGATCAAGCTGGTGAAAGACCAGGCGAATATCTCGTTTCCCTCGGACACCTCCATGCCGCTCGGGGCACTGTGGATTTCTGAGACAGATCAATTCGAAACCGTGAATTAACGCGTTTCGGACGATGCCGGACGCGTCGTTGGAGCCAACTACCCAAACGCGTACCTTCAGCAGTGCCTGGATCTATCCAAGGGTGAGGCATACAACCGCCTCGAGCGTGGCCGGTTGCTTTACCGCGCGCCGCCGGAGCCCGCCGCTCCACCGCCGGATGAGGAGGGGGAGGATCTCTTCGATTCCGCGGGCGAGGCCGAAGCATCCGCGGAAGAAAATCGCGCGCGTCAAGAAAACGCCCGCAGGAACTCTCCGAAAGTGAGCGCGGAAAAGCAAGACATCATCCGGCGCGAGCTGGACAAGCTGCTCAAAGGAGCGTTGGGTGAGCGGGCCCGCATCCACGCCGACGCAATGGAGGAAGCCCTGCACCGCAGCCCGGAGGATCTCCGCATGTTCGTCCGCAAGGCGGTGGACGCGGCGAACCGGACACACGCTCCCCGTTCCAACCCGAACGCAGGGTTTGAGAAGAGGAGTGTGACCTTTGGCCGTCGCAAGGCAGACGGCACCGTGGACATCCACATCAACGCCACCGCTGGCCAGGCGGCGCTGATGAAGGCGCACATGGACAAGGGGCTGGCGCCGAACTCGAACCTGCCGGAGGAACTCCAGGGCGAGGCAGATTCGCGCACACCGCAGCAACGCCGGTTCGACCAATTTTTCGCCATCTTCGAGCAGTACGAAGAGCAATGCCAGAAATCCAACGACGGGGCCGCGTCCGTGGTGCTTGCGCTGACCCTCGACGACCTCGCAGACGGCGACGCCGCCATGCTCTACGACACCAACGTGGGCATCGAGGTGGACTGCTTCGACCTGGTGCGCCTGGGGATGAACGGCACCACCGATTTCTTGCTGCAGGTGGACGGCGTCACCTCGGTGCCGTTGTGGATGGGGCGGACCAGCCGGCTGGCGTCCGTGGAGCAGCGCATCGCCATGTTCGCGGTGCAAGGCGTGTGTTCCTGGCTCGGATGCACCGCGGCAATGTCGGAGTGCGAGGCCCACCACATCCTCGCGTGGATCAAGGGCGGCGCCACCGACATCGAGAACCTCACCGGGCTGTGCCGCGAGCATCACAGGTGCAACAACGACCACAGGGACGGCTCCTTTAGCAAGGGGTACATGGATTTCGATCCACTCACCGGCAGGTCAGGGTTCCGGAGACGCCCCAGCGACCCGTTGAAGTTCAACCAGACGGTTCCGGCCACACAATCGGCGGTCAGCAGGATTTACGCGGCGAAAGGCCGGTGCGACCGCGCGCGCGGCCCGAGACACGACCCCGCGTTCTACCCTCCCGACCACCCACCAATGCACGATGCGTGGACACCGCTACGGGTGTGATTCCCGCGCGCGTTAGGTTTGTGGGTATGCGTATTTTCACCGTGGGGCATTCCAACCTGGAGTTCGATGAGTTCGTGCGGATGATCGACGCTGCCGGGGTGGCATCTATAGTCGACGTGCGCAAACTCCCCGGATCACGCAAGTACCCGTGGTTCAACGAAGACCACCTCGCTGCGCACCTACCCGACCACGGCATCGCCTACAGCCGAAACGAGGGGTTGACCGGGCGCCGCAACGTCTCGCGCACCGTGCCCTTCGAGGTGAACGGCAACTGGCGCAACCGCAGCTTCCATAACTACGCCGACCACGCCCTCGGCGAGGAGTTCGCCGCGGCACTCGCCAACCTCCGAGACCAGGCCGCCGAAACCCCCACCGCCGTCATGTGCTCCGAGGCGGTGTGGTGGCGCTGCCACCGGCGCATCATCGCCGACCATCTCCTGGCCCGCGGGGATGAGGTGTTGCATGTGATGGGGATGGGGGCCAAAGGTGCGTCGATAAGTGAGGCAACGCTCAACGACGGCGCCGTGGTCGGCGACGACCTCCTTGTGCGCTACCCAGAAACATAAAATTCACCTGGACGAAACCTTGCGGCAAAACGGCCATTCTAAGGTTGCTCTCACATACCCCCAACAGAAAGGCTCGCCGTGTCCGCCCGCATCCGCCTGATCTCCGCCACCACCGCCATCGCCCTCGCGGCCGCCGCCGCCCCCGCGTCGATGGCGGCGGAGACCTCCGAGTTCACCATCTCCAACATCACCGACTTCCACGGCTACTGGGAGGAGACCAAGCGGGTGCCCGGCGCCGCCCACCTCAAGTGCGCCCTGGACAACGCCGCCGAGGGCAAGTCCCACATCTTCACCTCCGCGGGCGATAACATCGGCGCCTCCCCCTTCGCCTCCAAGCTGCTCAACGACGCACCCACCCTAGAAATCCTGAACCTGATGAACCTCCAGGTCTCTGCGCTGGGCAACCACGAGTTGGACGAGGGCGCCGAGGAGTTTTCCACCAACGTGACGAAGGCCGCGAAGTTCGACTATCTCGCCGCCAACGCTGAAAGCGTGGCGAACACCAAGGACTACGTGGTCAAGGACTTAGACGGCGCGAAGGTGGCGTTTGTCGGCACCGTCACCGATGACATGCCGAACCTGGTCAACCCGAAGTCCATCGAGGGCATCACCTGGAACAACCCGGTGGAAACCACCAACAGGCTCGCAGACAAACTGAAGAAGGACGGCGAGGCGGACGTGGTGGTCGCCCTCGTGCACGAAGGCGGCATCAAGGCCGAGGAGTTCTCCGACGCCGTCGACGTAGCGTTCCTCGGCCACTCCCACCAGGTCATCGCGCCCGCCGGCGAGAAGCCGCTGCTTATCCAGGCCGGCTTCTACGGCAACACCCTCGCCAACGTGGACTTCAGCTTCGACCGCGCCACCAAGAAACTGACCGTGAGAAACACGGAATTCCTCGACGCCGACGCCATCCGCGCCTGCGACACCCCGCAGCCGGAGATCGACGCGGTGGTCAAGGACGCGCTGGAGAAGGCCGGTGCCGAGGGCAAGAAGGTCATCGGCCGCACTGACGAAGACCTGTACAAGGCCGGCGACAAGGAGTCCCAGCTGAACAACTACATCGCCGAGGCGACGCGTCGGGGCGTAACCAACAACTCGTCGGTCACCGCCGACATCGGCGTGATGAACGCCGGCGGCGTCCGCGCCGAGATCGAGGCCGGCGACGTCACCTACGAGCAGGCCTTCTCCGTGCAGCCGTTTGGCGGCGAGAACACCTACGTCGAGCTGCAGGGCTCCGACGTCGTGGCCGCGCTGGAGGAGCAGTGGCGCGACGACCCGGAGCGCCCCATGTTCCCGCTGGGCATCTCCGATAATGTCACCTACACCTACGACCCGAAGGCGCCGGTCGGCTCGAAGATCACCTCCGTGACCGTCGACGGCGTCCCGATCGACCCCGACAAGACCTATGTTGTTGCCGGCTCCACCTTCCTGCTCGGCGGCGGCGACAAGTTCAAGGCCTTCACCCGCGGCACCGCCCCGGCGAACCTGGGGTATGTGGACCTCAACGCGCTCGTCGAGGCGCTCAACACCGGCCAAAAGCAGCGCCGCAGCCAGTCCAACGTCGGCGTCCATCTGCCCACCCCGCTCAAGGCGGGCGAGGAGGCGACCATCGAGCTGAGCTCTCTGCTCTTCGACCGGGGCGAGTCCGCCACCACCGTCACCGCAACGCTTGGCGACGCTCAAGCCGACGCCCCCATCTCCCCCGACACCGCGGGCCTGACCGCTAACGAGTACGGCACCGCCACCGTGAAGCTCACCGTCCCCGCCGACCTGTCCGGCGCCCAAGAGCTGCGCATCACCACCGACGCCGGCACCGAAGCCACCGTCCCGGTCGAGGTGACCCCGGCCGCCGAGCCCGCGCCAAGCGAGCCAAAGTCCGAAAATCCGGCCGCGCCCAACGAGCCGACGCCCGCCCCCGCCGCGAACGGCTCGAGCACGAGCGGGATCGCCTGGATCGCTCCGGTGGCCATCGCCGGCGTGTTCGGCTTGGCCAACCTGCTCGCGCTGCTGTTCCCGTTTGCGGTGGACAGGGTGCTGGGGCCCGTGGCCAAGCTGTAACCGTGCGGGAGCACAGCCGCCGCAAGCACTAGACCAGCGGCCAGGGAAACTGGTAGTGCGAGCGCGGCTCCGGCAGCCACGGCAGCCGCACGATCCGCGAGGCCCGCGCGCGCAGCGAGGCAACCTCCGGCTCCGTAAGCAACGCCGCGACGTCGCCCGGCACAGCATGCACGAGGGGCTCCACCCTGTCAACGAGGTCCGCACCCACCCCCTCATGCGCAAAATCCCATATCACGGTGCGTAGCTTCGGGTCCTGGTGGAAACATAGCCCGTGGTCGATGCCCCAGACGTGCTCCGGGCCGGAAGGGCCCTCGCCGAGTAACACGTGCCCAGACTTGCGGTCCGTGTTGTTGACCAGCAGGTCGAATACGGCTAGCCGCAGGAATTGGGGGTGCAGGTCGGGGCGGGTTTCCATCAGCGGGAAGTAGTGGGAGCCGTCGTTGTCGATGTAGCGCTGCAGCGACCCGATCCCGAACGGCTCCACGGAGCGCACCACAGTGGGCGGGACGACCGACCATCCCAGCCACTCGCTGAGTAGGTAGGCGGCGCGCTCCCGACGCCACAGGCCGGGCTCGAAGTCGTGGAGCGGCTGCTCGCCGGCCTCGGGTTTGAAGATGGCCCAGCAAGAATCGTCGCCGGCCAAAACCTCCACGAGGAACGCGGCGTTTGAGGATTCGGCCAGCTGGCCCAGCACGCGGACCTCGCCGCGGGCGAGCACGTCTTCCTGGTGCTTCACAGCTCGATCCTTGTCACCGAGCCGGGCGCCGCCTTCGCCTGCTGGAACGCATCCAGAGGTTTTCCGGCGAAGTGCGTCAGCGCCGCCTTGATGGGGTCTGCGTGCGAGACGCACACCACCGTCTGGCCCGGGTGGCGCCGCGCGATCTCCTTCAACGCCAGCACCACCCGGGCCTGCATTTCGGCGAAGGACTCCCCGCCCGGGAACCGGAACTGCGAGGGGCGCTTTTGCACCACCTGCCACTCGGGCAGCTTGGAGAGCTCCTGCAACGATGCGCCGGTCCAGGATCCGAAGTCGGCTTCCAGGATGCCGTCGCAAAGCATGGGCTCCAGCCCGAACTTTTCGCACAGGGGCGCGGCGGTCTCGCGGGTGCGCTCGAGCGGCGAGCTATACACGGCGTCCACGCGAGCGAATTGCGACGCAACCTGCCGGGCCTGTTCACGGCCCCGCTCGGACAGGTGCAGCCCCGGGGCACGGCCGGGCAGAACTTTGCCGGTTGTGGGCGTTTCGCCGTGACGGACGAGGTAGATGGCGGCCTGAACCATGCGGGCCATCCTACGTGCCCGCCACGCGTACCCTGGCGGCCATGACTCACGCCCCTGCAATTGCCACCCTCGGCGAGCTCAAGGCCGCCGGCTACGAATACAAGACGGTCCGCGAGGAGCTGCGCGACAACCTCCTGGCCAAATTGAAAGCGGGCGAGAACCCATGGCCCGGCCTCCACGGCCTCGAGCACACCGTGCTGCCCCAGGTCGAGCGGGCCATCATCGCCGGCCACGACATCGTCCTGCTCGGCGAGCGCGGCCAAGGCAAGACCCGCCTGCTACGCACGCTGCCTCTGCTTCTCGACGACTTCGTGCCCGCCGTCGCAGGCTCGGAGCTGCGCGAGCACCCCTTGCACCCCATCCTCGATGCGACGAAGCGCCGCATCGAGGAAGAGGGCGACACCCTGCCCATCACCTGGATCCCGCGCGATGCCCGCTACTCGGAGAAGCTGGCCACCCCGGACACCTCGGTGGCGGACCTCATCGGCGACGTGGACCCGATGCGTGTGGCGGAGGGCCGCCGCCTGGGCGACCCGGAGACCATCCACTACGGGCTGATTCCCCGCTCGAACCGCGGCATCGTGGCCATCAACGAGCTGCCGGACCTGGCCGAGCGCATACAGGTGGCCATGCTCAACGTCATGGAGGAGGCGGACATCCAGATCCGCGGCTACATGCTGCGCCTGCCCCTTGATGTGCTCGTGGTGGCGTCCGCGAACCCGGAGGATTACACGAACCGCGGGCGCATCATCACCCCGCTCAAGGACCGCTTCGGCGCGGAAGTGCGCACCCACTACCCCGTCGAGCTGGACGACGAGATCAGCGTGATCCGCCAAGAGTCCCAGCTCACCGCCGAGGTGCCGGACGTGATCATGGAGATCTTGGCCCGCTTCACCAGAGCCCTGCGCGAGTCCGACGCGGTGAACCAGCGCGCCGGCGTGTCCGCCCGCTTCGCCATCGCCGGCGCCGAAACCGTCGCCGCCGCAGCCGCCCGCCGCGCCGCCGTGCGCGGCGAGGATCACGCGGTTGCCCGCCTAGTGGACGTGGAGGCAGCGGTGGACGTGCTGGGCGGCAAGGTCGAATTCGAGCACGGCGAGGAGGGCCGCGAGTGGGACATTCTGGAGTATCTCCTGCGCAACGCGGTCGCTCACTCCGTCCGCAGCCGAATCAAAGGGCTCGACTTCTCCCCGCTGATCGAGGCGCTAGACGGCACCACCACCATCACCGATGGCGCGAACGTCACCGCCAGAGAGTTCCTGGATGGCCTGCCCCCGCTCGAGGCCCCGCTCTATGACGACATCGCCCGCGCCTTCGGCGCTGACAGCGAGGGAGAGCGCGCCGCCGCAATCGAGCTGGCGGTCGAGGCGCTCTACCTCACCCAGAAGATTTCCAAGGACTCCGGAGAGGGCGAAACCATCTATGGTTAAACCCCGCTACCAGCACTACCGGAAGTACACCCCGGGGCCTGACCCGCTCGCGCCCCCGCCGGATCTGTCCAAGGCGGTGCGCGCCATCGCGGACGACGTGATGTTCGGCTACTCCGCCGAGCAGGCGTTGCGCGAGTACCTGCGCAGGGGCACTGAGGGTTCCGAGGGATACGACCAGCTTGCCGCCCGCATTGCCGAGCGACGTCAGGAGCTGCTGCAGAAGGGCAACCTGCAGGGCACGCTGAACGAGGTGCGCAAGCTTCTCGACGCCGCGGTGCTCGCCGAGCGCGGCCAACTCGCACGCGACGTGGACATGGACGACCTGGACCGCTCCATGCGGGAGATGACGCTGGAGAACCTGCCCAACTCCCCCGCCGCGGCGGTGACAGAACTGGGCGGCTACGACTGGGCGTCGAACGAGGCGCGCGAGAAATACGACCAGATCCGGGACCTCATCGGGCGTGAGCTTTTGGACCAGCGCTTCGACGGCATGAAGCACCTGCTGGAAAACGCCACCGACGCCGACCGCGCCGCCGTGGCCGAGATGCTGCGCGATTTGAACGTGCTGCTGGGCAAGCACCGCGCGGGCATGGCCACCGACGAGGACTTCCAACAGTTCATGTCGAAGCACGGCGACCAGTTCCCGGAAAACCCGCAGAGTATCGATGAGCTGGTGGAGCTGCTCGCCCAGCGCTCGGCGGCTGCCCAGCGCCTGCTCAATTCCATGACGCCGGAGCAGCGCGCCGAGCTCATGGCGCTGTCCGCCCAGGCCTTCGGCTCGGAGGAGCTGATGAACCTCATGGGCGAGCTGGACGCGAACCTGCGCGGGATCCGCCCGGACCTGGACTGGTACGGGTCCGAACCCTTCGAGGGTGACGGCGACGGCATGGGCCTGGGCGAGGCCACCCGCGCCATGCGCGACCTGGGCCGACTGGACGAGCTCGCGAAGGCAATGAACGCCGCCCGGCCCGATCTAGACCTCGACGAAATTGCCGACCTGTTGGGCAAGGAGGCGGCCACCAGCGCGAAGACGCTGCGCGACCTGGAAAAGGCGCTGCGGGAATCGGGCTTGCTGAACAAGGGCGAGCAGGGCAACCTGCAGCTGTCGCCCAAGGCGATGCGGATGCTGGGCAAGGAGCTGCTACGCGACGTCTCCACGCACCTGGCCTCCCCCAGCAGGCGCGATTCCCGCCTCGCGGGCCACACCGGCGAGCCCACCGGAGCCACCCGCCCGTGGGAGTTCGGGGACACCGCCCCGTGGGACACCACCCGCACCATCACCAACGCGATTCAGAGGAATGCGGCGCGTGGGGAGGCCGGAGGAACGTCGATAGGCATCCAGCTCGGCGACATTGAGGTGGTGGAAACCGAATCCCGCACGAGAAACGCGGTGGCGCTGTTGGTGGATACCAGTTTCTCCATGGCGATGGAGGGGCGTTGGGCGCCGATGAAGCAGACGGCGCTGGCGCTGCACCACCTCATCTCCACGCAGTTCCGGGGCGACGAACTGACGCTTATCGGGTTCGGGCTCTACGCGCAGACGATGACGATAGAGGAGCTCACCGCCCTGCCGCCGATCCAGGAAAAGGGTACCAACCTGCAGCACGCCCTGCTTCTGGCGGATCAGTTCTTCGCGCGTCACGTCAACCACGACCCCACCCTGCTGGTGGTCACGGACGGCGAGCCGACCTCCATCATCACCGACTGGGGGCAGCCCTACTTCAACTGGCCCACCGACCGGATCACGCTGGCCAAGACGGTGCAGGCCCTCGACCAGGTGACCAAGCGCGGGGCGAGCCCCACGTTCTTCCGGCTGGGCGAGGACCCGGGGCTGGTCAACCTGCTCAACGCGATGGCGAACCGCTCCGGCGGGCGCGTGGTGGCGCCGGACCTGGGTGAGCTTGGCGGCGCCGTCGTCGGCGAGTACCTGCGCGGGTGGTTCTAGCGCACACGAGCGCGACCTACGCGCCTGCCTTTCGCCGGGTGGCCATGAACAACGCTGCCGCCACCAGCGCCAGCGCGCCGAGGCCGAGCGCCGCGTAGCGCACCGACGCGCTCGGCTTCGAGGACGCGGCGGCACCCGCGCCCGGCACGTCGGAACCCGCCACCACGCCGCGGATCCAGTCGGCCTGCTCCGCCACCGGTGCCACCGCCACCGCGGCGTTGGAGGTCATCTCCTCCTCGGTGGGGTTTTCCGGGTCCTCGAACAACCCCGCCGACATGATGCCGGCGACCTTGCCGTCGGCGAAGATGGCGCCGCCGGAGTCGCCGGGCTGAATGCGCGCGCCATGTTTCAGCGCGACATCGAGGGCGGTGGGTGCGTCGAACAGTGCGAGCGGGGATTCGCCCCGCACCTCGGCCTCAGCGGAAGGCAGGCGGGTGGAGCCGCCGGAGCCGTCGGAGGACCAACCGTAGATGGTCACATCCCCGTCCGGCACCGTGTCCGCGACGGAGGCGTACTTGTTCAGTCCCATGTCTTCTTCCGTGTGCAAAAGCGCGATGTCGCCGCGCGGGGCCACCTCGTGGCGGTCAACCTTGTACACCTTCTGGTTGTCGCCCTGGCCGGTGCGCACCGAGCCGCCCGGCTTGGCGGCCGCCTCCACGCAGTGGCGCGCGGTGATCACCCAGTGCGGGTCGATGGCGGTGCCGGTGCACACGCCGTCGTCCGGGTCGGCATCGTCCACGCGCACCGAGACCACGGGCTCCGCCTCCGCGACGTCGCCGGCGAACTGATCGGACTCCATCGCCCACGCGGGCTGCGCCGACAAAGCAACACCAACTGCAACACAAATCGCCAACTTTTTCATGGTTTTTCCTTTCCAACCACCGCCACCAGGCGGCGGACAACATGTTCCAAAGGACCGCGCTCAAACACTGCGAGCCAGCCGTACGCGATCAGCGCCGCGCCAAGCAGGCTCGGCCACAGCCCCACCCACCGCGCGGTGAGCACGTGCAGGCAGTACAGCGTGAGCGTCATTCGCCCCAGCGGCGCGAGCCACCCCAGCCAGCGGCCCGCCAGGCAGCACAGTGAGCAGATGCCTATCGACGCCCCTCCGGTACCCACGACATCGACAAGGCCGCCGGTGTGGCCGGAGGCGTCGAGAAGCGCGGGCAGCGGGAACCACCACCGCAGCGCAACGTCGGCGGCAAACAGCGCCAGCCCCACCACCGCGCCGGAGCGCAGCGGCATGTGCCGGGCAAAGAGCATCCCGGCGGCCATGAGCGCCGCCCACATCAGCGGCGGGTACGGGGAGGCCGACGGCGATAGCGCTGCCGATCCGAGCGTGAGCGCCGCGACGAGCCAGGCCAGCCAGGCCGAATCCAGTCTGGGTGCCCAGGCGAGCGCGATCATGCAGACCCCGATTGTGCCCAGCACCACCTCGATGGTCCCGGCGAACGGCACCAGCGCGACGTGCAGCGCAATCAGGCACGCCCCGCGCACCGCAAAGGCCGCCGGGCGGGCGCGCATGAGCTCCATTGACACCCCGGCGAGCAGCGCGAAGAGCCCTGCCGGGAAGCCGAACAGCAGTTGCGCCGCGATCCCGGTGGGTGCGGTGAGGTGGGCCACGATCATGGCGGCGAGCGCCACCGCACGGGCCGCGTCGATGCCTACGATTCTGGTCTGCATGGTGCGCCAAGCTACGAGGGGTGGTGTTGCGCCAGCATTAACGCGCGTGTTTACACCGCCGCAACATGGCCGCGCTTACCATCACCACCATGACAATCAGGGTGCTCATCGTGGACGACGAGGTCTTCCTCGCCGACGCCATCGCCACCGGACTTTTACGCGCAGGCATGCAGACCTCCACCGCATACGACGGCTACGAGGCGCTCGAGCGTATCGACGAGCTGCCGCCCGACGTCGTCGTCTTAGACCGCGACCTGCCCGGGGTGCACGGCGACGTGGTGTGCCGCAGGGTCGTGGATTCACACCCCGCCACCCGAGTGATTATGTTGACCGCCTCGGGCACCCTGGACGACCGCCTCGAGGGCTTCGACCTCGGCGCCGACGACTACCTGGCCAAGCCGTTTGAGATGCCGGAGCTGGTTGCGCGCGTGCGGGCCCTGGCCAAGCGCAACGCCCCGGCGCGCGGCGAGGTGTACCGCTGCGGGGACGTGCGCCTGGACACCTTTCGGCGCGAGGTCACCCGCAGCGGCGAGCGGGTGAGCCTGAGCCCGAAGGAGTTCGCAGTGCTCAGGGTGCTCATGGAAGCCGGCGGCGGGGTGATCTCCGCCGAGGACCTGCTCGCGGAGGCATGGGACGAAAACGCCGACCCCTTCACCAACTCCCCGCGCGTGACGGTGTCCCACCTGCGCAAGAAGCTGGGCGAGCCGCGCATCGTGCACACCGTCACCGGCGCCGGCTACTACGTCGCGGAGGATGCGCGATGAGGCTGAGTCTGCGCGCCCGCATCACGGTGATGTTCGTGGCCACCGTGCTCGGCGTCGGTTTGGCGCTCATCGGGCTGGTGTACGCGTACCTGAAGCTCACCCCGGTGCCGGTGGTGGCGTCGTTTCCCGGAACGGAAGACGGGGTGCTCATCGACGGCGCAGTGCCGGTGGCCGACGAGATCCTCAGCCGCGTCCTTACCGCCTCCCTGGTGGCGCTCGCGCTGCTCACCGCACTCGCCGGGGTGGTGGGCTGGTTCGTGGCCGGGCTTGTAATCACCCCGCTGCGCTCGATCGCCGACGATGCCCGCGCCGTCACCCGCGGCGACCTTTCCGCCCGCATCGACTACCTCGGCCCACACGATGAAGTCGGCGAGCTGGCCGAGACCCTGAACGCCATGCTCGACGAGCTCGCCGACGCAGTGGAACGCCAGCGCCGCTTCGCCGCCAACGCCTCCCACGAGCTGAAGACCCCGATCGCCACCATCCAGGCCGTCGCCGACGTCGCCCTGAGCGGCGAAGACGCAGACCTGCGCCCCGCCGTGGCCCAGATCCGCGAGGTCAACGCGCGCAACGCCGCAACCGTGTCGTCGCTCCTGCAGCTGGCCAACGTGCAGGTCCGCGACCGCGACGCCGTCGACTTGGCGGCCCTGTGCCGCGAGGCGGGCGCAGCCCACGGCGTCCCCGTTGACGCCGAGCCGCTCGCCGTGGTCGCCTCCCCCACCCTGGTCCGCCAAGCCGTGGACAACCTGGTGCGCAACGCCGTCGTCCACGGCGCGCCCGGCACCGCGCAGCTGGCGTTGCTGCGCACTCCCGGCACCCCCGGCAGCGCCGAAATCACCGTTTCCTCCGGCGGCGACGCGTTGGACCCGGCCGAGGTGGCCACCTGGACCGAGCCATTTACCCGCGCCCGCCGGACCGCCGGAGCGGGACACGGGCTCGGCCTCGCGCTGGTGAAAGCCGTTGCAAAGGCCCACGGCGGCTCACTGCAGTTGGCGGCGCGAACCGAAGGTGGGCTCGTCGTCAGGCTACTGCTGCCCGCGTAGCGCCTCGTCGTAACGCGCCTTCGCGGCCGCGACGTCCTCGGCGTTGTGGGAGGTGGGCACGTCGGCGCGGTCAGGGAAGACCGCCTTGCCCTGCGGCAGGTTGATCGCCGGCTGGTTCGGCTCCTCGCCCGCCTCGGGGCGCAGGTGCTCGTGGGCGTAATCGGCGCAGTGGTCCAAGAAGACCCGTGGCGGGGCGAAGAAGTTGCAGCCGGTCAGGGCTTCGGAGAAGTCCAGGATGCGGTCGTAGTTGCCCTCCGGCTCCCCGATGAACATGCGGCGCAGCATCACCTCGGTGACACGGGGGTCGCGGGCGTAGCTCATGAAGAAGGTGCCCTGCTTGCCCAGCGCGTCGCCGAAGGAGAGGTTGTTGCGCACGATCTCCAGGCCGTTGCCGTCCTCGTCTTCCACCTGGTTCACGGCCACGTGGCTGTTCGGTGCCTTGTCGTCCAGCTCGATGTCGGAGTGCTTCGTGCGGCCGATGACCTGCTCCTGCTCCTCCACCGTGATGTTGTTCCAGTCTTTCAGGTTGTGCACGTACTTCTGCTCGACGATGTAGCTGCCGCCCTCCCAGATGCCGTCGCGGATGATCGCCACCTCGACGCCCTCCTGGCCGCGGGGGCTCTCGGTGCCGTCGACGAAGCCGAGCGGGTCACGGAAGTCCTGGTACTGGAAGGCGTGGACCTCGTCGTAATAGTCGATGTGGTCCTCCACGATCGCGTTGATGCGGCGCGCCAGCTCGAAGGCGACGTCGTACTCGTCGGCGCGGATGTGGAAGAACAGGTCGCCCGGGGTGGACGGGGCGTGGTGCTTCGCGCCTTGAAGCTCCACGAACTCGTGCAGGTGCTCCGGCTTGTCCAGGGCGAACAGGCGGTCCCACATCTTCGCGCCGATGCCGGCGACCGCGCTCAGGTGCGCCTTCGGGTAGCGGAAGCCCACGCCGTTGGTCAGGCTAGACAGGCTGGAAAGTGCCTCCAGCGCCGCCTGCTCGCCGCCCTCTTTGAAGCCGAGGGTGATAAAAAACGCGTCCTTCGACTGCGGAAGGATCACGGTCTGCGTTACTTCTGCCTGGTTCCTACTCGTCATGAGGGTTAAGTATTCCCTATCCCTGGGCGTCGTGCAGCTCCCTGATGTAGAGCAACATGCGCGAGCCCTGCTCGATGTTGGTGAACCCGTGGCGCTCGTAGAACCGCCGGGCATCGGCATCTACCTCGTCGACGTTGATCTGCATCTCCCCGGCACCGTCGATTTCCTCCAACGCGCGCCGCATCAGGGAGGTACCGATCCCCTGGTTACGCTGCGCGGGCGCGACGTAAAGCTCCTCCAGCATGGCCACCGGGCCGTCGTAGTACGGGCTGGGCCGCAGCGTGAGGTAGGCGAACCCGACCTCGCCCGCGAGGACCACCACCACGTCCTCGCGCGCAAGCAATGCCGCGAATCTGCGCTCCAGGTTGTCAGGGACCGGGGTGTCGAACTCGGTGTTGAAGTCGCGCAATAGCTTTGCGACGAGCTCCGCATCCCCCACCGTTGCCTTGCGAATCACAGCACCTCCCTTTCCAGCCCCGCCGCACCGGGCGCCCCTCGGCGGTGCGGAATTGTTTGGGGTGTGGGCCGAAGGGGCGTCGCAAAGCAACAGCACAACGAGGTCAGGCCGAGGCGGGCAAGTGCGACTGCGGCGTAGCCACGCGCCGCAACACCCCGATGACCACTGCAGTAGCTAGCGCCGACGCTGCAAAACTCGCCACGAGGACAGCGGCCGAGGTAGGCATCCCGAGCGCCTGGATCGAACCAAACGTGTTCCACGCCGCGTGCACCGCGACCGCGACCCAAATGCTGTTGAACGCCCACACCAGCAGCGCGTACAGCAGCGCGTCGAGGAAATAGTGCGCGAATGAGACCGGGGAGCCGTACGCCTGCGGGTGCATCGCAACGAACGGCAGCGCCGCGAGCAGCGCACCGGCGACCGGGCGCTTTGTCCACGCCGTGAACGCCTGAAGAAAGAGACCGCGGAACGCCATTTCTTCCGCGAGCGCGGCAAGCACAATTGCAACGAGCTCCACCGGCAAATCGCTGCCGACCCCGCCGAAGACCTGGGCCCAGGACGCACCGTAGCCGAACACGCCGACCGCACCCATGACAGCCGCGATGACCACGAACGCCAGCGCGTACGCGGCAAACGGCACCCATGCTTTGGTGCCCGGGCGACCCGAACACACCGACGCCACCGGCCTGCGCCCGACGAACCGCACCGCGAGAATCACCGCCAAGATCTCGACCACGACCGACCCGTAACCGAAGTACTTGTCGGCGGCGCCGCCGGTGGTATCCACCCCCGCCGCCTGCAAAGACAAATCGATGACCGCTACAAACGCGACGGTGAGCACGGCGGCGACGATGATTTCCGCCAGCGGCCTCCACCACGCGTAGTTGGGCTGGTTCCTGGACGCGAAAAAATACTGTCCCGGGTGAGACATTGCGGCGAAAACTCCTTCGGCTGACTGCGATGACCGCGCCATGATAGATCAAGGACACGAGTGTCGCTCTCGCCCGCTTCGCCTCTGCACGCCCCGCGATAGACTTGCACGGCCCAGCAGCGCCGAGCAAGCAAAGCGAGCACAAGCGAACAAAGGAGGACCAGGTTGCACCACTTCAGCCCGCTGTTCCAGATGGGCCCCGCCCGGCGCGACCACATCCCCGCCTTCCGCACCGCGCTCGGCGTGGCGCTGCCCATGTTCGCCCTGCTTGCGATCGGGCGGCTGGATTTGGCCATCTACGCCAACTTCGGCGCGTTTACGGGCGTCTACGGCAGGCACACAACGCGCGTGACCCGCCTGAGGCACCAAATCCTGGCGGGCGTCGCGCTGACGTTGTCGGTGACGCTGGGTGCGACCATGGCGTGGCTGGATGTCAGCCCGTGGGTGCTCATTGTGGTGTCCTCCCTTGTTTCTTCTGCGTGGGCCACCACCGCGCTGGCCGCTGACATGAAGCCGACCGGGTCGGTGTTCGTCATCTTCTCGGTGGCGGCGGTCGGCTCCCTGAATAATCCGGTCCACCCGCTGCTCGCCTTCGCCATCGCCGGCAGCGCGGCGTTGCTCTGCCTGGGGCTGGGCCAGCTTTCACACCTCATCGGAGAAGGCCCAGGCGGCGACGCGAAGGAATCCGAGCACCCCAAGCGCGCCCCAGACGCGGGGCGCGTGCCGTGGCGACGCCTGCGAGTGGAGGCCCGCCGGTTCTTCTTCTCCCCGCTGCTCGCCGGTGTTTTAGGGCTGATTTCGGTGACGGTGTTCGACCCGTTGTCGCACTCCTACTGGGCCATGGTCGCCTCTGTCGCCCCGCTGGTGAACTCGCGGTTCAAAGTGCAGTACTACCGGGCCATCGAGCGTGTGCTTGCCACCCTCACCGGCATCGCGGTCGCCGGATTCCTGTTGTCCCACCCGATGCAGGGCTGGCAGATCGTGGTGTGGATTGTTATTTTGCAGTACCTCACCGAAATGTACGTCACCCGCAACTACACCATCGCCGCCAGCTTCATCACCCCGACCGCGCTGCTGATGATCCAGGTGGTCGACACCGCACCAGTCGGCCCGATGCTTTTGGCCCGCACTGCGGAGACCGTCATCGGCGCGGTGGCGGCGCTCGTGATCATCGCAATCGGCTACGTGCGTAAGTACCCCGAGGTTGTGCTGCCGCAGCGGTAGAGCGGTTTGCTTGGCGACGAGCTCCGCCCGGCCGGGCTAAAGTTTCTGGTTATGGAGACTTCAAGCAAGGACCTGGCTTTCCTGGCAGATGAAGAAGGTCTGCTGATCCTTAGCGAGGAAGACCGCTTTCCCGCCACTTCTACACCCGCGTTTTCACCTGCATCACCGCAAGTACTTTTCCGCGCTAACAATGTGCTGAGCACGATTTCCAACCGGCAGTTCAAATCCGGCAAGTATTACAAGGCAACGGACGAAACTGCGAAGCTGCTTCAGCATCGTACGTCGTCTGGACCGGTTCCTGGAGTCCTACGCCGAAGCGATCTTGGGCTCGCCGACAATCCAAGTCGATTCCTCAAACACACATCGTTTCAGGAGGTGAAGTTTTCGCCCGCCATCGCATCGACAGCCGCTGGCATCGCAGCTCAGGCCGCAATTGAGGCAGCAATTGCTGAAATCAAGGAGTATTTAGAGGTCATCGATGAGAAGCTCGAAACTCTCCTCCGGCAGCGCAAGATTGATGCACTAGCGCGGCTTGGGGGTATCCAGTACACGATTGAAGAGGCTGACGAACTTTACCGGCGCAGCAGTAGCGTCTCCGCAACTACTTGGTCGAAGGTCGACCATCTCGGATCAGCGCTCAACGGCATCGAGTCTTACGCCATCGAACAACTCGATGACGCTGTTGATCAGCTCCGGAAACAGAAGAACAATTCCAAGAAACTTGAAACCCTCCTAGCTGGGTTGAAAGGCGATCTGCCACTTTGGCTTGGTGTGGCTGCTCGGAGCATCTACCTCCACGATCGGATGTATGTCTTGGAGATCGCCCACGTGAATGAGTTTGAGCCCCGCCAGCTGGATTCTCACCGAGAGGGAATCGTCGACGCACGCAAAGATCGATTGGAATCGACCACCCGGCGTCTGCTCGAAATGGATGCAGCCATCCGTAAGTCAGCCAAGTTGAGCAACCAGGTCTGGGTGACAAACCCGATTCGTGCTCGCCATATCACCGCGCACGCGAACGAAATTCACGACATTATTAGTTCGTTTGCGCAGCATTTGCGGATGAGTGTAGAAGACGCAGAGCGTCTCCACGTCCAGGGATGGCGTCAATCTGTGGTGTCGCTAGCGGGCGACACCGTCGGTGCTGCGAACCGCGCCCGCCAATCGGCGGTGGGTCAAGCGCAAAAAGCTACCGAGAAAATTCGCGACATGAACGACGACCGGCTGCTTGCAAAGGCCGCAGAAATCGAAGCGCGACGGGAGCGAGGGGAGCAGAAAGCGCTCGAGTCGACGGGCAACGAAGATCAATCTGCGACAGAATCCCGCACGACGCGACGTGGTTTCCCCTTCCGTCGAGACGAGAATAAGGCGTAGAGGTTTTCTCTATGCGATCGGTAGCAGATATGTTCTTGACAATCCGTTTGAGCAGCGAGGAAGCATCGCTCGTAACGAAGCTCGCGCGTGCCGAGGGCGTAACAGTTTCCGCGTATGCTCGATCGGCCATCGGGAAAAATCGAAGACCTTCAGGACCTGCAGGAACTTCGCTCAGCCGTCGAGTTTGATTCCGGCAAGAGGTTCACGATGGATGAAATTTACCGGGAGTTCGGTCGCTGAAACTTGTTGCAACGAGGCTGCGGTGTGGGTTGTTCAGCTCAGGACGCGAGAACGTAGGGTGGGCGGCATGCAGGACCTGACCATCGCACCCGGCCCGGGCATCCCCGGCGGCCTCGTCGTAGCCGCCGCGGACCTGTCGGAGCGGTTCGCGAAGGCGTCGGGCCCGGGCGGCCAGGGCGTCAACACCACCGACAGCAAAGTGCAGCTCTCCCTCGATATCGCTGCGTGCGCATCGCTTACCGACGCCCAACGCTGCCACGCCCTCACCAACCTCGAACACCGGCTGGACGGCACCGTCCTCACCGTGGTCGCGTCGAGCCAACGCTCGCAGATCCGCAACCGCGCCGAGGCGCGCGAGCGTTTGGCTGCCCTGCTGCGCGAGGCGCTCGCCCCGCCGCCTCCGCCGCGTCGCAAGACGAAGCCGACTCGGGGCTCGGTGCGGCGTCGTCGAGAAGCGAAGAAGCGGCGCTCGGAGCTGAAATCCACGCGCAAGCGACCCCAGATTCCCTAGCGCCCGCCCAAGACTCGGGTTATGCCAAGAACCGACGTGACCTTCCCCTCCGGGGGCGGCTCGTGCGCCGCGTGGCTGTATGTCCCGAACTCGGCTCCCGCCTCGGGGCCGATACTTGTGATGGCGCACGGCCTCGGCGGGGTGCGCCAGATGCGTCTCGACGCCTTCGCCGAACGCTTCAGCAGCGCCGGCTACCGCTGCCTGCTGTTCGACTACCGACGCTTCGGTGCCAGCCCCGGCGAGCCGCGGCAGCTGCTTTCGGTGCGTCGGCAGCTGGAGGATTGGCGCAATGTCCCCGAGACTCCGCTCATCATGGCATGGATCGATATGCCCTCTCTCCAGGTAATCGCCTCGGACCAATACTACAGTTCAATCGACTCACTCAAAGTTCGCTACGCAAGCGGAACACGAGGAGTCGATGTGGAGCTCGAAGTCGACGAAGATGGGGTTGTCGTTCACTACCCCGATATGGCGCGACGCGTGTAGGGTCGCTGACTTCCTACGCCGAGGCAGCCTGGACCGGCTGAATCTGCTCGATTTCGGCGAGGGCCTTATCTTCCGCCAGCTCAATCTCATACTGGTTCTGCAGATTCATCCAGAATATCGGCTCCACCCCAAAATATTTTCCGAGCCTAAGAGCGGTGTCAGCCGTGATTCCACGTTTGCCGTGCACAATCTCGTTAATACGACGGGGCGGAACCCCGATAGACACAGCAAGCTTGTGCTGAGTGATTCCGAATCCCTCAATGAAGTCTTCTAAGAGAATCTCCCCAGGATGAATCGGCGGGTACAGCTTGTTCGACATGGCATTCCTTAGTGGTAGTCCTCAATGGTCACGTGTTCGGGCCCTGCGCCCTTCCAGCGGAATGTAATTCTCCACTGGTCATTCACTCGGATACTAAACGTGCCTTTCCTATCTCCCTTGAGAGCCTCTAGGCGATTCCCGGGCGGTACGCGAAGGGAGTCTAGGGATACAGCAGCGTCGAGCTGGTGGAGCTTCTTGTTCGCCGACTTATGGATCCGAGGATCCAGTTTCGGAACTGGTTCACGCAGGAATACCAGCTCGGTCTCTCGGTTCCCGAACGACTGGATCATGCCTTACCCTATCCCCCCATAACGCGAAGCGTCAATAACGCACAACGTTAAGCTTTAGCTCACCCGAATGCAAGTACACTCCCACCCTACGCAACAACACCGTTTCCGCATTACGGTGACTACCGTGAAGACAATACAAGGGAAGCCGATCAGTGAAGATCAGGTTGATGCTTGGGTCACCGAAGCCGAAAATGGCTACGAGATCGAGTTCCTACTTTCTCGCGGGAGAAAACCTCGCGATACAAAACACTCCATTAGGCCGGAAGGCTCTAACTCCGCTCGTACACCAAGCAGCGCATTTTAAGCCCAGCCACCATAATGATGCTCATGAGCGATCCCAACTTCACGATCCGGCAGATCACCCTCGACTGCAACGATCCCTCAAAGCTCGCGGAGTTTTGGTCCGCCGCAACCGGTTGCGAAATCGCCGCGGATTACGGCGATTTTGTGATGGTTGATTCCACCCCGGCGCTGGGATTTCAGCGCGTTAAGGATCCGACACCTGGGAAAAACCGCATGCACATCGACGTCGGCGGGGCGGAGCGCGAAACTTTAATCGAACGCCTCAAAGACCTAGGCGCTACCGAACTCACTACCCACGAGGCGCCGGGATTGGTGTGGACTGTCATGCAGGACCCGGAAGGCAACGAGTTCTGCGTGGGTAACCCCGGGGCCTAGCTACACGTTAAATTTGAATTCGACCAAATCTAAGCGGCGGGCTACCTTGTGCGGAGGCCTCGGCGGGATCAAGCGGTTAATGCGCCACGTTTGAATATTTGCTGGAGTATCTCACG
>ERZ1029858.47-NODE-47-length-91406-cov-138.212313_pt1 | contig 91406 bp, 74 predicted proteins | sample MGYA00519237_ERZ1029858 | MGnify/ENA primary metagenome ERZ1029858 (study PRJEB33666, sample SAMEA4610919) | skin metagenome | biome: Human-associated habitat; feature: Malodor aspect; material: skin | place: Philippines | collected 2015-08 ...
GCACCGTCGAAGTCGACGGCGACGGAGTCACCGTCGAAGTCACAACCTCCTGCGAACCCTGCACCGTCGAAGTCGACGGCGACGGAGTCACCGTCGAAGTCACAACCTGCTGCGGCAAGATAGTTGTAGTTGCCGACGGTGGCGGGGTAACTGTCACCGTGTGCACCTGCGGTTCAAGAGTCTTGACAACCACGACTGGCTGCGGACGAACATACACTGTTTCAGTCTCGGGCGGCAGCACGGAAGTTAGTGTAGGAACAGGTTCCGTCGTGGTAGGCGGAATGGGACGCAGATTAAACGGGGATCCGGTTGCATCCATATCACCGTTGCCACTGTTCCACTGAGCCTCCTTAGGTACTTCGTAACCTTGAGGGGCAAGAATACGCACCCGGTAGTTTTCCCCTGCCGGTGCTTCAAAATTGAAAGTTCCGTCGGTACCAGTGGTCGTGCGATCTACGATCTGATCATTCCCGTCCACCAAGACTGCTGGCACGCCAGAGGCAGAACCGGTAACGGCATCGTTCGCATCGCGATATTGAACCCTGCCCTTAAAAGACACCGATCCCTGGGCGGTCAGGACGCCTGTCCAATACTGCCCAACCTTGGGGAACTGAGGGTCGACCTTAGAGGCTCGAATCGCGACAGCATCGTTAATGTCGGCTGTGATTGTGCCCGGCAATTGCAAAGTCAAATATGAGTACTCATTGTCCGCTGTCCCCTGCCCTGGGACGGTGGCAACCGTCTTACCGTTAAGAGTCACCGTGTAATCGGTGTTGGGAAAACTGACAGTGTTATCTCCCTGCCGTCGGACCATCTGGAGAATCAGGGTTTTACCGGAAATTTTTTGATCAGCGACCGTCGTCAAATAGATGCCGTCTTTTTGGTTCCATTTGACTACTTGAACGTTTCGCGCCCCTTCAGCGTGCGAGTATGCAGCTTCACCGACAAGTCCGTCCGAAACAGCCGGAACCGTCAACCCCGCCAGCGCAAGAGAAACAGCGGTCATGCCGGCGACGGTCTTGCGGCCGCCAGCGATAGAGCGCGCGCCGGAGCGAACAGCGCGCGCGTTGGTAGAAGAAGCGTTCTTCAAGATTGCTCCAATGATCGTTTTGTAAAAGGGAGAAATTCGGGAAGAAGTACAGAGAACACACTTCTCCCGCGGAACTGTTGAACAAAGTACCCGTTTGGACAGGTGCTTTCAAGCGACCCCATGACCGAAAACGGCCCTTAATCAGCACCTTTTCAGTTTTAAAAGGTTTCTTAGGTCTTAGTGCAACTATCTCTCAGAAACTCCACACGTCCCAGAAACGAAAAACGCCCCACGCACAATGCGTGGGGCATCCCGGTAGTTGGTGCGCCCGGAGGGATTCGAACCCCCAACCTTCTGATCCGTAGTCAGATGCTCTATCCGTTGAGCTACGGGCGCGTATTCAGTTCGTTGCCGTGCGGACAACGAAGAAGAACATTACACCCGGGCAAACCTACCGCCAAAACACCAGTTCACAACCCCAAAACGGCTACCACCTACAGCCCCAACACGGACTTCGCAATCACAAAATAGATCACCAACCCCGTCGCGTCGCAGAAGGTGGAAATGAACGGGTTGGAAAATACCGCAGGGTCCGCGCCGACCGTCTTGGCCACAATCGGCATCATGCCGCCCACGGTGGCTGACATGGCACAGACGCAGAACAGTGTTGAACCGATCACAATCCCGATGTCCTGGCCGAACACGGCCCAGGCAATACCCAATCCGAGCACGCCGAGCACGGCCCCGAGCGTGGCCCCGACGCGAAGCTCGCGCCACATCACTTTGAGGATGTCGCCTTTGGTGACGTCGTTAAGCGCAAGAGCCCGTGTCACTGTCGTTGCCGCCTGGTTGCCGGTGTTGCCGCCAGTGCCGGTGAGCAGCGGGATGAACAGGGAGAGCACGGTGACCTCAGCGAGCGTGTCCTCGAATACGCCGAGGACCTGCACGGTCAGGATCGCGGAGAGCGCCAGCACCAGCAGCCACACAATGCGCGAGCGCACCAGCTTCAGCACCGGCGTGGACAGGTACGGCCGCTTCAAAGACTCGGAGCCGCCTTGGCGCGCGGTGTCCTCGCTGTCGGCGTGCTCGACAATGTCCTGGGCCTCGTCGAAGGTGAAGATGCCTACGACGCGGTTGCCGTCGTCAACCACCGGAAATGCGAGCAACCCCGACGACTGCAAGCGGCGCGCGGCATCCTCTGCATCGTCCGTGACCTGCACGGACGGGTACGGGCGCATGACGTCGCCCACTTCGTCGTCAGGCCGCGCGGTAAACAGGTCGCGCAGACCCACTACGCCGCACAGAGTGCGCTCGTCCCCCACCACCGCGATGGTGTAGATGGTCTCCAGGTCGTCCACATTTGCTCGCAGCTTCTCGACGACGTCCCGCACCACCTCCCCCGGCCCCACCACCGCCACCTGGGGGCTCATCGCGCGGCCGACCGACCCCTTGTCGTAGCCCAGAATCAGGTCGGTGTCGGCCCTGGCATCCTCGTCCAGATCCCCCAAGAAGCGCTCTGCGATCTTCGGGGGCATGTTGTCCAGCATGCGCACGCGGTCCTCGGCGCCGAGCGCGCTGAACAGGCCGGCGACGTCGTCGCTGGCCAGCTCCTCCACGATCTCGGCCTGATGCGCGGGATCCAACGCGTCGAAGGCCGCGGCAGCGCGCTCCGGCGAAAGGAGGCGGATAAGCACCGCCCCGCGTCTCGACGGCTGTCGCTCCACCACGTGAATGACATCGCGCAGCGGAATATGAGCCAGCTCCTCCTGGATGCTGTCTAAGTCCTCGGAGTTAATCCGGTGCCGGTTGAGCTGCTTTTCAAGGTGGGCGCGTGTCGCCACATTGGCCGTGTTCACACGGTGAGGGTACCCGCCCTGAAATTTTTTGGCCCGGAACGCTCGGCTTGATGGCGACTGTATGTAAAAATCTACGCGTGATCTGCGATAAGTGTCGTGTATCGCTGGCAAACCGCTGACTTTTAAAGGAGCCACCATGGCCAACTCCGTCCGATCCCGCCGCGTGTCCATCGCGGCCGGAGCCCTGTCCCTCGCCCTCGTGGCCCCGTTTGTCTCGCCTGTCGTAGACGTGCCAGCGGCGCACGCTGTGGAGGCCTCCGCCTTTGACACCCGCTACTCCACCGGCAACTTCTGGGATGCGCAGGAGGCCGTCGTCCAGGGCTTGGTGTTAGAGCCCGGCGACACCGTTGCCGCCACCACCAACACCATTTTCAACTGGCGCTTCCGCACCTCCGGCTGCAGCCTGATCCTGATCCGTCCAGAGTCCGCCACAGCATTCCGCTCTGGCAACCGGGACATCCCCATCAGGGTGACCAAGGCTGACGGCACTTCCTACACCACCACCCTGCTGGTGAACGTGGTGGACGCCAGGGCCACGGGCAACACCTTTACAGAGCCGGCCGATCAGTGCCCGACGCCGGAGCCCACCACCACGACAGAGGCAACCCCCACCGAGCCCGCCCCGACCCCCGAGGACACCCCGGCGGAGGGGCCCACCACGGCGCCGGCCACCACGACTACGACGGCGGTGGCGGAACCGACGTCCACAAGCACGAGCCCCCAAACCACCGCCTCCACCTTCAACGGGCGCTACACCACCGCCAACTTCTGGAACGAGAAGGAAGCCGCCGTGGAAGGGCTGACGCTGCAGCCCGGCGACGTTGTGCAGCCGACCACCAACACCGCGTTTAACTGGCACTTCCGTAATGACAACGGCACGCTGGTTGCGATCCGCCCCGACTCCGCCGCCGCATTCCGGACCGGTGATGTGGACGTGCCCGTACGCGTCACCGCAAACGGGCAGACGTTCCGCACGACCCTGCGGCTCCACGTTATCGACGAGCGCACCGTCGGCGAATGGGAAAGCCAGCTAGACAACCGCTACGTGGTGGACTTTGAGAAGTCCACGTCTGCGCAGCCCGTGGCTGAGATCACCCTGCCGGAGGGTGTGAAGGTATCGAAGAGGGGAATCGCTCCGGCTGGCTGGACCGTCTCCAACGACGGCGCAACCGTACGCGTCACCCCGCCGACCACGTTCAAGGAGGGCGACTTCGACCTCCCGATCAGCGTGAATGACGGGACTGACACGTTCGACGCGACGCTCAGAATCGCTGCGAAGAACCCATCGCAGACACCTGCGGAGACGGCGGGCACCGTCGCCGGCATCCTCGGCCCGATCCTGGGCGGCCTAATCGGCGCTGGCACTGGTGGCGGCCTGCTGGGCAACCTAGGCAACATCATCGGCGGCGGAAGCGGCGACGGTGAAGGTGGTGGCGGCGGCGCTGGCCGCCTGATCAACGTCGTGATCACGGGCAACGCAAATCCGTCCAACATCGGTAACGGCAATGGCAGCCCGAATGTGATCATCACGAACAACGCCAACCCCAACGTGATCATCACCGACAACGTGAACCCACGGGACAACTTGTCCAACAACGGCAACCCGTCCGTCGTCGTCACCGGCAATGCGAATCCGGTGATCACCGGCAACGCCAACCCGTCCGTCGTGATCACCGGCAACGTGAACGACAACCTGCGCGAGAACGGCTCCAACAACTCCGTTGTGGTCACCAATAACGCCAACCCTGTCGTCACCAACAACGCCACCAACAACGGCTCCAACAACAGCGCCGTCGTTACGGGCAATGCGAACCCGGTAATCACCAATAACGCCAACCCGGTCGTCACCAACAACGCGAACAACAACGGCTCCAACAACAGCGCCGTCGTCACTGGTAATGCGAACCCGGTCATCACTGGCAACGCCAACGACAACCTCAACAACAACGGCTCTGGCAACAGCGCGGTAGTGACCGGAAACGCGAACCCGGTGGTGACCAACAATGCAAACGACAACGGCTCCAACAACAGCGTCATCGCCACTAACAACGCGAACCCGATCATCACCGGCAACCTGAACCCGCGCGACAACCTGAACAACAACGGTTCCAACAACTCGGCCGTAGTCACCGATAACGCCAACCCGAACGTCGAGGTTAAGGACAACGCCAACCCGACTGTCGTCATCACCGGCAATGCCAACCCGGACGTCCGCGACAACGGCAACAACAATGGCTCGAACAACAGCGTCGTCGCCACCGGCAACGCCAACCCCGAGGTCATTGTCACCGATAACGCCAACTTCGGCCTGTTCGGGTCTTCCCGTAAGCGCGGCCAGAACGGTGCGGAGCAGGACGGCGAGGGCAACGGCGACAAGGGCAGCTCCGGTTCCAGCCTCTTCGACACCAACGTGAACGTCGAGGGCGGCTCCTCCGACCCGCGCTGCATCGCGTCCCTGGTCGGCCTCGGCCTTCCGCTGATCGCGCTGGTGCCGCTGGCTCTTGCCAACCAACTGAACATCGACATTCCCAACACGGCTGAGCTGAACGCGCAGGCAGCGAACGTGGTCAACCACGCTGCGCGTCAGTTCGGGCTCGCCCCGGAGCAACTGACCGCTGGTGCGGGCGCACTGGCCGGCCTGGTCGCCGCGCTCATCGTGGTGTCGGCGGCGAACACCTGCGTGCCTAACGTGAAGAGCGTCGACGTCAACGTCGGCCGCCGCCCGGTGGAGACGGTTGCCGCCCCGGTCATCGAGACCGCCGGCGCGTAGCCCCCACCACCCAAACGCCCCGCCACCGCGCGGGGCGTTTTGCATTGGTCGGTTTGTTCACCCGAGTAAGTCCGCTGGATGAGCGATTTCGGCCCAGGCACCCAGCCGGGGCAGGCCCCACCCTGACAGATTCCACCGGAATCCCTTAGGCGGACCCTAAACGCCCAGGTCGGCACCAACCGTCTGCGGAATGTGTCAAAACCCGGCCAAAGAAACCCCCAAAACCCAAAGAAACCCCCACCCAACACCCCGCCAACCACCCACCAACGCCGAAAACCCCCGCCAAGCAGGGGTTTCCAGCTAAAATCCAAACGTGCGCCCGGAGGGATTCGAACCCCCAACCTTCTGATCCGTAGTCAGATGCTCTATCCGTTGAGCTACGGGCGCGGTGGCGGAGATGACAGGATTTGAACCTGCGGCCCCCGTCAAGGGGGCAACTCCTTAGCAGGGAGCCCCATTCGGCCACTCTGGCACATCTCCAAGCCTCGTTACACATTACCCGGAACCGTTCGCTCGACCAAATGGCCAGCAGAAAGTCCGTATACTCGCCGTCATGAAAATCCACACGTGGCTCACGTCCGGCCTCGCCGCCCGCGACAACTCCAACGATCCGTCCGACTACCTGGTTTGGTTCCCCGCCAAGCTGGATTCGCTGACCACCGGCCCCCTTGTCGGCGAGAGTGCGTCCGTCCCCTTCTACCTCACCCCCAAGACCTCCGCTCTGACCCAAACCGCGGAAGGCATCGTCTTGCTCGGCGTGCCGCTCGGCGAGCTCGAGGGTAGCTGGCGCGCGGACAACCAGGGCAATTCCACCGAGAGCATTGACGATATTGCCGGGCTGCTTGGCGACAATTTTGCGTACCGCAACGACGGCGCCGCTGTGGTCCAGCTGCGCGGCGAGTTCCCCGTCGAGAAGGTCCAGGTCGTCGCCGGCCAGAACCGCCCCGACACCAAGCGAGCGAAGGATCTGCTTATCGACGTCCCTTCGGACTTCCCGAGCGAACGCCAATTCCACACCATGCCGGAGCTCTTCCCCGACGAGCTCGCCTAACTGATAAAAAACCGGCTCGGGATCACCTCCCGAGCCGGTTTTACTTTCAAAAAGAAATTGGCGGAGACGGCGGGATTTGAACCCGCGGAGGGATAAACCTCGCCGGTTTTCAAGACCGGTGCATTCGGCCGCTCTGCCACGTCTCCAACGCGAGCAGTCTAACGTAGCCTGGCCGCATGAAGGCAATCAATGAGGAACTCACGCTTTACGACGCCGCTTCGCCCACCCCACAAGACGGCGAAGTCCTGGTCAAAGTCGCAGCCGCCGGCGTGAACCGGGGCGACCTGATGCAGGCCGCGGGCAAATACCCGCCGCCGAAGGGCGAGTCCGAGATCATGGGCTTGGAGTGCGCGGGCGTGATCGTGGACCCGGGCACCACAGACCGCGAACAGGGCGAGGAGGTCGGCTGCCTGCTCGCCGGCGGCGGCTACGCGGAGTACGTGCCAGTGCCGGAGGGGCAGCTCACGCCGATCCCGGAGGGCCTCACGGTGGAAGAGACCGCCGGCGTGGTCGAGGTCGCCTGCACGGTCTGGTCGAACCTGGGCATGGTGGCGGGAATCCAGGGGGGCGACCGGGTGCTCATCCACGGCGGTTCGGGAGGCATCGGCTCCTTTGCCATCCAGATGTGCAAGGCCATGGGGTGTGAGGTCGCCGTGACCGCCGGCAGCCAGGAGAAGCTGGAGTACTGCCGGGAGCTCGGCGCGGACGTCCTCATTAATTACAAGGAGCAGGATTTCGCGGACGAGCTGCCCGAATGGGCGGACGCGATCCTGGACGTGGTCGGCGGGCCGTACCTGGAGCAGAACATCAAGGCGCTGAACACGGACGGGCACCTCATCGTCATCGCGGTGCAGGGCGGTCCGAAGGGCACACTGTCGCTGGGACGTATGATGCCGCGGCGCCTGTCGGTGCACGCCACTACCCTGCGCGCGCGCCCGCGGCCGATGAAGGCCGCGATTGTGGCCTCCACCGTGGAACACGTTTGGCCGCTCATCGAGGCCGGCAAGATCACCCCGAACATCTCCGCGCGCTTCCCGCTCGCAGACGCGAAAAAGGCCCACGAGCACCTAGATTCCGGCGCCAACACCGGGAAGATCCTTCTTGTGGTTTCCTAGCCGAGCGGAGCGAGGCTAAGCGTCACTAGGCCAAAGACGCCACCGTGCGCACCAGCTGCTCGATGTCGTTCTGCGTGTTAAACGGCGACATGGCGATGGTTACGGCGCCGCCGATGTCGGCGACACCCATGTCGTCCAGAAGCGGGGTCGCACAGGTCTGCGTGGCCACGATGCCGTTGGCGAGCAGGCGGCGCAGCACGGTTTCGCTGGGTACTCCGGTCACGCCGAACGCCAACCGGGGGATGCGCTCCACCCGCGCGTCCGCGGCCGCCTCACCGCTCACGCCGACAATGTGCACGGCGGGCAACGTACCCAGGAAGGTGTGCAAGTCGTCGCGCAGGCCGTTGAGGTAGGCGGTGGTGGCCCCCATCGAGTGTTTTAGGCGGTTGCGGCGGGTCGGCCGCCCGGAGAACCCCTCCACCAGGGACGCGTAGTGGTCCACCGCCGCCGGTACGCCTCCGGCCAAACCCTGGGAAATCTCCAGCTCCAGCGCCTCCATGTTCAGGCGCTTGAACATGTTGGAATCGCGGAAGATCAGCGCCGCGATGTCGGGGCCGCCCAGCTGCGCGATGTCCACCGCCGCCACGTCCGCGCCCCACGCGTCCAGGTCGAGGGGGCGGTAGGGGGCGTACGCCGTGGCGTCCACAAGCACCCACGCGCGGGATTTCTCGCGCACCGCGTCCACGATGCCGGAGACCCCCACCACGTTGCCCAACTCGGCGTGCGCCGCCGGCACAGACACCAGACGGGTGGACCCGTCCGCGATCTCCGCGTACTGCCAGGCCGGAAGGTCGCCGGTGGCTAAATCGGCCTGGGCCCACTTCTCCTCCAGCCCGGCGCGCCGCAGCCGCTGCGTCAGGTGCGGCCGGTCCAGCGGGTTGAGCACGATGGTGGAGCTGCGTCGCAGCATCGGCGCCATGGCGGTTACCAGCGCCGAGTACAGGGCGGGCACGCTCGGGCCCAAGATCACCTGGTCCGCGGACACTCCGGCCAGATCCGCGATGGCCACTCGCGCCATCTCCGGGTAGAGCTGCCCCTCCGGCTGGCCCAGGGACTGCTTGGAGTGGGAACCCAACACCGGCTCCGGCGGCGGCACCAAGGCGGCGCTGCGCACACTGCGCCACACAGCGGAGGCCACCTTCTCCGGCACCTGGGGCCGGTCGTGGGCGTTCAGGTACGTCCAGCCGTCGCCCAGCGAGGTGTACAGACCGCGCACCCCCCACACGTCATACGGCACGGCCAACCTCCCTTCACGCAAGAATGCACCCAATTATGCACGCCCGTCCGACACGGTGCACACCGCCAGCTCGGGCGTAGAAATGCGTTGCACTAGGGTGAATTGCGTGCACAACGTAGAACAGCTGCGCGCAGACGTCGCCCGCATGACCAGCCCTCCGGGCGAGAACACGCCGCCGTCGAAGTCCAAGACATTCCGCCGCGCGTTCGATGATCTCGTGCGCGGATGGGGCCAGCACGAGCTGTGGCTGCAGCTGGGGTGGCAGGACATCAAGCAGCGGTACCGCCGCTCCACCCTGGGCCCGCTGTGGATCACCATCGCCACCGGCGTGATGTCGCTGGCGCTGGGGTTGCTCTACTCCATGCTGTTTCAAATCGACGTGGCGGACTTCCTGCCCCACGTCACCGTCGGCTTCATCGTCTGGGGCTTCATCTCCGGCTGCATCAAGGACGGTGCGAACGTCTTCATCGAAAACGAGGGTCTGATCAAGCAGCTCCCCTCCGCCCTTTCGGTGCACGTCTACCGCCTGGTGTGGCGCCAAATGCTGTTTCTGGCCCACAACCTGGTGATCTGGCTGCTGCTGGTGCTCATTTTCCGCATCCCGCTGACGCTGCACACGCTGCTGTTCATCCCGGGCCTGGCGCTGCTAGTTGTCAACGGCGTGTGGGTGTCCATGTTCTTCGGCATGGTGGCCACGCGTTTCCGCGACGTCGCGCCGCTGCTCGAGGCGCTGGTGCAGCTCCTGTTCTACGTCACCCCGATCGTGTGGACGACGCGCACGCTCAAGGAGCAAGGCGGAGCCGTCGAGAAGCGGGCGATGCTCGCGGAGATCAACCCCCTGTTCCACTACCTGGAAATTGTGCGGGCCCCGCTTATCGACGAACCTCTGGCCCTCTACCACTGGGGCATCGTCCTCGCGTGCACGGTGGTCGGCGTCCTGATCACTTTGCTCGCCATGAAGCGCTGGCGCTTCCGCGTGCCGTACTGGGTATAGGAGGTACACCGTGGTTTCCATCGACACCTACAACGCCTGCGTCGACTTCCCCATCTTCGACGCCAAGTCCCGCTCCCTAAAAAAGGCCATGATGTCTTCCGCCGGCGGCAGGATTGGCAAAAACGCCTCCAACACCGTGGTCGTGGAGGCACTCCGCGACATTAACCTCCACCTGCGGGAGGGCGACCGCGTCGGGCTGGTAGGCCATAACGGCGCTGGAAAATCCACCCTGTTGAGGCTCTTGTCCGGGATCTACGAGCCCACCCGCGGCGTCGCCGACGTGCGCGGCCGCGTCGCGCCAGTGTTCGACCTCGGCGTGGGCATGGACCCGGAGATATCCGGCTACGAAAACATCATCATCCGCGGGCTGTTCCTGGGCCAGACGCGCAAGCAGATGAAGGCCAAGATGGACGAGATCGCCGAATTCTCCGAGCTCGGCGACTACCTCTCCATGCCGCTTCGGACCTACTCCACCGGCATGCGCGTGCGCTTGGCCCTGGGCGTGGTCACCTCCATCGAACCGGAGATCCTGCTGTTGGACGAGGGCATCGGGGCCGTCGACGCCGCCTTCATGGCCAAAGCCCGCGTCCGGTTAGCTGAGATGGTGGAGCGCTCCGGCATTTTGGTCTTCGCCTCCCACTCCAACGACTTCTTAGCCCAGCTGTGCAACACCGCCCTGTGGGTGGACAAGGGCGAAATCAGGGAAGCCGGCCAGGTCGCCGACGTGGTAGGCGCCTACGAGGGGCCGGAGACCGGCGAGTACGTCGCGGAGTTGGTGGAGCGTTTCCATGGTGGGGGTGGGGGCGAAGCTGGCGTCGATAGGCAGTAGCCTTTTGACAGATTCCACCAACATCCGGCGGCCGACCCGAAAACCCCCAGGTCGCCGTCAGCCGCCCGCCGAATCTGTCACAACCAACGCCCCACCCCTGACAGATTCCACCAACATCCGGCGGCCGACCCGAAAACCCCCAGGTCGCCGCCAGCCGCCCGCCGAATCTGTCACAGCCGCAGCTCCCGAATGAGTGCCGCGAGCTGCCGCACCAGCTTGTGCAGCGTCGCGGACGTGTACCGAAGCACCCGCCAACCGGAAACGGTGAGGTCCGTGTTGATCTCGGTGTCCTTCTTCCACTGCCGGTCCTCGCCATGGTGGGCGCCGTCGTACATGATGCCGATCCGAAGCTCGGGGATGGCAAGGTCGAACCTGGTCACCACCCTGTTGCCGTCGCGGACGACAACCTGCTCCTCCAGATGCAGCCCGAAATGGTCGCACACCATTCTGGCCAGCAGTCTCATCTCGGTCTCCCTCGGGGAGTCCGCCAGGTTGCTCGATGCCGCCAGCGCCGAGGTGAGCCACCGCTGGCACACCGTTCCTTTGCTGGCCTGAAGGATGTCCGCTGGGGCGATGCCCAGGTGTCGCCGCACGCAGTCAATGAGCGTGATCGCCTCCACCACGTCCGGGCTGTAACCGGCGAAGGTGTCGCCATCGCTTAACGACGTCCTCCGGATCTCCCGCAGCGCTTGCGCCGTCGCCGCTGCCGGGCTGGCCACCTGCAATGGGTATCCGCAGTGCCTGACCTGCCATATGTGCTCGTTCTTGCACCCCCGCCGAACAATGGATGGCTTGCGGATGTTGCCGTGGGAGTTCCTGCCCGCCGCTGAGTGCATGAGGACCGTGTCTTTGCCTTCCACCTGGTATCGGAGCCCGTACAACGCCAGAGCGCCGTGGGCGAGAACAACCATGTCGGGGTTTTCAATGCCGTGGGCGGCTGCGCGATACGCGGCCGGGATTTCGTAGAGCACGCCGCGCGGGTGCCTGCGCGCGTCCGCACGCGCTAACTCATAGGGCCGCGCCTCCCGGGCAAGCATGTGAAACCGGGCACTCACCTGGGTTGTTCTCATCCCTTGCGGGAGGTCTCCCGCCGGGAGCAGACTGTTTCCTGGGCCGACTTCCATCCCGTCATACAGATTCGCCATGGCTACTTAGACGTGAAAAACCGGCGTGTGGATCCCTCGGGCACAATAAAGGCCATGACTGCGCTTGATCCCCGCGGCACCACCGCCGCCGTGATTGTCACCCACCGCCGTGTTGACCTGCTCAAACACTCCTTGGAGCAGGTGGTCAACCAGACGCACCCGGTGGATTGGGTGATTGTGGTGGACAACGGGGCGGAAGAGGAGGTCAGGCAGCTGCTCGAGAACACCCCGAACGCCGTCTACCTGCCCTCTAAGACCAACCTCGGCGGGGCGGGCGGGTTCGCGTACGGGTTCCTTCACGCCCTCGCGCTCGGCGCCGACGCCATCTGGTGCGCGGACGACGACGGCCGCCCGGCAGACCACACCGTCCTGGCAGAGCTGTACCGGGTGGCGGAAAAGCACCAGCTAGCGGAGGTCTCCCCGGTGGTGGCCAACATCGACGACCCGGCCAAGCTCGCCTTCCCCCTAAGGCAGGGCACCACCTGGCACCGACGCGTCGATGAGCTGCAGGGCGATTTCCTGCCCCAGTACGCCAGCCTGTTTAACGGCGCGCTGATCTCCGCGAAGGCTATGGAGCGCATCGGCGTGCCGGACTACCGCCTGTTCATCCGCGGCGACGAGGTGGAGTACCACCGCCGCCTGGCCCAGTCGGGCATGAAGTACGGCACCGCGCTGACCACTTTTTATCTGCACCCGGACGGCTCGGGCGAGTTCCACCCCATCATGGGCGGCCGCGCGCACGCGCAGTTCCCGGACAACCCCACCAAGCGCTACTTCACGTACCGCAACCGCGGCTACATCATCAACCAGCGCGGCATGAAGGCCATGCAGTTGCAGGAAGTGGTCCGCTTCGGCTGGTTCTTCCTGGTGGAGAAGAGGGACCCGAAGGGCTTCGTCGATTGGCTGAAGCTGCTTAGGCGGGGGGCGAAAGAGGACTTCCGGCGGCCTTAGACCCGCGGAAGATCCAGTGGCGCTGCAGCTCAAAGTTGGTCACGGTGGCCACGCCCTGGGCGATGACAAACGACACTACGTTCTTCCACGGGTTGACCAGGCCCAACGACGTCAGCGGCGAGTCCGTCACGCGCCACAGCACCATCTGCACGGCGAACGTCACCGCGTAGAGCACGAAGACTGCCCCGGCCTTCTTCGCGTTGATCTTGGACTGGAAGGAGAACTTGGAGTTGAGCACGTAGGCGGCCACGGTGCCGAAGACCCAGCCCACGGCCTTGGCAAAGTCGCGCTGCATCCCCATGAACTCGATGAGGCTGTGGGTGATGCCGAAGTCGATCACGGCGCAACCCACACCGATGAGCAGGAAGGGCACAAGCTGCTGTTTCAGGGTAGAAGTGGAAGCCACGGGCGAATACCCTACCCGCGCATGAGCTGGCGGTAGATATCCAACATCTCCGCCGGGCTGCGCTCACCGCCGATGTCTGCGAGGGCGTGGAGGGATTCGGGGCAGAGCGCTCGAATCTGGGCGATGGTGCGGGGCTGGTGCCCCAGGGATGCGAAGATATGCTCCGCAGTCTCCGCGGCCTCTTCGCCGGCGCAGCAGGTCAGGGCGAATACCACCGACCAGAACGCGTCGCGCTCCACCTGGGATGTCTCCACCGGCAGCGTCGCCAGCCGCGGCCCTGCGCCCACGTTCAGGGCCTGTAACAGGGGCGCGAAGTCGTAGCCGCTGGCGCGGGCCATGAACTGGCGCACCTCCGGGCGCAGGCCACCCACCCCCAGCCGGGCATTGACCTCGGCGATGTCGAAGGGCATCCCGGCGAAGGAGCCGGAGCCGGCAACGCAGACGGACGGCGGGGTGGACTCGTCGCGCGGGTAGATGTCCGCCAGCTGCATCTCAAACGACCACAATCCGTGGGAGAAGTGGGTGGATTGGCCGGGGGACCGGAGGACGTCGTGAAGCAGACGCTCCTGGGGCGCATCCGCGCCGACACCTTCGATGCCGAACACATCGCCCACGATGTGGCAGCAGTCGGCGATGGTGGTGTGCTCATCAATGCCCACCCAGCGGTAGACCACCTCATCCGACACCAGGCCGACGCGCACGAGCAGCGTCGCCCTGGCAAGGATGTGGAGGGTGCTGGACATGGCGCCCAATATAGGCTTGATCGCCATGAGGAAGCATTACAAAGGCGACGACCCGGACGCGACCCACGAGGCAGCGCAGCGTATCGACGCCCCGTTGTCCGACTTCATGGTTCGCGTCATGGCGGAGGAAATGCCGTTTGTGGACTCGAAGGGGCGCACCCGGATCTACGAGATCCTGCGCGAGCACAAGGAAGCCGGCAAACCTGTGATTTTCAGCCAAGAAGAGCTGCCGGCGGAGATTCGTAGCATCATGGACCTCTAGTCCGGCGGTAGGGTTGTGGGCATGGAACTGACAACCCAATCCCTCTACGGCTGGGGTCGTACCGCCCCCTCCACCGCCCAGGTGCTCTCCACCGCCGACGTGGACACCATCGCGCAAGCGGTCAAGCAGGTAGCCGACGAGAACTCCGAGCTGCCGGAGCACAAGCGCCGCGGCGTGATTGCCCGCGGCATGGGCCGCTCCTACGGCGACCCCGCACAAAACGGCGGCGGCCTGGTCGTGGACATGACGCCGCTGAACCGCATCCACTCCATCGACCCGGACACCGGCATCGTCGACGTGGACGCAGGTGTCACCCTGGACCAGCTGATGAAGGCCGCGCTGCCCTACGGCCTGTGGGTTCCGGTACTGCCGGGCACCCGCCAGGTCACCATCGGCGGCGCGATCGGCCCGGACATCCACGGCAAGAACCACCACTCCGCGGGCTCCTTTGGCAACCACGTGCTGTCCATGGAGCTGCTGGTGGCGGACGGCCGCGTGCTCCACCTCGAGCCGACCGGCGAGACCGCCGAGCTGTTCTGGGCAACCGTCGGCGGCATGGGCCTGACCGGCATCATCCTGCGTGCACGGATCCAGATGACGTTCACGGAGACCGCCTACTTCATCGCGGACACCGACCGCACCGACAACCTGGACGAGACGATCGCGTTCCACTCCGACGGCTCCGAGGTGAACTACACCTACTCCTCCGCCTGGTTCGACGCGATCTCCGGCCCGCCGAAGACCGGCCGCTCCACTATCTCCCGCGGCTCGCTGGCCACGCTGGACCAGCTCAAGGAGTACGCGCCGAAGCTGGCCAAGGACCCGTTGAAGTTCAAGGCCCCGCAGCTGATGACGGTGCCGGACATCTTCCCGTCCTGGACCATGAACAAGCTGTCGCTGATGGCCATCGGCGAGGCGTACTACCTGATGGGCGCCCCGTCCCGCAACGACGTGAAAAACCTCACGCAGTTCTACCAGCCGCTGGACCTCATCGGCGAGTGGAACCGCGGCTACGGCAAGGCCGGCTTCCTGCAGTACCAGTTCGTGGTGCCCACCGACGCCGTGGAGCCGTTCAAGGACATCATCTACGAGATCCAGGCGTCCGGCCACTACTCCGCGCTCAACGTGTTCAAACTGTTCGGCGAAGGCAACCAGGCGCCGCTGTCCTACCCGATGAAGGGCTGGAACGTGTGCGTGGACTTCCCCATCCGCACAGGTCTGAACGAGTTCCTGGACCGCCTGGACGACCAGGTCATGCAATTCGGTGGCCGCCTCTACCTGGCCAAGGAGTCCCGCACCTCCGCGGAGAAGTTCCACGCCATGTACCCGGGCATGGCCGGCTGGCTGGAAACCCGCCGCGCCATCGACCCGACCGGCGTGTTCGCGTCCGACATGTCCCGCCGTTTGGAGCTTCGCTAGCTCAGCTCCAACGAAGAAAGGATTTTCGAAATGTTGAATGCAGTAGGCCAAGCCCAGCACATCCTGCTCCTCGGCGGCACCAGCGAGATCGGCCTCGCCATCGTCGCCGAGCTCGCCTCCCGCGGCGGCAGCCCCACCGTCACGCTCTGCGCGCGCAAGGACTCCCCGCGTATCGACGCAGCTATCGCCGAAGTCCAGCGCGCCGGCGCGGGCCACGTGCGCCTCATCAACTTCGACGCGCTCGATTTCGCCTCCCACCCGGCCGTGATCGACGCCGCCTTCGAGGACGGCGACGTGGACGTTGCCGTCGTGGCCTTCGGCACCCTGGGCGACCAGGAGCAGCTGTGGCAGGACCAGGCCGCCGCAGTTGCGTCCGCGCAGACCAACTTCACCGCCCCGATGTCCGTGGGTGTGCTGCTTGGCCAGCACATGAAGCGCCAGGGCCACGGCACCATCATCGCCTTGTCCTCCGTGGCGGGCCAGCGCGTGCGCCGCTCCAACTTCGTCTACGGCGCATCCAAGGCCGGCATCGACGGCTTCTACCTGCAGCTCGGCGAGGCGCTGAAGAGCGACGGCGTGCAGGTCACCGTTGTCCGCCCCGGCCAGGTGCGCACGAAGATGACCGAGGGCCTCGACGAGGCCCCGCTGACCGTGAACAAGGAAGACGTGGCCAAGGGCGCCGTGGACGCCGCCCTTGCCGGTAAGCCGTCCGTGTTCGTGCACAAGCTGTTCGGCCCCATCTCGCTGGTGCTGAAGGCCATCCCGGCGCCGATCATGAGCAAGCTCAGCTTCTAGCTCGGCCCCCTTTTTGACAGATTCCGCCAGATTCCGCCAGTCGGACCGTAAAGATCCAGGTCGGCGCTAGCGGCCTGCGGGATCTGTCAGGTGCGTGTCGGGGGCGTATGCGAAACTGTTACGCATGACTACCGCTTACCACTCCGACGAGCTATCGGCGGGGCAGACTGCTGTCCGAACCGTCGCGGCTGGGCTCGCCGGCGGCGTGCTGGCCCTTGCCGCCTGGTTCGTGCTGCATCGCATCTCGCTGCCGGCCTTCAACACGTCGATGGTGACCAGGTCGCTGGCCACCGGCGCGTCGTTCGTGCTCATCGGCATCGGTGCAGCTCTTGCCGTGTTGTGGTCCAAAGGAAAGCGGCCTTGGATCTCTTCCGCCGTAATGGCGCTGGTGCCGGCGGGGCTGGTGGTGTCCTCGATCGGCGTTCCGCTCGCCGCGACCAAGCTGTACCTGGACGGCATCCAGGTGGACCAGGGCTTCCGTACCCAGTTCCTCTCCCGCATGACCGAAAACCTCGGCCACGCCGATATGGCGTACAAGGACTTGCCCACCTTCTACCCCATGGGCTGGTTCTGGCTGGGCGGGCGCATCGCCAACGCGCTGGGGATGCAGGGCTGGGAGGTCTACCAGCCGTTCGCCATCGCCTCCCTCGCCGCCGGTGCGGCCATGCTCACCCCTGTCTGGCGGAGGCTGACTGGCTCGCTGCCCACCGCGTTGGCCATTGCCACGGTGACCACCGCGGTCGTGCTCATGGAGGTGCCGGAGGAGCCCTACGCGGCCGTGGTGGCCATGTTCGTGCCCGCGGCCGCAGTGATGGCGCACCGGGCGGTGAACGGCTCGTGGGCGGCCACCGTTGCACTCGCGGTCTACCTGGGCATTTCGGCTAGCTTTTACACGCTGTTCACGGCTATCGCGGCCCTGACGGTGTTGGTCATTGCCGTTGTGGCGGCGGTACACCGACACAGTGCCGCACCGCTGATCCACCTCGTCGCCGCAGGCGCACTATCGCTGGCCATCGCCGCTGTTGCCTGGGGCCCGTATATCTGGCGGGTGCTCACCGGCGACGAGCAGCTGGAGTCCACCGCGAACCACTTCCTGCCCATCGAGGGCACGTATTTCCCGCTGCCTTTCCTCGCTTTTTCCCTGGTCGGGCTGCTTTCCATGATCGGCCTGATCTATCTGATCAGCAGGATTAGGGATCCGGAGATTGGGGCCCTTGGGGCGTCGATAGGCGTGTGCTACTTGTGGGCCCTGGCTTCTATGGCGATCACCCTGCTCGGCACCTCGCTGTTGGGTTTCCGCCTGGAGGTGCTCGTTGTGGAGCTGTTTGTCACCCTCGGCGTGATTGCCATCGCGGAGTTTGGGCTAAACAAGTACACCCCGGTCGTCGCCGTTGTCCTGGCAGTGGGTGCGCTACAGATGGTGCAGAACATCCCGGTGGAAAACGAGGACTACATCGACCAGGCCTACGCCGACACGGACGGCAACGGCGAGCGCGCGGACCGCTTCCCGGCGGACGCGGGCCGCTACTACAACGAGATCGCCGCCTACATCGAGGACCACGGCCACAAGGAGAACGAGGCGGTGGTCTACACCGACGAGATCAACTTCATGGCCTTCCACCCCTTCTTCGGCTTCAACGCCTACACCAGCCACTACGCCAACCCGCTGGGCGAATTCGAGCACCGCAACGACGAGCTGAAGCAGTGGGCCGAAATCTCCTACGACGACCCGGAGAAGTTCACCGAGGCTGTGGATGCCTCCCAGTGGGAGCCGCCGGCCGCGTTCATCTTCCGCGACAACGGCAAGGACGGCTACAAAACCCACATCGCGCACGACATCTACCCGAGCCAGCCAAACGTGCGCTACGAAGGCTTGTTCTACAACCCCGAGGCATTTGCAAAGGACTGGGACGTCAAGCAGATCGGCCCGTTCGCTGTCGCGGTGAGGAAGTAAGGTGTCCGCTGTGAAAAAAGTCCAGACCACCGCGATTGTCGCGGGCCTGATCGCGTTTGTTCTCCTGCTGCTCACCCCGTTCTTGCCGGTGAAGCAGACGGAATCATCCGTGTCGTGGCCGCAGAACAACACCGTCGGCTCCATCAACGCGCCACTGATTTCGCTGGCGCCGCAGGAGCTCGAGGTCACGGTGCCGCTGCAAGCCGTCGAAGCGCTCCGCAGCGACGAAACCATGATCTTGGGCACCCTCCCCGAGGACTCCCCCAAGGCCAGTGACCGCGGCTTTTTTGTCACCTCCCCAGACGGCGGCCTGGTGGTCAGCTCGCTCAACGACGTGCTTCTGCAGCTCACGCCCGCGCAGGTGAAGAAGTTGCCCGCCGATGCGCAGCTCACCGCGAAGCTCACCCACGAGGGCACCACGGTGGAGATCCCGGGCACGGATTACGCGGAAGACAGCGAGGACGATTACCGCCCGCAGCTCACCGGCATCTACACCGAACTCCAGGATGAGCAGAAGCTTGTCGACGCCGGATTGAGCGCCCACGTGGACATCAACTCTCGCTTCACCTCGCAGCCCACCCTGATGAAGACGCTGGCGATGGTCCTCGGCCTGATTTCCGCCCTGATTGCGCTGTGGGCCCTGCGCAAGCTGGACGGCCCGGCCCCGCGCCGCCAGCGCCAGGGTTTCAAGCCTCTCGACGGCCTGGTGGTCGCCGTGCTCGGCTTCTGGCACATCTTCGGCGCCAACACCTCCGACGACGGTTACCTGCTCACCATGGCACGCGTGGCCGCGAACACGGACTACATGGCCAACTACTACCGCTGGTACGGCGTGCCGGAGGCGCCGTTCGGCTCGCCGTTCTATGACCTGCTGGCCCTGCTCGCGCAGGTGAGCACGGCATCGATGTGGATGCGCCTGCCGTCGCTTCTGGCCGCGCTGGGCACCTGGTGGCTGCTCTCGCGTGAGATCCTGCCCAAGCTGGGCCCTGCGATTGCGAACAGGCGCGTCGCCCACTGGACCGCCGCCCTGGTGTTCCTGGCGTTCTGGCTGCCATACAACAACGGCACCCGCCCGGAGCCCATCATCGCGTTCGGCTTGATGCTCACGTGGGCGCTGTTCGAGCGCGCCATCGAGACGGACCGCCTCGCCCCGGCCGCGTGGGGCACCATTACGGCGGCACTGACCCTGGCCTGCGGCCCCACCGGCTTGGCGGCGGTGGGCGTGTTCCTGATTTCGCTGCCCTGGGTGTTGGGGACCATTGGGCGTCGTGAAGCGAAGCTCGCCTACGTCGCGCCGTTCCTCGGCGCGGGCATGGCGGTGATGGTGCCGGTGTTCAAGGACCAGACCCTGGCCACCGTGCTGGAGGCCACCGCCGTGCGCTCCCAGGTGGGCCCGGCCATGCACTGGTTCGAGGAGTGGAGCCGCTACTCCGTCCTGTTCGAGCAGACCGTGGACGGCTCCCTATCTCGCCGCTTCCCCATGTTCGTGCTCATCCTCAGCGTGGGCCTGATCCTGTGGTGGTTCGCCCGTGGCGGGGAGAAGACGCCGACCGCGAAGCGGATGATGCTGATCATCGGCCTGTCCACCTTCTTCCTCATGTTTACGCCAACGAAATGGACCCACCACTTCGGCATCTACGCCGGCCTGGGCGCGGCGATCGCGGCGTACGGCTCCGTGGTGCTCTCCCGCATCGCGTTGCAGTCCAACCGCAACCGCTCTTTCGCCACCGCGGCGGTGCTGTTCCTGCTGGCGCTCACGTTCGCGGGCTGGAACGGCTGGTGGTACGTCTCCTCCTACGCCGTGCCCTGGTGGGACCGCACCCCGCAGCTCAAGGCCGTCGAGTTCAACACCGTCATCCTTGCGCTCGCGCTGGTTGTTTTCGTGGTGGGCGTGGTGCAGAGCATGCGGGGGCCCAAGCCTATCGACGCCTCTCGGTGGGCCGGCGTCATGTCCGCCCCTATTGCCGTGGCGGCTGCCCTAGTGGTGGCGTTGTCGTGCCTGACGTTTGTGAAGTCCTTCGCCTCCCAGGCCCCCGCCTACTCCGTGGGCATGGGCAACGTGCGGACGTTCGCTGGCGACCGCTGCGCCCAGGGCTCGGACGTGCTGCTGGAGGACGACACGAACGACTCGTTCCTCACGCCTGCCAACGGTATCCCGCTGGGCAAATCCCTCGACTCCGGGGAAAGCACCGGATTCACGCCAGACGGCGTGCCGGCCTTCATCGCCTCCGAAAACGCCGACACCTCAGACGCGAGCCGCCAGCAGGTGCAGGACGATGACACCGCGGACGTGGATCCGACCTCCGCCGAGGCGCAGTCCACCTCCCGAGTGAACACGCAGGGCAACCGCCCCCGCTCCCTGCGCGGCGTGAACGGCTCCACCGTGCGCCTGCCGTTCGGCCTGGACTACAACCGCGTCCCGGTGCTGGGCACTTTCGAGGACACGCCGACGCAATCCGCGGCGTTGGAAACCGCTTGGTTTGAGCTCCCGGAGAAGTCCGAGGAACGCCCGCTGCTGGTGGCCTCCGTGGCCGGCCGCATCGCTCACCACGACATCAACGGCATCGAGCAGGAAGGCACCGAACTCAAGCTGGAGTACGGCCGCACCACCGAGGGTGGCGTGGAAAAGCTCGGCGACGTGGAGATGCTGGACCAGGGGCCATCGCCGGCCTGGAGGAATCTGCGCTATCCAGTCGACCAGATCCCGGAAGAGGCCGACGTGGTCCGCCTGGTGGCCGAGGACTCCTCGCTCGCGGAGAGGGACTGGTTGGCTGTGACCCCGCTGCGCAACCCGAAGCTGGTGGAGCTGGGCCAGGTGTTCGACTCCGACACCCCGGGCTTGCTGGACTGGACCGTAGCGTTCCAGTACCCGTGCCAGCGCCCGTTCTTCCACTACGCAGGCGTGGACGAGATCCCGGAGTACCGCATCATGCCGGACGCCCCGGGCAAGGCGCAGCTGTCCGGCTTCATGGACTTCCTCGGCGGCGGCGCGCTCGCCCCGACGGAAGCGGTGAACACCTCCTACGAAATCCCCGGTTACCTCAGGGATGACTGGCAGCGCGACTGGGGATCAGTGGCGAAGTACAGCCGCCGCACCAACTCGGCCGGCGATGCCCCGGCGCTCGCACAGGTAGACGTCACGGAGACCACCCGGTCGGGCCTGTACACCCCCGGCCCGATGAAGGTACGCGACCCGAGCGAGTAAGAGGTATGATCCTTCCGCTATGAAACTGCCGAAGATTGCGGCCGCTGCCGCCCTGCTGTTGTCCCTGGTGGCCGCCCCCGCCGATGCCCAGCCGGTGAAAACGCTCCCGGGCCAGAAAGGGTGCGCCGCGCACTACCTGGTGGCGGTGCCGGGCGGCGCCAACACGGCGGAAGGCATCCCGGACTTCGTGCCGCACGGCGGCAACGTGTTCATGACTGGCATTCTCACCCGCGCGGGCACCGCCGGGGAGATCCAGCCGCTGTGGGTGTCTTACCCCTCCACCCCGTTCGCCACCACGGAGTACGAGAAGTCCAAGGCCGGCGGATTGAAGCGTGCCCGCGCCACCGTGTCCAAGCTGGCCAATGCCTGCCCGGACGCGAAGTTCAGCTTCACGGGCTACTCCCTGGGCGCGGACATCGCCGCCACCCTGACCAGCGATATTGCCAACGGCCGCGGCCCTATCAACCCCGAGCGGGTCTCCGGCGTGGCGTTGTTTGCAAACCCGCACCAGGGCGGAAATGGTGCGGTGTTGTCCCGCGGCACGTCCCCGGATTCGCGCGGTTCCCTCGGTTCCCTGCCGGGCGGCTACGGCGTACTGGGCCCGCGAGTGCTGGAGATCTGCCGCACGGACGACCTGGTGTGCTCCATGCGGGAGGCGCACCGTGGCCTGGTGTCCCCCGCCATGCGCACGAACCTCGCGGCCGGGCGCGTCCCGCTCAACGAGTTCAACGCGCTGTTCTACTCCCTGGGTCTGCAGTCTTTCGGTGTGTTCCGCGACATCCGCTCGCACGGCGGCTACAACTTGAGCCAGCAGCGTGAGGCCAGCAACTGGATTATCGAGCAGTCCCACGCCCCTTTCCAGATTCCCGTGCCGGAGTTGGAGCCAGATGTAGCATTGGGGCATGCATGACCTCTTTGAACTGGTAAACGGCGAGTGGGCCCGCACCCACGAAATTCCCGCTGACCGTGGTATAGATGGCGCGTTCTACGCCCTGCGCGACAAGTCCGAGGCGGATGTCCGCGCCATCTTGGAAGACGGTGCAGGTTTGGGCGGCGACATTTTCCAGTCCTTTATGGATGTCGGCCGCGTGAATGCTGCGGGCATCGACGCGTTGAACCCGGACCTCGCAGAGATCGAGGTCTCCAGCGTCGAGGATTTCGTGCGTGGCCTTGGCAAGCTGGAGCGCGTCGGCATCGGCGGCCCCGTCACCTACTGGGTGGAAAAGGATTCCCAGGGCGAGGACTCGGTGCCCTACATCATCCAATCCGGCCTGGGTCTGCCGGATGAGGCCTACTACCGCGAGGAGGACCACGCTGAAACCCTCGCGGCGTACCAGCAGCACGTGGCCAAGATGCTCGGCTTCCTGGAGCCGAAGTACCTGCTGGGATTGACCCCGGAGATCGCGGCGGAGCGCATTGTCAACCTGGAGACCCACCTGGCCGCCAGCCACTGGGACGTGGTCAAGGCCCGCGACGCTGTTGCCACCTACAACCCCACCACCCTCGAGGAGATGCCCCCGCTGGTGCGGGTGCTTCTGAGCGCTTCTGGTATTCCCGCCGGCAGAGTCATCGACATGATGCCTTCCTACACCGCCGACCTGGACGCGATGCTGCGCCGGGAGACGCTGGCGGACTGGCAGCTCTGGGCGGCGTGGAATATCCTGCGCTCCCGTGCCGGCGTGCTTGCAGAAGCCATCGGCGAAGCCAACTTTGAGTTCTACGGCAAGCACCTCTCCGGCGCCACCGAGCAGCGCGACCGCTGGAAACGGGGCGTGGGGCTGGCGGAGTCCCTGGTAGGTGAAGAAATTGGGCACAACTACGTGGATAGGCACTTCCCGCCTTCCTCCAAGGAGAGGATGCTGGAGCTGGTGGACTACCTCATTGCCGCGTACCGCACCAGGATCCAGCAGCTGGAGTGGATGAGCGAGCCGACGAAGGAGCGGGCGCTGGAGAAGCTTGCCCAATTCAACGCGAAGATCGGCTACCCGGAGAAGTGGCGCAACTACGAGGGCCTCGAGTTCGGCGCGGACCTGGTGGAAAACGTGCGTGTGGGTGCCGCGTTCGAGCACGACTACCAGCTGTCAAAGATCGGCAAGGCGTCCGACCGCGGCGAGTGGGTGTCCTCCCCGCAGACCGTCAACGCGTTCTACAACCCTGTGGTCAACGACATCACCTTCCCGGCCGCGATCCTTCAGCCGCCGTTCTTCGACCCGGACGCAGACGCCGCCGAGAACTTCGGCGCGATTGGCGCGGTGATCGGCCACGAGATCGGCCACGGCTTCGATGACCAAGGCTCGCGCTACGACGGCCTGGGCAACCTCAACTCCTGGTGGACGGAGGAGGACCGCACCAACTTTGACAACCTCACCGCCAAGCTGGTGGAGCAGTTCAACGGGTTGGTCCCTGCGGTGCTGGAGGGCACGAAGACCAAGGGCGTGAAGGGTGAATTCACTCTCGGCGAGAACATCGGCGACCTCGGCGGCCTGGGCATTGCCGTCGTGGCGTACAAGAAGTACTTGGCGGACCACGGGATGGAAGATGCCGCACCCGCGAGCTTCAGCGACCTGGACGGCGAGTACACAGGTTTCCAGCGCCTCTTTTTGGCGTGGGCACGCGTGTGGCGCTCCAAGGCGCGTCCGGAGATGGCAGCGCAACTCCTGGCCATTGACCCGCACTCCCCCAACGAGTTCCGCTGCAACGTGATCGCCTCCAACGTGGACGAGTTCTACGAGGCCTTCGACGTGGAAGAAGGCTCCAAGATGTGGATCGCTCCCGAGAACCGGGTGACAATTTGGTAGAGCACATCAACGAGCAGGGCGACCCGAACTTCAACGTCGGCGGGATCAAGCGCGAGATGCCGCCCGAGCTGCAGCTGGAGCAGCTCGCGTCCTACATTCACGCCACCTACGAGGATTCCCCGAATTACCTGGCGCTTTTGCCTGACCGCATCACCCACGCCGCCATGCTCATGCTGGGCACTGCCGTGGACCACGCGCTTCCGGCCATCAAGTGGGCGCAGCAGGTCACTGTGGAGCCGCACGCGCTCGGCGCCGTGTTCGTGCCCAGCAAGCCCAGCGGCAGGTGGGCCATTTCCTTTTGGGACGGCCCCGCCGTAGCGAAGGACATGCTCTGGCGCCCCGATGTTGCTGCCGCCGCAGAGTTGTCCGGGACCACGATCCTGGACGTAGACAACCCAGCCGACGCCGGAGAGGCCGTGGCAGCGACGGGCGCAACCGTGGTGTGGGCCCTCGGCGACGTGGCGCTGCCCGAGGCCCCGAGGTACATCGTCACCTTCCCCACAGCCCAGCCGAGCGTGGAGGGTTTCATCCAGGTCCGCGCCGGCTCAGGCCTTGCGGGCACCGAGTACTACGCGGACGGGTTTATTTCCACCCCGGCAGAGATACGTCGCCGAGTGCGGGATGCCGCAGACGCGATTTCGGGGAATCTTCCACCTGGTTGATGCCCATCCGCGTATCCACGGTGTTCTCGTAGGCGGTCCCGAGCGTCAGGGCCGCCACGGTCCAGGTTTCGTCGCCCGCCTCGCCGAAGGAGACGCTGCCGGTGGCGCTCTTCCGGTCGTCCGCCCACCCCATCTTGGAGCCCCGCACGTTGTGCAGCCGAGCGGTGCCGAAGCCCTGGATGAAACCGTCCTGCGCCACGGCGGCTTGCATCTCCATGCCATTGAGCAGGGGTTTCGCCACCGGGTCCCACAAAATCCCGTTCACAAACGTGGCCAGGTCGCGCGCGGAGGTCTCGGTGTTGCCCCAGGCGCCGCCCCTGCGGGTCTGCCGCAGTTCGAAGTCTTCCGCGATCTCGTCGATCGCCTCGGGGTGCGCGCGATCCAGCTCGCTGGCGATGGCGTCGTCGGAGCTCTCCACCATCTTCTGCACCTTGTCCTTCTCCTCGGCGGTGCCGTTGTAGAGCACCCAGTATCCGAGGTAGAGCTTGGCCAGCGAGAGCGCCGGTCGCGCCTCCTCCGCATCAGGCGAGATACTCACCCGCCCGTCGGGATGCACCACGGCGAGCGCGGTGCGCTCCCGCGCGTAGCTGGGATCCACATGGTAAGCGGACGCTTGGGGTGCGAGCAGCATGCTTATCGACGCCGCCAGCGCCACCCCCAACTTCCTCACAGCACCGATTCCGCTTCGTCGACGTCGTCGAAGACCGGCTCATCCACCTCGGAGAGGAAGAACTGCGCGCCGTTCGGGTCGTGCACGCCTGCGGTGCCGTTCTCGGGCCCGAACTCCACGCCGCCCCCTAGAACCTCCACCTGCTTGCACGCCGCGTCCACGTCGCGCACGCCGAAGTAGCTGAACCACTGCGCGTGCTCGCCGACGAACATGCCCAAAAACGGCGCGCCGTCCTCGAACGCGATGTAGTAGCCGTCTTCCTCGCGGATCTCCCAGTCGAAGAGTTCGCCGTAGAAATCGATCGCGCCCAGGCTCGGCGCGCTGTACTCGTACCACACCGGAACACCGGGCTCACCGGCGGCGACGAAGCGCTCCGACGGGTCCTTCAACCCGAACAGGCCGCCGGCCGGGTCCTGGCACAGAATCACCGTGTCGTCGGAGCTGAGCACCTTGCCGCCCAGCTTTTCCACGTTGTCGGGGCTGCCGATGAAGGAGGTCACCCACATGTCCATCTGCGCCGGGACCAGGCCAGCCACGGGCAGCCCGTCCTTGCGCGCGGTGCCGTCCACGATTTCCCACCCGAGCAGCTCGGAGTAGAAGTGCGTGGACTTCAACACGTTCTGCGTGACCAGGTCCTGCCAGAACGGCATGCCCTCTTTACCCTCGAATGCTGGCATTACATGTTCCTCCACTTCTCCGGGTCGAAGTCGTCGTTGGCGGTGCGTTCGTCAAAGTAGTCCCCGTCGTCGCCGTCAACGACGACGGTGGCGGAGTCGGGGCCGAGGCCGACGGTATCGCCGTCGATAAGCGAGTGCCCACGCGAGGTGACCACCTCGTTGTTCACGGTGACCTCCCCGCCCACGATCGCCTCTTTGGCGTGGCCGCCGGATTCGACCAGATTGGCCAGCTTGAGAAATTGGCCGAGTTTGATCGTCTCGCCCGAAATGGGCACGTCGATATGCATGCCGGTTAGTGTAAGGCATGCGAAGAATCTGGGCGCTGGCCCTCACGCTACTGCTTGCCGGATGCACGCAAGAGGTTCCGGAAGAGCCCGAGGTGGTTGAAGAATCCACCGTGACCATCCGCTCCGTCGGCGACATCCTGGTCCACTCCGACGTGTACACCGCCGCGCGCACGGACACCGGCTTCGACTTCTCTCGCATGTTCGACCCGGTCAGGGGGTACATGCAGGACGCGGACATCACCACCGCGAACATGGAGGTCCCCGTCGCGGGCGAAGCGTTCGGCCTGTCCGGGTACCCGCAGTTCAACGCGCCCCCGCAGATCATCGACGCGCTCCAGGGCGCCGGTGTGGACATCGTGAACAACGCCACCAACCACTCCATGGACCGCGGCGGCGAAGGCGTGCTCGCGTCCACCGGCAACATGCGCGAGCGCGGCATGCTCTACACCGGCAGCTACGCCTCTGAGCAGGACGAAGCCACCCCGCGCATCATCGAGGCCAACGGCATCACCGTCGGTTTCCTCGGCTTCACCTACGGCACCAACGGCCTGCCCGTTGAGCAGGAGCATTTTGCATCGCTTATCGACGACACCCTGACGGCCCACATCGCCACCCTGGATTCCCAGGTGGACGTGGCGGTGGTGATGCTGCACATGGGCGAGGAGTACGCCCCGCTGCAGAATGACTTCCAGGAGCAGACCGCCGCGGCGGCCCTGGAGGCCGGCGCGGACCTGGTGCTCGGCGGGCACCCGCACGTGGTGGAGCCGTTCGCCGGGCCCATCTGGTACTCCCACGGCAACTTCCTGCACGGGCAGTGGGAGGAGCCGACCAAGATCGGCGGCATCGGCGAGTTCACGTTTACCAAGCGCGGCGACGAAGTCTCGTTTGCCGGCGCCCGGTTCATGCCCACCTACACCGTCGGCCCGCCCATCAGCTACGACCACCGCGTGATCCCCCTCGTTGAAGCCGCCGACTACGTGGACGTGGAGGCCTGGATGGCGGACCTGCGCGAGCGCCTTAACGTCGAAGTAGTGGACTACCTCTAGCGTTCCGCCTGGTCAACCGGCATGATGCTCATCGTGTCGATGTTCACGTGCGCGGGCAGGCTGGCCACCCAGCGCACCACCTCCGCCACGTCCTCCGCGGTGAGGTTTTTTGTTGACCAGCAGGTCCACGCGCTCAAGCTCCGCCAGCTTCTCCACGCTTCCCCGGTCCCCCACGTCCAGCCGCACCGCCACGCCCCCGATCTCGTCGGCGATTTGCTGGCACATGTCCAGGCGCCGCGCCGCTACGACGACCTTCCAGCCGTCATTTGCCAGCGCTCTGCAGGTCGCCTCCCCGATGCCTGCGGACCCACCCGTGACTACCGCTACCTTCTGTTCGCTCATGCGCCGAAGTGTAGGCCCTCCCACAACATCCAGATGGCTAACGCTATGAAGATTGCGCCTGTGGTGACGTCGATAAGCTTGCCGTATTGCTCGATGGCCCGCGACATCGCGCGGACCGCCAGCGCAAACCCCACGAACCACGCGATACCGGTGAGCACGAGTACCGGCGCCGCAACCCAACCGACGTGGGCGAACTGGGCGAAGATCGCGCCGAAAAAGAGGATCGCCTTGGGGTTGGAAAGGTTGGTGGCCAGACCGGTGAGGAACGGCCTCGCCACCTTTTGCCCAGCCGGGATCTCTGCGCCCGAGCTGCGTATGGCGCCGATGCCCATCCACATTAGGTAGGCGCCGCCCAGGATCTGCAACACGGACAGAATCTGAGGAAATGCCTGCATCAGAGCGCTCAGGCCGGCAAGCGAGGCGACGATCCAGATGGTGTTGCCCAGCATGATGCCCAGCGCACACATCACGCCCGACCTGCGGTCCTTCGAGCCGACGCGGATGATTTGCACCAGGTCCGGCCCCGGGCTCGCAATCGCCGCCAGCCACACTCCGAGCAGTGCGATCATCGTTCCTCCATTTGCCGCATGGTGATGTTGAGCCTGCCTTCGAGCAGGTCGGACGTGCCACTCCTTGCGCCGAGCACACCGTGCTTAGCCCTCCTTGCGGGGCCGCCGAACACCACCGCGTCTCCGGACATTAGCAGAACGTCGCACCCATCGATGCGGAAGACGGTGTCCTGCCCGAATGAGAGGCTGACCACGGCGTTTTCGGACTTCTCCTCCGCGTCCACATGCAGCCCCATCCCCTTGCCCGGCGGGTAGAAGTTGACCAGTGCGGTCTGGATGCGCGGAGTAGGCCCAACGAGGGGATCGATCTCCCTCGCCTGCTCCATGACGCGGTCGGCGATGCCCTGGAAATTCCCCGGAACCGGCGGCACCGGGTGCCCATCGACCTCACGGAGCATCCGGTACGGATTGGTGGCCCAAAACCACCCCAGGGACAGCAGCCAGGCATCCATTTGACCGTTGCCGACCTTTGGACGTCGCATAGCAACCGGCGTCCCCGCCGCCTCTCGCGCAAGCTGACGAGCCTGCCCCACAAGTGCATGCTGCTCCTCCTCGTCGAGGAAAGCAGGCAGATGCACAGCACCAGGAATGATGCGAGCAGGCGGGCGCGGAACGGCGGTGAAGAGCACTTGATCAATGTAGCGTGTCGGACCTGTTTTGTATGGTTTGCGGATACTTCGGTAGAGCTGACAGTAGCACATCGAACATACATACTGTCAAGAGCTCCTTTTATCATGGTGGAGATATTGACAGTCGTTTGGGTGTGCGATATGCTCGAACGCAACAAACAGAAGGGGGGGGGGACGGTGACAACCGCAACCGCTACACCAAAACTGTTCCGTAACCAGCGAAAACACGACCCAGACAGCGAGTGCGCCCAGGCCATACGGGACACGTACTGGACCATGTTCGGCCACTACGCGTTTCCCGGCTTCGACGTGGACGATTTCGACGCCACCGTGACACAACTGCAGCTCGCCACCGGTTGGCACAAGGGGTTTGTCAAGAACGCGATCCTCGGCCACGCGGCGCTTCAAGAGCTGCCTCGGCTGCGCGAGCTCCAGCAGGACACGCGCGTGATGGACGTGGGACACCTCACCGCGGTCTACACCGCCATCGAAGAGCTGGGGCCGGATGTCACGGAAGAAGCGCTCAAGCTTATCGACGACATTCTGTTCGACACCTTCACCCCAAAACGCCACGACCAGACCGTCCCGCAACGCAACACGGTCACGGACCGCGTCAGGGCCGCCATCAAACGCATGGACCCAGACCGGGCGTACGACAAGCGCAAGCGCCAACAGCGCGAGAAGGACACCGCCGACCGGTTCCGTGTGGACGAGTTCCACTCTGGCGGCAAAGACCGTGCCGTAGTGGAGTTGATGACCAACCCGCTGTATGCCCGGAAAATCCAGGCCAACGTCACGGCCGTGGCCCGCGAACTGGGAATCAGCCACGCCGAAGCTGCGACCAAACTGCTGAGTGGGGAGTGCGCCGGCATCGAGGTGGTCCCTGTGCTGAACGTCTACACCCCGACAAACCGCGCGGTGGGTGGTCCGGTGTACCTGCCTGGCAGTGGCTGGACGGATATCGAGGCCACGTCGGCGTTTGAGGAGTGGCTGGCCGACACTTTCCCTATCCAGCGCAACTTGGACGAGGCGGCGGAGAAGATGCTGAAAGGCTACGCCACCAATGATCCGATGCGCCGTGCCGTCCACGCCCACCACCGAACCTGCATCTACCCCGAGTGCAACCGCCCGGCCGAGCAATGCCAGTTGGACCACCGCATCCCGTTCGAAGACGGCGGCCCCACCAAGGTGGACAATCTCTTCCCCTTATGCCAAAAGCATCACAATATGAAGACCGATCGCAGGGCGTTCTACATCCCCGACCCCCTCACCGGCGACGTGATTTGGTTGTTCGCTGACGGCTCCTACGTGCTCGCGGCGCAGGACAGCCTCCTGCACGACCAAATCACGCCTTACAACCCACGCTGGCAGTCGAACATGTCCAGCGTGCGCAAGAACCGGACTCGTGCGGCGGAGTTCTTCGCCAAAGGTCACGCCATTCTGGACGCTTTCGACCGCGACCTGGACCTCGATCAGGCCAACGCGGCAATCGATGACCTAGAACAGGAATACGGCATGAAGTTTGGGTTCACCCCCGAAATGCCGTACGTGGAACCCCTCCCGCAAGAACCGGTGGAGGCCCCGTTCCCAGACCCGAAGGAGGAGGCTTATCGCAGGTAGAACGTGTCCACCACCTCGTACTTTGGCCCGCCACTTCGGCCCTTACCCAAGTGGGATTCCAGCAGCTGCACTTCGTCGGCGGCGAATTCGGGGCCGGAGTAGACGGCCAGGGCGTGGGCGTGGTCGTCGAGAAGCCATGGGTCCCTAGTCCGCGTGCCCGTCCGCGCGACGGTCAGGTGCGCGCGCTGGCGGCGGCGCACGTCGGGGTCGAGTTGGCAGTCCGCCATCAGGTCTTTCAGGGGCGCCTTGTCCCCGCCCACCCCGATCCACAGGGTGCGCCGGTCAAAACACCCGGCCCCCCGTAAATGCAGGCGGAGTGGCCGGGTGAACGCGGTGGCTTGGGCGAGGTGGTCGGTGACGGCCGCGGCGTCGTTAGGCTGCGCCCCGTAGAACGCCACCGTGATGTGCCAATTGTCCGGGTCGGACCACCGCACTTCTGTGCCCGAGAAGTTGCGGATGGGCCGCAGCGCGGTGATGAGGTGTTCGCGGACATCGGCCGGTGGGACGATCGCTGCGAAGAGGCGTCTCATGGCCCACACGCTACCCTGGATTGCCATGTTCGACCTCGCGAAAATCGGCAGCGGCCTCCCCGTCTCCCGGGTGATCGGCCAGCTGCCGGCGCAAGGGCCTCTCGTGGTCGAGGCGCCGCCCGGCACGGGTAAGACCACGCTGGTGCCGCCGGCAATCGCAAATAAGGTGGGGAAAACGCTGGTCGTGGCCCCGCGCCGGGTGGCGGTGCGGTCCGCGGCGCAGCGCCTTTCGCTTCTCGACGGCGCTCCGCTCGGCCACCGCGTCGGCTACAGCATCCGTGGGGAGCACAAGGACGGCTCGCTGGTGGAATTCGTCACGCCCGGGGTGTTGCTGAACCGCCTGCTGAAAGACCCCGGGCTGGAGGGCGTCAACGCGGTGGTGGTCGACGAGGTGCACGAGCGCCAGCTGGACACCGACTTGGTGCTGGCGATGTGCATGGAGGTGGCGCTGCTGCGCGACGACCTCTATCTGGCCGCCATGTCCGCGACCCTGGACGCGCAGAAGTTCGCCGACCACATGGGCGCGCAGATCCTCTCCACGGAGGCCGTGACCCACCCGCTGGACATCACTTACACCCCGCACCCCGAGCGCATTCAGGGCACCCGCGAGTTCTACCGGCACGTGGCCATGCAGGCAGGCGGCGACCACCGCACGCTCGTGTTCGTGCCGGGTGCCCGGGAGGTGGACCTGGTCAGCGGCTACCTCGAGGACGCGGCGCCCCTGCACGGGCGCCAGAGCAGCGCGGAGCAGGATGAGGCGCTCAATGGGAATGCCCGGGTGGTGGTGTCCACTGCGGTGGCGGAGTCCTCCATAACCGTGCCTGGGGTGCGCAAGGTGGTGGACGCGGGGCTGTCCAGAGTTCCCAAACGCGACAGCCGCGGCATGACCGGGCTGGTCACGGTCTCGGAGGCGAAAACAAGCGCGGACCAGAGGGCGGGCCGCGCCGGCCGCCTGGGTCCGGGCGAGGTGGTGAGGGTCTTCTCCCGCGACGAGTACGCGAAGATGCAGCCGGACATCACCCCGGAGATTCTCACCGCCGACCTCACCGGGGCACTGCTGGTTATGAAGGCGTGGGGTTCGCCGGACCTGCCGCTTCTCGACGAACCGAAGGACCTCACCGAAGCCGAATCCAACCTCGAAGCACTCGGGGCGACACAAAGCGGCAAGATCACCGCCTTTGGCCAGAAGCTCGCGAGTATGCCCCTGGATCCGAGACTCGGTGCGGCGCTTCTCGAATGGGGTGCCCAGGCGGCCCCGACGGTGGCCCGTCTCGCGGGGGAGGCGGACGCGAAAAGGCTGCGCAGGCTGGTAAAAGACAAGGGCCCGGTAGACCCCGGCGAGGTGATCGCGAGCGCCTTCCCGCAGTGGATAGCCAAGAAGATGGGCGACGAGTACCTGCTGGCGTCGGGCACCCGGGCGAGGTTCAACTCCAACGCCGAATGGATCGCGGCAGCGCAGCTGCAACGCACGCGGGGCGGCGCGATCATCCGGGAAGCCGAGCCGATCGCGTTCCCGGAGCACCGCGTGGTGGAGGAAACCCGGGCGTTTCTGGAAGACGGCAAGGTCAGGGGCAGGAGGATCGCGCGGGTCGGCGCGATCGAGTTGCGTTCTACCCCGGTCAAGCTCACCCCGGACGAGGCGGCGGAAGCGCTCACGGACGTGGATTTTGCCAGCTTCCCGCTGACCAAGGATGAGCAGCACCTCAAGGAGCGGCTCGATTTCCTGCACGAGACCCGAGGCTGGCCGGACGTGAGCCAGGGCGATTATTCGCTGGAGGTGCGTGAGGTGGCCGGAGGTGCGTCGATAGGCAGTTGCGACATGCGGCAGGCGATGTTGAGACAGCTGGACTGGAAGCAGGTGGCGGAACTTGATGCCGCGGCGCCGAGGCAGTTCGACTACGGCAGCGGCCGGCCAGTGAAGCGGGTAAAGCTGCAGCACATGTTTGGCAAGAAGGGCGAGCGCGTGTCGGGCGTGAAGGTGCTCTACCACCTACTTTCCCCGGCCGGCAGGCCGCTTGCGGTCACCGACGACCTGGACAGCTTCTGGCAGGGCCCGTACCAGCAGGTGCGCAAGGAGATGCGGGGGCGCTACCCCAAGCACGCGTGGCCGGAGGACCCTACTGGCACTGAGAAATGATGGCGCCGGCACCGGCGAGGCCCGCGGCGGCGAGGATGCCGGCGATGCCCATGTCCACGTCCCGGGAATTGAGGTCCCGCAGCTTCACGTCCACCAGGAACGGAACGTTGCCCACCTGCAGCTGCAGGTGGTTCTGCCGGGCGACGAACGGGAAGCTCAGCTGGGAAGCGAAGCCGAGCGGGAGCAGCACCAGCAGCGGCAGGCCGACACCGAGGGCGGTGGCGGCGCAGCGGTGGGAAACCTCGGGGGCGTACTGGACGAACGCGTCGATGACCGCGCCCTCATCGGATGCGTCGTTGTCGGCGCCGACGGTGACGCTGACGGGGAACGTCTGGGTGCTATCGTCCGCAAACGTGGCGGTCACCGGCCACTCGTAGGAACCGGGGGTGACGTCCTCCCCCGGCGCGAGGCGGATAGTGCCGTCCGGGTCGATCGTGGCCCACTCAGGTAGGGATGGCGCCTCGTACCACGCGGCGCCGCGCGGCAGCGGAGGTTCGATGGTGGCGGTCAGGCCGGGAGTGACGTTGGTGGGAACGTATCCGTTATCGGCGTGAGCTGGGGATAGAGGCGCGCATGCGAGCGCGAGCACGCTCGTCAGTGCGATGATTTTGGTGCGCATATCCGTGGTTCCCTCAGCTGTTAATGTTTATATGTCTGTGAATGTTTGATGATTGTAGTAGACAATTGCTGAGGTAGTGTTACTCGCCATGTCGAAGCGCACTGTCTCTGTGTGGACGCTAGTCTCACTCATCATCGGATCCACCATCGGATCCGGCATCTTCGCGCTGCCCCAAAACATCGGTTCAGTGGCGAGCCCAGGGGCGATGCTCGCCGGCTGGGCCATCGCAGGCGTGGGCATGCTCTCCATCGCCTTCGTCTTCCAGATCCTGGCCGTACGCAAACCCCACCTGGACTCAGGCGTGTACTCCTACGTGCGCGCGGGCCTGGGCGACTTCATCGGCTTCACCTCGGGCATGGGCTACTGGCTCGGCTCCGTCATGGCGCAGGTGGGCTACGCCACGCTGTTCTTCAACACCTTGGGCTACTACTTCCCCGCCTTTTCCAACCGGTGGGTGCTTGCCATCTCCGTGTCCGCATTGAGCTGGCTCATCTTTTTCGGGCTGACCCGCGGATTGAGACAAGCGGCGGTGATGAATGCGGTCACGACCGTGGCAAAGCTCGTCCCGATCCTCGCCTTCATCGTCCTCGTGGCGTTCCTCGGCTTCTCCTGGGACCGCTTCACCATGGACTTCTGGGGCTCCAACCTACCGTTCGGCGAACAGCTCAAGGGCATCATGCTCTACACGGTGTGGGTGTTCATCGGCATCGAGGGGGCATCGGTGTACTCGAAGCAGGCGCGCGAGCGCAGCGACGTTGGCAAGGCCACCATCATCGGCTTCCTGTCCGTCCTCGCCCTGCTGGTTGCGGTGTCCACGCTCTCCTACGGCGTGCTCAGCCAGGAGGAGCTGGCGGCGCTGCCGGACAACTCCATGGGTGCGGTGCTTGAGGAAGTGGTGGGCCCGTGGGGCGGCGCGCTCATCTCCGTCGGGTTGTGCCTGTCCGTGCTTGGCGCTTACGTGTCCTGGCAGATGCTGTGCGCCGAGCCGATTGTGCTGATGGCGCAAGACGGCCTCCTGCCCCACTCCATGGGCCGCCACAATTCCAATGGTTCTCCAGTGCGCGCGCAGCTGCTGTCCACGCTGGTAATTCAGTTCTTCGTGGTGGTCTTTTTCCTCTCCTCCGCGTCATATAACGCCATGGTGCAGCTGGCCACCATCATGTACCTGCTGCCCTACATCTTCTCCTCCATCTACCTCGTGCTGCTTGCGGTCAGGGGCAAGGGCCTGACCCACCCGCACGCCGGCACGCGTTTCGACGACTCCGGGCCGGAAGTTTCCCCCCGCGACAACCGCAGGCACCTCTTCGTGGGCCTGATCGGCTCCGTGTATTCACTCTGGCTGATCTACGCCGCGGACCCGGTGTACGTGCTACTCGGCGCGCTCGCCGTGGTGCCGGGCCTGGTCCCCTACATCTGGACGCGCCGCAAGCACGGCGACAAGCTCTTCAACGCCTTCGAGTGGGTCGTGGTGGCGGTGGTTCTGGTCGCGGCGGTGATCGCTGTGGTCGGCCTGGTTAACGGGTCACTGGTGTTGGAGTAGGTCCCAGCCCAACTTCGCACATAGCGTGACGACGAGCCCAAGGAGCGCCACGCGCACCAGCGTAGACCCGCCCTTGAGCACCGTGCGCGCACCCAGCTGCGCGCCCACCACGTTGGCCACGGCAAGGGCAAGGGCAAGCTTCCAGTTGATGAAGCCGCCGAGCCCGAACACCAACAGCGCCTTCGCCATCGCCGCCGAACGCACAAAGCCCTGGGTGAACACCGCAGTAAACGCCATGATGAGGAACATGCCGGTGCCGGGGCCGAACACGCCGTCGTAGCAGCCGATCACAGCCACGGCTACGGCGGCGAGGGCGAGGCGCTTGCCGGAAAAGATGCCGGCGCCCTCCTGCCCGAACTTTGGGTTCAACGCCACAAAGACGCCCACTCCGACAAGCAGGATGAGGATGATTGGGGTGGCCACGGAGTCGTCGATAAGCGAAACTGCCCTTGCGCCGAGCGCAGCGGCGACCCCCGCAATGAACGCGTAGATCCAGGTCACCCTGGGCACCCCAACGCGGCGCACGAGGGTGGCGGCAGCGGATGCGGTGCCCGAGACCGCCGCGACCTTGTTCGTGGCCAGCACAGACGCCGCCGGCATGGACGTAGCCGACATCAGCACCGGGATGAGCACGAGACCGCCGCCGCCGATCACTGCGTCGATCCAACCGGCGAACGCGGACGCGGCGAGGAGGAAAACGATCACGGGACCACTATGCCCCACATGAACCGTTGGCTTGTGGCTGCTCCGTTGTCGGTGGCGCTGGCTGGTCGCCACGCAGTTTTCTACCGCCACCCAGACAAAACACGAGCCCTACTGGTGGATGTGGCTGCTGGTCCCGGCGCTGATCGCCGGCTGGCTGCCCAAGATCCTTAGTGGTTCAGCACCTCGTGGGTGAGCATGTCCATGGGCATGGAACCCAGCTTCAGTGCCTTGACGTGGAACTCGTTCTCGGACATGCCCTGGGCCAGCGCCTGGCGCCGCAGGTCCACCCAATCCTTGTAGCCGAGCGCGTACGACGGCGCCTGGCCCGGCCAACCCATGTACCGGTCCAGCTCGAACGCGAGGTTAGCTTCCGGCATGGCCGTGTTGTCGCGCAGGAAGGCCTTGGCGTACTGGGCGTCCCAGGTGCCGGTGCCCTCCGGAGTGGTTTTACCCAAGTGGACGCCGATGTCCACCATGACGCGGGCGAGCCGGAGGCGTCGTGAGTCAAGCAGGCCCATGCGGTAACCCGGGTCCTCGAAAAAGCCGTGGTCTTCCATCAGGTGCTCGGCGTAGAGCGCCCACCCCTCGCCGTGGGCGGAGTTCCAGCACACGGAGCGGCGCCACAGGTTCAGCTCGCTGCGGTTGAGCAGGGCGTAGCCGTGCTGCAGGTGGTGGCCCGGAACCCCCTCGTGGAAGACGGTGGCCAGCTCCTGCCACGTGTGGAAGGTGTCCTGGCCCTCCGGCACGGACCACCACATGGTGCCGGGACGGATCATGTCGTCGCTGGGTGGGGTGTAGAAAATGCCGCCGGAGCCCGCCCGGTCAATGTCGCACGCCACCTGGTGCAGCCCATCGGGCACCTGGAAGGCTTCCGCGGCCTGTTCGTTGATGCCGCTCATCCACTCGATGAGTGCGTCCGTGCCCCGCAGGATGTAGCGCTCGTCCTGGTCGAGGTTGCGGTAGGCGCCGGCCACGGAGATGTCGCCGTAGAGATCGTGCGCAATCGCGCGCTGCTGCTCCACGGTCTGCGCCAGCTGGTCCTGCGCCCACTCGTAGCCGGCGTCGAGGTCCACCTCGCGGCCGTGGAAGAACTCCGCGAAGAGCTGGTAGCGCTCGCGCCCCACCCCGTCGTTGTGGGAGGCCTGCGGGGACAGCTCGGTGGACAGCCAGTCCGCCATCTCCAGGAACGCCTCTTTGGCGTGGCCCACCACGTGGGAATCCGGGGACAGCCCCAGGTGGTCGAGCTGGGATTCCGTGGCACCCAGGACTTCGCACTGGCTGATTACCGCGTCGATCTGCCTGTGCGACGCGACGTCGCCGCTGGCCGCCGCCTCGGTGAGGGACTCGCGGTAACCCGCCAAGGCGCCCGGGATGCGCGACATGCGGGAGGCGATGTTGTCGAAGTCCTCCTCCGTCACCTTCGGCATGAGCGCGAACGAGTCGCGGATGGTCTGGATGGGCGAATCGATGTTGTTCAGGCGGCACAACAGCTCGCCGCGGTGGTGGAACTCCAGCTCGGCGCTCATCCGGTCGCGCAGGATGGCGGCGGTGAGGTTGTCCACGTCATCGAAGTCGTCCTCGTCGTCGGAGGCGTCAGTGCAGTCGTTCAACGCGTCCACGTCCGCGACTAGGTCGCGCATCCTGTCCGCAAGGCGGTCCCAGTACTCGGGGGAGAAATCCTGCAGCTCCCCGTCGTGGCCGTCGATGCCGATCTGGGTAGCAAGAGTTGGGCTGATCTCGGCCAGGTCGTAGACGAAATCTTCACAGGTGGCGTCCAGCAGGGACGGCTCTCGTCCGCCCATACCACTATCCGCTTCGTTGGTCATGCCGAGCGATTGTATCGGAGCTGGCCAAATGGACAATTCCGTCGGCAGACAGGTAAATATATTCATCATGAATTTCTCACGTCCCCGCACACCGGCAGCGAAGTGCCTGCACTTGATTCGGTTGTACGAGACGACGTCGAGAAGCGATCTTGTGAAAGCTACCGGACTTTCACAGCCGACCGTCACCCGTGCGATCGCCGCGCTCGTCGACGCCGGCTACGTCACGGAGCGCAACGACCTCACCCAGTCCAAAGGGCGCGGCCGCCCAACCATCCCGCTGGAGCTGGCCGAGATGCCGGGCGTGCACGCCGGCGTGTCCGTGGGCACGGATTCCACTTACATAGCGCTGTTCGACCTCAAGGGCCGCACGCTGCTGTGCCGCGACATGGACATCACGGTCTCCCAGGTCAGCGAGGACGACTTCATCCAGTCCATGATGGCGGGGCTGAACCAAATGACCACCAAGGTGGACCGGCCCCTGCGCACGGTGGGCGTGACCACCTCCGGCACGGTGCGCGACGGCGGCAAGGTATTCGCCCCCAACCTCGGCTGGGACGGGGTGGACATCGGCGAACAGCTGCGCGAGCAGTTCTCGGTGCCGGTGGAGGTGTCCTCCATCAGTAGCGCGATCGTGGGCTCGGAGATGCAGTCCACGCCGTCGCTGGACACCCCGTCCGTGATGGCGCTGTTCGCGGACGATTCCATCGCGTGCGCCATCTCCCACCCGGACGGCGTGGAGCCCATCGAGGTGGAGCAGGGGGAGCTGACCACCCAGGGCTTGATCGACGCTATCGGCGTCGAGGGCATCCGCTCCCTGCGCGACGCGGTGACGGACAGCCGCGAAGACACCCGCTACGCGCTGGACAGGCGCGCGCGTGGCCTGGGCTCCCTGGTGGCGGGCCTGTGCTCGCTCCATTCGCCGGCCACCGTGGTTGTTGCGGGCAGCGCGTTTATCGACGACCCCTTGTCCAGCGCCCCCTTCGCCCGCACCGTCCGCGCGGAGGCGCACTACTACCCGGACCTGCGCGTCATCCCCTCCCACCGCGAGGTCGTGCGCGATATCGCCCGTGCGGTGGCCCTGGACCGCGTGCTGCGCGAGCCGCTGCAGGTGGCGGGCAAGTAGATGAAGCGCGCCGCGTGGATCCTCGCGCCGCTGCTGCTCGTCGGCTGCGCCGCGGAAGAATCGGAGCCGCTGCACACCGCCGTGACGACGGTGCCGGCCCCGGACCCGTTTGCGGAGCTGGCGGACGCGGTGGCCGGCATAGAAGAGGACACGAACACCGAAGTGGGCGTCGCGCTTTACGACGGCTCCGCCATGACCGAAGCCGGATCCCTCGACTGGCTCCCCGCGTGGTCCACCATGAAGATCCCGATCGCCCGCGCGGCCGCCGAGCACTGCGAGTACGGCAAGGAATACGTCTCGGAGCTGACAGAAGCCGCGATCGAGTGGTCCGACAACGACGCCGCCCGCGCCCTGTGGGACTGCATGGGCAGCGATAAGGAAGCCGCGGAAAAGGTTGGCGCCGAAATTGCGAAATCCGGCTCGCACGTGCGGGTCAACGGCGCCTTCGGCACCACCCGCTGGTCCTTTGCCGGCCAGGCCCGCTACGCCTACTACCTCAGCCAGCAGGACCAGGACGACCCGGTGTTTGCGGACATGCACCACATCGCGGAGGACCAGGCCTACGGGCTGGGCCAGCTCGAGGGCGTGCCCTTCAAGGGCGGCTGGTCCGACTACGAGAAGGACGGTTCCTGGCACACCCGCCAGTTGGGCTGGTTCGGCGGTTTCGGGGTGGCCGTCGGCGCACGCTCAGCCGACGGCAGCTACGACGACACGATGGACGCCCTCGACCAGGTTGCCCGGCTGCTGAAAACTAGCGCCCCAGAAACTGGTTGATCTGCGGTTCGGCGAACCTGTACAGCGTCTGCAGCAGTGACAGCACCGTCAGCACGGTGGCGATGATGCCCAGGATTTCGCGCGGGGAGGACGAGGAGCCGCCCCCGCCGAACACCAGCTTCTTCGGTGTAGTGCTCGGTTTCTCCCCACCGTTGGCCGGGCGGTGCAGCACGGTGTTCTGAGCGCCCTCGATGCGGTCGGACCCGGCGCCGACACCGCAGGTGGAGGTCACGCTGGCCTCGCCTTCTGCGGTGACCACGCTGGCGAAGCCGTAGGCCCGCATCCGCGGATCGATCAAGTTGTGCAGGTGGCCGTTACCGCTGTTGAACTGCCCGTTGGCCCGGACCAGCGCGCCGACCTCGCCGTAGCCCCAATCCTGCATCGCCTTGCCCATGCTGCCCACGGAGTGCAAGTTCTCGCCCGGCGCGGCCTTGCCCTTGTACGTGGCGGTTGTGATGTCGCCGCAATTGTTCGTGCACGTCGAGTTGTACGGGCGCTGGTGGCGGAAGAACTTCGCCGCCTCGGCGCCGCGCTGCAGGGCGATGCGGGACAGGCCGGCGTCGTACTGGGCGGCGTCCACGTAGGCCTGGCGGGAGGTCAGCCCCTGCTTGGCGGCGGCCGTGCGCAACGGCACTCCATCGAACGGCACGTTGCGGTCCCACATGTCTCCGCGCAGTTTGCGCAGCTCCCGCATGGCGGTCTCTTGGTCGGACGTGAGGTTGAACTTCGCCTCCACGGCGATGACCTGGTCGGCGGGCTGGTTCAGCTCCACGCCGGTGACGGGTGCCGGGTCAGCGGCTGCGAAGGGGGCGAGGGTCAGGGCTGTGGCGGCCGCGGTGGTGGCGGCGATTAGACGAGTGCGCATGACCTGAGCGTAGCGTGTACCAGAGCATGAAGCCGACTGGCACGGAGATAAAAACCACATCGGGGACCATGAACAGGCCAGCTGAGATGTTCGCTGCCGCGTACGGGACCATACATAACGCCAACGCAAGCGAACCCCAGCGCTGGTAGACGTACACCAGCATGGGCACGATCCACACCCAGTGGTGGTACCAGGAAAACGGGCTGACCAGGCAGGCCGTCATGCCGATGAAGGAGGCGGCGAGGGGGGCGGGAGCTCGTCGAGAAGCAATGAGCGCAAGCGCCGTAACGGCGGCGGCGAGGATGAGCCACAGCCAGGGCGAGTCCATGCCGGCGCGGGCGAGGACCTGGCGGATGGATTGCGCGCCCGGGTTGTCGTCGGTGCCGATACGGGAGGTGGTGAAGATGGCGTGCGTCCAGAAGTGTTTCGCATCTGCGACCTCCGCGAACCCGGTGGCCACGGTGCACAGGAACGTGAACGCCGCGATGAACACCGCACCCCACCGGCGCTGCTGGATGAACAGGAGGACGAAGAACGCCGGGGTGAGCTTGATGCCCGCAGCCAGGCCCACGCCGATGCCGGGCAGCTTCACGCGCGGCAGGAAATCCAGGCACACCAGGCCCATGAGCAGCAGGTTTATCTGCCCGAAATAGAGGGTGCCCTGCACGGGCGACAGGCACAGCACGAACACCGCGGTGAGCAGGAGCGCGTGGCGGTCGGTGCCAGCCCGCACCACCAGCAGCAGCACCAGCACGGAGGCGGCCTTCCACGCGACGCCCAGGACAGTACTTTCCGCGAGCCAGGAAAACACCACGCCCGCGAACGGCGGGTACGTAAACGGCAGGCCGGGCAGCAGGTCGGCCTCGTAGAGCGGCTGGTGGTGCGCCACCTTCTCCCCGCCCAGCAGGTACACCTTCAGGTCGCTGGGGAACTCGGTGGTGAAGGCGTTGGGCAGGTCGCTGGCGGTGTACCGCCACACCGCGAACGCGAGGAGGACCAGCAGGCCGATCACAGGCCCAACCCGTCCAAGACCTCGTCGAGGGCGTCGGCGATTCTCGCCCTCCACAGCGTGTCCACCTTGGCGTCCGCGCGCCCCGGCCCACCGTTGATCACGGCGGTGGGTTTGCCCTGCTTTTTCGCGTCCAGGATGAACTTGTAGCCGCTCATCACCGCCAGCGAGGTGCCGATGGCGATCACGCCGGTCGACTCCGCCAGCCACTGAGCAGCCGCCTCTCGACGCCCCTTCGGCACCCCCTCCCCGAAATACACCACATGCGGCTTGAGCCTGTGGCTGTGGCAGGTCGGGCAGGCGATCATGCGGAAACGCTCCACATCGGCCTGCCTGAGCTCCACGTCGCCGTCCGGGTTGAGCATGGAGCCTTCCACCTCCACGGACTCGAAATAGGTGGGGTTGGCGGCCGTGAGGAGGGCGTCGATAAGCGAGCGCTCATGCAGCGTCTTGCAGTCCAGGCACACCACGTGCTCCATGTCGCCGTGCAGCGCGATGACGTTTTCGGAGCCGGCCTGGGTGTGCAGCCCGTCGACGTTCTGGGTGACAATGCCGCGGATCAGCCCCGCCCTCTCCAGCTCCACCAGTGCGAAGTGGGCGCGGTTGGGGCGGGCCTGGCGCATGTACCGCGTGCCCACGAACGCGCGCGCCCAGTAGCGGTGCACCTGCGCCGGCGAGTGCGCGAACTCCTGGAACGTCATCGGGCGGCCCTTGGTCAGGCGGCCGTGCTTCGAGCGGTAGTCCGGGATGCCCGAGTCGGTGGAGATGCCCGCGCCGGTGATGACCAGCGTCTTCGGGTCTTGGAGTTGCTCGAGGATCCTGCCTGCCGCGTCCGGGGTCGGCGGGGCGGTCTCGGCGACGACCCGCTCGATGGAGCGCACGGCAGAGCGGTGCGCCATGGCGATAGCTGGGTCGTCGAAGTTCGGTTCCATCGTCTGGGCAGTGTAGACCGCAGCACCACACCAGACCGTGTTGTCTACGGTGCCGATTTGCAAACCGGTGAGACAAGAGTAGGTTGTCCACGTCTTTATCGAGTAAATGGACAGTTCTGTCTAGAAGGAGCCCCTATGCCTAAGTGGGCGACAAGCTTCGGCGCGCAAGTGATCTACGGCCTGATCATCGGCCTCATCCTCGGCTTCATCGCCGTGGACGTGGAACCGCTGGCCGCCACCCTGGACTGGGTCGGGTCCACCTACGTCAAACTGCTGAAGTTGCTGATCCCGCCGCTGGTGTTCACCGCCGTGATCACCTCCGTAGCCAACCTGCGGCAAGTCACCAACGCCGCGCGCCTGGCCGTGCAAACCCTGGTGTGGTTTGCCATCACCGCCTTCTTCTCCGTGCTCATCGGCATCGGGGTCGGCCTGCTGGTCAAGCCCGGCGCGAACACCTCCGTGGACGCCGCGGCGGCGGCCGAGCCGTCCTCCACAGGCTCCTGGATGGGCTTTCTAGACTCCGTCGTCCCCGCCAACATCTTCGGCTTGGGTGTCTCCGGTGAGTCTGTGAAGTTCAACGTGCTGCAGATCCTGGTGGTCTCGCTGCTCTTCGCCATCGCCGCAGTGCGCGTGGGCAAGCCCGCCGAACCTTTCATCGCCTTCAACGAATCCCTGCTCAAGGTGGTCCAGGAAGTGCTGTGGTGGATCATCCGCCTCGCCCCCATCGGCACCGCGGCGCTGATCGGCAACGCTGTCGCCTCCTACGGCTGGGACGCGCTCGGCTCCTTGGGCAAGTTCGTGCTGGCCATCTACATCGGCCTGGCGCTGGTGCTGTTCGTGCTCTACCCGATCATCCTGGCCGCCCACCGCATCCCGGTACTGGAGTTCTTCCGCCGCGTCTGGCCGGTGACCACCCTGGGCTTCGCCACCCGCTCCTCCATGGGCGTCATGCCGGTCACCCAACGCACCACCGAAGAGGCGATGGGCGTGCCGTCGTCGTACGCCTCCTTCGCCATTCCGCTAGGGGCGACCACGAAGATGGACGGCTGCGCCTCCATCTACCCCGCCGTCGCCGCCCTGTTTGTGGCCCAGTTCTACGGCGTGGACCTGTCGCTGTCCGACTACGTACTCATCGTCGTCGTCTCTGTCCTGGGCTCCGCGGCCACCGCCGGCACCACCGGAGCGACCGTCATGCTCACCCTCACCCTGTCCACCCTGGGCCTGCCGCTTTCCGGCGTGGGCCTGCTGCTGGCGGTGGACCCGATCATCGACATGGGCCGCACCGCGGTCAACGTCACCGGCCAGTCCGTCGTGGCCACGGTCGTGGCCAAGCGGGAGAAGATCCTGGACGAGTCGCGCTGGTAGGCCTTACCTAAACGGCACCTCGCCGATCGCGCGGCGCAGCTTCCTGGTCCGCAGCCGCTCCGGGTGCCGGGCCAGCTTCTCCATCGCCCGCACCGCGCACATCACGTGCGCCTCCTTCGAGTTGGAGTAGAACGCCTGCGCACCAGCCGGCAGCTTCGGCACCGCGTGCAGCGGCAAGTCGGACACGGCGAGCAGGGTGCCGTAGGGCACGCGGTAGCGGTACCCGTTCGCGGCGATGGTGCACGACTCCATGTCCACGGCCGCGGCGGTGGATCCGCGCAACCACTCCCACAGGTCTCGGGGGGCCTTCCACTCCCAGTTCCGATCCCCGGTGGAAAGCACAGTGCCGGTGCGCATAAGCGACGCGTCCGCGCCGTAAACCTTGCTCACCGCCTTTTCCAACGTGCGCTGGATCTCGGGCACGGCGGGGATGGGCAGCTCGCGGCGCAGGTAGTCGTCCAACACGTGGTCGTGCCGCTCGTACGCGTTGCCCAGGATGAGGTCCCCGATGCGCATGCGCGCGTCCAGGCCAGCGCAGTGGCCGATCATGATCCACGCCTCCGGGCGCAGCACCGCCAACGAGTCGGTGATGGTCTTTGCGTTGGACGGCCCCACGCCGATGTTGATCATGGTGATGCCGTCGCCGCCCTCGGTGACCAGGTCGTAGCGCGGCATCTGGAACTTCGAGCCCAGCTCCAAGTCCTCCAACGCCACCGTGTCCGAAACCGTTTCCCCGCTGGGCAGCACCAGGCGGGTGTAGCGCGAGGATGGGTCGGACAACTCCCGCAGCCCGAACTTCACAAACTCGGTCACGTGCATGGCGTAGTTCGTGAACAGGATGAACCGCTGCAGCGAGTCGGCCTCGATGCCGGTGTAGTGCTCGAGCCTGGCCAGCGCGAGGTCGAAGCGCTGCGGCCCGAAGTGGAACAACGGTTTTTCCGCGCCGTGGAAGGCGTCCCAGTGGCCGTCCACAATCGCGTCGTGCACCTCGTCCAGGGCGGGGCGCGGCAGGTCCACGGTTTCGTCGATAGGCGGCATGCCCTTGATGTAGGCGGGCGGGATGAGCTCGTCCGAGTACCCCACCTCCACCTCGCACGGGTAGTTCGAGGTCAGCGCCTCGAGCTGGGCGGTGAGGTAGCCCTCCATCAGGTCGGGCCGCGAGATGACGGCGGAGTAGGTGCCGGCCTCGTCGACGTAGCCGAACGGCTCGGAACGGTCGATCGGGCGCCACTGGCGCACCTCCACCGTGAGTTTGGGGTAGCGCACCTCCCCGTAGCGGCTGAAATCCCCCGAGCGTGCGATCTCGCACGACTCTTCATACAGGGCTTTAAGCTTCTCGACGGCCTCCGGTACCCGACTCATACCCCCACAGACTACTCACGGATCAGCACGCGCCGCACGAGTTCGAGGCGCCGCCCGATCTCCTCCGGCGACGCCCCCTCGCGCACGCCCTCCTCGAGGAGGTGCTGGCAGCCAGCGATGTAGAAGCTGGCCATATCGTCCAGCAACTGCTCGTCGGCGCCGCCCCACTCGTCCGCGCGGGACCGCAGTTCCTCGCGCATGGTGGGCAGCATGATGGCGACGACCTCTTGGTCGAGCATGCTGTGCACCGGCGAGTCGATAATGTGCACCGCAGCCTCGTAGTGGCCCGTCAACGTCGTCATCAGGGCGGTGACCGCGGCCTCGAAGTCGCGATCACTGCTGAAGCGTGCGACAAAGCCCTCGTACGCCTCTTTGATCATGTCCTGGGCGGTGGCCAGCACCAGGCCGTCGCGGTCCGTGAAGTGCTGGTAGAACACCTGGCGGCTCACCCCAGCTTCTTTCACGATTTGGGAGACGTTGAGCTCCGCGACAGGGTGCGTCTTCAACAACGCAACAGTGGCGCCAACAAGAGCTTTGCGGGTGCGCAGGGCTCGCGGGTCGGTGCTTTCAGACCGGCGGCCAGGAACTGCTTGGTTCATCCAGGATTCTCCAGATGCTCGGGCGTTAGGCTTCTGCGGTATGAGCCTAACCGATACCACCATCGCCCTGTTGCAGAACCTCATCCAAAATGGATGTGTCAACTACCTCACGGCAGATTCTGGACAAGAGACCAAAAACGCCGACACATTGGAGGCCTTCTTCGCAGGTACGGACGTGCGGGTCGAGCGCTACGAACCGCACCCGGGGCGGGTGTCCATCGCCTTCACCGTCGAGGGCACCGACCCCTCCGCCGAACCCCTGTCGCTGCTGGGCCACACCGACGTCGTGCCGGTGGACGAAGACAAATGGACACACGACCCGTTCGGGGGCGAGATCGTGGACGGCCGCGTTTTTGGTAGGGGCGCCACCGACATGCTCTACATCACCGCGGCGATGGCAGCCTGCGTCCGCGACGTGGCACGCGGCGAGCGCCCGCGCGGCACCCTGACCTTCGTGGGCTGCGCCGACGAGGAGGCGCGCGGGGGCTTGGGCGCGGCGTGGCTCGCCGAGAACGCTTCATTTTCCTGGGATAACTGCCTCTCCGAGGAGGGCGGCTCCCACCTCCCCGCCGCCGACGGCTCCGACGCGCTGGTGGTGGTCGTGGGCGAAAAGGGCGCCGGCCAGCGCCGCTTGACCGTCCATGGCGACGCCGGCCACGGCTCCGCCCCGTTCGGCCGCGACATGGCGGTGGCGAAGATCGCCGAGGTCGCCCGGCGCGTCGCCGCCATTGAGCCTGAGGTGCGTGCCGACGAGATCTGGGAGGGCTACGTCCGCGCCTGGAAGTTCGACCCGGACACCGAGGCAGCGTTGATGTCCGGTTCTGGCTACGAGGCGCTCGGCCAGCTGGAGAGCTACTCCCACGCCATGAGCCACCTCACCATCTCCCCCACCGTCCTGCGCGCGGGCGGCGCCATCAACGTGCTGCCGTCAGTGGCGTGGATGGAGCTGGACATCCGCCCCCTTCCCGGCCAGACGCAGGAGGAGATCGACGCGCTGCTGCGCGACGCGTTAGGCGAGATCGCCGACGACGTCGAGATCACCCACCTCATCACCGAGGACGGGTCGGTGTCCCCCACGTCGGGCCCGCTTTACGACGCCATCCTGTCCACCTTCAACGAATTCTTCCCCGACGTCCCGGTCGTGCCCACCATCGCGGCCGGCGGGTCGGACTTGCGCTTCGCCCGCCGGAAAGGGGGCGTGGGCTACGGGTTCGCCCTGCACGGGCGCGGCGAAACGTTGGGGTCGGTGCTGGGCGAGCTGCACAGCCACGACGAATCCGTCGCCGTGGAGGACGTGGACCTGACCGTGCGGGCGTACCGCTCCCTGATCAGGCGCTTCGTCGGGGCGTAATAACTGCTCTCAAACAGCTGTGAAATAATTAGGAGCGTGAAGAAATCTCTTGTATCTGCGATCACCGCAGCTTCCCTCGCCGCCGGTGCATTCTTCGTCCCCACCGCCAGCGCCCTAGAACCCACTGCCACGCCGTCTACCTCGGCACCCACTTCGGTAGCCGTCACCCCATCCCCGACTGAAACCGCTACGACTTCCCCCTCTGCTCCGGCAGTCGATGAAGAACTCACCACACTAGAAATCGTTCTCGGCGTTGTGGGGGTCATCGCCGTCGATGCGGCGATCGCTGGTGGCGTGTGCTGGGCGATGAAGCAGGGCATTATCCCGAACCCGGCACCACAGCTCATTCCGTGCCACCCGGCGGCGAAGCCAGCGCCAGCGCCAGCGCCTGCACCAGCCCCTGCGCCTGCACCAGCCCCTGCGCCTGCACCAGCCCCTGCACCGCGCCCGGCAGCGGCATCGAAATCGTATCCGAACTGCCGGGCAGTTTGGAATGATCTTGGCCGCCCGATTCGTCGCGGAGAGGCAGGGTATGGATCCCACCTGGACCGCGACGGCGACGGCGTGGGATGCGAAAAACGCCCAAAGTAGGCCGCCTCTGGCTAGATCCAGCTAGTAGGACTCAGCTAACAGCCCTTTTTCGGCCTGAGAGCTGGAACCTTCTAGCTGGATTTGGCTTTCGGCCGTAAAGCTTGCGCCACACCTGCCACATCTGTCCCATCCGTGACATACTGGCCCGCATGAAGATCCGCACCCTTGCCCTCACAGGAATCATGGCCGGCACCGTTGCCCTCGCGCCGACGGCCGGCGCCGACGCCATCGACGACACCCTGGCCAAACTGCCCTCCGGCCCGATCCCCTGCGACCAGGCCTCCCGCTACTGGACCAACGACGCCGACTACCAGCAGAAAGTCCGCCAAGCCAACGCGATCGCCACCTTTGACCGCCGCGGCCCGCAAATCCTGGAAGCCCTCGGCCGCGTCGACGAAGCCGCCACTCGCTGCGGACTCAAGGGCACCAACAGTGGCACAACCCAGGCGCCAAAGCAGGCGCCTAAGCAGAATGCACCTGCCCCCGCCCCCAAGCAGCAGGCTCCGCAAAACCTGGACGTGCGCCCGCAGTGGGCGGGGCAGATCCCGCAGCGCATCAACCTCGCGCCGGCGGGCGCGCCGTCGTTCGAGGTGTCGGTGGCGAACGTGACCACGCTGCAGCTGCCGGACATCCTCAAGCTGATCCAGCAGGCGCTGGCGCAGATCCTCGCCTACTTCAACATCCAGCTGTAGAGCTCTTCCCCCTCGGCGTGGATGCGCACGCCGGGGGTGGGGTCGAGCCAGAGGTCCGTCTGCAGGCACTGCTCGCCGTCGGAACAGCGAAACGAGATGGTCTCGTTGGTCTTGTCCATGACCTCCACCGACGCACGGGTGAGCCAGGCGTGGCGACGGCGCACCCCGATCAACCGCCGATATTCGGTGTGCATCCACCCGCCCAACGGGGACAGCTCGGAGGGCGAGGCGGGCAAAGCGGGACGCACGCTGTCGTCGGCGGACCAGCTCTCGCCGCGGACGCCGGTGAAAGCCTGCTCGTCGCCGTAGTAGATGGATGGCATGCCGGGGGTGGTCATAAGCACGGCGGCGGCGAGGACCGCCTTGTCGGGGCCGACTGTGGAGGCGATGCGGTCCACGTCGTGGTTGCCCACGAACGTGTTGGGCAACACGCCGGTCGGGTGGCGCTCGAGTGCATGAGCGAGTTCCCAGAAGTTCACGTCCACAAGCGAAGACCAGGTTGCTTTCCACAGCTCGTACTGGGTCACAGCGTCGAGGGTGCCCTCTGCGGCTATAGACGAATAGTCGCCGTGGATGACCTCCCCAAGGAACATCGCGTCCGGAAACTCCTCGCGCACGCGCGCGAGGACGTCACGCCAAAACTCGGGCGGCACGGCGTAGGCGACGTCCAACCGCCAGCCGCTGATGCCGCGGCGCAGCCAGTGGCACATGATCTCCACCACCGCGTCCCGGATCGCCGGATCGGCGTGGTGCAGGGTGGCCAGCTCGCCGTGGCCCTCCCAATCGGTGTCGCCGGCCAAGCCCTGTTCCACCCACGGATGGGCGCGGGCGACGTGGTTGAACACGCCGTCGAGCATGACGTGGATGCCGCGGGAGGAGCAGGCGTCGATGAGCCAGTCAAAATCGACGTCGTCGCCCAGGCGCGAATCGATGCGGAGGTGGTCCAGCGTGTCGTATCCGTGGGTGGCGGACTCGAAGATGGGGCCGAGCAGTAATCCGTTGCAGCCGAGCTCGATGAGGTAGTCAAGCCACGGCTCCAGCGCCCTAAGCCGGTGCGCCCGATCCTTCACTTCCCGGATCGGCGCGCCGAGGGCGGCCAGCGGGTAGACGTGCCACCAAATTGTGCGGTCCAGCATGTTAGGCGTCCTCTTCCCTCCCGATCAGCGGCTGCAGGCCCTTTGCAATGCGGTCCTTCCAGGTCTTGGCAATCTCCTCGTAGCCGCGGTCGTGGGGGCGCATGCCGCGGTGGGTGAAGTTGACCTTGGTGTTGCCCTCGTCTTCCTCGATGTCGAAGATCAGGGAGGTGTCGTCCCACTCGTGGTCTTCCTTCGGGTTGTCGGTGGGCTCGACGGTCCAAACCACGCGGTCGCCGTCCGCCTCCTGCACGGAAAAACCCACGTAACGGTCGTCGTCCGAGTAGTGGAACTCGGAGCCCTGCTCGGCGGCGTCCCCCTCCACCTTCTTGTCCCACCAGCTGTGCGGTTTGGTGATCGCCCGGTACACCTCCTCGCGCGTGGCGGGCACGGAGAAGGACGCGGTGAAGTCCCGGATGGCCTGGGCGGTGGTGCCGTCGGCGAAAGTCCAGTCGGACAGCGTGTGGTCCGGGTCGTAGATAGAAACCTGGTAGCCCTCGTCGCGGTACTGCATCAGCCCGTCCTTGATCAGGTCGCGGCCAGCCTTGTTAAAGGAGGTCACACCGGAGACGTCAAGGATGATGTTCTCGTTGGTCAGGCGGCGCTGCGCAAGCCCGCGCAGGATCTTCTCTGCTGACGTGAAGTTGATCATGCCCTGGAGCTCGACGATGTCGGCGTCGTCGCGACGCTCAATGCGCCGGATGCCCGGCGCGCGGTAGAAGTTGGAGGACAGCAGGTTCAGGCCGAGCGAATCAGACAGTTTGTGGAAGATCTTCACACCGCGCGAGGAGTTGCCCTGCTTGTCCAGGCGCGGGCTTAACGACGCGATACCGAGCTGCCCCGGCAGCGTTCCAATCAGCCCGCCGGCCACGCCGGACTTCGCGGGGATGCCCACGTTAACCATCCACTGCCCCGACGCGTCGTACATGCCGGAGGAGACCATCACCGCCTGGGCAAGGCGGGCGGCCTCCGCGGAGACGACCTTCTCGCCGGTGACCGGCTGCGTGCCGCCGTTGGCCAGGGTGGCGGCCATGGCGGCGAGGTCTTTCACCGTCACCAGCACCGCGCACTGGGCGATGTAGCTGGCCACGGCGTCGTGCGCTTCGTCGCTGATGGTGCCGGCCTCGCGCAGCATGTGGGCGAACGCCTTGTTCCTGTCCGCCGTCTCCAGCTCGGATTCCAGCACCCGCTGGTCGATGGTGAGTTCCCGGCCGGCCAGGCGGGAGAAGTAGTCACGGAGTTTCTCGCTGCGTTGCTCCACCGGAATGTCGGGGCCGCCGATGAGCTGGTTCACCGTGATGGCGCCCGCGTTGATGAGGGGGTTGGCGGGACGCCCGTCGTCGTCAAGCGAAAGCTTGTTAAACGCCTCACCAGAGGGCTCCACGCCCACATGGCTGTGCACCTCGTCCGGACCGTACATATCCAGCGCGAGCGCGTACACGAAAGGCTTGGAGATGGACTGGATGGAAAATTCGTAGTCCGCGTCCCCGACGGAGTACAGCTGCCCGTCCGTGGTGCAGAGGGCAAGGCCGAGCTTGTCGGGGTCGGCGTTTTTGAGCACGTCGATGTAGTCGGCGCGTTCCCCGCTGTCTTGGTCGCGGACATCGTCGACGATGGCTTGGAGGTGTTCTGTCACAGGCGAGCGCATGGGAGACAGTCTAAAGGCGCAGCCGACACAACCATTTACAACGGCTACAATCGTGTTTATTCGTTCCGCTATTTCAAGGAGGCCTGCGCATGTACAACGACACACTCCCCGACTCGAAGAACACCCACCTCGCCCCCGACCACGCTGAAACGGTCAAGGCCACGCTCGGACCTGTGGGCGAGAACATCCAAACCATTGCGGACACGTTCTACTCGAAGATGTTCGCGGCCCACCCCGAGCTCATCTCCGACCTGTTCAACCGCGGCAACCAGAAACAGCACGCGCAGCAGAAGGCGCTCGCGGCGTCGGTAGTGAAGTTCGCCTCGCACCTGGTGGACGAGACCGCGCCCGATCCGGTGGCAATGCTGAACAGGATCGCCCACAAGCACGTCTCCCTCGGTGTGACCGAGGACCAGTACCAGATCGTGTACGAGAACCTTATGGCCGCGATCGCAGAAGTGCTCGGCGACGCAGTCACGCCCGAGGTGGCCGAGGCGTGGAGCGCGGTGTACTGGCTCATGGCGGACGTGCTGATCAAGGCCGAAAAGGACCTCTACGCCTCCGACGGAGTAAAGGACGGCGACGTGTTCCGGAAGGGCAAGGTCGTTGAAAAGACGGCGCTGTCCGACACGGTGACCGCGTTTACGGTCGAAGGCGACTTCACGGAGCCGAGGCCGGGCCAGTACACGTCTATCGGCGTCAAACTCGACGACGGCGCCCGCCAGCTGCGCCAGTACTCCATCATCGAAGGCGACGCCACGCGCTACCGCATCGCGGTGGAACGCGACGGCGAGGTGTCCACGTTCCTGACCGAGCGCGTCGCCACCGGCGACACTGTCGACGTCACCCTCGCCGCCGGCGACCTCGTACTGCGCCCAGGTGAGCGCCCGATCGTGCTGATTTCCTCCGGTATCGGCTCCACGCCGCTGACCGGCATTCTCAGCTACCTGGCCAAGCACAACGACAGCCGCCGCGTGAGCTACCTCCACGCCGACCGCTCGGCGCAGACGTGGGCGCAGGCGCAGCAGGTCCGCGAGCTGGTGGATGCGCTGGGCGACGGGTCCATCCAGACCTTCTTCCGCGACAGCGACGAGCGCATCGACGTGCGCGGGCTCGACCTCGCAGGCGCGGACGTGTACCTGTGCGGCGGCACGGGCTTTTTGCAGTCGCTGCGCGACGAGCTGGCGGCACTTCCGGCGGATAAGGCCCCGGCCAACGTGTTCTACGAGCTGTTCAGCCCGAACGACTGGCTGGTATCCTAGCCCGTCTTACTCAGTCGCGCGCCGCACTCGCCGGGGCGGTCGTGCGGCAAAAGCTCCACCTTCACGTCGCCGACGCCCTGGTCCAAAAAGCCCTCGTGCAGGGCGCACACGATAGGGGCAGGGCGGGCGCCCCGCTCCGCCACGAAGGGGCAGGCGTGCAGCCCGAACTCGCGCACGCGCGCGTTGGAGCACTCCGGGCGCTGCACGGGGTCGAAGCCCATCTCGCGCAGCGTTTGGGCGGTGTGGCTGGCGGCTGTGTCCAGGTCGACGCGCAAGTTGCCGTGGCGGCGCGGGTTCACCCGGTCCGCCCACTGGCGGCCGAGGTCCTTGGCAGTGTCCGTGTCCCCGCTGGCCAGGGTGCTGGCCAGCACTTCCACCAAGGTGCTCATGGCCTTTGACGCCAGACTCGTGTGCGCCACCCGGGCGGTGTAGATGTAGGAGGGGCGGCCGCGGCCCGGCGCGGGCGCGATGTGGCGGTTGACCACCCCGGCGGCCATCAGCTCGTCCAGGTGACCCCGCACGGTGTTGGGGTGCATGCCCAGCGCGCTGCCGATCTGGGCGACCTGCATGCCGTCCGGGGTGTCCTGGATCACCTGAAACACCTCGAGCTGCTTGAGGCTCAAGTGTCCGACTGCGTTGAACAGGTCGCTGGCTGGGCGGGGTGCGTGCGTCCGTTCCATGCGCATTCTCCTGGGTTATCTTAAGGTCGGGCATATTGTACGACTTCCTGAATTGTCCTACAACTCATAGTCTCAGAGAGGAGTGGGGCCGATGACGCGCCGGACGCACATCGCCTCCTGGGCAATCACCGCCGCCGTCCTCGCCGGCGCGGCGTCGACGTCGGCGCTGGTGCAATCGCAGGAGGGCGACATCCCCACCGGCGAGGGCGTAGTCACCGCGGACGTGCGCATCGAGCGGATGCGCTACATCCCCGACCGCATCGAGGTCCCCCGCGGGACCAAACTCGTGGTCAATCTGGTCAACGACGGTGAGAAGGAACACGACCTCAAAATCGGCGACGCCAACTCCGGCCGCCTCTCCCCCGGCGAGACCTCGACCACCTACTTCGGGGAGTTCAACAAAGACACCTTGGGCTGGTGCACCATCGCCGGGCACAAGACGATGGGCATGACCTTCAGGGTCGACGTGATGTAATTACCGCAACCTGCGTCTTCACCGCCCGCGCCAACAACGGGATAAACGCCGCCAGCACCCCGAACGCGACGAAGGAAAACGCGATTCGCGCATAGGAGTTGCCCACCGCCAGCCACGCCAGCAGCGCCGCGTTGAACAGGACGACGCGCAGGTAGGGAGCGCGGTTGAACTCGCCCAGCCCTGCCTTCACCGCGGCCGGTCCGCCGCCCATGGTCACCGGCATGAGGTAGCTCATGGTGCCGATGAGCAGCTGTGCAGCGAACCCGAGCAGCAACGGCAGCGTGGGCATCTCCAGCGTCCCGCCGAAGACCCGCACCGCGTACCAGGTCAGCCCACCGACGAGCCACGTCACCGCGCACAGCGCAGACAGCGCTGGGTACGTCACGCGCCCGCGGGGATCCCTCAGCACCGTCAGAGCGCTGGCCACGAACCCCTGGTACAGCCACACCCAGCCCGCCAGGATGACCACGGTGCCCACCCCAGTGACCGCGGACGCGCGCAGCAGCGAGCCTGCCACCGCGACCACCACGCCGGCCCCGGCGAGTGCGAGTGCCACCCCGACGCGGTCCTGACCCCGGGTGCGCCACATGGCCGGGAACAGCACGCTGAGCGCCCCCATCGCCGCCAGGCCGACAAAGCCCGCGACGTTGGTGAACATGTGGGCCTGCCGCACCGCGCCGTGCCACTGCCCCGGCAATCCCGCGGATAGCGCCGCGCCGAACAGCGCACCCACCGGCAAGCAGCACGAGGAGGCGACAAAGCCTAAAACCCCGGCATGCTGACGCGGCGCAGCTTTGACCTGCCCCGCCAGCACGATGGCATGCCAGGCCAGCACCACCGCGACCACGAGCGCACCCGCCCACACCAGCCAGTACCACCGGGCAAGCTGCCCCACCAGCACGGCGACGGTGGCGGCGTTGAGGAGGTAGGTGCGGGTGAGTTGGGCGGGCCGGGCGGCGTCGGAAAGCTTTTGCCCCAAGAAGCGCTCAGTGAGGTTTTGCGACCACAACATGATCGAGTTGGTCAAAATCCCCAGCGTGAAAATGTGGATGAGCAACCACGAGCCGTCCGGGATGAACGGGTGTGCCAAGCCGGCGAGAATGAACACCGCCATCCAAATGCTCACCGGGCGCGAGGCTTTGCGGTGCCACGCGCGGGGGTTCATGTCAGGCAACAGTTCCTCCAGACTTCGGGTTGTCCCGGAAGCACCACCAGGTGGCCGCAGCAAAACACGCGGCGCCCGCGGCCAGCACACCAATCACCCCATTGTAGGCGTCCGTGTACTCCACCCCGCGGTCCAGCCCCGCCTGCAGCAGCGACCCCGTCAGCGCCACCGTCACAAGCGTCCCCAGCTCGTAGGACACCTCCTCCACGCCCGCCGCCATCCCGGAGCGGTGCATCGGCGCGGACCCGATGATCGCGATCGAAGACACGCTCATCACCGATCCCGTGGACAGCCCGAGCAGCACCAGCCCGAGCAGCATGCCTATCGACGTCCCTCCGGCCACCAATACCCCGGCCCCCACCGCAGCACCGACGAACCCGCCCGCGATCAGGGGCAGGAAGCCAACTTTGTGCAGGTACGCGCCCCCGAGCGTGGATGCCGGGACGGCGGCCGCGGCCATCACGGCGACGGTGGCGCCGGCGGTGAGGGGCGTCAGCTCGTCGACAAGCTGCAGCTTCTGCGTTGTCATCAGTTCCGCACCGGCGAGCACAGCCATGCCGCCCACCGCCGCGAGGACACCGCCGGTGAACAGGCGGGAGCGGAAGATGTCGAAGGTAAGCAGCGGGTCTGCAAGCCGGCGCTGGCGGCGCACGAACAGCCAGCAGCCAAGGACCGCGGCGGCAGCGGACGCGACCAGAAGCGCCCGGCTTTGCGTGTTGGCGGCCTGCTTGATCAGCATGGTCAGGCCCGACAGCGCAAGCAGCGCGTAGAGCGAGGAGACCACGTCCCACTCCTTGTCCGGGTTGGGCAGGTTTTCCGGGGCGAGCGCGACGGTGAGCACGAGCGCCAGCGCCACGATGGGCACATTGATAAGGAACACCGAACCCACCCAGAAGCGCTCCAGCAACGCCCCGCCAACCACCGGGCCGAGCGCACCGCCCGCCACCGCCACAGAGCCCCAGATGCCGATAGCGGTGTTGCGCTCTCGCTCATCCGGGAACGTCATGCGGATCAGCGCGAGGGTAGCTGGCATCATCACCGCCGCCCCCACGCCGAGAAAGCCGCGCGCGACGATCAGTTTCAGCGGCCCCGGCGCGAAGGCCGCGCCGAGTGAGGCGAGGCCGAAAATGCCAAGGCCGACGATGAACATCAACCGGTGCCCCACCCGGTCCCCCAGCGCCCCGGTGCCCAACAGCAGGCCGGACAGGACCAACGGGTAGGCGTTGATGATCCACAGGCCCTGCTCCGGCGTCGCGTCATAGCTGCGTTCCAGCGCCGGCAGGGCTGTATAGAGGATTGAATTGTCCAGGCTGATCATGAGCAAGCCCAGCGACACCACCGCGAAAAAGCCCCAGCGCTGCCCCTTAGTCATGCCGCGATGGTACTACCCCGAGTTCTTGCGCATCTTCTGTCGCCGCATATCGATAGCAAGCGTGATACCGACCACCGCCGCTCGCTGCCGCTCGTCCAACTCCGGCTCGATGCGCACGCGGTAGCTCGTCTTGCCCATCATCAACCGGCCCATACCGGAGTACTCCGCGTCCACGCGAGCGATCTCGCGGCCTTGGCTGGTCAACGAGTAATTGAGTTGAAATGCCTGGCCCTGAATCTGCACGTCCGGAAGGCCGGCCACCTCCACGTCGTACTTCGCCCCGATCCAGGCGAACCGCTTAGTCAGCTTGGCCAGCTGCATCGGCGGGCTGGCCAGATGCACGACGTAGGTGTCGCGGATGAAGTTCACCGGGTCCTCGATGCTGAGCACGTGCGTGCCGTCCGCGTCGAACACCTCCACCCCGCGCGACGCCTTGACCAGGTCGCTCATCTTCAGCGTCTGGCGTGCCGTGCCCAGCAGCTCCCCGTCCGGGCCCTCGATCGCGAACTCGTCGCGCCCCAGAGCTTTCGTTTGCTTCACTACGAGTTCTTGTTCCACCCACATGCCGACAAACCTAGTGCAAACCAGCTGGTTCGGCTCGCCGAGGCGTGTTTTTTCTTTTGCCCCGCAAATTCGGGCGGTGAATTTTTTCAGACCTCGAGGGCGGATTGTTCACTTTCCGGGGCACGCCGAAAAACCAAAAGCCTCGAGACACCGTAGGAACGATGTCTCGAGACTTCACGCTGTGCCCGGGGGGGGACTTGAACCCCCACGTTCTTGCGAACACTGGCACCTGAAGCCAGCGCGTCTGCCAATTCCGCCACCCGGGCGGGCGACTTGATTAATATAGAACGCAGGTCACATTAACAACAAATCGCCAGCGCATCGGCCATTTACGGTACGCCGCGCACGCTGGACGGATAGGTCGTGTCGGGGTGGGCACCTATACTGTCCGAGTTACTTAAATTCGCATGTGAAGAAAGGAGGTGCGCAGGAAATGGCAGTGATGGACAGGCTGGCAAAACTGGACAGCTCCCTGCAGCGCGGCTTGGACAACTCCATGGCGGCGCTGTTCGGCGGCAAGGTTGTGCCTGAGGAAGTCGAAGAGCTGGTCAAGCAGGAAGCCCAAGACTCGCTGGTGGTTACGGATAAGGACGAGTATGTCGCCCCGAACGTGTACGCCGTGGGCGTGTCATCGAAAGACCTGGAGAACCTGTCGCAGAACCGCGATCTTCCTGTGGACCTCGCCGATCAACTCATGCGGTACGTGCGCAACAACCAGTGGTTCCTCGACGGCCCTGTTGTCGTGCGTATCGCGGAGGAGTCGGGCCTGCGCACTGGCCAGCTGCGGGTGTCTAGCTACATCGACACCATGCCGGATGTGGTCAGCGGCTTCGACGCCATTGTGGCGGAGCCGACAAAGCGCCGCGCCTCACGCTCGCAATTGAAGGAGGATGCAATGTCCGAACCCACCACCGAAACTCCGCAGCAGGCGGGCGAATCGACGGTGAGCCTGCTGCTTCAGGACGGCTCGTCGCGCACCTACCTGGTCCACGAGGGCTCGAACATCTTGGGCCGCTCCAACGACTCGGACTTCCGCCTGCCGGATACGGGCGTGTCCCGCCAGCACGCGGAGATCACCTGGGACGGCCAGGTGGCGGTGCTGGTGGACTTGCAGTCCACGAACGGCACCACGGTCAACGACGAGCCGGTGGAGAACTGGATGCTCGCGGACGGCGACGTGATCACGCTGGGCCATTCCAACATCGAGGTCCGCATTGTCGGCGCCCAGGACCAGCCGCAGGCGGGTGGGAGCGAGCCGCAGTTCACGGACTCGGTCTCCCACCCCAGCACCGAGTACTTCCGCCCGTAGAAGGGATGCCATGGATTCGACGGTGATCCTGAGCGCGCGCTTCGGCCTGTTGGCCTTGTTGTGGGTGTTCATCTTCCTGGTCATGTGGACGCAGAGGAAAGATGTGGTGTCGGCGGGCGGAACGATGCGTCGTCAGGCAAGTGCCTCCGCACCCGCCCCCAGGGAGAAGGCGCGCACCCTTGCGGTAGTTGAGGGGCCGCTGAAAGGCTCCCACATGGAAATTGCCAGCTTGGAGGACTTGACTGTCGGCAGGGCTGGTGACAACGATTTCCAGCTGGGCGACGACTTCGCCTCCTCGCGCCACGCACGCCTGTTCCGCAGGGGCAGCGACTGGTTCGTGGAGGACCTGGATTCGCGCAACGGCACCTTTGTCAACGGGGTGCGAATTGATCAGCCCGAGCGGGTCACCGTGGGCACGGACATGAAGATGGGACGCACGATTGTGAGGCTGATGCCGTGAAGCTCGCGCTAGATTTCGTGGCTGTGTCTGACCGCGGCCTGGTCAGGGGCAACAACGAGGACTCCGCGTACGCCGGCCCGCACCTGCTCGTGCTTGCAGACGGCATGGGTGGCCACGCGGCCGGCGAGGTGGCCAGCCAGCTCATGGTGGAGCACCTGGAGCACCTGGACCGCGACCCCGAGGACGCGGACATGCTCGCGCTTCTGGGCGCGGCGGCGGAGGACGGCAACGCCGCGATCGAGGCGTCTGTGGCCGAGCACCCCGAGCAGGCCGGCATGGGCACCACACTCACCGGGCTGATGTTCAACGGCCGCGAGCTCGGCCTCATCCACGTGGGCGATTCGCGGGGTTACCTCCTTCGCGGCGGCGAGCTGCGCCAACTCACGGTCGACGACACGTTCGTCCAGTCGCTGGTGGACGAAGGCAAGCTCGCGCCCGAAGACGTGTCCACCCACCCGCAGAAATCCCTGATTTTGAAGGCGTACACCGGCCGGCCGGTGGAGCCCCACCTGGAGCTGATTGAGGTGCAGCCGGGCGACCGCCTGCTGCTGTGCTCCGACGGGTTGAGCGACCCGGTGACGCGAGAGACCATCGAGATCGCGCTGGGCGACGGCACCCCGGAGATGGCGGCTCAACGCCTGATCGAGCTTGCGCTGCGATCCGGCGGGCCGGACAACGTCACCGTGGTGGTGGCCGAGGTCGTGGAGTCTCACGGCTCTGAGGAAACAACCCGCGCCGTGGTGAGGGCCGGTGCGCTAGCCCCGGGCTACCAGTCCTCCCACCCGGATTCCGCCGCCTCCCGCGCGGCGGCGCTGCTGCGCAAGTCCGAGACCATCACCCCGGATCACAACCGAGCCAAGACGCAGGAGGCCGACGGGCCCGACGACGAGGAGGACCACACTAAGGCCGGCTCGCAGCCGAGCTCGGTGTGGCCGTGGGTCGTCGCAACGCTAGTGCTGCTGCTCGTGGTTGCTGCCGCAGCCCTGATGTGGGCGCAGTCGCGCGAGACGGACACGTACGCGCTCACGGTGGAGGATTCCGGCGAGTTTGTTGTGCAGCACACCACCCGCGACAACGTGTTCGCTGACGCGCAGACCGAAGATATCCAGCACGCCTGTTTGGCCGAGGACGGCAAGCTGCGCGTCATTGCCAAGGACACCACCCCGGGCGACTGCCACGTGTTTAACGTCGCTGATCTGCCTAAAGATCTGCGGGACGTGGAAAACGTCACGGGTTCCTACGACGATGTGCTGGCAAGGCTGAATGAGCTAGCGGATGAAGCTCTGCCGGGCTGTGTGGACAAGCAGTCGCCCGACAACGACAAGTGCAGGGAGGTGCGATGAGCAGACTCGCTTCACGCAGCCGTGAGCTGCTTCTTCTGTTGCTCGCCACCGGCCTGCTCGCGCTGATGCTCTTTGGCTTAGAGACGAGCCAAGGCCGCACCCTCTCCACGGAGATGCTCTACATCATCGGTGGGTTCATGGGTGTGTACGCCATCGCGCACGTGGCCATCGCCTTCCTTGCGCCGTACGCGGACCAGGTGATGCTGCCGGTAGTGGCGCTGCTGAACGCCGTCGGCCTCGTGGTGATATACCGCCTTGACCTGGCCGAGCGCCCCGGTTACGGCCCGCTGGCGGAGCGCCAGATGATGTGGTCCCTAATCGGTGTGGGGCTCATGGTGCTCACCATGATTGTGGTGCGCGACCACAAGGCACTTTCGCGTTACTCCTACCTGCTGGGCTTGGTGGGCCTGATTCTGCTCGCCCTGCCGCTGGTGTGGCCGCAGCCCCCGGGCTACGAGGAAGCACGGATCTGGCTGTGGCTCGGCCCGTTTTCCATCCAGCCCGGCGAGTTCTCCAAAATTCTGCTGCTGATCTTTTTCGCGCAGCTCCTCGCCCAGAAACGCGCCCTGTTCACGGTCGCCGGCAAGCGCTTTTTGGGCATGACGTTCCCACGCCTGCGCGACCTCGCCCCCATCCTCATGGTGTGGGCAATTGCCATTCTGATCATGGCGGTGTCGAACGACTTCGGCCCGGCGCTGCTACTGTTCGCCACGGTGCTGGGCATGGTCTACTTCGCCACCGGGCGCGCGTCCTGGCTGGCCATCGGCCTAGCGCTGGTGGCCGTGGGCGGGTACGCGGTGTACCAGATCAGCTCGAAGATCCAGGACCGCGTGGCCAACTTCATCGACCCGTTCGCGGACTTTGACGGCATAGGCAACCAGCCCGCGAACGCCCTGATCGGGTTGAGCTGGGGCGGCATCACCGGCACCGGGCTGGGCTACGGCCACCCGGAGTTGGTCCCCGTCGCGCACTCGGACTACATCCTGGCCGCCGTCGGCGAGGAATTGGGCTTTGTGGGCATCGCCGCGGTGCTGTGCCTGTTTGGCATCTTCATCACCCGCGGGTTCCGCACCGCGATGCAGACACGCGACTCCTACGGCAAGCTGCTCGCCTCCGGGCTGGCGCTGACCATTGCCATCCAGATCTTCGTGGTCGCAGGCGGCGTCTCCGCCATGCTTCCCATGACCGGTCTGACCACGCCGTTTATGTCTGCCGGCGGCTCATCCGTGATGGCCAACTACATCCTGCTGGGCCTGCTGCTGCGCATCTCCAACAGCGCGAACCGCCCGGCGGACTACGACGCGGTTGCGGCTGGCACCGCGCAGCGCCTCGGACAGGCTGAGGTGGTGGGCGCGCGATGAACAAGTCCCTCCGCTTCGGCGCCGTCGTCTCCCTGCTGCTCATCGTGACGCTGCTGGTGAATTACTCCATCGTGCAGGGCATGCGCGAGGACGAGTACGCCCAGAACGCGCACAACTCCCGCATCCTCATGGAGCTGAAGCGCACCAACCGCGGCGACATCGTCGCCGGTGGCACCGTGCTGGCGCAGAGCTACCGCGATGAGGAGACGGGGTTTTACCAGCGCACGTATCCGAATATGCCGTGGTCGTTCGCCCCGGTGGTGGGCTACGCCTCGGACCAGTTCGGCACCGCCCAGCTGGAAGCCACCCACAGCGGGGACCTCACCGGGGATTCCGGCACCTCATCCCGTTTCTTGCGCACCGGGACGGAAGACGGCAAGAAGGGCGACACGGTCGAGCTGACCCTGGACCCGAACCTGCAGGCCTTCGCGTTCGACCAGCTGGTCAAGCCGGGGTATGAGGGTGCGGTGGTGGCCGTGAGGCCGTCGTCAGGCGAGGTGCTCGCGATGGCCTCGACACCGAGCTACGACCCCAACGGCATTGCCAACCCGAACACCGCCGAGGGCGCGTGGGCGGACGTCAACGGCAACCCCGCGAAACCGCTGCTCAACCACGCGACGCAGGAGCAGCTGCCGCCGGGCTCCATCTTCAAAATCATCACCACCGCCGCGGGCCTGCGAAACGGGTTCACCCCCGAGTCGCCGCTCACGGGCGAGGCGCAGACGATCCTGCCCGGCACGGACAACATCCCGCTGACCAACTACGGCGGGCAGCCCTGCGCCGGCGGCGGCCAGGTGCCCCTGCGCACCGCGTTCGCCCTGTCCTGCAACACCGCATTCGTGCAGATGGGACTTGCGGCCGGGCCGGAGGCGCTTCGCGACGCTGCGGCCCGCTTCGGCATCGGCCAAAGCTACGACCTCGGCCTGCCCAACGCGGCCGGCTCGCTCGGCGACCTGCCCGGCGGAGCGGAGCTGGCGCAAAGCGCGATCGGTCAGCGCGACGTGACCATGACGGCGCTGCAGGCTGCGGTGATGGCCGCGACCATCGCCAACAAAGGCAAGCGCATGGAGCCGCACGTGGTACGCGCGGTGCGCGACGCCGACGGCAAGGTCGTGCGCGAAACCGAGCCGGTTGAGCTGGGCGAGGCCGTAACGGAAGAGGAAGCCGCGACGATCACGGATCTGATGTACGGATCCGAGCGCTGGACCTTCGGCTACGACGGCAACGGCTTCGCCTCCAAGACCGGTACCGCCGAACACGCGGAGGGCGCCGCGCCGCACGTCTGGTACGTGGCGTTCGATCCTGCCAAGGACGTCGCGGTGGCCGTCGTGGTGAAAAACGGCGGCCACCTCGGCGAAGCCGCCACAGGCGGGCAGGTCTCCGGCCCCATTGGCCGGGCTGTCCTGCGCGCCGCCCCCGCACCCGTGGAAGGAGCACAGTAGATGAACACCGAAAACCGCGAGGACCTGCAAGAGCTCGTCGGCGACGGCTACCAGCTGCAGTGGATCATCGGCCACGGTGGCATGTCCACCGTCTGGCTGGCGGACGACCTGGCCAACGAGCGCGAGGTGGCCATCAAGGTCCTGCGCCCCGAGTTCAGCTCCAACGCGGAGTTTTTGGCCCGCTTCCGCAACGAGGCGCTTTCCGCCCAGGGGATCAACTCCGACAACGTGGTGGCCACCTACGACTACCAAGAGGTGGACACGGACTCGGGTTTCACCGTCTGCTTCATCGTCATGGAGTACATCCGCGGCGAATCGCTCGCGGACCTGGTTGCCCGCGAAGGCCAGCTGGACGAGGCGCTGGCGCTCGACGTGCTCGAGCAGGCCGCCCACGGCCTGGCGGTGATCCACCGGATGGGCCTGGTGCACCGCGACATCAAGCCGGGCAACCTCATGATCACCCAGAACGGCCAGGTCAAGATCACAGACTTCGGCATTGCCAAGGCCGCGGCGGCTGTGCCGCTGACCCGCACCGGCATGGTCGTGGGCACCGCGCAGTACGTCTCACCCGAGCAGGCGCAGGGCATGAAGGTCACCGCGGCCTCCGACGTGTACTCGCTGGGCGTGGTGGGCTACGAGCTTCTCTCGGGCAAGCGCCCCTTCACCGGCGACTCCTCCGTGTCAGTGGCGCTCGCGCACGTCTCCGCCGAGCCGCCTGCGCTGCCCATTTCCGTGTCTGCCCCGGCGCGCGAACTGATCGAGATCGCCCTGCGCAAAGACCCCGGCCAACGCTTCCGCGACGGCAACGAGTTGCAGCTGGCCATCTCCCAGGTCCGCCAGGGCCTGCGCCCCGCCCAGCCCGGCGGTCACACGCAGGTGGTGGCCACCGAGCCGTCCGCAACGGCGTCGACCCAGATGCTGGCTAGCGTCGCCGACGAGCGCACCGCCCACCCCGAGGGCGCCTACCCGCCGTCCGCGGCAAGGGCCGTTGCTTCTCGACGCCCTCCGGCCCAGCCCGCCCCCGCCCGAGCCGCCGCGTCCGCCCAGCGCGAGAAGAAGTCCTCGGCGGCCGGCCCGATCATTGCGACCCTGCTGGCACTGGCGCTGGCCGGCGGGGCCGCCGCGTGGGCCTACTCCGAGGGCTTGTTCGACCGCTTCACCGGCGGAAGCAGCACGGCCACCACGTCGCCGACCTCGACAACGGCTACCCCCACCAAGGAGGAGGAGACGGAAGAGCCGGTCACCGAGACGACGACGCAGCGTGAACGCACCACCATCACCGAGTCGCGCAACCCGGGCACCCTGCGCTTCGAGGAGCCCACCGCGGAGCAGGCGCCCGCCGCGCCTGCTGCTCCCTCGGAGGCCGAGCGCCCCAATCCGGCGACCACTGAGCCGGCGCAGCCGTTGCCGGAGGTGGCGACGTCGAGAAGCAATGTGCCCGAGACCACTGCTGAGAACGCGCCTGCGATAGAATTGCCGAATCTTGAGAGCTTCCTCGGAGGTGGCAGGTAAATGCTGATCGCGGACCGGTACGAACTGGGCGACATCATCGGCACCGGCGGCATGTCGGACGTGTATGCCGCCACCGACGTGTCCCTCGGGCGCAAAGTTGCCGTGAAGATGTTGAAGATCGACATGGCGCGCGACGAGAACTTCCGCGAACGCTTCCGCCGCGAAGCGCAGAATTCCGCCCGCCTGAACCACCCGAACATCGTCTCGGTGTACGACACCGGATCCGTGGAAACCTCCGGCGTGGACGTGCCCTACATCGTGATGGAGCTCGTCCACGGGATGAACCTGCGCGACATCGTGCGCAATGAAGGCCCGCTCACGCCGGAGCGCTCCGCAGCGCTGCTGCTGCCTGTGACGCGCGCGCTTCAGGCCAGCCACGACGCGGGCATCATCCACCGCGACATCAAGCCCGCCAACATCATGGTCACCAACACCGGTGCGGTGAAGGTGATGGATTTCGGCATTGCGAGAGCGCTGGACGATTCCACCTCCGCGATGACGCAGACCTCCGCCGTCATCGGCACCGCGCAGTACCTCTCCCCCGAGCAGGCCCGCGGCAAGGCCGCGGACGCACGAAGCGACGTCTACGCCCTCGGCTGCGTGATGTACGAAACTGTCACCGGCGTCCCGCCCTTCGAGGGCGAATCCCCCTTCGCAGTGGCCTACCAGCACGTGCAGGAAGATCCGATGCCGCCGTCGGAGCGCATTGAGGCGCCGCTGTCCGACAACGAGGCGGTCAACGTGGATTCCGTCATCCTCACCGCGATGGCGAAGCACCCCGCCGACCGGTACCAGACGGCGGAGGAGATGGGCGCAGACCTCGCACTGCTCGAGCGCGGCAGCGTCACCACTGCCGCTCGCAACCACCTCGCCGCCGCCGAGCAGGACGCGGGGGCGCACGCGGCACCGTCCACGGACCACACGGTTGTGGTTGGGGATGTGGTGCGTGAACCTGTGGTACGTCGAGAGGCAGCTGCCCCCTCGGGCCACACGCGTTACGCTGACCACCGCGCCGCGAACGAAAAAACGTCCTCCAACTGGCTGAAGTGGGTCGCGGCGCTGCTGAGCCTCCTGCTGGCCGCCGCGGTGAGCTGGTTCGTCTACGACTACTTCTCCACCACCGAGAACGACGCGCCCGCCCCCGTGCAAGAGGCGATGGTGCAGGTGCCTGAGCTTGTGGACGTGCCGCGCAACGACGCCATCCGCGAACTCGAGGGCCTGGGCTTTGCCGTGTCCGTGATGGAGGAGCCGAACCCGGACATCAAGCGCGGTAACGTCATCGCCACGAACCCGGCCGCCGGCTCCGAGCTGAAGCCTGGCACGCAAATCACCCTGACCGTCTCTTCCGGCAAGGAGATGACCGATGTGCCGGATGTGACCAACCTGACCACCGAGGAAGCGGTGGAGGAGCTAAAGAAGGCCGGGTTGGAACTCAACCCGAACGTGCGCCGCGAGAGCAGCGACAACATTCCCGACGGCATCATTTTGGGCCAGCAGCCTGCCGGCGGCACGCAGATTGCCAAGGGCTCCCGCATCGCCATTACCGTCTCCTCCGGGCCGAAGATGGTTCAGGTGCCGTCGCTGGTGGGGCTCAACGTGGAGCAGGCCACCGCGACGCTGTCATCGCTGCAGCTGCGTTCCACGGTGACCCGTGTGGACTCCGCCAAGCCCGAAGGCGAGGTGCTGGCGGTCGCCGGCGAGAACACGGATGTGGAGACCGGCACCACGGTTGAGCTGCGCGTTTCCAACGGCATGCTCATGTCCATGCCGCAGATCACCCGCATGACCCCCACCGACGCGGAGCGCGCGCTGCGCGACGCCGGCTGGAACGGCCGCCTCGTGCCCGGCCCCACCGTGCCCACCGGGGCGCTTGTGGACGGCGGGCTCATCGGCCACCAGGAAATCGCCGCGGGCGACACCATCCGCAAAGACCAGGCCATCGGCTATAACCTGTGGAAGTTCGACGCCGGCGAACTGATCCCGCAGAATAACGCGGCCGCTGGCCAGGCTGATACAGTTCAACCCCAGAACCCGCAGAACGCGTTGCGGAATGTGCAGCGCGGGCTTGGGCTGTAAAGCCCGCACACACTCAGGGAGCGCAAATGCCTAAAGCAAAAGTAACCAAAGACCCCGTCCGCCCAGCAAGTAGCGCCGCCACCGGAACCAGCCGTACCCCGGTCAAGGTCAACACCGGCGGCACGCCGATGTGGTACAAGGTGATCATGTTCGGGCTGATGCTCCTCGGCTTGGCCTGGCTGATCCTGTACTACCTGGCCGGCGACCAAATCACGTGGCTCGCACAGCTCGGCCCGTGGAACTACGCCATCGGCTTTGCGGGCATGATCCTCGGCCTGCTCATGACCATGGGTTGGCGCTAGAGCGTTTTTCGGGGTGTGTGAAATCGGATTGTGGCAAATACCAGCCGCAATCCGATTTTCGCGTTGATGGGGGGTTAGGCGTCTGCGGCCATGGACGGCGCGAACAATGAATAAGTGCGAGGAAGGGGATGAGATGCCGTTCGGGCGACACATAACTGTATTTAAATAGTCCGATAGATTGCATCCGGTTCTTCACACAAGAATCAGTGTTATTACTGGTAAACAGGCTTCTATGACATGGCAATTACTTTAGTTTGACCCCAGATTGGGTGGATTGTTCAACAATGTTGTGACTCTTTCCAGCCAGTTGACTAAGAATTGTTCGAGAGCTCCTCACTGAGAGGTTGAGAAGCCCGCCCCTAGAAAAACCACAATTGATTCCCCCGAAAGGAACGCCAAATGCGCGCATTCCGCATCGCTGGTGCTGCCAAGGCCGCGATCGCAGCCGTCGCCGCTGTTGCAATCGCAGGATCCGGCATCACCGCCACCGCCCAGACCTTCGAAGAGTCCTACCCGGAGACCCCGGCAACAAACTCCGCACTGCCGATCATCCACACCTACCGGGGCTCGGATCACCTGAAGGCCAACGTGCTCAACCCGCGCCCGGTGTGCAATTCCACCGAGGACTACCGCACCATCGTCTACAAGGTGAAGGACAACTTCCTGCCGGTGGGCACCATCTCCACCACCAACCTGTCTGACAGCGCCATCCCACTGGCCCAGGACCTGTCGCGCACCCAGACCATCTCCGCCTCCGTAAACGGCTCCAAGACGGAGACCCTGACGCTCGGCGGCTCCGGATCCAAGGACGGCCTGCAGGGCAACATCGGCTACTCCCTGGCTAAGTCCCTGGGCTGGGATGTCTCCGGCTCCTTGTCCTGGTCCGTCGGCCAGAAGATCGGCCCGTACGACGTGCCGGCCGGCAACACCGGCGAGGCAACCTACGGCTTCCGCACCGTCACCATGACTGGTACCCAGCAGCGCTGCCGCCCGAACGGCACCTGGGCAACCCCGACCGCCTGGATCGCCAACATGCCGATCAAGAACGAGGTCCGCGTCAAGAACTACTCCACCCCTGCTGGCTCCTGGGCACCGAACAAGGGCACACAGGTCACCGACACCGTGGATAACCCGAACCCGGCGTACAACGAGGACGTCAAGAAGATCGAGACGGGCGCAAACCTTGATGACGTCACCGCGGTCGGCAACGACGAAGCCACCGACGTGACCAACGACGACATCGCAAACGAGGGTGCCGAGGTCATCAACGAGGTCGAGGAAAACGCTGCTGACGAGGTCAACGAAGTCGTCGATAAGCAGACAGATGCCCAGCGCGACCTGGACCTGCAGCCGTACTTCACCGCTTCCTCCTGGAAGGTGCCCGGCGCCGCGGGTTCCGTAGCACTGCGCGTGAAGAACACGGGCGCGAAGCGCTACTGGGGCGAGTTCCCGGCCCTGACCTTCCGCGTCGAAGTCGGCACTGAGGCAGGCCCGGAGGGAGTTGACCGCCTGATCACCACCACCCAGTACAACGGCACCCACATCCGCGACCTGGGCTACGACTTCGACCGCGGCATCCGCACCTTTGAGGTAACCCTGTCCAACCCGATCCTCGCAGGCGACGAGATGCTGTTGGGCGCATTCTCCTTCGGCGACGGCAACACCAAGGAAGGCCGCCTGTACAACTACATGAAAGTCACCCAGACCGGCCGCCTCGCTGGCGACACCTCCTTCTACAACGACCAGGACGTGGACTCCCGCGACGTGACCGTCTCCGACTTCAACAAGAAGATCCGCGGCGTGTTCTAAAACTCCCGCTGGCTAAACACGAACGCCCGTTGAGTCCAACTCAACGGGCGTTTTCATGCAGTGAAGGTACTTCTCCTGTGCAGCGCGCTTGGCGGCAAGAGACTCGCGGACCTTCGGCCTTCAGGTCCGCATCGATCTTGCGCCAGTAGCCGTAGGCACCGTTCTATCCACACCTGTGGATAACTCTGTGCACAAACCCCACAGGGCTGTGAGATGTGCTGGTAACGGTTCGAAAATCCCACGTTTTCTCGGCGTGTCGGAATCACCGTTCGACGTGTCGTTCGACTAACCACACCGGTGTAGTTCTCCACACTGTGGATAAACCTTGTGGAAAACTCACAAGTACACCGGCGATGTGGACGGGATGGTCAGCGCCCAGATGGCCACGCACGCGGCAACAACAGCAGTTCCGGCCGTGATCCAGCGGGTGCGCGGATTCGTCGAGGTCAGCGGCCACGCCATCGCCGCACCCGCAGCCAGGCCGCCGAGGTGGCCCCACAGCGACACACTCGGCGTGAGCAGGGTGTAGGCGAGGTTGACGGCCACCAGGGCAAGCGGCGCCCGCAGGTCTGTGGAACGGCGGGCAGCGATAGCGATCAGCAGCGCCATCAGCATGTAGAGGGCGCCGGAGGCGCCTGCCGTAGGCGTCGTGAAGCTGAAGGCCAACACGCTTGCCGACGCCCAAAGGACCCCCGCCACCCACGCCACCACAAACGGCCCGGAGCCTAGGAAACGCTCCACCTCTGCGCCCACCAGAACAAGCATGAACATGTTGAGGAACAGGTGCGTGATATCCAGGTGCATAAAACCGGCGGTGAGGGTGCGCAGGTATCCGGCGCCGTACACCTCCGGGCCGTAGAGCACGGTGCTGGCGCCGATCGCGGAATCCCACACCACATCCGTGAGCGAGCGGGCCTGGATCGCCGCGGCGAAGAACACGAGTGTGCAGATCGCCGTGATGGCGGTAGTGACGGGAGCTGTGCGCGGGAGGTTGCGGAGTGTGGGCATGGTGTTCAGGGTACGAAAAAGCCCCCGCTGCGTGGCGGGGGCTCAGCGCTTCGCGGCGTCTTAGGCGATCTCGACGGACTCGATCACCACGTCCTCGACCGGGCGGTCCATGCGGCCGGTCTTCACGTTGGCAATCTCATCGACGACCTTCTTGGAGGCCTCGTCGGTGACCTCGCCGAAGATGGTGTGGCGGTTGTTCAGCCACGGGGTGGCGTCCACGGTGATGAAGAACTGGGAACCGTTGGTGCCCGGGCCGGCATTTGCCATGGCCAGGAGGTACGGGCGGTCGAACTGGAGCTCCGGGTGGAACTCATCGGCGAACTGGAAGCCCGGGCCGCCGGTGCCAGTGCCGGTCGGGTCGCCTCCCTGGATCATGAAACCCGGGATGATGCGGTGGAAAATGGCGCCGTCGTAGAACGGGCCCTCGGTGGTGCCGGAGGCGTTCTTGGAGGAGTACTCCTGGGTCCCCTTGGCCAGGCCGGTGATGGTCTCCACCGTCTTCGGCGCGTGGTTGCCGAAGAGGTCGATGGCGATGTCGCCGTGGTTAGTATGCAGAGTCATCGTCTGTGTCTTCTGAGTCATGTGGTCTAGGGTACGCGGGTTGCGGCGGGCGGGGTCGTCGCGTCCGCGGTCCTGGTGCCTTCAGCGCCGCGGTTCTTGCGCCTTCCACGCCGCACTCCTGGCGCATTTCGAAGAGAAGAGTTCGAAAACAGCCAAATTTCCGGTCATTTTCGAACTCTTCCGTTCGAAAACGACCGGAAAGGTCACGATATCGCCCCGCTAACCGGCCCTTCGAGCCCTCCAATGCACGCCGAATTGCGGTCGGTTGCGGGTGGCCTTCACCGTAGGCGGCCCAAGCACCTCTGAACGCTTTTTCGCTTCGACGATGCTTCGGACACAAGCGGCTTCGTCGTACAGCAGCTTCGACGCCCGGATGTGCTCGGTTTCATACAGCTGCTTACGGATCCAACTGTCTCGTTCGGCCTGCTCAAGGGCAGCGCCGGTGGGGTCGTTGGCCAGCTTTACGTCACCGTTGATCTCAATGACAAGCTGCCCCCACAGCAAGTCAGGACGCACAAATCGCCCAATCCACATCTGTTCTTGGGCGACAACCCCGAGCTCACGGAGGATCACACGCGCCAGCGACTCGTAGGGGGATTCCGAAAGCGTAGAGCACCACTCGAGTGCTTTACGAGCGTGCGCTATTCCTTTCTTCCGCTCCAGGCGCCTGATTGTCGCCTCGAGCTCAAGTCGAATTTGGCGTTGTTCGTCGAAGTTTTTGCGGTAGAACAGCGAATCCATCGCGACGACTCCATGACGCACCCCGTGCAGCCGTGCGACGTCCACAGCTGTACGCACCCGGTTGGTTAGACGGACCGTGTCATCGCTGCCATCCGGGGTAAACACCTGCATGTCCATCCCGGGAAGCGGCATCCAGAGATACTCGACCCCCTGTGGCCACTGGTTCTTGCTCGGCGGCCGTTGCCCAGGGTTTGCCAGGCTTACCGGGGCATCGTCGATGGGCAGCGTCCATAACCCCCAGACCATTGCGGCCGAGCGCCCGACCAACACCGACTGCTGCGCCGCGGCTCCGGCCGAATACGCGCGGAGGAACTCGCGCTCATGGTTCTTCAGCTCGTCCCACACCTCAATGGGGATGTACTTGTTTGCAGAAAGTTTCCTGCAGGGCTGCTTATCCGACTCCCCCGGCCGCACCAGCAACTTCACCAATGCTTGTCTGTCCACGTTTCCCCCCGATCCGTGTGTTCCGCCCATGCTAATCGACGAGCACCCCACGCTGAAGGCTCCAACAAAGTTCGGAAGGAAGAGTTCGAAAACAGTGCCAAAAGCGGCCATTTTCGAACTCTTCCCTGCGAAATCTGCGGGCGGGCCCGGCCGGGGTCGGGGGGAGGCGCCGCGCCTACAGCCCGCCGACAACCTCATCTCGTGCGGCGACCAGGTTACGCAGCGAGGGCTCGACTTCCTTGTACCCGCGGGTCTTCAGGCCGCAGTCCGGGTTGACCCAGAGGCGCTCGGCGGGCACGTTGTCCAGCGCCGCGCGCAGCAGGCCTGCGATCTCCTCCTGGGACGGCACGCGCGGCGAGTGGATGTCCCACACGCCCGGGCCGATCTCGGAGTGGAAGGTCTCGTCGATGTCCTCGAGCAGCTCCATCTTGGAACGCGCCGCCTCGATGGAGGTGACGTCGGCGTCCAGGCCGGCCACGGCGTCGATGATCTGGCCGAACTCGGAGTAGCACAGGTGGGTGTGGATCTGGGTCGCAGGCTTCGCCTGCAACGAGACCAACCTGAAGGCGCGCACGGCCCAGTCCAGGTAGGACGCGCGGTCGTCGGCACGCAGCGGGAGCAGCTCACGCAGGGCGGGCTCGTCGATCTGGATGACCTTGATGCCGGCTTCCTCCAGGTCGCGGACCTCGTCGGCGAGCGCGAGGGCGATCTGGTCGGCGGAGACGGAAAGCGGAACGTCGTCGCGTTTGAACGACCACGCCAGGATGGTCACCGGGCCGGTGAGCATGCCCTTGACCGGCTTGTCGGACAGGGACTGCGCGTAGCGCGCCCACTCCACGGACATGGCCTTCGGGCGGGAGACGTCGCCGACCACGATCGGCGGGCGGGTGCAGCGGGAGCCGTAGGACTGGACCCAGCCGTTCTCGGTGACCACGAAGCCGTCGAGAAGCTCGGCGAAGTACTGCACCATGTCGTTGCGCTCGGCCTCGCCGTGGACGAGCACGTCCAGGCCGATCTCTTCCTGCAGCTCGATGACCTGCTTGATTTCGGCCTTAAGCGCGTCGACGTACTCGGCGTCGGTGAGTGTGCCCTCGCGGTGGTCGGCGCGGGCCTTGCGGATCTCGGTGGTCTGCGGGAAGGAGCCGATGGTGGTGATCGGCAGGGTGGGCAGGCCGAGCTCGTCGCGCTGGACCTTGATGCGCTCCTCGAACGCTGGCTCGCGCTTGACCTCGCCCTCCGGGATTTCAGCCACGCGGTCCACAACCGCCTTGTTGTGGATGGTCTCGGACTCCGCGCGGGTGCGAACGGCGCGGTCGGACTGGGCGAACGCCTCCTTGGCGCCCTCCTCGCCAGCGACCAGGGCCTGGATCTCGGCCAGCTTCTCGTCGGCGAAGGCCAGCCACGGGGCGACCTCGACCGGGATGTTGCGCTCGGCCTTCAGCGTGTGCGGCACGTGCTGCAGCGAGGTGGAGGTGGACACAGAAACGGGGCGGCCGAGGGACTCAAGCACCTCGGTGCGCTCGCGCAGGTTGGCGGTCCACACGTTGCGGCCGTCGATGAGGCCGGCGACCAGGTGCGTGGTCTCCGGGATCTGGGCGCGCACACGCTCCGGGTAGCCGGAGTCCGCCTCGAGGGTCCACGGGGACAGGTCCACGTGCAGCGCCTCCACACCGAGCTCGCCCAGCACCGGCAGCGCCTCGCGGGCGGAGCCGTACGGGGTGGTCAGGTACACGGAAGGACGGTCCTCGCGGCCGAGCAGCTCCGACCAAGCCGAACGGAGGTAGGAAGCGATTTCCGCGTCCGGGGTGGACAGGTCCGCCACCACGGCGGGTTCAGCAACCTGGACCCACTCCACACCGGCGTCCTTCAGGGCTGCGAAGACTTCACCGTAGGCGTCGATAAGCGAGGGCAGCAGCGACCACTCGGCCGGCTTGGACAGGGCGATCAGCGTCACCGGGCCGACCAGGTACGGGCGGACCTTGTGGCCGGCCGCGCGCGCCTCCTCCACGATGCGCAGGATGCGCTCCGGGACGGCCTTGATCTCCTGGCCAGCGGAAATCTCCGGCACCAGGTAGTGGTAATTGGTGTCGAACCACTTGGTCATCTCCAGCGGCACGCGGGTGTCGTTGCCGCGGGCCAGTGCGAACTCCTCGTCCAGGTCCACCCCGCCCGGCACGAGGCCGACGGTCAGCGCGGTCTCCAGCACCTGGTCGTAGAGCGCGACGTCGGCGGGGATGGCGTAATCCTCGGTCAGGCCGAGGTCGCGCAGGTGGTTGTAGTTGTTCACGCGCAGGGCGCGGGCGGTGGAGCGGAACGTGTCGGCGTCGATGCGGCCCGCCCAGTAGCTCTCCAGCGCGCGCTTGAGCTCGCGGTTCGCGCCGATGCGGGGGTAGCCCTCAATGGTGGCTTTGGGGAAGGTGGTCATTGTTGTCCTTTATCTATTCCGATGCGGTCCAGAAAGTCCCGCGTGACGGCCAGGTTGTTGTGCGTGTACACGTGTAAGCCCCCGGTGCCGGCGTCCAGGATCTCTCGCGCCAGGTCGGCGGTGAGCTGCATCCCGGCCTCGTACTCGTCGTCGGCCTCGAGCAAACGCTTCTCGACGACCGAAGGCACCTCCAACCCCGACAACTCGCCCATGCGCCTGACCCGCTTGAGCGAGGTCATGGGCATGATGCCGGGGATGAGCGGAATGCGCACGCCGGCCAGCCGCGCCACTTCCACGAACTCCAGGTAGTCCTGGGCTTCGAAGAAGAGCTGGGTGATGGCGAAGTCCGCGCCCAGGCGCTGCTTGGTCAACAGCACGTCCAGGTCGTGGTCCAGGTTGCGCGACTCCGCGTGCCCCTTGGGGTAGCAGGCCACGGACAGGGCTAGCTTGCCGGCGGCGAGACGGAACGCCTCTTCCTCCTGCACGTCCTGGATCAGGTTGAGCAGATCCGTGGCGTACTGGAGGTGGTCGGCCGGCAGACCGGTCTCGGGCAGGTCTCCCCGCAGTGCGAGGAAGCCGCGCACGCCGGCGTCCATAAGCACCCGCACCCACTCGGCCATCTCATCGCGCGTGCCGGCGGTGCAGGCGAGGTGCGCGATGGTGCGAAGGTCGGTTGTTTCCGCGATGCGGGAGATGACGCCGGCGGTGCCCTCCAGCCACTCGCTGCGCCGCGAGCTGGTGACGGAGACGTAGTCCGGGTTGTACTCGGCCAGGCCCGCGATGAGCTGGTCCAGTTTCGCCGCGTCGTCCGTGGGGCGCGGCGGGATGATCTCGAAGCTCAGCGCGGTGCGCTGGCGTTTCGGGCGGGGGCGGCGGATCAGCGGCGCGCCCTCGCGGTCCAGCGGTGCCGAGGCGGAGACCCTGGTCGAAGGGGAGGCTTCGAACATGGCGGGACCTTTCTCGGCTTGGGGATGTGTTCAGGTTGCACCGTGGTTAAACGGTGCCTTGAAACTTATTAAGGGCGTCTTGCGGCCACAACGGGCCACCGGTTTTGGTGGACGTCTGCGCTGTTCAGGCGTTTTTTCGCCGTGAATGTTAATCGCGCAAAATGAACAGCTTGGTTCACTTTTGCGTAACGCTTGGTACGCCCCGGTCGCCTTCGCCGGATTTCGCTACCCTGGGCCGCGTAACCACCGGAAACACAAGGAGCAACCATGAACCTCAAGACGATCGGACTCGCGGCCACCGCAGCGAACCAGGGCCTCAAGTACCTGCGCGACCAAAACGGCAAGCGCGAGCGCGACATCTACCAGTCCCTCCTGGACAACCTCAAGGACGGGGACTTGGACGACCTGCACGACAAGCTGGGCGTCGACGAGCTGGAGGAACTCTACGGCGCCGCCCGCGCCCACGCGGGCGAGATCACGCGCGACGCGCACGACCGCCTGGACCGCCGCCGCGCCGCATTCGCCGCCGCAGCGCCCAGCCGCAGGGAGCGCCAGGAGTTCCTGGAGGCCCACGCGAAAAGCGCCAAGAAAAAGAAGAAGGGCGGCGCCGGCAAAGTAGTCAAGGCCACGCTGGGCGCCGCAGCGCTTGCCGGAGGCGCCTGGGCCGCCTGGGAGTTCTTCCTCAAGGACAAGCTCGCCGGCGACGACAAGGGCGTGAAAACCTACCGTCCGGCACCCACCCGCACCGAGACGGACCGCCAGGGCAACTCCACCGTGGTCTACTCCACCCGCGAGGAGGGCATCGAAGGCGGCGTCTTCCCGGCCGACGCCCACGCGCGTGAAGCCGAAACCGGCCGCACCTCACACGAGGACACGCACGCGGACAACAACGCGCCGACCACCCTGGACACGCTGGCGGACGATCAGCGTTCCGAAACCGGCCGCCACGAACTGCGCGACGACAACAAGTAGCACCAAGTAGCTAGGCGGTGGTGCGCCAGCCCGCCATGAGGTGGCGCACCAGAAGGTCCCGCACGTCCGGGAAAAGCTCCGCCAGCGGCGCGGCCAACGGGCGTGTCGCCACGATGAGCTCGGTTGCCAGCTGCAGCGGGGACTGGCCCGGGGCGATGATGCCGTGGGGGGCCGCGGCGTCGATAAGCAACTGCACCTTGTCCATGAACGCATCCCGGCGCTCCACCACAACCTCCCCGCCTGCGGCGCTGGGCTCTGCGGCCAGTGCGGTGGCAAGGATGCCCACGCCGGACTCCACCAGTGCCCACACGAAGGCCTCGAACCGACCGGAGGGGTCCGCGTCGAAGCCGTCGAGGGTGCCATCGAGGAGCGTTTCGATCTGGTCGAGGAAGACCGCAGCGCACGCGTTGTAGAGCGCCGCCCGTGACGGAAAGTGGCGGTACAGCGTGGCTATGCCCACGCCGGCGTCCGCGGCGATGCCCTCGAGGGTGATCTCGGAGTTTGGCCGGGACCTGATTTGGGTGAGCGCGGCGGCGATGATCTGGTCGCGCTTCGCGCGGGCGTCTGCGCGCATCTGTGTCCTCCCCCGTTTGGGTTTGACAGTGGCTCTCTTCCGGAGCACCATATCACGAGTTAAATGATAGTCCACCCTACGGTTAAGGGACCGCATGACGCCGATACTCAGCACCCACGACCTCGTGCTACGCAAGGGTGACACCCCGGAGACCTTCGACATTGGCCGGGGTCTCACCCTGTTAAACACGCGGCGAGAGTCCGACTCGACCCTGCTCAGCCTCGCGCTGGCAGGGCGCTTCAACCCGCACAGCGGCAGCATCACCATCGACGGTGAGGAGACCACCACCCGCCAGCGCTTCAAGAGGGTTGCGCTGGCGGGCGTGACGGAAATCGACGGCCTAGACCGCCTCGTGCGCGTGCGCGACGTGGTCCGGGAGCAGATCGCGTGGTCGCAGAGCTTCTTCGCGCGCACCCCGCGTTCCGCCGAGGCGATCAAGTCGCACCCGAACGTGGAGAAGTGGTTGGAGCCGCTGCAGCTGGAAGACCTCGACATGATGGCGCAGATCGGCGACATCGGCCCGACGGACCGCTTCCGCCTGCGCATCCTGCTGGCTTTGATTTCCCGTCCGGACGCGGACCTACTGGTTGTCGACGACGTAGATCAGGTGCGCAAGATGGACATCCGCAGGAAACTGCTGGATGACCTGCGCGGCGTTGCGGTCCACCTACCCGTCATGGTGAACACGGTGAATAAGGAGGGGCTATGAGCGGCCTGCACATCGGATCCGACTTTCGCAAGTTCGCACACGGCAAGCTTCCGCCGCTTGCCATCACGGCGATCTTCCTGCTGCCCCTGCTATTCGGCGGCTTGTTCCCCTGGTCCTATTGGGACCCGCTGGGCAACCTGTACAAACTGCCGGTCGCCCTGGTCAACTCCGACGAGGGCGACAATGGCCAGCAGGTCGTGGACGAGCTGCTGGATCAGCACCCCATGGACTTCAAGGTGGTCAGCGCCGAGGAAGCCAAGGACGGCATTGCCCGCGGCGACTACTACCTGGGCTTGGAGATCCCAACGGACTTCACTGAGGCTGTCACCAGCGTGAAGGCGGATGACCCGCACTCAGCGAAGATCAACATCACGTTGAACGAGACCAACGGCTTCATCCCCACCATGCTGGGCGACAAGGCCGCGGACGCCATCGCCTCCGCGGTCTCCGACTCTGTGGGCAGCAAGGTGGTTGAGCAGCTCTTCGTGGGCATCAACACGCTCTCCGACGGCGTGCATAAGGCCGCCGACGGCGCCGGGCAGCTCGACGACGGCGCCAACCAGGCCCACGACGGCTCCGAGAAGCTCAACGAGGGCGGCACGAAGCTTAACGACGGCATCCAGCAGCTCAACGACAAAGTGCAGCAGATGCCGGAGGCCGTGGGCAAGCTCGACGGCGGCGTGGCCCGCCTGCAAGACGGTGCGATCCAGCTCAACGACGGCCTCACCACCGCTTCCGGCGGCGCCAACAGGCTGTCGGACGGATTGAACCAGCTGCAGGCAGGTACGCAGCAGCTTGGCGACGGCGCTAGGCAAATCGCCGGCGGCGTGGACAAGATCGCCGGCTTTGCAGGCAAGATCAACGAGCTGCAGGCCGCGCTGGACGACATCAACGCGAACCTGAACAACGTGATCGCCGACCTGGACCGCTCCCCCATCCCGGGCTCCAAGCAGCTCGCGGATCAGGCACGCGGGGTGCAGCTGCAGCTCAACGCCGGGCCGCTCGAGGCTGTGACGCAAAACGACCTGGTAGGCCAGCTGATGAAGCTGCAGGCCGGGGCGCACGAGCTGGCCACTCAGCTTTCCGACCCCAACGCGAAGTACCGCGGCGGCGTGGATAGCGCCGTCGAGGGCGCGAAAACCCTCGCGGACGGGCTGAAACGCCTGCAGGACGGCTCCGGCACCCTGCTGGCGGGCATCACCACCCTGAAGGACGGCACGGGCAAGCTGGTCGTGGCTGCGAACACCGCCACCGACGCCACCTCGAAGCTCGCCGCCGGCTCCAACCAGCTGGTGGTGGGCCTGGGCGACCTCAACGACGGCCTGGTCAAGCTTTCCGACGGCACCGGCGAACTTTCCATGAGCCTCGCCGACGGCGCCGAGAAGGCCCCGAGCTGGCAGGGTGAGCGCCTGGACAAGGCCATCAACGCGGCGGCCGAGCCGGTGGGCACCCAGCACATCGGCGACGGCGTGACCTTCTTCGGCAAGGGCCTAAGCCCCTTCTTCCTGTCGCTGTCCCTGTGGTTCGGCGTGCTGATTATGTACATGATCATGCCGCCGTTTAGCCGCCGCGCGATCGACTCGGGCACCAACCCGCTGCGCGTGCTGCTGTACACGATGATCCCCTCCTTCATCATCGGCTTTGTCCAATCCATCGCGCTCTGGGTGATGCAGGTCTTCGTCCTCGACGTGGACCCTGTCCACCCCGCGTCCCTCTTCGGCGTGCTGGTCCTGGTGTCCTGGGTGTTCGTGGCGGCCATCATGGCGCTCAACAGCGCCCTCGGCCCCGCCCCAGGACGCCTGGCCACCATGGCGTTGATGTCACTGCAGCTGGTGGCCTCCAACGGCCTGTACCCGCCCGAGGTGCAGCCGAAATTTATCCAGTGGGTGCACAGCTGGGATCCGATGCGATACTCCGTGGACCTGGTGCGCTACGCCCTGTTTGGCACCCCGTCCTACGACCCCCGCATGTGGACCGCGGTGACCGTCCTCCTGTTCGTCGGTGCCGCATCCGTTGCGATCTCCTGCGTGGCCCTACGCGCCCGCCGCGTGATGCTCCTCCAGCACCTCCACCCCGAGCTGACGGTTTAGCTCTACCATGGGCGGGGTAAAACCCCCTGAGTTGAAAGGACTCCGCCCATGTTTAACCCCCTGAAGTTCCTCCCCTCCGGCCTCTTTTCTAAGCAGGACAAGCTGGACCTGCGCCTGTCCTCAGCGGCCTTGCGCATCCCCACCGGCGCGTACATCTTGAACGCCGGCCTGGGCAAGTTCAAGGTGGACAAGGAGGGCGCTGAGGGCCTGCGCGATATGGCTGTGGACGGCGTTCCGCCGCTCGGCCAGATCGACGCTGAGACCTTCGCCACCGGCCTCGCCTCCGCCGAGACCGCCCTCGGCGTGGCGCTTCTGTGCCCGCTGATTCCGAACCGCCTCGCCGGCCTGGGCCTCACCGCGTTCGGTGCCGGTCTGCTCACCATGTACTTTGGCGGCGACCAGTACACCGAGGACGACGGCATCCGCCCGTCCGACGCAGGCAAGGCTATCGCCAAGGACTCCTGGCTCGTCGGCGCCGGCATCGCGCTGGCTGCTCTGCCCAGGAAGTAAAACCCGCGTGAAGCGCGCCGCCGCCCTCGCTCTCGCCGCCGCGCTTCTCCCCGCGACGGTGGCGAGCCCCAAGGCGGAGGCGATTTCGCTGCGCTGTCACCCCGTTCACGTCATCCAGGCGGCAGGGACGGGGTTTTCGCATTCCTGGGATCCGTCCGCGCGCGAGGCGCTTTTCGACGACGCCTCCTCCCCCGCCGACGACCTCCAGACCCGTTTCGGCGCCCGGGCCGTCTCCATCTTCACGGTGAAGTACCCCGCCACGCTGGGTCGCTTCAACGTGTTCGGCTCCGCCGGCAACTCTCTGGAGGGCACCGAGGCCGCCACCTACGGCGAATCCGCCCGTTACGGCCGCGACGTGGCCACGCTGGAGATGGAGACCGTCGCCCGGCACTGCCCCGGCACCCGTTTCGTGCTCATCGGCTACTCCCAGGGCGCCCACCTCATCGGCGACGCCGCAGCGGAGGCCGCCGGCGGCCGCGTGCCCGGGGTGGGCCCCGACGACATCGCGGCCGTGGTCCTGTTCGCCGACCCAGCCCGCGCGCCGCTCGGCGAACCCCCGCAGCCCGCCCTCCCCTCCCGTCTCTACGCGCCGCCACCCCAAGGCCTGCGCGGCCGAAACTTCGAAACCGTGCAGCCCGGCGGCACCGTTGTGGAGCCCACGCGTGTGGGCATGGCCGGCACGCGCCGCGCGGGCTTCAACGGCTTGGAGGGCAAGGTCGTCTCCCTGTGCAACGGCGCGGATATGGCATGCGCCACCGACCCGGACTCCATCATCCGCACCATCGCGGACGTGGCGGCGCGCGACGAGTGGGTGGGTCCCTTCAACGCCGTCACCGGCATGCGCATCGCGCGCCTGCGCTCGCTCGTGGACGCGGGCGTTCCCCCGCGCGAGGCGCTCACGCAGTCGGGCCTTTCGCTTATCGACGCCACCGTCGTCCCCCAAATCGCCCTCGAACTCCAGCTGGTGCTCAGCGCCGCTCACCGGCACGCCGTGGCGGCAAGCCCCACGCCCGTGGAGCAGCAGGCCGCCATCGCGGTGCTCGCCGCCCTGCCTGAGCTGGCGAAAGAGGGCGTGACTTGGCCCTGGCTCTTCCCGGCGCTCGATGCGGTGCGGGGCGTGCTCGGGGATTCCGTGGCTGGGGCATGGTACGAGGTGCTGCTGGAGGTGTTCCGGGCCGTCCATGCCGTGGAGCAGATGCACTGGCGGCTGGAGCGGGTCGGCGTGCTGCCCCGCACGCCCACGGGCACGGAGGGGAGGCAGGCGGTGGGGCGTGAGCTCGTCGTCAAGCTATGCGAGCGTGTCATCGACGCCGCCGGGCTGCGGGCAGCTTACGGCCACCCCGCGAACGCGAGCCTGGTGGCGTCCGCGCGGCTGGCCGGGGATTTTGGGCCACGGCACATGTCGTATTACAAGCTGGGGTACACCGACATCCCGGGCGGGTACTGGGTAGAGGGGCAGACGGGGTACGACTACGCGCTGGAGTGGCTCGGCCACGTCGTGCAGGGGGTTGTGGCCGCGCAATAGCTGCTTTGGGCAAGAGAAATGCCCACCGGGGTCCCGGTGGGCATTAGCTCTGTGGGGGCTTACTGCTTGTCGGAAGCAGCCTCGCCCTCAGCCTTGGAGGAGGAACCGCCCTGGGCCTTTGCCTCAGCGTCGGTGCCCTCGGCGGACTTGCCGGAGGAACCGTTCATCAGCGTCTCGCTACCGGTTGCCTTGCCGATCATGTAAGAGGAGGTGTACTCCTCCGCACCGCAGGCACGCATGACGCCGTCCACGGCCAGCAGACCGATGGTGATGGCGGCCAGGGAGCCAGCAGCCAGGCCGAGCATCTGCGGGTTGTCGATGGCGAATGCGCCCTGGATGCCAGCCGCGCGGGAAGCCCTGTCCTCGTCGTAGATGCCCAGACCACGCTGGATCTGGTTGTTCGCCTCCTGGATCGCAGCGTTGATCTGCGCGGAGACGTGCTCCAGACCCGGGATCTGCACCTGCGACAGGATGCCGACCGGGATGGCCAGCAGCAGCGGAGCGGTCAGGCCCACGATGCCGGCGATGCACTTGCCGTCGAGCTCTGCGGAAGAGCCCTTCTCGCCAGCGACGCCGGTGTTTCCGTTCAGCTCGCCACCCATGCTCACCTCGACGGTGATCGTGCCCGGCTTGTAGGCCTGGTTTCCTTCCGCATCGATGAGCAGGTACTCAACCGGGATACCGCAATCGCCCGGCTTCACGGTTTCGCCCTTGGCCTGCTTGTCGGCGATGCACTGCTTCGCCTTTGCAATGGCCTCCGGCGTGCCCTGCAAGGTGACACCCTCTGCCGTCGGGATCTTGGTCACATCACCGCTGATGATGGACAAGTCCTTGACACCCGGCTTGAACTCAACGTTCACAGCACCGGCCTCGGTGTTGTTGTTGATGGTGATGCCAGGCAGATCCTTGTTGCCGCCAGCCGTTGCGCCTTCGGCGGAAACGGCACCCTCCGGAACGACAGTGAACAGGATGTTGCGGACCACGTCGCCGTTGGAGTTGTGCTCCTCAACGCGAATCTTCTGGCCCACGGAGCCCGGCTTCGCGGTGATTGCGAGCTCGCCGTTCTCGGTGGAGTAGTCCACGTGCTCAGCGCCGGAGACGACCACGAAGGTGTTCTGCGCAGACAGCTGCGGGAACTTGCGGGTCTGGCCCTCGATCAGGTAGTCGCGGACGTCGCGGGTCTCGAAAACCCGGCCCTGGGTGATGGTGATGCGGTAGCGGTTGATCTCGTTGCCGTTCTTGTCGTACTCGACGACAACACCCTGGTTGCCAGCAGCATCATCCTTGGGCTTCAGCACCCACTGGCCGTTGAGCTCCTTCGGCGCCTCGAAGAACTGAGAACCTTCCACAACCTGGAAGCGGTTCTCCTCTTTCACCATGGTGGCTACGAACTCGGCGTTGGTGGACACCGTGTACGGGCGGCCGCCGACCTGCGGATCGGTGATGTCCAGCTCGTAGATGGCCCACACACCGCGCTTATTCTTGACTTCGATGACAGCCTTACCGGTCTTCTCGGTCTTCTTCCCCTTCTTGTCCACAGAACCGGCGATGTGAAGCGTCTTATCGCCTTTGACTACCTTGATCAAGTCTGCACCCTGGGTGACCTTAAAGTCATCCGGGTTATCCTTATCCTCGTTGAAGTTCACCTGAGCGAAGTCGTTCCAGGACATGGAGCGCTTGATCGGGGTGACGTTGGCGTCGCGGCCCGGGCTCACGGTGATGGTGTAGCGCTCGAAGAGGTAGCCCTCGTCGTTACGGTTCTCAATGACCAGGGTGCCCTCGGCCTCGCGCGGGAGCTCCAGGCTCAGCTCCTTGACGCCCTTCGGGGTCTCATCGCCTTCCTTGACGGCATCCTTCGGCAGCGTTTCGCCGTCCTTGAGCGCGATGAGGTCCTTGCCCTCGACGATGGACAGGTTGGAGCCAGCCAGGTCGAGCACGTTGTCGGAGGTGATGTTGTAGTTGATCTCGCGGATCTGCGGCTCACCAACGTTGTAGATGAAGGTGGTGATGTGGTCCGGATCTTGTCCGTCGCCGCGCTGCTGGTACTCCTTCACCACAACCTTGCCGGTCTTACCCGGCTTGAAGTGCAGCTCCCACGCACCGTTCTCACCCATGGTGGAGCGCTCGGTGTCGATGAGGTCCTTGCCCTCGACGACCTCGAGGATGTTCGCCTTCAGGCCCTGCTCAGCGTCGTCCTCAATGCCGCGGAAGATGCGGACGATGGAGCGGTCCACAACGTTCGTCTCGTTCTCTACAACCTTGATCTGGCCGGTCCAGTCACGCGGCGGGGCAACGTTGATGGTCCAGATAGCAACCAGCTGACCGTCCTTGTCCTTGACGTGGACAATCGCAGTGCCGTAAGCCTCGTCGTCCAGCGGACGCCCGTTGAGATGCTTGCCGTCCTTGTCCTTGAACTCCTCGAGGGTGATGACGTCCTTGCCCTCGACGATCTCGTAGGTCCAGTCGCCCTTGATGTCGATCTGCGCGTGCTCGTTGGGCAGGTTCTCGATCGAGTCGTTGCGCAGCGTCGGGCCGCCGTTCGGGTCCTTCACGATCTCGAGGGTGTAGTTGTACTCCACACCGTTGTCGTCGGTGAAGACGATCTTCACCTCACCGGTCTCGCCCTTCTTCGGCTTGACCAGCCAGTTGCTGCCGTCCTCGCTCTGGGTGATGTCAACCTTGCCCTCGCCGGAGACGATCGTGTAGGTGCCGCCGCGGCGCTCGATGATGGAGGTGGAGGTGTCCAAGATCTGACGGGTCACGTCGAACTTGGAGGTGGTGGTCTCGACGGTGACGATGTTCTCGCGGATGTCGCCGCTCTCCTCGGTCACGCGGACGATGACGTTGCCGCGGAACTTCGGATCCTTGACGTCGACGGTGATCTTGTTCTCGTCGTCGCGAACCTCAACCTGGCCCGGGGTGATCTCGAGCGGGTTGCCGTCCTTGTCCACGAAGAAGTAGTCGAAGGTGTCCTTCGTGTTCTTCGGGATAACGCGGACTCGGTCGTTGCTGCCCGGGTTGATCGTGTAGAAGAAGTTGTTGACCTTGACCTTCGTGGCGGTCTCAACGTTAACAACGTCGCTGACCTTCACGCGGTAGATGTACTGGTTGCCCTGGGCATCGGTGATGAGGATCTCAACCTCGCCCTCGCCCTTGAAGTCCGGCTTCGGGGTGATCTTCAGCTTGCCCTCGTCGGTGCGCTCGACGATGACAATGTCGCCACCCTTGATGATCTCGAAGGTCCAGGAATCGCCCAGGTTGCCCGGCAGCTCGATTTCCTTAGACTTCTCGCCCTGAGCAAAGCCCGCGAAGTTGTAGTACTCGCGAACTTCCTTGACGGACTCGTAGACCTTCTCGCTGAAGTAGTTCTCGTTGTGGACAACGGTCGTGGTTGCGACCTCCGGAGCCGGGGTGACCGTCTTGGTCAGCACCGAAGTGGTGGCCGGCTGGGTCTCAACCGTGGTCTTGACCGGGGTGGTCTTCACAGTCTCAACAACGGTGGACGGCTCGCGGGTGACGGTCTTGGTCTCTGCGGTCACCGTCTCGGTGACGGTGGTCGGCTGGCCCGGCGTCTTCACAACGGTGGTGTAAGCGCCGGGGGTCTCAGTCACAGTCTTGGTCACCGGGGTGCCGTTGACGGTGGTCTTCACGGTGGAGGTGATCGGCTCCGGGGTGATGGTCTTGGTGACCTCACGGCCCGGGGTGGTCACGCGCGTGGTGACGTAGCTGTCCGGCTCGGTGGAGGTCACAGTGGTGACCACCGGCGGGAACTCCTTCACATTGGTGAAGGTCGTGGTCTCGTTGGTGGAGGTTTCGGTCACCGTACGCGGGGGCTGCGTCGTGGTGTAGGTCACGGTGCGCGGCGGAAGGACGTTGGTCTCGGTGACCGTGGTCTTCGGGTAGGTGACGGTGGTGGTGACGTTACGCGGCGGCTGCTCGACGGTACGAGTGATCGTTTGCGCCGGCAGAGTGATCGTCTGCGTGGTCTGGGTTGCCGGCGGGGTCACCCACTCGGTGATCTGGCCGTCCCACTTCGGCTTCTCCGGGTTCAGGCCCGGCTGCTCGATCGGCACGATGCGCTGGAACGTCTTTGTGCGGTTCACGGTCACGGAGAAGTTGTAGTTCTTCGGCACCAGGATGGTGACGTACTCTCCATTCGAGTACTGCTGACGGAACTGCTTGATCTTCTGCTCGTTCGGCACAATACGGTAACGCGGGGCGCCGGAGCCCGCATCCACAACGCGGAAGCCAGTGATCTGCTCGAACACAGCGTTGGTGACCACAGGGGTGGTGCCAGACTCGCGCTCGCCAAGATCGGACAGCTCGCGCTGACCCTTGTAAATTGCCTCGCGGACAGTGTTCAGAGCGCCGAGGTCGTTGCCCAGCAGAGCGCGAAGTGCGATTTCGTCGGTCTTAATCGCCTGAATGCGCTGCAGCGAGGTATCACCCTTGGCGTATGCAGCGTAGTCCGCCTGCAGCTTCTTCGTCGCGTTGATAGCACCGAGGCGAACTTCCTCGCTGATGCCGTAACCGTCGCCGACACGGCCGGATGCGCCAGTAAGCTTGCGCGGCTCGTAACCGGCGGTCGGGTTGTTCCAACCGTTGCCCAGACCCCAGTCAACGCACCAGCCCGGGCCGAGGGTGGTCGGCAGCAGGTTGATGGACCAGTCGCTACCCTCCGACTTCTTTGCGTTCATGTACGCCGCAAGTTCGTCGTTGTTCAGCTTCTGGTATGCGTTCACGGTCAAGAAAGGGTCGTCGCCCACAGCTGCAGACGCAGACGGCGCTACAGCAGCCACCGAGCCAAGTACGGCAGTGGTGGAAATAAGCGCAGTCATGACGCGCTTCTTAAGAGTTGCGTTCTTCAACGGCTTCATTCCTTACAAGTCGGAGGAGATAATCGAAGCAGCCTTGAGATCACCTGAACACGGATCTCCAAACTGATAACTACACATTTAATCGCAAGATCGCCTTGGAAAATAGTCCGCACCCCCGCACAAGAACCGAAAACGCCGACTGACCCGCACAAACCCAAAACCCCGACCCGCTGACCTTGCCCTTTAGACAACACTCAGGAAGAAAAAAGCAAGGTGATCTTCACCACACACCCAGCGATTGTTCAACAAAGCGTGAAAAAGGGTGAATGCCCGGAGATTTGCATCTCCGGGCATTCACCCTTTTTGCGAAGAGGTTTACTTCTCAGCGGAAGCAGCCTTGTCCTTGGAGGACGACGCCGACTCCTTCTTCGTAGACTCTGCCGACTTGCCGGAAGAGCCGTGCATCAGGAACTCGCTGTCAGTAGCCTCGCCGATCTTGTAGGAAGAGGTCATCTCCTCCTTACCGCAGGCGCGCATGACGCCGTCGACGATCAGCAGGCCGAGCGTGATGGCCGCCAGGGAGCCAGCCGCGAGGCCGAGCATCTCCGGGTTCTGCACGGAGAAGGCGCCCTGCAGGCCAGCCGCGCGCTGCGCGCGATCGTTGTCGTAGATGCCCAGACCGCGCTGGATCTGGTCGTTCGCTTCACGGATCGCGTTGTTGACCTGTGCGGACAGGCCCTCCAGGCCCGGAATCTGGACCTGGGAGAGGATGCCCAGCGGGATGGCCAGCAGCAGCGGAGCCGACAGACCCACGATGGACGCGATGCACTTACCGTCGAGCTCCGAGGAGCCCTTGTCGGTCTCCGTGGTGCTCAGGTCAGCGCCGGCGGCGACGTCGATCACCACACGGACATCGGTGCCCATGCCGTTGTGAGTGCCGTCAAGCACGATGTACTTGTAGCCGTTGAGGTAGTCGCCCGGCTTGATCTTCAGCTCGGAACCCTCAGCGGTACCCTTACCCGGCACCACGTTGTTCGGGTCCAGCGGCACCAGCTTGGTGCAGGTCCCCTTGGCCGGGTCGCCATCCTCGCACAGCTTGATGTCAACGCTGTTGGAGCCACCGGTGACGTTGACGGTCCAGCCGTCCTTGTTGTTGCCGGTCCACTTGATCTCCGGCAAAGTGTTGCCCTCTGCGAAGTCGGGATTCTTCGGAACCTCGAGCTCGATGATGCGCACCGGGTTGCCCTCGGAATCAACTTCCTCGATAAGGATGTTGCCGGTCTTGTCCTTCACCGGGGTGAGCTGGATCGTGCCGTTCGGCAGAGTCTTCTCGGTGACCAAGTCCTTGCCGCGGATGTAGCGGATCTCGTTCTTCGGGTCGCCCTTGATGATGCGGCCGGTCAGCTCGTTGACAAGCGTGCCACGCTCTTCGGTGTAGCGCAGCGGCTTCGCCTCAGGAACAATCTTCACAACGTCGCGGCGGACGATGACATCGCCACGCTGCTCGACGATGACAACTTCCTTGCCAACGGACTCCGGACCCTTCGGGGTGACGATCCACTGGCCGTCGCGCTCCTCGATGTTCACCCACTCGGAACCCTCGGTCACCTTCAGCGGGTTGTCGTTGCGACGGACAACCTTGTAGGAGCCGTCGGTGCTGATGGTGTAGGTCTCCTTGACCGTGGTGTTCTTCGCCGGCTTGTTGGTGCCGTCCACGTTCAGGATGTAGCGGTAGAGCACGTTGCCGCGCTCGTCCTTCACCAGAACGGTGGTGGTGCCCTTGGCGTCGTCCTTCGGGGTGATGACGAGCTCGTTGCCGTCGCGCTCGATATCCACCAGGTCCGGGCCGTCGATCTCGTAGGTCAGGCCGGACGGGAGGCCAATGCGCGCAGCGCTGTTGCCGTTGAGTTCGATGGTGGACTCAACCGGATCCACCGGGGAAACGTCGAAGGTGAACGTCTGGAACGGCAGGCCACGGGAGTTGAGGTTCTCGATGACTACCTTGCCGCTCGCACCCGGAACGAACTTGATCTGGCCCTTTTGCAGGTTGGAATTCGCGGTGTCAACGAGGTGCTCGCCCTGGGTGATGCGCAGCTCCTGGCCGTCCTTCACGCCGGTGAAGGTGACAATGGAGTCTGCCTTCGCCGTTTTTTCGGTCTTCTCAACCTTGCCCGGCACCACGTGGATGGTGTAGGTGACCACGGTCTGGCCCTGAGCGCTCTCGGTGAGCACGATGTCGCCTTCGAAGCCCGGCTTCGGCAGCACGCGGTACTTGCCGTCCTCCATAACCACGGTGACGTTCTCGCCACCCTTGGTCACTTCAACCTTGTTCGGGGTGTCGCCGACCTTGCCCGGGGTGATGTCTAGGGTGTTGCGGTCGAAGATGGTGCGCTCGATCTCAGCCGGTTTGAAGGTCGGAGCGGCCTTCGGCTTGGCGATCACGGTGTACACGCCAACCAGGATGCGACCCTCTTCGGAGTTCGCGTCCTTCTTGTACAGGTTGAAAGTGGCGGCACCGTTTTCCTTGTTCACGATGGTCCACTCGCGGCCGTTGCGCTGGATCTCCCAGTTGTCCGGGTTGTAGCCAGCCTGGCCATTAACAGCCTCAAGCTCGAAGTCGTCGCCCTCGGCGGTGATCTTCACGGACTCACCCTCGTTGATCGTGTGGGTCTCCACGTCCACGAGGACGTTGGTGCCCTGCTTGATCTTCAGGGTGTAGGTGTAGACGTCGCCGTCCTTGTCGGTGGCCTCGATGACCACGTCGCCCTCGGCGCCGGACTTCGGGGTGATCACCCAGAAGCCGTCCTCGCCCTTGACGATGCTCTCAATGAGGTCCTCGCCGGAGACGATCTTCGGCTGCTCCTCAACGTTTGCCACCTCGAGCTTGTAGGAGTTGGCGTTACCGATGGTGCGGGTCTGGTTGAAGCGGTCGCCCATCGCGTCGATGTTGAAGATGTAGTTGGTCTCGTTGCCGGTCTTCTTGCCGTCAACCTCCTCGAACACCTTCACCTTGACGGTGCCGCGCAGGACGTTGTCCTTCACCTTCAGGCGGAAGCCGCCCTCGACAGCCTCGGTGTCGGCAAAGTTGCCGCCCTCGACGATCTCGTAGTTCCAGCCCTTGGGAACCTGGATGGTCTGGGAATAGCTGCCCACACCCACGTTGAAGTAGTGGTTGTTCTGAACAGCCTCGGTGATCTCGACCTGCTCGGCCTTCTCGTTGACCACGTTGATGGTGTACTCGTTGCGGTTGCCCTCGGAGTCAACCACGACGATGCGGACGGTGCCGGTGCCTTCCTTGACCGGGGTGACCTCGAGGACGTACTTGCCGTCTACGAGCTTCTTCTCCACCTTGACCAGGCCGTTGGAGTCGTCGATGAAGTCGATCTTCCAGTCGCCCAGGCCGCCGACCTCGAGCTGCTGGGACTTGTCGGAGTTGCGGAAGTCGAAGGCGTACTTGTACTGGCGGTAGTAGCGCTCAACCTCGGTGGTGCGCTCGATCTTCTCCACGTTGGTCACGGTGGTGTGCACCGTGGAGACGACGGTCTTCGGAGCGGCGGTGACCGTGGTGGTCTCAGTCTTCTCCGGCTCGGTGGTCGTCTCGGTGACGTAGACCGGGTCAGCGGTCTGGGTGACCGTGTTGGTCTTCTCCGGAGCGTCCTCGGTGGCCGTCGGGGTGATGGTCTCGGTCTTGGTCACCACAACCGGCTCGTCCAGGTACTTGGTCACGGTCGGCGTCGGAGCCGTCTCGGTAACGGTCTCGGTGACCGGCTCACGGGTGTAGGTCTCCGTCACACCGGACATCTCCGGCTGAGCCCAAGCGGTGACGGTCTTGTCCGGCTGGGAAGCGGTCTGGGTGATGGTCTTCACCGGCTGGACGCGCTCCGTCTTGGTGATGGTCGGACGCTCCTCCACCTCAGTGAACTCGGTTGCGCGCACACGCTCGGTGACGGTGACGGTGGGGCCCTTGGCGGTCTCGGTCACGGTCTCCGCGGACGGGGTTACCGTGACGGTCTCACGGATGACGGTCTTGTGCGGCTCGTAGCCCTCCAGGCCCGGCTGCGCGACAATGACGATGCGCTGGTTAGTGCGCTCTTTATTTAGGTCGGCGTGGACGTTGTAGTTCTTCGGCACCAGGACAGTCACGTACTCGCCGGCCTTGACCTTGAGCTGGGAGAAGGCCTGCTCGTTCTTGACCAGGTAGAACGCGGACTGGCCAAGCGGATTGCCGTAGTTCTGGCCGATCTGGAAACCGGTCCACTGCAGGAACTCCTGCTGGGTCACCTTCGGTGCGGAGCCGTTGCTGTTGCCCAGCGTGAAGGCACCGTAGATGTGGCCGCGGAGCTGGTCCAGCATCTCCAGGTTGTTGGACAGCAGCGCCTGGAGCGCGAAGTTCTTGCGCTTCGCTTCAGCTTCCTGCCCTGCGTAGTAGGAGTCCAGCATGGACTTGGTCAGGTTGATGGCAGCCTTCTGAATATCCGGGTGGATCTTCAGGTCCCCGCCGTAGTCGTAGTTAAAGCCGTAGAAGCCGGAGGTGCCGTCCAGCTTGCGCACGTCGTACTGCGTGTCGTCGAACGGGACGTCCAGGTGACGGTCGATGCACCAGCCCGGGCCGTACACGGTGTCCATCATTTCCATGGCGCGGTTGACCGTCTGCGTCGCGTTGTATGCGAGGGCAGCGTGCTGGTCTGCACCGTCCAGCGCGGAGTACTGGCTAGTGATGCGGATATCCGCGTCGGCGGACGGAGCTGCGACAGCTACACCACCAAACGCCACCGTGGCGGAAACCATGGTGGCGAGGACGCGCTTCTTAAGATTTGCGTTCTTCAACGGCTTCATTCCTTACAAGTCGGAGGAGATATTCGAAGCAGCCTTGAGATCACCTGAACACGGATCTCCAAACTGATAACTACACATTTAATCGCAAGATCGCCTTGGAAAATAGTCCGCACCCCCGCACAAGAACCGAAAACGCCGACTGACCCGCACAAACCCAAAACCCCGACCCGCTGACCTTGCCCTTTAGACAACACTCAGGAAGAAAAAAGCAAGGTGATCTTCACCACACACCCAGCGATTGTTCAACAAAGC
>ERZ1029858.49-NODE-49-length-89896-cov-36.889872_pt1 | contig 89896 bp, 88 predicted proteins | sample MGYA00519237_ERZ1029858 | MGnify/ENA primary metagenome ERZ1029858 (study PRJEB33666, sample SAMEA4610919) | skin metagenome | biome: Human-associated habitat; feature: Malodor aspect; material: skin | place: Philippines | collected 2015-08 ...
ATTACATTCCGCTTAAAATATTATTAAGTTATTCCGTGTTTACGGGTTCAGCTCAGTTGGGGCTTTTTTCTTTGCTAAATTTCTCTTTCAAAAATTACTTGGTAGTAGTTTATCATAAAAAGACCTGCCTTTTTCTTTGGTACTACCAAAACTTGGGACAATCTCCAACCATCATTAGCATTTTCTTCTATGACTTTTTCTACCTGGTCCATATTATTTGACTGGCTTTCCTTAATACCGTTACTAATTATAACCTTCTCAAACTTATATTCAAACATAAGACCTCCTAGCTAGTTTTTATGTTATAATACTATCATGAAAAGGAATTATAATCTAGATAAGTGGCGTGGATTTACTATTATTTCCATGGTGCTTTTTCACTTAATGTATAACATAAACTATTATTGGCAAATTCCTTGGTATGATGGGACAATTTTAAATAAAGTATGGCAATTATCCATAGCCTGCTCATTTTTTATCATATCAGGAATCACATCAAATTTTCTAGATGCAAATAGAAATATAAAACGAGGAATAAAAACAAGTTTAATCGGCTTTGTAATTACCCTTATCACCTATATAGCTGCACCAGATCAATTTATACTTTGGGGAGTGCTAAATGGGCTTGGCGCGTCTATGATAATTACAGGTATATTAAAATATTTTACAGATATTTCACCAAAGTGGGCCCTTGTATTTTTAATACTTTTTGTGCTAACTTACAAAATCCCACGAGGAATACTATATAGCAATAGTATTTTTAAAAACTTTTACGATATAAATATTCATTACCTAGGTTTTCCATCAAGTGATTTTCATTCCAGCGATTATTTTCCAATAATCCCTTGGACTTTTCTCTACCTATTTGGTTACACCTTTGGTAAATATTTAAAAAACAAAAACTTTTATGGAAAATACGGGAAAGATAATATTCTATCTAAAATCGGCCGATATGCTATGCCAATATACCTAGCCCACCAAATTATCTTATATCCCTTGATTACTTTAATATATAATTTAGCAAAATAAAAAACTAGGAGCAAAATCTCCTAGTTTTTTTATTTCACAGTTAAAGTATATTCTTCGCTTATAACTGGATTTATATTTAGTAATTCTTTGACAGCCTTTAAGGTCTGATCTTTGGCTTCTTCTAATAATCCTTTATCTATTGCTTCTTTTTCTACCTTTGCTTCCTCTTCTTTTCTAAAGTTTGAGTAGTCTTCTAGTTCTAGCGGATTAAATATAGAATTTTTCTCATCATAAACCATTACGCTATTTTCATCTATGTCATGGCTAAGAATTTTTGTTTCTGGAAGGCTTATATTTATGGTTTTTGCTTCCTCATTTACTTTTACCTTAGCCTCATCTAAATCAACTCCTGCGTGGATCTCTCCCTCATAGGTGTACAAAAATCTTTTTGTTGTAAAGGGTATTTTCATGCCTTGAAATTGTTGACTGTTTTCAAATGAAGCTATATTTTTATAACGGTATTTTAGGGTTGTAAGCTCCTTTGCTTCTTTTAAAGCTGCTTCTACTGTTTCTGATGTAATCTTAGTTTCTTCTTCTACATTAAATATACTTTTTGCAGTAAAAAATGCGGCTAGCACTAGTCCTGCTACTATAAGAGCACTAATTAGCCCTTGTTTAAATTTACTTTTATTTTTACTCATATTAATTCCTTTATTTATTTTCTACTTTTATTATACTTATAAAATAAATAAAATAAAGTTTAGATTAAACGAAATTAATATTATATGCTCCTGCTTCCTCCTGTTATCCCATAAACTTGGGCTGAAACATAGGAACTATCATTAGATGCTAGAAATACGTAAAGTGGGGCTAGCTCTGCTGGTTGGCCTGCTCTACCTAGGGGTGTTTTTTGACCAAAGTTTTCTATATCACCATTACCCTCATCTAATTGCAATGGTGTCCAAATTGGGCCTGGTGCTACTGTATTTGCTCTAATTCCCTTTGGAGTAAAGTAAGCTGCAAGTCCTTTAGTAAAGGTAAGCACTGCCCCATTACTTGTTGCGTAGTCTAGAAGTTCTCCTGATGGCTCAAAGGCCTGCATGGAGCTTGTAGTAACGATTGATGCACCTGCTTCTAGATATTTTTCTGCTGCTTTTACGGTTTCAAACATAGAGATAATATTTACATTCATAGTATCTCTTACCTGTTTCATTGATAAGTCTTCAAGGCTATCTGAAATAATTTGTTGGGCAGAGTTTAGTACTAGAATATCTACTGCGTCAAATTCTTCTACTGTTTTTTCTACAATTTCTGCTCCACTTCCCTCTTCTCTAAGATCTGCTGGGATTATGAGAGCTTTTTTCCCCTCTGCTTCTATTAATTCTTTTACTTCTTTGGCATCAGCTTCTTCACCAGGGAAGTATTGAATAGCTACATTTGCTCCCTCTCTAGCAAAAGCAATTGCAACTGCACGTCCTATACCAGAATCTCCACCAGTTATAAGGGCGTTTCTTCCTTCAAGCTTGCCATGGCCTACGTAAGATTTTTCTCCATGGTCAGGTTTATAGGTCATCTTTGCTTCCACTGCTGGTGTGTCTTGATCTTTTTCATGGTATCCTTCTGTATGATATAAGGTTCTTGGATCTTTTAAATTTTTATTTTTCATTGTTAAACTCCTTTAATGTTCCTTATTTAAATTATTACCCCAATAAACCAGCAATTAAATTTTATATAAAAAGAAAGACTAAGTTTATTTAAACTTAGCCTTAGCATAATATATTGGTTTGTTACGCTCTCTCCATTTTTTTTCATACTCTGTAACTATGGACTTTTCTTCTGGCAAGTCATACTCTGCTTCTAAAATTTCTAAGCCAAAGTCTTCATAGTATTTTAAAGAGTCTTCAAAAAATGGTAAATCATCTGTTTTTTGTTCTATAATTCCCTGATTTTTTATAATTTTTTTATATCTTTCAAGAAATCTTTCATGGCTTAAACGTCTTTTATGGTGCTTGGTCTTTGGCCATGGGGTAGAAAAATTGATATAAATGTGATCTATTTCTCCATCATTAAAAGTATCGGTTAATTCTTCTGCATAGTCCACTAAACCAATAACATTGGTAAGTTCTTCTTCAATTATTTTTCTACTAGCAATTACAAAAGCATTTGTATTCATCTCTAAGGCTATAAAATTAATATCAGGATTTTGCTTTGCTTTTTCTATGATAAAGTCTCCCTTACCCGCTCCTATTTCTAGATAAATTGGGTGGTCATTTCCAAAAACTTCATGCCATTTGCCTTTCATATCCCTAGGATAGAAAAATATCCTGTCATTTTCTTTCATTTCTGGTATAGCGTTTGGTTTAAATCTTAATCTCATAATCTCCTCACAAAAAAGGCAAGTCTTGCTCTATGAGCTACTTGCCTGTAGTGTATGTTACTTTACTTTTATTCTTAGCTTTATCAATCATATACCCTATTACAAATCCTAACATTGTAGGAATAATCCAACCAAAACCTAGACTAAATCCTGGCAAATATTTATTAGGAAACGTTAAAATACTTGTAACAAAATTGCTTTTTGATATAGATTCTGGCAGATTTATTAATAAATCAAAAAAAGCTGCAAAGGCTGTAAGGGCCAGTGTCCACTTATATATTGTTTCTCTCTTACCAGTTTTAATAGAAACCATAGATAAGAAAATAAGTGCAATTGATAAGGGATATAAAAACATCAGCACTGGTATGGATAAGGAAATTATCCTTGTTAATCCTAGATTTGCTATTAAAAATGAAACTATAACAAATATTATACAGTATTGCTTGTAGGATATATTAAATGAAAGCATCTCGCTAAACATTTCCGAACAAGCTGATATAAGACCAATAGCCGTTTTTAAGCAAGCTATAAAAACTATTAAACTTAATAGGATATGGCCAAAAGAACCAAGGTAATGGTTAGAAATTTTTGCTAAAATAATAGCTCCATTTTCTCCCCCATCCATAATATGGGCAGATGTTGATCCAAGATAAGCTAGGGAAGAATAAACCACACCCATAGCTATTAAACAGACAATCCCCGCTTTTAAAACTTCACGGCCTATATCAGCTGGCTCTGTTACTCCCAATTTTTTAATAGCTGCTATAATTAATACTGCAAAAGCTAAAGATGCCGGTGCATCTAAGGTATTATATCCATCTATAAATCCTGATGTGAAGGGACTAGTTTGGTATTCCTTAGTGGGATCTATACTTGCAACAGGCCCCATGGGTTTAATAAAACCTAATATAGCAATAAGTGCAAGTAAAATCAAAAATATAGGAGTCATATACTTACCTATAGTATCTATTAGATTGCCCTTTTTTACAGCAAAAAAGTATGCCAGGAGAAAAAATATAATAGAAAATATTAGTAAATATAAGCTATCATTGGCTCCCACTAATCCTTTTAATCCTACTTCATAGGAAACGGTAGCTGTACGTGGTATGGCAAAACCTGGTCCTATAGTTAAATAAAGTAGAATCGTAAAAAAATATGCAAAAAAATCTCCAGCAGGCTTTGCTGATTCGAACAAGGATTCGCTATCACTTAATCCAGTTGCAACTATACCTAAAATAGGTAGACCTACTCCAGATAATAGAAATCCTATAGTTACTGGTGTAAGGTTAACTCCTGATTTTTGGCCTAGTTCTAGAGGAAATATAAGATTTCCCGCTCCAAAATATAGGCCAAAAAGAAGCGAACCTACCAGTAAAACTTCTTTAAAACTTAACTTTTTATTCATTTATTTTCCTTCCTTTAACGGAATAATTATATCAATAAATTTATAATTTTACCATAAGTTAAAGGACTAAAAAGGATAAATATTATCCTCTATAAGTTTTCCCACTTTTGTAAATCCATCTATTTCTATATCAGTAAATCTATTTTTTATAGGACTATCTAGGTCTAGGACGCCGTAAGCATTCCCATCTTTAAATAATGGTATTACTAGTTCACTTTCTGAGGCACTATCACAAGCTATATGATCAGCAAAATCGTTTACATCATCTACTTTTGTTACTGTTCTATCTCTAAAAGCTTTAGCACAAACTCCCTTATCTAAACTTAGTCTAGTACAGGCAGGTTGCCCTTGGAAGGGTCCTAAAACTAGTTCGTCTTCTTTGTAAAAATAAAATCCAGCCCAGTTTAAATTTTTTATAGTACCCATTATAAAACTAGAAATATTACTCATTAGAGCTAGGCTATCTCTTTCATCATCTATTTGAATTTTTATATAATTAATCAGCTCATCCATACGCTCTTGATCATTTAACTTCTCTATTCCTCTAATTTCTAATGACATTTATTCCTTCTTTCCTTTACTTAAAACTTTAATAAGTTCTTGATTTTCTTTTATAGTATCTGCTATTATATCATCCAAAAAATTATTAAAGGCATCTTGGCCAAAAGAGTCTACTAGGTAGGTTTTTAAATCGTGGATGAGTTGATAATTGTTAATCCCGTTTGGATTATCAGTTACTATTACATCATAGGTTATAGCCATATCATCACTTGCATCTTCACTATTTCTTATTTTTGTATTTACTATCTCATACTCAGCTCTCTTATACCTTATTTTTACAGGATTGCCCTCTTGTTGTAAAAATATTTTGATATTATCATTTATTTTAAAGTCCCTATCAGCTGAGTATGTGCTTATAAGTCCCATTATTTTTTCACTAGTATTATCATTAAAGAAAAAATCATTTAAGGCCTGCTTATCACTTGTAATTAGGCTATCTAACTCACTACCGGTACTTGCTAAAGTTTTGATATTTTCAGATACTATCTCATTTCTGGTTTTTTCTTCTTTTCTAAAGGGCAAAGTTTCTACTAAATAATAGGCTATTAGTAAAACTATAAGGTAAAAAATATATCTTTTGGTTTTATTATCTACTTTGTGTCTCATAGGCTTTCTACATATTTTTTTACATCAGGACCTACAAAAATATCACCCTCATCAGTAAAAAGTATAGGTCTTTTTACTAGCATGCCATCAGTTGCTAATAAATCATAAGCCTCATCATTGCTCATTTCTGGTAATTTATCTTTTATATTATTTTCCCTATAAATCTTACCTGAAGTATTGAAAAATCTTTTTATAGCTAGTCCTGTCTTTTCATGCCAGGATTTTATTTCTTCTGCTGTTGGATTTTCTTCTTTTATATCCCTATAATCGTAGGAAATGCCTTTTTCATCAAGCATTTTTTCAACACCCTTGCAGGTAGTGCATCTTTTATAGCAAATTAATTTCATATATTCCTCCTAACTTGTATTAAAATAGTGGGCAATGTTTCTACCCACTTTTTATTATTATACATTATTTAAATTTTTATTATAAGCTGAATGCAAATATTGGCCCTTGCCTTTGGTTTTTTTGCCATAATCAATAGCATTAGTTGGGCAGGCATGGATACATCTTAGGCAAAGCAAGCAAGAATCCTTTACCCAAACTGGTTTTCCATCTTCTATTTTTATAGCATCCACTGGGCAATCTTTTTCACATGTCCCACAAGATATACAAGCATCACTTACTTCAAATTTACTAGTTGATTTAAATTTGCCATAGGCTGATTGGACAATATTTCCTATAAATTTTGGGACTTGGGAATCTATAAAGTTTCCGTAAACTCCATTGTCTAGTCTTTTTTTGATAAGGGATATTTCATAGTTAGCTTCATCATTTACCCTAGCTATTTTTTCTTTATCATTTACATCAGAAAATAGGATAAAAGTTTCTGGCATCCTAATAGCAAATGAAGCATCTAATTCCATTCCTTTTTTTATTAAAATATCTTTTACTTGCTTGCTACTATAACCAGTGGATCCCCCACAAGTCCCTATAAAAAATGTATAGGGATGCTTATCAAAATTTATTTGTAAATCATTTAAAAATTCTTTTACGTTTAAAGGTAGACCTCCTGCATGGGATGGAGCTAGGATGCCTAACCTATCATTGTCTTCTAAATTTATTTCTTTTAAATCTTTTTGCTGATCAACAGCAATTATCGTTTCACCCTCATGGGCTATCTCATCTACGACGTGCTTAGTATTACCCGTTGCTGAAAAATATATGAGCATATTAAATCCTTTCTATATAATAATCAATAATTTCTACAGGATACTTTGTTTCTATTCTTACTAAGAGATTTTCTAAAATCGCTTTGGCAGTATCATTGTCATTTGAAATAGTAACAAAGCCCATGTGAGCCATATTTCTAATATCTTGACTAGAAAGCTCAGCTGATGAAATTTTTAGATTGTTTCTAGCATAATCTATAATAGATTTAACAACTTTTCTCTTATCTTTGAGGCTAAAGCTATTATCTATCCTTATTTTTATATCTAATAAATATATGTAAATACTACCGACCTAACTTTCTTTTTTCTTTTTATCTTTTATTTTCTCAATTGACCTATAAGTAAACCAGGCAAAGGGAATAGCCACTAGAGGCGCTCCTAAAAATAATATTAATATAGGAAGTCTTACTAAAACTTGCTCTAGGAGCAGCCCGCTTAAAATAACAGAAATTAATTCGAAAGGAGAACTAAGGGCTATTAGCATAGCCTGTTTGAAATAATTTTTAAATGATAAATCAAATCTGAGTAAAGTAATAGGCATATGGCTAGTTAATATTATATATATTATTAGTAAAATTAACAAGATTAGCCCAACTATTTTGTTATTTATAAAGTTTTTGTTTATATAATAATCAAAGACTAATATAGTTCCAAAAAGTAAAAGCACCCACCCTACTTGGTTGGATTTTTTAAAATTTTCTTTGTAAGATTTTTTAAATAAGTAGCTTAAAACTTCGCCATCTTCCTTATAAAGTTTTGTAGAAAGAATATCTATAATTGCTATAAAAGAAGGGAAGACACCAAGTATGATGCCTCCCCTTAGTGAGTAGCAAATAAAATAGGCCTGGAGGATAAACATATCCCCCAAAAAGTTACCTATTTTTATTAGTTTGTTATCAGTCATTATTCAACGGCTTTCCATCTATCATAAGCAGCTTGGTAGATTTCAATTAATCTTTCAGCCCCGATTTTATTCATAGTATCAAGGTATTCTTGCCAAGTTTGATCATTTAACTCTTTTGAGCCATTGATAAATTGAGCTTCATTTTCTTTCATATAAGTTTCAAGCTCTACAGTTATATCACTTACTTCCTCATTTTCTTCATTTGTTAGATATGTTAATGGGAAGATAATTTCACCATGGTCTAAGATTTTTTCTTCAGTTTCTTTTTCAATAAAATCATTAAAACTACTATCTGTTTCTCCGCCTATTGGATCTAGGGGTACAGAGTAAGCTGGTACTGTAATTCCATAGGCTGGTGTTACATAGCCACGATATTTTTCTACATCATCAGAGTTTTTAGCAGCATCTGAATATTCTTTAATAGTTTTATCATCATTCCACACCCAGTATGAACCTTCTGGACCGTAGTATAAATAATCAAAACCATCTTTTGTATAGAAAGTATCTATCCAACGTAGGGCTGCTTCTGGTGATGGGTTCTTGCTAGAAATTGCAAATGAACCACGTTTAATACCAGTTACTATTGGCATTACAGGTTCTTTTTGGTATTCGCTTGTAAGTGGGGCAAACATTGGGTCATTTATTGCTTCACTTTCATCACGGCCTGTAATAAAGTATGAATACCATTCTTGGAAAACTCCTAGTCTATCATCTTGACCCTTGGCTTGTAATTGCTCTTTTGATTGGGAAAATATTTCCTGATCAATCAGGCCATCAGCATATAGTTTATGCATAAATTCTAGATAGCCTCTAAAACCTGGATCTGTAAATGAATATGAAACCTTATCATCATTTACTTGTACGCCCCATCCTTTTAAGCCAAAAGCTGGCATAAACCAGTGGCGGATACCACCAAAGTTTACATCTGAAATTGGAATTTCATCTGCCTGACCATTGCCATTTGGGTCTTCATTTTTAAATCTAACCATCAAATCATAAAATTCATCTGTGGTCTTTGGTAATTCTTCTACACCCAGATTGTCTAGCCACTCCCCATTATACCAAACTGGTCCCATAATCCATTTTGAAGTTGGGCCTTCATTGATATGTGGGATTGCATAAATGTGACCATCTGTGGTAGTTATGGATTTTTTAATTTCTGGATTTTCTTCCATTAGCTTATTAAAATTTGGTGCGTATTCTGGAATTAAATCTTCTAGTGGAGTTAGAAGTCCTTGGCTACCATAATCTACTTCTGCAGCAGCATTTAAAGTGTTTGGTCCTCCAGCATAGATTACATCAGGTATTTCGCCACTTGCAAAGTCTAAATTTAATTTTGTTTTAAATTCTGATTGAGGTGGTGTTGTGATATCCATGTGGATGTTAGTTTTTTCTTCATAATCTTTTATAAAGTCCATATCATTCCACTCATTGATACCTAGACCTGGGGCTATCATTGTCATAGTAATTTTTTCATCAACTATTGGATAGCCTTCTTTAGCTACTTCTACACTGGATGCTGGTGTATTATTTGCTGCATCATCTTTTGGACTATCAGCATTATTACCACATGCAGCTAAAGATAAAGCCATAGCTGCTGTTAAAAATATTTTTTTATTCATATACTCTCCTTAACCTTTTACTGATCCTATCATTACTCCCTTTACAAAATATTTTTGTAAGAAAGGATATATTAAAATAATAGGAAGGGTTGAAACTATCATAACTCCGTATTTTATAACTTGAGCTAGTTGTTGCTGGCTATATAAAAACTTAGCCATCTCTCCTGACATGGACATATTTGGATTTGAACTCATATCTTGGATTACCAAAATTTCTCTTAATATCATTTGTAGGGGATATTTACTCCTATCGTCTATATACAAAAGTGCCCCAAAATATTGGTTCCAATGGCCTATTCCATAAAATAAGGCCATTACTGCAAGGATTGGTTTTGAAAGTGGCAACACAATTTCAAAAAATATCCTAAAAAAGCTTGCCCCATCTATTACTGCTGATTCTATAAGTTCCTCAGGAATATTAGTTTGAAAATATGTTCTTACTACAATTAAGTTATAGACTGAAACTGCTCCAGGTAAGATTAGGGCCCACATAGAATTTTTTAAACCTAAACCTGTTATCAGGATATAAGAAGGAATCAGTCCCCCACTTATAAACATAGTTACAAGGATAAATTTCATAAAGAAATTACGGCCCGGTAGCTCTCGTCGTGCTAGGGCATAACCAGCTGGAATGGTAAAGGCTAAGTTTACCAAAGTCCCTACTAGTGTATAAATAATTGTATTTAGATAACCATTCCAAATATCTTTATTTCTAAAAATAATCTTATAACCTTCCCAAGTAATATCCTTTGGAAATAAGAACATTCTCCCAGAGTTTACAGCATTTGGGGAAGAAATCGATGCAGAAACTATATATAAAAGCGGATACAAAACAACTATTAAAACTAAGATTACTATTAGGTGGATTATAATGTCAAAAATCCTATCTGAACTTTTCTTTTGCATAAATCCTCCTTACCATAAACCTATATCAGTTACTTTTCTAGTAATTTTATTTACACTTAAAAGCAAAATCGCATTGATTGCCGCATTAAATAATCCAACAGCTGCCGCATAAGAGTAGTTTGCATCTATCAAACCTTGCTGGTAGGTAAAGGTTGATATAACATTGCTTGCTGCAATATTTAATGGGTTTTGCATAAGTAATATTTTTTCATAGCCCATGGACATAATAGAACCAAAGTTCATGATTAATAAAATAATCATAGTTGGTACTAAGGCTGGTAAATTTATATAAAGTAATCTTTGAAACCTGCTCGCCCCATCTATGGCTGCTGCCTCATGCAGTTCTGGATTTACTCCAGCTAGGGCTGACATATAAATAATGGTGTTCCAACCAGTATTTTGCCATATACCTGATAAAACATAAATAGTTTTAAACCACTTTGGATCTTCCAAAAATGCGTGGCGATTTCCACCAAAGGCTGCGATTATATGATTAATAATACCTGTTGATGGAGAAAGAAAAGAAACTAGCATCCCAACTATAACTACTGTTGAAATAAAGTGGGGTGCATAGGTTACTGTTTGGGCAAATTTTTTGAAAAATCCATTTTTTAACTCATTAAAAACTAAGGCAAGGATTATAGGCATTGGAAAACCTAAGATAAGCTCATAGATGCTTATACCTAGGGTATTTTTTATCAAATCTCCAAAATAATAGGAGTCAAAAAACTTTTTAAAATGTTCAAAACCAACCCATGGACTGCCAGTGATACCCAAAGAAGGCATATATTTTTTAAAGGCAATTTGCACTCCATACATAGGCCCATAGTGAAAGATTAAAAAATAAATGAGGGCTGGTAATAAAAATATATATAATTGCCAGTATCTTTTTAAATAAAATTTGATGCGTCCACCTAGAGATAAGTCCGAAACTTTAGAAGGTAATTTATCTTTTTTAATAGATTTTTTCATAATAGCCTCCTAAAAATGACTAACATCATTAGATTTTAGTATATTTAGTCCAGTTTCCTTATCAAAAATTATTATTTTTTCTAAATCATACTTAAGTCCTATTTCATGACCTACATCAACGCTTCTTGGCGGGTTAAACCTTGCTACTGACTCATCATTACTTTGTGGACTATTAAAATATACATAAGTATCACTACCTAGCTGCTCTACCTTGTTTGCAAGAACGGTTAGGTTTTTATCTGAATCTTCTAAGTCTCTATAATAAATATTTTCAGATCTGATACCTAAAACTACATCTAGAGATGATTTTTTTAATTCTAGTCTATTTTTTATAGATTTTGGCAAAGAAAATTCCTTGTTCCAAAGCTTAATAAAAATATCATCATCCTTATTGGTTAGATTTGCCTGATAAAAATTCATCTGAGGTGAACCTATAAAGGCAGCTACAAAAAGATTTTTTGGATTGTGATAAAGGTTCGCTGGAGTGTCAAATTGTTCAACAACTCCTGCATTCATAACTGCTATCCTATCTCCCATAGTCATAGCTTCTGTTTGATCATGGGTTACATATATAAAAGTAGTTTCTAGGTTTTTATGAAGGCTAACTATTTCCCCACGCATGGCTACTCTTAGTTTTGCATCTAGGTTTGAAAGTGGTTCATCAAATAAAAATACTTTTGGATCACGAACCATAGCTCGCCCTAGGGCAACCCTCTGCCTTTGGCCTCCAGAAAGTGTACCTGGTTTTTTGTTTAAAACTGACTCTAGCTGAAGGATTTTAGCAACTTCATCTACTTTTTTGTATCGTTCATCTTTTTTCACTCCAGAAACCTTTAAAGCAAAGGCAATATTATCCCTTACTGATAAGTGCGGATAAAGGGCGTAGGACTGAAACACCATGGCAATATCACGGTTTTTAGGTTCAACTAAATTTACCAGATCATCACCAATATAAAGCTTGCCCTCAGAAATCTCCTCAAGACCTGCTATCATTCGAAGCGTGGTCGATTTTCCGCAGCCTGATGGGCCAACTAAAACTATAAATTCTTTGTCTTTTATATCTAAATTTATATTATCAATAGCCTTGAAACCGTTTGGATAAACCTTAGAAATATTTTGTAATTTTACATTTGACAAATTATCCCTCCTTTTCTTAATAAAAACTCCCAATAACTGTGAAGGTGGCAGTTTTGGGAGCGCCCAACAAAATGAGATATATTATTTTGTTACTTATATTATATAACAAAAAATTTACATTGTAAACGAGGACTCTATTTTTACTAGGTTTATTTGTAAAAACTTAATTAAGCCCCCGGGGGTAAAGTTGCATTTATTAATCAATATCTAAATATATTTAACTTTTTTAAATCTTGTTGTTACATTATTTAATAAGCATATATTTTTTAAATAATCATAGAATAATATTTTATTTTCCAACTTTCATATAATCTCTGTCTATCTTATCTTTAATCATCCAACTAATTTTTCCATAATTAGAAAAATTTCCATAATTTGCCAGGGCCTTTTTATTGCCACAATTTATAATTTGCAGATATTTTTCTTGCGGTTTATAAGTTTTAAAATCATTATCCCCATTTATTAGTTTTAGTAAATTTTCATAAAGAATAGGAGCTTCACGAATAGCATATACACCTGCCTTTGGCATGGCTGGATATTTTTTAATTGTTGCAACATCTCCCATTGCTAGCGTGTTTTGGCTTGCTAAAAGATTTTCACCAACTCCTAGATAATTTTGCTTAAAGGTCATAAAACCATCAAAAGCAACATCTGGCCCACTAAAGCCTGAAGTAACAAAGGCATGGTCAAAGTCATGGGTATTTTTGTCTGTAAATATTTTATAGTTCTTAACCTCCATAACTCGTTCTTTTTTTATTACTCTTATGCCTTTTTGGTATAAAAGTTTTTCAAATCTTTTTTTAGCCTTATCATTAAAATTTCTTAGAATATCTCTAGCTGTTATTATACTAATATCAGCCTTTGGAAAGGCTGCTTTAAAAGATAGGGCAAGTTCCACTCCAGATGCTCCTGCCCCTATAAAGGTAATTTTTGGATTTGATTTTTCCTTGCATAAGTTTACTATTCCCTCTTTTGCCTTTACTACATTTAGGATAGGTTTTACCAAGGTCACACCTTTAAAATCTGTATTAAAGTTTAATTTAGATAATGATCCTAAATTTACTGATAAATAGTCATAGCTATAAGCATTCCCTTCTGTAATTACCCTCTGCTTTTTTTTATCAATGCTGATAATTTTTTGCTCTCTATAGCTTACATTTGCCATTTTACAGAGTTTTGGAATGTCAAAGGATATCTCTTCTTCTGTGTAGATACCTTCTATGTAACCTGCTAGCATACCTGAATAATATTGTCTTTTATAATCAGTTATCAAAATTATCTCATGATTTTTAATTGGATTTTTTATTAAGTTTTTAAGAATATTTATATGGCCATGACCACCACCAGCTAAAATAATTTTTTTCATACTATCTCCTGCCTTTTTGTTGATATAATCACTATACTAGAGTTTTATTCTAAATGATTATTAACTTTTTTTGATATAAATACAAAAAATATTTGACAAAACGAAAAACACCCCCTATAATAAACTTAGAAATAAAAACGTTGATGAGAAAAGTAGCGTTGCTATAACCTACCCAGAGAGGCTAAGTTTGGTGAGATTAGTCTAGGTTAGGCAAAGTGAAAATGGCCTCTAAGTTGATTATCCGAATTTTTAAGATAATCCGTGTGCGCACGTTACAGCGATAGGGTATAAATTTGTACCTGATGAGTTATTAATTGTGAGATTGATATAAAATTAAGGTGGTAACACGAGTGACCTCGTCCTTTCTAAGGGCGGGGTCTTTTTTTATAAAAATTTTACTTTAGCGTTTTATTTCTAAATATTTTTAATAAAGGAGCTAATTATGAGCGAAAGATTTTTAACAGTAGGATCGTTACTAAGAGAAGAGGAATTATTAAAATTTAAAAACGAAATAGAACACAGAGATGACATTACATATCCTTTTTATGATGACATCGAAGGATATAAGGAAGCTGAAGATAAGGCAGTAAAAAATGTAGTAGATGCCCAAATTGACCACGATTTACCTCAAATAACAGATGGTGAATATTCTAAATCCTTATGGCACCTAGACTTTGTTTGGGGTCTACATGGAGCTCACAGATTTATCGATGAAAATGGTTACTTTTTTAGGGATAAGGATAAAGAAGGTAAATACGAAACTAGAAAAGATATCGGTATCAAATTAACTGATAAGCTTAGCGGCAAAAACCACCCATTTATTGATGATTTTAAAAGAGTAAAAGACCTTGCAGGAGATAAGGAAGTTAAACAATGTATACCTTCCCCATCACATATTTATGGAGAACTTTCATTGTTTGGCAGACTAGATGATGGCTACTATGCTGGTAAGATTGACCAATTTGAAGAAGATTTAAAAACATCTTATAAGGAATTTTTAGACGACTACGAAAAAGCTGGAGGTAAAATAATCCAATTTGATGATTGCCTATGGGAATTATTTGCAGAAGATAACCAAGATAGCCCATTTTCAGCTGACTCAACAGAAGTTGAAAAAAGAGATTTAGCTTATAAATTTATAGAAATAAATAACGATGTGATAGACTACGCCCACAAACTAGGTTTAAAAGTCTATACCCACAACTGCAGGGGTAACTACGATTCAAGATCTATGAGTGATGGATCCTATGAGTCCATAGCAGACTTATTTTTAGAAAAGCAAAACTACGATAGATTTTACCTAGAATGGGATGATGAGCGTGCAGGTTCTATAGATGCCTTAAATGCTTTCAAAAATAAGGATAATGAAATAGTTCTAGGCTTACTATCAAGTAAGACAAACACCCTAGATGATGAAAAAAGAGTAAAAGAACTTTTAGAAAAAGCTAGCGAAATCATAGATAAAGACAGACTTTACCTCTCCCACCAATGTGGCTTTGCATCCTGTGATGGAGGAAATGAATTAACTATAGAAGAACAATGGGCAAAAATTGACCAAGGCCAAAAGATAGCCGAAGAATTTTGGGGATAAAAAAAGTGCAAGGACCTCCCCCTTGCACTTTTTTTATTTAGTTTAGTATAGACGGTATTCTTCGTCTCTTTGCCAAACTGGTTCTTCTATTCCTTCATCAAGTTGCTTTTGATAGTCTTTTAATACTACCTTAACATCTTTAAACAATAAGAATAAGCAGATAACGTTGATAAATACTACTATACCAACAAATACGTCGATAAAGCCCCATACGATAGATAAATCCATTTGTGTAGCTACTAAGAACATGATAAATGCTACAATTCTATAAATCCAAAGTGGGATTTTGTAGTTTTTACCAAACATTATAAGAATATTGCTTTCACCGTAGAATAAGTCAGCAATAAGTGTTGTAAAACCAAAGAAACTCATAGCAAAAAATACTAACCACCTACCTACTTGACCAAATTGTGATTGGAAGGCATCTTGTACTAAGAGGATACCATCGTGACCATTACCAGCAACACCTGTAAGTAAAATAGCAAATGCTGATAGAGTACAAATAATAATTGTAGTTACAAAAGTACCAAACATCCCTAAGAAACCTTGTTCAGCAGGGTGCTTAACATCTGCAGATGCGTGCATGATACCAGCAATACCATTACCAGCATCATTTGAAAATAAACCACGAGCAACCCCATGTCTAAAGGCTTCTGTAATAGTGTGACCCGCTAGACCACCTACTATGGCTTCTGGTTTAAAAGCTCCTCTAAAAATTAATCCAAACATAGCTGGGATTTCTGTAATGTTAGTAATTATTATAAATAAAACTGCTAAAATATATAAACCAGCCATAAAAGGAACAACTTTTGATGAGAACTCAGTAAGTCTTTTTACCCCACCGATTGTTATAATTGCTGCTGCTAGAGTAACAACAATCCCAGGCCAGATAGGATTTGCATTTACAACTCCTGTAAAAGCTTGCCCGATAGAGTTAGACTGCATAAAAGCTATACATAAACCAACACCTAAGATATAGAAAAATGCAGTTAACACAGCAAAACCACGAGATTTTAGTCCGTATTGTACGTAATAAGCAGGACCCCCTCTATATGTACCATCTTCAAGCTTTACTCTGTATAATTGACCTAGAACGGTTTCTGCAAAGGTTATTACCATTCCTAAAAGAGCAGTAATCCACATCCAAAAAATAGCTCCAGGACCACCCCAAACGATAGCTGTAGCTACCCCAACTAAAGATCCAGTACCAACTTGACCACCAACTGCAGTTGCAAGAGCAGCAAAACCACTGATGTTATCACCAGATTTTAAGTTTTTCTTCAAAACTCTATTAATGTTACCAGCATATTTGAATTGTGGGAAGCCTAGTCTTAGTGAATAGTAAAGACCAACAGCCAATAATATGTATCCGATAACGTTATCCCACATCCAATTGGCAACGCCGATTATATTTTGCATATAATCCTCCTCTATAATAATATTTTTTGTGCAAAAACACCCCCTTATTATATATAATCTATCAAAAAAATACAAGACATAAATAAAATTGTAATTTTTATCACTATATATTTCATAGCTTATACTATTCTGTCTCATTAGTAAACTATTTAGATATATTTTATTAATAATATAAATAATTATTTTTTAGCCTATTAAAGTAATCAAGGTTTTACTAAACAAAGCATATCTTATATAATGAATATGTAATATATAAGAAAGGATTAATATGAGAAATATTTTTTATAATAACTTTGAAACTGTCTATTCTACAGCTATAAAGGGTATACTGATATACATATTCTTAATTATAGCCTTAAGAATAACAGGCAAGCGTAGTTTATCAAAGTTAAATATTTTTGATTTTATAATCACCATAGCCATAGGATCAGTCTTTGCATCCGTGTTAACTACAAAAGATGTAAAGCTAGCCCAAGGTACTACTGCAATCATAGTCCTACTAGGTGGTCAATATATAATCAGTAAATGGGCCTATAAGTCTGATAAATTTGAACAAAAAATAAAGTCAGATCCTGCCCTCCTCTACTATGATGACCACTTTTTATATGAGACTATGAAGCACGAAAGAGTCACAGAAAGAGAAATCTTACAGGCAGTTAGGTCAAGTGGCATTTCCTCATTAGACAAAGTGGAAGCAGTGATTTTAGAAACCCAGGGATCTATTTCAGTTATCAGCAAATCTGATGGAGGACTAGACAGTCATATATATGACTCAGTAAAAATTGACCCCCAAGATGACATAATATAAGGAGAGAAAATGCAAGTAAATTTTAATAACGACAAAAAAGCAAATCTAGTAAAATTTGCCTACAAAAATGAATATAATAACCCATATTTTAAAGCAGATTTAGGTGAAGTTCTGCCAAATGCGGATGATAACACTATTCTTTTAGGCCTAGGAGAAAAAGAAAAACTAGATAAAGAAAATTTTCAAAAATCAATCTATAGCTTAGCCAAAAAGGCTTTAAAGCTACAATTAACAGAACTATCATTTGAAAAAGAAAACATCGACCTAGCGAATGCTGACTTTATTAGCCAAATAATAGAAGCAGTAAGTCTAGCTTCCTATAACTTTGACTACTACAAGGAAGAAAAATCCGGCAAGATAGAAAATATCAACTTCCCAGAAGACTTAGATGATGAAAACTCAAATGCCATCGAAGAACAACTAACTATCCTAGACTCCCAAGCCTTCGCTCGTGATTTAGTAAACCTACGCTCAAATGACATCTACCCAGAAAGTCTAGCCCAAGCTGCAAAAGAAAGACTAACAAGAGATGTAGAAGTTAAAATCTATGATGAAAAACAAATCAAAGACTTAGGACTTACTGCATATCTTGAAGTAGGAAAAGGCTCAGACAATCCACCAAGATTTATCGTTATGGAATACCTAAACGGTCCAAAAGAACAAAAACCATTAGTATTTGTAGGTAAGGGTATCACCTATGATTCAGGTGGATACTCCATAAAACCATCAAATGGTATGAAAACTATGAATGCTGACATGGGCGGAGCAGGAACAGTAATCGGTGCCCTAGATGCTATTTCATCTAACGAACTAAAGGTAAATGTTGTAGGAATAATAGCAGCTTGTGAAAATAGTATCTCTGGTAGATCATATAAGCCAGGAGATGTGATAAAAGCAAGAAATGGTCTAACAATCGAAGTAGATAACACAGATGCAGAAGGTAGAATAACCCTTGCAGATGCAGTTAACTACGGGGTTACAGAATACGATCCAGAATTTATAGTAGACCTTGCAACACTAACAGGCGCATGCCTAGTAGCCCTTGCTGAAACCTACACAGGAGCTGTTACAAATGACCAAGAAACATTTGAAAAAGTGCTAGCAGCAGCCAATGAATCAGACGAAAAAATCTGGCAACTGCCAAATGATGATACAATAAGAAAATATAACGAAAGTGAAGTTGCAGATGTCAAAAACTCCGGTGGCAGACTAGGTGGTACTATCACATCCGGCCAATTTATAGAAAATTTCATAGAAGAAAAACCATGGGTTCATCTAGACATAGCAGGCACAGCCTACCTATCAAAAGCCCAAGGCCTATACGAAAAAGGTGCAACTGGTGTCCATGTAAAAACTCTTTATAACTTAGCAAAAAAATATAGTAAATAAAAATAAATATAGAAAAAGCTACCATTAATGGTAGCTTTTTTGTTAAATATACTTATTTTTTTATTCGTAAGATAATACTTATTCAGCTTGTGATAGTTCGTCTTCTGACATCCATTTGTGATTTTCGATTTTTTCTCCAGTTTCAGTATCTGTATAAGTAACCATATACATATTAGTCTTTTCAGCTGAATCAACAGTTGCGGTCGCGCCCTTCATACCTGGCATATGAGAAGCTCCTAAAACTACTTCATCGCCTGCTTGGTATGGTTCATCTTGGGCATTTTCTAATTCTTCATGGACTACCCATTTGTGGTTTGCAACAGTTTCACCTGTATCAGTATCATCATAAGTTACTTCATAAGCAGTTGTGTCATATACACCTACTACTGTACCCTTAGCGCCTTTCATACCTGGCATATGGTCATTTTCAATAACAACTTCGCTTCCTACTGGATAAGCTGGATTTTCTGCTTCTTTCATTCCTTCTGGAACCTCACCAGATTCATCGTGCACCATATCTTCATGGCCACCTTCATTTGTAGCTTCATCTTCTGCCACGTCGTTAGTGTCTTCGGCCGTATCAGTCTCTGTAGTTTCTTCTACTGTAGTTGTTGGTTCTTCTACTTCTGTTTGCCCATCATCATTTGTACCACAAGCTCCTAGCAATAATGCAGATGATAGTAAAACAGCTCCTAATTTCTTTTTATTATCTTTCATACTCTTCCTCCTCTTTTAAATATTACTTTATTCTTATACTCCCGATTGTCAATTATCATAATTTAAGTTAAAAATCACTTAATTAAATTTGATAATCCCCTCCTTATTTTTTTGCATAAGTAAAATCTAGGATATAATACACTCTTACCCTAATAAACATACTTACTATCAATGTATAAGTTTGATACGTAAAAGATGCAACTGGTGTCTATGTAAAATCACTTTATATTTTTGAAAAATCCTATAGTAAATAAATTAAAGCTGCCAATAAGGCAGCTTGTGATTGTTGATAAAGTAGAAAACTCCAAAAATAAGCGATTCATATGAAATAAATTGCTATAAATTCAAATTGAAGAAATCTGGTAAAAATTGCATTGCTTGAGCGTTAGCGAGTTTGCGATTTTTAGATTTCGAGATTATGAATTTACCAATTTCTGTAGTTCTATGAGCGTTTTTGGAGTTTGTCTGCACTCTCATGCTGCCAATAAGGCAGCTTTAATATATATGATATTTTTCTAGTATTTCTCTAATAGCATCTATTAAAGCATAGTATAAATAATGGTCTGCAACCCTTGCTTCAGGATGTGAGAATGATACTATAATAGTCTTATCAAGTATGTTATATTTTATACCTCTTCTAGTCATTTGCCAAGTAAAGTCAGGTTCTATACAATACTCTACATATAATTCTGAAGTTCCACAGCATACGATAATATTGGGCTGATATATATCTACTTGTTTTTTTAAAATTTCTTTATTATTTTTAGTTGCCATCTTAATTTCGTTATATATAGAAGTATGCCTACCAGGCGTCTTTTTTAAATTGATAGAAGCTATTTTCTTAAGATATATATTTCTTCTTAAATCGTTATCTCCGTTTAGATACTCCCAATCAAGATCTTTTTCTAAATTAAGTATACCCTCAGTCCACCTTGCTATATTATCCCATGTCTGGCTAATGGCTCCATTTGATAGAAACTCTGTCAAACTCCACCCACCTTTTTGACACGAGTTTACTTCTTTCATAATGTAAAGAATTTTATATTTTGAACCTAAATATTCTTTTTCATTGACTACTCCATCTGTTACAATTGATTGATTGTTTATCTTAGGCTGGTTAAATAATTTAGTTTCTGCATCTTTTATGCTCATAAGCATCTCCTTAGCTACTCAAAATAAGGCCTAATCTTCTGGTTTATAAACTTATGGGTATCTTTTCTTCTTCTCTTATTTTTTATTTGCCTCAACCTCTCTTTTATATCTTCAATTTATATTTTATTATTGTCAAAGTTTTTCTAATTTTTCCATGAAAAACTTCTTTCTTGTAATAATGATATAACTTTCCTGCTATCTCTCTGAATGTTCATTATTAGAATCTTATGTCTTTTGAAATATCATTTATGTTTCTATAATGATTTTCTATTTCTTCTTGCTTCTTTCTTTTTAATTGTTCTTCTCTTCTTCTAAATTGTTTTTCTTCTTCATTTGTTTTTTCCACACACAAAATCAATGTATCTCTATGATATTGTTTTACCTCTTCGATTGTTGTTCCATCTAAAATAATTTTATCAGAATAAACTCTAGCTATTCCAGGTCTATGCATTGATGTAAAACTTGGTGGGTAATCCCAATTTCTTAAAAACAATTCAGACCATGTGTCAGTTGGTTTGCTAGATAATCTAAAAGGGATACTATACAAAGCAGAACCTCTTGTTCCATCGTTTTTTGGCAAGGTAACTTCATTTGTAATAATGCCTACGATTTTTATATCCTCTCCCTCAATTGTTATCGGTTCATATTCAACTACATAATATGGTCTTATGCCTAATTTAGGTTTCTTTTTAACATTAAATATCGTTGCGATAAGATCCTTATAATAATTTTCATTAAATGGATTACCTCTTAAATCTATTGCAAGTTTTCCGTCTAAGTAAGTAGGTAAAGCCGTATTAAAATCTCCTTGTCGAATGATTGGAATAAACTTCCTATCATTGTGGTTATTGTAGAGTTCCGCAGATATTATATGACTTTCATATCCAACACCTTTTTCTCTATTATCAGCTTTCTTTTTATACTCTTCAGTACATATTATAATTACATAATCACTATCTCTTATTGAGCTTTCCATAAATTTTGGAAGTCTATCCCCTGGACTTACATCATAACTATCTAATATAGCTTCAATACCATCTGCCAATAATTTATCTGCTAAAGATTTAACCCAATCTGAGTGTTCTTCACTTTCCCATGAATATGATATAAATACTTTTGGAACGTTATTTTCTGTCATCTAACACCTCATTAAAATAAATCTTCTAGTCTTTTCCAATTTTCATTATTCATTTCTTCTGTGTAGTTTGTATTGTTAATATAAAGTCTTGTATCTTTATCTCTAACAAGCCCCCAATTTATTTTACGCCTATCTGCATAATCCTTAAAAGCATAGAATTTATTTTCGATTTGCTTATCAATATTTTCCAGCTGACCTTTCTTTACCATATCCTTAAGTTTCCTTGAATTAGTTTTTCTTTTTTCACTAATATAATCTGCAAGTTGTTGGGTTTTTTCATCGGCATCTTCTATAATCTTTTTCATAGCTTTTAAAATAGCCTTTGCTGAATACTGAGCCACTTTTATCTCAATATTCATAGCCTTATTATTAACTTCATCATTTACCATATAGGTGAGCTCCTTTCCGGGGAAAATAAAAAAGCGGCCCAGACTTTTACATCTGAACCATTAAAATTTTAATTCTATAGTTTTTTATTATTTTTAATTTTATTACTGTTGTTACGTACTTTATAAATTATGTGTCGCAAACTATTCTTTGCTATTTAATGCTTTATTGATGGTTTCTTGAATAAAAGGACTACAGCATTTACCCAAAGGATTGTTAATTTCGCACTTTCCATTTTTCATTGCCCCTGTAAGTCTAATAATATCTTTAATATTCTTTGCACCATCATCTAAAACAGCGTTTATAATTTGTTGCTCTGTAACTTGGTTGCAATAGCATATATATTTGGGATTTGCATTCTTTTTTAACCATATAGGAACTTTTACTTCTTCCTTATAAAAAACTCTTTCATTGTTTAAGTTATAATACACGACATCACAATCTTCATTCATACATAAATAGTAAGTTTCTTCATCTACAACCTTTCCGATAAGGTTTTCTGATACCATATGCTTTACAGTTATATTCTTAACCTTTTCTCCTATTTCGTAACATTTGGGGCAATTTTCTTTTTCTTCCACTGTACCAATGGTTTTTTGTATTGAACCACAGCAAGATTGATTTATCTTATTTTCTTGACTCACTTTATTTCCTCCTGTCTAAATAAATGTTATTTCTATAGTTAATCAGGATATCTAATACCTCTTTCAATGTATCTACAATATATTCTCCCTGTCGGTATCTCCTTTTCTCTACTATAACTCGAACTTGGTCCTTAGATTCAACCACATCTATTATTCTTTTAGGATATTGAACCCATTTCCCTATCTCCTGATATTCTTGATTCATAATAATAAATGTTGGTGTAATAACTTTTTCATTAGGCATAAACTTACTGTAACTATCTGTATCTATTACTTTAAGTTTTATATTTTCATTATTTTTTTCTAACCAATGAACTACAGGAATATTAATTATAGAATCAATATACCAGTTTTCTCCAATCGCAAGTATATTAAATTTGCTTGTTATACTACTAACCTTTTCTAAATTTAAATAATTTCTTATCGCATTATTAGCATAATTCTTATATCTATCCTGAGCAGTATCGTAAAATTGTTGAAAAGTAACTCCGGAGTTAAATATTTGCTTGTATTTCAAATTGTCACTTCCTCCTAAAAAAGTAAGTTACTCCATATAATTTACTTACTATTTATCTAATTAAATTTTACCCTTTGCTCTACTAAGATATTCAACATGAACATAATTATACTGATGCGTAACTAACTATCACCTTAAATATGATTGTATTAGATAATTATCAACTATTCAAGAGCTAATGTCCTTACCTCTCATGCACTGCTCACAGCAATTAGATCCTAATTATTCTAAGCAATGCACGAAATATATTTAGTTAAAGTTCCTGAAACCGTTGATTTATTAACACAAACTGCACTCATCACTATTATGACACGTTCCCCCATTGTCGGGTCATAGACTGTATAGCCTTTGACATCTTCCTTACCATCCATAACTATCATGGCCATTAGCTTGCTGACTTCTTGAGGTGTATAAAATTCGCCAGCTTTTTTGTCTGATTCGCTGGCAAAGTTAGATATCATATATTCGTAGGCATCTCCTAATATATCTCCAGAGTATTCTGCAAGGTTGATGCCTGATATTTGTTTCATAACATTGGCTATTCTTTTGTTTTTATCTTGCAAAGACTTGCCAAGTCTATTTGAGTAGAGGTCAACATCATCAAAAAGCCCTGCAAAGTTTTCATCTGATCTTTCTATATCATTGAAGACTTGTTTTAGATTATCTAGCTGAAAAGTCCCCTCATTTATCTCTTTTATTAGATTTGTAAAGGTGTACTCTGCTTTGATAATAAAGCCATCTTGGTATTTGAGTTCTTCTAATAGCAAATCAGCATCCTCTGTTTGTAGGTAAGCCTCATAGGCCACTTGGATTTTCTCTAAATCGTCTGTATCTAGCTCTAATAAGTTTGCTATCTTTTTTAGTTGTTTATCTGATAAATATTTATAAAAAATGATCCCTAGTAGATAATTTTTGTACTCATTGGCATCCATAAAGTTACGCAAATCATCTGAAGCGAACCATAGTTTTTGGTATAGGTTGTTAGTTGTTTCCATTGTCATCTTCTTCTTAATATATATTATAACATAGGCAGTATATCTATTTGATTGACTTCTTAATATAGCATTTATAATTTCCCAACATAGGCTCTTGCTAATAGCCCAAGAGTTCCTAAATTTATTTTTCTTACTAGATTCGCCTTTATCTAAGTCTCTAAGAAAAAGTAGGTATAAAAAACTCTCGTTTCCAGCTGAAAATGTAAACACAAAATAACTTAATAATATTTTAAGTAATAAATTCATTGTATATATTTTGAAATTAAAAAACCCCTAAATCCATATTATAGATTTTGGGGTTGAGGCAAGAAGAATTTGATACATTTTGCAATTTTTTTATCTAGACCTATGCTTCTTTAATAAGTCTATTGTAAGTTTCTTTGAAACTGTACTTCTATTTTTCCCTTACTATTTCTTTGGCCATTTCTCTCATCTCTTTTGTCCATCCAAAAATTCCTCCTGTATGGATAAATAAATGATTGCCATTTTTATCGAACTTGTTTTCAATATTAGAAATAAATCCTTCAAATGCTTTTCCAGTGTAACAAGGATCAAATAATATTCCTGTTTTTCTTGCTATATCTAGATAAAATTCTATATCTTCTTTTCTATATTTAGCATAGCCCGGACCTATAAAATTGTCATTTATATAGATTTTTGAAGTATCAATTTCATCTTTGCTATCCTTTAAAATTTCTTTTACTTTTTTTATAAAAAATTCTTCGCTGTTATTAACAGATATGCCATGGATTTGCTTTTTACCAGCTGATAATTTTTCATTGGCATGATAAATACCAGCATATGTTCCAGCTGAACCAATTGCAAAAGTAATAGTATCGAACTTTATATTATTTTCATTTTCGTAAGATAAAATTTCTTTGTATTGATCAAAGTATCCTTTTGATCCTATATAATTGGATCCTCCCATAGGAATTATATATGGTTTTTTTCCTATGGAATAAAGCTTAGTTTCAATTTCTTCTATTGAATCTTTTACATTATTTGTAAATATAATTTTTGCTCCAAAGGCCTTATCCAAAAATAAATTGCCTTCAAATTCTTTTTCCTCACCTTCAAGTACTAAATAACAATCAAGTCCATACATGGCAGAAACTGCAGCAGTTGCCCTGGCATGATTTGATTGAACTCCTCCACTTGTAATCAAAACATCACATTCTTTATCAATAGCGTCATATACCAAATATTCCAATTTTCTTATTTTGTTTCCCGAAACTTCTAAACCAGAAAAATCATCTCTTTTTATATAAATATTTGTCCCATAAAAATCAGACAAGCTATCTATTTTATAAACTGGTGTCGGAAAGTTTCCTATTTTCAATTTATTCATTTTTAATTCGCCTTTCTCTATCCAATCTTTTCCTTAAACTAATCTTATAACCATCATAGATGAGATAGCATCTTAAGATGGTTTTAAAATTTGAACTTTTCTCTTAAGAATAACTCCAATTATCAATCCAACAATCATTCCAATTAATAAAAAATCGGAAGACTATACTTTTTTCTACTTATTATAATACCCTCTTATAATCTTTAGTTGTTAATAGTATAACAATATTGATTTTTTTTGTAAAATATCAAAGCAGTAAATATAATATTTCGTAAAAGAAGTTGGCAAATTCCTAGAAATTTTAAAATAATATATATAAGATCATTATTATATGCTGTCAGGTAATCTAGCCGGAAAGTCCATGATACTATCTTTATTTATAAAGTTTTTAAAGGTATGTTCTGACTTGATAGCAAAGGAACTGCAGGGAATTTCCCAGACATACCAAAAGGGCTAGCTGATTTTACTGCTAGCCCTTTTAAATCGCAAATTTTCAAATATTATCTTTCTATAATCTCAATCTTGTATCCATCTGGATCTGTTACGAAAAAGTACTTGTCTGAATTGTCGCTTAAGCCTCTAAGTTCTGTAACTTCATATCCTTTTTTGCTTAACTCTTCCCTAAAGGATTTGATATCTGGGTTAGATAATGCTATATGTCCGTAGCCATCTCCTAAGTTATAATCTTCTTCTTGGTCGTAATTATAGGTTAATTCCAATTCATAATCGCCAGATTCTGCAAGTTTTAGGTAAACAAGGTCAAATTTCTTGTCTGGAAATTCCTTCCTTCTACTTTCAACAAAGCCCAACTCTTCTGTATAAAACTTATAGGATTTATCAAGGTCCTTAACCCTAATCATTGTGTGTAAAAATTTCATATATCCTCCTAATTTATTTATAGCCAAATGAGATTTTATTATTCACTTAGCTTATTTTTCGGATTTACTTTAGTTTTTGGTATAAGTTATTTGTTGTCTCCATTGTCATATTTATATATATTATAACATAGTTATTTTCTATAAAAAAATTGGCCCTTTTTTAAAACTTAATAAGGGCCAGTTAAAAATAATTTGTTTATTTTATTTAAATTCTGTAATGCTTTCTACATCTAGTCTAGTAGACTTATGACCAGCATGGTCTGCTTTACCAATTGCAACTATCATTACAGGTACATATCTATCTGGATCAAGACCGAAGGCTTCTGCTAGTTGGTCTTGTTCAAAGGCTCCGATAGGATTGGTATCATATCCATGGGCTCTGGCTACTAGCATCAGCTGCATGGCCATGAGACTTGAGTCTATTTTTACGATATCATTCATCTTTTCTTTGCTAAATGATTTATATACTTGATTGAAACGTTCCACTGATTTATTTTTATCATCTTCATTCAAATATCCAGCCTCTACTGCCTGGCTATAGATTTCTTCAGTCTTTTCGTAGCATTTCATATCACCGAATATTAAAATCATTGCTGAAGAGCTATCATTTTGTTTGGTATTAAATTTAATGATAGGGCGTAGCTTGTCCTTGCCTTCATCAGATTCTACTATGACAAATCTCCAAGGTTGTAGATTTACTGAAGATGGTGCCTTGGTTGCTTCTTCTAAAATTTGTAGCATTTCTTCTCTATCTATCTTATAGTTTTTATCAAACTCTCTTACTGAATGTCTATTAAAAACTATATCTTTAAAATCATTATTTTTCACTATAAAACTCCTCTTTATATAAAACTAAGAAAGACCTTATTAAACTTTTTATCTACTATATTTTTCTTTAAATAAGTGGTTTTACTTCCTCTTCTATCCATTTTGAGTCTTTAAAAACAGCTCTACCTACACCTACTAGGTCACATACATCACGGTTTAAAATTTCTTCTATATCTTTGCCTGTTTTTACCCCACCTGTAAGTATTACTGGTATATCCACCGCATCGTAAATAGGTTTTGATAGATAATCAAAAAATCCAGCATACTGGTTATCGGTAAAGTACATGCACATACCGCCAGAAATATCTAGGACATCGATACCTGCTTTTTCAAGGGCTTTTGCTGCATAAACTGAGTCTTCTTGGCTAAGTCCCCCATCCATATTATCCCCTGCACCTAGCCTTAAAAAGATTGGATAATTTTCTCCAACTTTTTCTCTAACTTTTTTGATAATTTCTAGGTGGATTTTGATTCTGCCATCTATATCTTTACCATATTCATCACTTCTTTTGTTGGTGAGGGGTGATAGGAATTGGTCTAGGAAATATCCATGAGCTGAGTGGATCTCAACTCCATCAAAGCCTGCTTTTTTGACTCTAAGAGCAGCATCAGCAAACTTATCTTCTATTTCGTTTATTTGAACAATCGTAAGTTCTCTTGGTAACTCTGCGTCTTTTTTTGAAGGATTTTTAACACTTGATGGAGCTAGCGGACTCTCACCTATGATGTCTTCACTTGCAGAGCTACCTGCATGAGATATCTGCCCTATAGCATTAGAACCATTATCCTTAATAGTTTTTGCAAGTTTTTTTAGGCCATCAATAGTAGAATCATCTATTATGGACATTTGATTATGGCTTGCTTTTCCAAGTGGGTCAACAAAATTATGTTCTACAATCACTGTTGAAAAAATTTTATCTTTGGTTTTTTCATTATAATAATCAAGTATATCTTGAGACACATGACCCCTAGCATCAGCCTTGGCTGTAGCCATTGGTGGCATAATAATTCTATTATTAAAATCTATATTTTTAGAATTTAATTTTTCAAATAATTTCATAAAAACCTCCACTTATATTTGTCAGTTTAGTCAATATTGTCTTTAGAAGATAAATATTGTTTACACCTAAAAATCGCAGGATGACTCGCTGCGATTTTTATATCATATAGCTATAATAATTTAGATATATAGCCCATTCTTTTTTAAATCTTCTACAAGTTTCCTAGCCACTGCCCTGCCTGAAAATGGGTTTTGTCCGGTGATTAGCCTGCCACATTTTACTGCATTTGGTGTATATGGTAGGGTTTTTAAGAAGTTTGCTCCACGTATTTTGGCTTCTTGTTCGGCACTATATGGAACTTTTTCTTTTTTCCCGCCTAGAGTTTCTTCTTCATCGGTAAATCCTGTTATATATCTGCCATCTATCAAGTAATTTTCGTTACTATCTTTTATATTTAATAATCCTACTACACCATGGCATACTGAGCATATATATCCGCCGTTATTATAAATGGTTTCTGCAATTTTTATAAGTTCACGATTTTTTGGAAAATCCCATAGTACCCCATGTCCTCCAGTATAGTAAATTGCAAAATATTCTTCTGGATTTATATCTGCTGGTTTTAGAGAATTTTTGATAGCTCTATTTTTAAAGTCTAAGGTGTTTAAAATAGTATAATCTTTCTTGCTGGCATATGGCTTTTTCATTGACCTAGGATCTAGGGGTACTTGTCCCCCCTTTGGACTGACATAGTCTACTTTTATTCCATTTCGGTTTACTTTATCTACAAATTCTGTAGCTTCTGCTAGCCACAAACCTGTTTTTTCGCTGTCATTTCCGTAATGATTAGTATTTGTCATGACTACTAATATTTTTTTATCCATTATTTACCTCGTTTCTTCATATTTAAATATTTACCCAATATTTTAGGTAAATAAAAAACCGCAAGCTTAGCTTTACGGTTTTTCTTTAAATATAGATGATTTTTGTAAATAATCGTAAGGATATTTTTTCAAAAGTATTGCTAAAAAAGCTAGTACTTCTTCTTTTGCGATTATATCATTTTGGTAGTGGTCTATGAGTGATAGAAACTTTTCTTTTTCTACTGGGCTAGCATCATCTTTAAAGTAGCCCCAGATGTGCTGGTAAGCATTTACCACATCTTTTTTATTTTCTGCTAAGGACATAGCGCTATCTATTAGCTTTTTTACATTTACTACTTGTGGGTCTTCCCCTTTTAAATAGTCTCTTATGGATAAATAATACTTATGAGACTTGGATAAGACCAGGTATTTGTTCCTTGCCCAGAGTTCTTCTGCTTTTTTTCTTTCTTCTTTACTCATTTGCAACTACCTTTATAAAATCTTATAATTGGCTGTTGTTAATAATATCTTTAAGTGTTTTTACAGAATGATCTAGTTTTTCTTTTTCTTCATCTGAAAGTGGAACTTCTATGATTTGTTTTGCACCTGTTTTACCAATTACTGTTGGTACACCAACATAGATATCGTTTTGTCCATAGTGGCCATCTAGATATGATGATGTTAGGTAAACTGCGTTTTCATCATTTAGGATAGCTCTAACAATGCTTGTAAGTGCTGTACCAATTCCGTAGAATGTAGCTCCTTTTCTGTTGATGATTTCATAAGCTGCATTTACAGTTTGGTCGAATGCTTTATCTAAAGCTTCTTGTGTTACATTTGGATGTGTGCTTTTCCATTCTTCAATGCTAAGCCCACCAACATTTGCATTTGACCATACTGGGAATTCTGTATCTCCGTGTTCTCCCATGATGTAAGCACTTACAGATCTATAGTCAACGTCTAATAAATTACCAATTTGTTTTTGGAATCTTGATGTATCAAGTGTTGTACCAGATCCAATTACTTTGTGAGCTGGGAAACCTGAGAATTTCATTGTAGCGTATGTTGTAATGTCTACTGGGTTTGAAGCAATTACAAAGATTCCATCAAATCCACTTTCTACAACTTTACCAATCATATCTTTAAAGATTGCAAGGTTTTTATCTACTAATTGTAGACGTGTTTCACCTGGTTTTTGTGGAATACCAGCTGTGATTACTACAACTTCTGCATCAGAACAATCTGAGTAATCAGCCTTGTAAACTTTTTTTGGATATGTGAAGCTTAGAGCATCTGTAAGGTCTAATACATCACCTTCTACTCTTTCTTCGTTAATATCTATAATTCCTAATTCACGGCCTACTCCCAATAATGATGAAGAATAAGCAAATGATGATCCTACTGCACCATCACCAATTAATATTACTTTACTATCTTTCATAACAACTCCCTTCATAAGCGTTTAGTATATCGTTATGTTGCATAACAATGTTTATATTATAACATACAATTTTTATTTTTAAAAGTTAAAATGATATCTTAAAAATAAGTGCTAGCAAAGTAAGAATTATAGCCAGTGGTACGTATAAAAATTTACCTATTTTATACCACTTATCTCCATATTTCTTTTTGCTACTTAGGTTTATTTCCTTAAGTAACATCTCTTTTTTAAGAACATAAAACCAAGTAATTGCACCGATTGATGCACCTATTGGGATAATATAGATAGAAATAATATCCATATATGGCCCAAAATCATCTATACGTTCTAAATTTATTCCTAGGAAAAATACTACTAATCCAAGAATTATAAAAACAAGTTTACGTGATAAGTTCTTAAACCTATAAGTAATTGATTCTGTAATAACCTCAAACATATTCTGTAGTGATGATATGCCTGCAAAAACAACGGCCAGGTATAAGAATATAGCAAATAGTCTGCCAAACCTTATATTATTTAAAATTGTAGGTAGAGTTACAAAAAGTAAGGACGGTCCACCAACTTGTTTCATATTAAAAACACTTACGGCTGGGATAATTACAAACGATGCAATAAGACCAGAAAGACTATCAAGAATGCCAGTATGGACAGATGAGCTAACTATATCTTCTTTTTTGTTAATATACGCACCTACTACTATCATCCCAGATCCTGTTATAGAAAGGGAGAAAAACGCCTGGCCCATGGCTGTTACTATTGTATTGAAATTTAACGTAGCTGGGTCGTATTTAAACATGTTACTATAACCAGAAATAGCATTTGGTAGATTGGCTACTTTTATTGCTAGAATTACAAATAATATAAAAAATGTAGGCATCATAATTTTATTTGATTTTTCTATAGATGAAGCTCCACCTAGGCAAGTTATGATAGTTAAAACTATGGCTATTAAATGATAAATAATTACAGAATATTTTTCACCTGCAAAAGTATCAAACCAAACTTCTGCATCCCTTGCAAAAATTTCTCCTGTTAGTGAGTCTACAAAACCCTTTAACACATAGGCAACTATTACACAATAGCCTACAGCTATCAAGAAAGTACCTATAAGGGGAATAAAACCTAGAATTCTTCCAAGTTTTTTCTTATTTTTGCTAGTTTCAAAGGCATATTCATAAGCTCCTAAAGTTCCAGTTTTTGCCATACGACCTATGGCAAATTCTGATGATAGTCCTACGTAAGAAAATAGGGCAGCAAATAATATGTAAAAAATTAAAAAAACCAGGCCTCCTGCTTGAAACTTATAAGGGAAGCCCCATATGTTGGCCATACCTACTGCAGATCCTACCGCAGACAAAACTATGCCAATTTTTGAAGAAAATTCTTTTTCCATACTTTACTCCTTTAAAGTAAGATTGATTATAGATAGATTGTATCATAAGATTGATTTTTATCAAATAAAAAAGAGGATTATAAAAATCCTCTAATTATTTAATGGATAAACCTCACCACAAAGGCTAGGATAGTCATAATAAGAGCAACTGGCACATAAAGATATTTGCCTATCTTATACCACCTATCTCCATAATTAATGCTGGCACCTTTATTTATTTCTTCTAAAAGTATATCCTTATCCAAAATATAAAACCAAGTTACAGCTCCAATACTTGCTCCAATAGGAATAATATGTAAAAGCATAATATTCATATAATGAGTAAATTCATCAATAGTTTCTAAGTTTGAACCAAGTACAAATACTGCAAGTCCAAGGATTAGTAAAACTGCTTTTTTGGATAATTTGCGAGTTTTAATTACAGCTGAATTTACTATTCCAGCAAACATATCTACTAGGGCAACTATGCCTGCAAAAACAATAGAAAAGTAGAAAAATATAGCCAAAATTCTACCAAATTTTATATTTGAAAAAATCGTTGGCAGGGCCACAAATAATAGGGATGCACCCCCAGCGTTTTCTATATTAAATACATTTATAGCAGGGATAATCATAAGGGAGGCTATAATACCAACTAAAGTATCAAAAACCAAACTTTCTACAGATAAATTTACCATGCTTTGCCCATCACTTATTTTAGATCCTGCAGCAACCATGGCCGCCCCTGATAAAGATAAGGAAAAAATGCCTCTCCCATTCCATAAAGCATAGTTTTTGTATGCAAATGGGATGGATTATACCTAAACATATACCTATATCCTAGATAAGCATTAGGCAAAGTAGCCACTCTTATGGCAAGAATCATTAAAATTACAAAAAAAACTGGCATGGTATACCTATAAATCTTTTTAAAAGTTTTTGTATTACCAATGCTTGTTAAAATTGTTATCAAAATAATGATAGCGTGATGTATAGAAACTTTATAAGGCTTTCTTGCATAGGAATAAAACCATATATCTGCTGATGACTTAAACATATTCCCGCTAAGAGCTGCTATAAAACCTTTGAGCATATAAGCTAAAATAGCACTATAACCTACGGCTACAAAAAAAGTAGCAGCTAAGGGTATGTATCCTATAAATCTCATTTTTTTATTGCCCTTACCTGCCATTTTAAATGAAAATTCATAGGCGCTTAAGGCTCCTGATTTGACTAGCCTACCCATGGCTAGTTCAGCTGACAATCCAAATACTGCAAAAAGTGTAGTAAATAAAATAGAAAAGATTAGAAAAGCTAATCCCCCGGACTCAAATTTATAAGGAAAGCCCCAAATATTTGCTAAACCTACTGCAGATCCTAGGGCTATTAAGAGTAGCCTAAGGCTTGAGGTAGATTTCTTTTTCATAATTACTCCTTAATGTAAGTTATGAAAAATTATAACATGTAATTTTTAATATATAAAGCTTATCAAATATTTTTATTATAATTTAAAGTAAAATTTCATCTATTATTCTTTTTAATTCGGGAAGTGTCTCTTCTTCAAACCATGGATTTTTCTTAAGCCAACCAATATTCAAAGGACTAGGATGAACTATTGGAAAATATTCCGGCAAATATTCTTTATAATTTTTTACAGTTTCAGTTAAATTTTTCTTACGATTTTTCCCTAAATAGTATTTTTGTGAGTAGGCTCCTATTAGGATAGTAAGCTCTATATTTGGCATGAGATCAAATATTTTTTTATGATAAGTATTTGCTATTTCTTTTCTAGGTGGTAAATCTCCTTGTTTGGCCTTGCCTGGATAATAAAAATCCATTGGAAGGATGGCAATTTTTTTGGAATAAAAAGTTTCTTTGTCAACTCCCATCCATGTTCTAAGTTTATCTCCAGACTTATCATTAAAAGGAATACCTGTTTCTTCTACAACCCTACCAGGAGCTTGACCTATCAAAAGTATTTTAGCATCCTTATCTACTTGAAAAATAGGATCTATACCGCGTTTTGTGTATTCTTCGTTTATTGGATCATTTTTTATTTCTTCTATGATTTGTTCAAAGGTCATTTTTCCTCCAAAAAACCACCAATAATTGGTGGTTGCTTTATTTATATTTATCCTTAATCTCATCTAAAAATCTGCTATCAGCAAAATAATCTATGCCCATAGCTTCTTTTACTTGATTTATTTTTGCTCTTCCTACTTGTCTAGCATCGTCTGTGCCTCGCTTTAGGATGGCTAGGACTTGGTCTAGGTTTTGCTCATAATAAGCCCTACGCTCTCTAATAGGTTCTAGCTCTTCTTCTAAAACTTTTATCAGGAATTTTTTTACCTTTACATCACCTAGGCCACCTCTTTTGTAGTGGTCTTTTAATTCATCTAAGTTTTTATAATCTGCTAGGTATTTTTCAAAGTGACTATCATTTGAAAATACATCTAGGTAAGTAAATACTATATTTCCCTCTACTTTTCCAGGGTCATCTATATTAATATGGTCTGGGTCTGTGTACATAGACATTACTTTTTTCTTTAAAGTTTTTTTATCATCAGCTAGATAAATAGCATTGCCCAATGACTTACTCATTTTTGCTGCCCCATCTATACCTGGCATACGTTGAGCCTGTTTATTTTCTGAAAGAATTGCATGTGGCTCTGTAAATACATCACCATAGATATTATTAAAGCTTCTAGCTATTTCTCTCGCTTGCTCTAACATCGGCTCTTGGTCTACACCAACTGGGATGATATTTGCATCAAATAATAATATATCTGCAGCTTGGCTTACTGGATAGATTAAAAATCCTGCAGGCAGGCTTGTCTCAAAGTTTTTTTGCTTGATTTCTGTTTTTACTGTTGGATTTCTTTCAAGTCTTGATAGAGTTACTAGATTTAGAAAGTAAAAAGTAAGCTCTGTTAACTCTTCTACTTGGGATTGAACAAAGATAGTTACTTTTTCTGGATCTATACCTAGGCTTAGATAATCTAGTGCTACCTCTATTAGGTTTTCACGAATTTTTTCTGGATTATCAAAATTATCTGTTAGGGCTTGGCTATCGGCAATCATTACATACATTTTTTCATAATTGCCCTCATTTTGCATTTTGACCCTATTTTTCAAACTACCAACATAGTGGCCTAGGTGGAGTCTGCCAGTTGGCCTATCCCCTGTCAAAATTATATTTTTATCTTCCAAAATATTCTCCTTTTAAAAAAGAGAGGATAATATCCTCCCTGTTTAGTTTTCTTTATGACTTTCTGCAAGATACGCATCTATAAAGCCCTCTATATCTCCATCCATTACTGCTTCTATGTTCCCTACTTCATAATTTGTCCTGTGGTCTTTTACAAGGGTATATGGGTGGAAAACATAGGACCTAATTTGGCTACCCCATGCTATTTGGGTGTACTTACCTTGGATATCAGATATTTTTTCTCTTTGCTCTTCTTCTTTTATTTGAATAAGCTTTGATAAAAGAAGCTTCATAGCGGTATCTCTATTTAATAATTGGCTACGTTCCGCTTGAGAACTTGCAACAACTCCTGTTGGTATATGAGTAATCCTTACAGCAGAGTCAGTTTTATTTACGTGCTGGCCACCTGCCCCACTGGCTCTATAGGTATCGATTCTTAAATCATTTGGATCAATTTCTACATTTGTATTATCAGGTAGTTCTGGAAAAATATCTACAGACACAAAGGAAGTATGGCGGCGTGCTCCACTATCAAAAGGAGATATACGAACAAGCCTATGAACTCCTTTTTCTCCTTTAAGATATCCATATGCATATGGACCACTCACCTTTAAAGTAGCAGATTTTATCCCACCTGCTTCTTCATTATTTAAATCTGTAAGTTCATATTTAAAACCATTGTGATCAAAATACCTAGTATACATACGAAGGAGCATCTCAGCCCAATCGGTTGCTTCAAGTCCACCTGCTCCAGCATTTATGGACATGAAGGCATTGTTTTTATCATATTCCCCATCTAGTTGGGTTTTTAGTTTCATTGACGAAACATCTTTTTTTATTTTTTTTAAATCAGTTTCTATTTGATTTAAGGTAGCAGCTTCAGGATTTTCACTCATTTCTACTAAATCAATGAGGTCTGTATTATCCTCTAAAGTAGTAATGATCTTTTGATAATTTTCAAGGTCATCTCTTTTTGCTGCCAAGTCTGCCATAATAGCTTGGGCCTTGTCACTATCATCCCAAAAATCAGGAGCAAAGGTCTTTTTTTCAAGGTCTTTTACTTCTTTTTCTAGATTTTCAGGGTCAAAGAGAATCTCCGATAAGCTTCATAGTCTCTGTTAAATCTTCAATTGTTTCTCTTAATTGATATATTTCTGCCATATTATTTCTTTACGTTAGACTTTTTGCTTTCGCGTTCTAACCTTCTACGTTCTGCTCTATTTAGACCTTCCATTTGATCATCATCGCTAATTTCATCAGCTGTTTGAGCTTTATTAGTACTATCCCCATCTAGGTCTGGACCTAGTTCTGTGGTTGGGTTCATAACTTGCTTTCTTTGAATGTTTTGTTTGATTTCTACATTCATCATGTATCTAACTGTTTCTTCTTGGATAGATCTTGTCATTTCTTCATACATAGTAAAACCATCATTTGTGTATGCACGAACTGGGTCTTCATTACCCATAGCACGAACACCGATTTCTTTTCTCATCTGATCCATGGCATCGATATGGTCCATCCATTTTTGGTCAATTACTCTTAACATAATTACACGTTCTACTTCTCTCATATTTTCTGAGCCAAACTGTGCTTCTTTATCTTCGTATTTTGCAAGAGCAGCTTCAGATATATAATCTATTAGTTCTTGTTGGGTGTAATCATTTATATTTTCAAAGTGTAATTGAGTTACTGGAATGCCTAGGCTATTTAAATGGTTTAATAGGGCTACCATTTCCCAGTTTTCTGGTTTTACTTCTGGATTTGTAAAGGTATATACGCTGTCAGCTATAACATCTTTAATCATTCCTACGATAGTTTCTTTCATGTCACTGCCATAAAGAACATCTGCTCTTTCGTTATAGATAATTGTTCTTTGTTTGTTCATAACATCATCATATTGTAGGACTCTTTTACGAGTTGCAAAGTTATTTGCTTCTACTCTTGTTTGAGCTTTTTCTACTGACCTACTTACCATTTTTGAAACTATAGGTTCATTTTCATCAAAGTTTGAGTTTGCAATGAATTTTGCTACTTGTTCTCCACCATTTAATCTGATTAAGTCATCTTCAAGAGAAATAAAGAATCTAGAATGTCCTGGGTCTCCTTGACGTCCTGAACGACCTCTTAACTGGTTGTCTATACGACGAGACTCGTGACGTTCTGAACCGATGATATATAAACCACCTGCTTCTTTTACTTTTTCAGATTCTTCTTTTACTGTTGGTCTGATTAAATCCTTGTAGTGTCTAAACTTTTTACGAGCTTCTAAAATTTCTTGATCATCAGTTTCAGCAAATGAATCTACTTCTTCAAGTAATTCTTCACTCATACCTTCTCTTTTTAGCCTTTGTTTAGCCATATCATCAACATTACCACCAAGCATGATATCTGTACCACGACCTGCCATGTTTGTTGCAATTGTAACTGCACCCAAACGACCAGCTTCTGCAACTATTGCAGCTTCCCTTTCGTGGTTTTTGGCATTTAACACAGTGTGTTTGATGCCAGCTTTTTTAAGGGCATTTGATAATCTTTCACTTGATTCGATTGAAATTGTACCAATAAGGATTGGTTGACCTGTAGGGTGGATTCTGTTTATTTCATCGATAATAGCATTAAATTTACCATTTTCGTTAATGTATACATAGTCTACATCATCAACCCTTTGGATTGGTTTATTGGTTGGTATTTCTACAACGTCTAGGTTATAAATTTCGTCAAACTCTTCTTCTTCTGTTTTTGCTGTACCAGTCATACCTGAAAGTTTGTCATACATTCTAAAGTAGTTTTGGAAGGTAATTGTAGCTAGTGTTTTACTTTCTGCTTTAACTTCTACTCCCTCTTTAGCTTCGATAGCTTGGTGAAGACCATCTGAGAATCTTCTACCTTGCATAATACGACCTGTAAATTCATCTACGATTTCTACTTCACCATTATTTACAACATAGTCGATATCACGGTGCATAGTTGTATTTGCTTTTAGGGCGTTGTTGATGTAATGAGATAATTCAAGGTTTTCTGGATCTGATAAGTTTTCTATATCAAAATATCTTTCAGCTTTTTCTGTACCTTTTTCTGTAAGGTTTGATGTTTTTCTTTTTTCATCTACCAAGAAATCAACATCTTCTACTTTAAATTCACGGTCAAATGGGTCGATGTCTGCATCTTCATTTGGATCTAGGATTCTACCTTCTAGAGTTTGGATAAAGGCATTTGCACTTGTATAAGTATCTGTAGATTCATCACCTTGACCAGAAATAATAAGTGGTGTACGAGCCTCATCTATTAAAATAGAGTCAACCTCATCGACTATGGCATAATTTAATCCACGTTGAACCATATCATCTTTATAAATAACCATATTATCTCTTAGGTAGTCAAAACCAAATTGGTTGTTTGTACCATAAGTAATATCTGCAGCATAGTTTTCTTGTCTTTCACTATTTGTAAGACCATAGACAATACATCCTACAGTCATACCTAGGAAGGTAAAGATTTTACCCATCCACTCTTGGTCACGTTTTGCTAGGTAGTCGTTAACTGTAACTACGTGTACACCCTTGCCTGATAAAGCATTTAAGTATGCTGGACAAGTTTCTACTAGTGTTTTACCTTCACCAGTTCTCATTTCTGCAATCTGACCATTGTGTAAAACAATACCACCTAGTAGTTGGACTGGGTAGTGTTTCATTCCTAAAACTCTATCACTAGCTTCACGTACTGTAGCAAAGGCTTCTGGTAGTAGGTCATCTAATGTTTCGCCGTTTTTTAATCTTTCTCTAAATTCTACTGTTTTATTTTGTAACTGTTCATCTGTTAGTTGTTGCATAGACTCATCTAGGCTAAGGATTTTATCAACTAGTTTTTGGTTGTTTTGTATTTCCTTTTCACTAAATGACTTAAATAAATTAAATAATGCCAAATCGTTCACTCTCCAATTCTCTTAATTATTCTTAAAATAATTAAGTTTTACCATTCTTATATTAAAGGATAATAGTTAATTTGTAAACTGAAATATAAGCGGATTTTATTTTTAAATCTTATTTACTTAACATATAAAAAACGCAGTAGACTTAGTCACTTAAGACCCTGCGCTTTACTTAAGTATTTTTATAACTTTCTTTAAATAATAGTACCTTTTTAATGGCAATTTTTCAAACAAAAAAGCTGGTGTAGGCCAAACAAATTATTTTAACATAATAAGTTTAACATACACCAGACATTTTACATAGATGGCACTATCAAACCATAGTCACCCTTGCGCCTTTTATATACCACTCTCACTTCTAAATCATCTTGGTCATAGTATACAAAAAAGTCATGGCCCAAAAGCTCCATTTGCATGATAGCCTCTTCTGTATTCATTGGTTTTAGGGAAATTTCCTTAGTCCTAGCTATATTTATTTCAGAGTCATAAGAATTATCTATGTCGTACTCATCATCAAAAGACTCATTAAAGTTTTCAAACCTTATAGAATCATGGCGACGATCCTTGGTTAATCTTGTTTTGTGTTTTCTAATTTGCCTTACCAAGGCATCTATAGTTTTATCAATGGAATTTTGATAAGTTTCATCACTTGCTTCTGCCCTAAGAATAGGTCCTTTATCAAGAAACATAGTAACTTCAGCCTTATAACCATTACCTTCTTTAGAAATTAGAAGATCCACCTCTTCCTCGTTAGAAAAATATTTATCAAGTCTGTCATATTTTCTTTCAGCTTCATAGCGGATATCATCTGTTATATTGATATTTTTTCCCTTAAGATTAATCTTCATAATAACATCTCCCTTTTTCTTTTTATATATTTACCCCAAATCAATTTTTGCAAACGTATGCAATTTAAATTATTTATAAAATATTGTATAATTAAAATAATATAACGGAGGAAATAATGAGTAAAACCAAAATTAAAGATATATTAGGCTATGAGTTTTTATCAGACCTTGAGATATCAAACGATGGCACTAAGTTAGCCTACAAAAAAACTATAGCAAATTATGATGATAATAAATATGAAACTGACCTGTGGCTTTATGATACAAAAGAAAATAAATCATATCCAATAACAGCTAGCAAAAGTGTTTCTACTTACACTTTTAACAAAGATTCAAATGTAATCTATAAAGCAGTGTCAGATGATAAGAAAGATAGCTTTTTTTGCTATGATGGCTATGGCATTGGTAAAAAAGCCTTTGACCTTAACCTAGATGTAAAAAGCATCAAATGGTTAGAAGATGAGCTTTACCTTATCCATGCATCTGATAAAAAGGATGAAAAAGCTAAGAAAAAAGAAGAAGAAAATAAGTACTTTGAAAAACTAGATACCCTTCCATTTTGGTTTAATGGGCAAGGTTATTTAAAAAAAGAAGAAAGCGCCTATTATTTTTATAATGCATCTGATGATAGCTTAGAAAAGATTGTAGCTTCAAAATTTCCAAATGAAATATTTAATCTAGCTTTAAATGAGGATAATACCAAGGCCCTACTTATAAAAGCAAATTATGATGCTAATAATGTTGCTAAAAGCCGTGAAAGTCTAATCCTTTATGATATCAAAACGAAAACTAAAAAAGTCCTTATAGAAAATGAATTTTCTTTCTATACCGCAGAGTTTTTAGCAGATAAGATTATTTTTGTAGGAACTGATATGATAAAAGGCGGCATCAACGAAGATTCATTTATCTATGCTTGTGATTTTGATGGAAATTATGAAAAGATTACAAGTGATGATTTTGATATGTCCTTTGGTAACTCCCTAGGGACAGATGCAAGATTTGGCGGGGCAAAAACTTTCTATAATGCAAATGATAGACTATATTTTGTGGTAACTGAAAAAGAAACTACGAAACTTTATTCCATTGATATAAATGGTAATTTAAAACTTGAAATAGACGATGAAGTAGAAGATTTTGCTATTAATAATGAAGAAATCTACTACCTATCTATGGGCAAAAACACATTATCAGAGCTTAAGAAGAAAGACTTAGATGATGCTTTAGTTGAAAATAAAATAGAAACAAAAGTTGGAGAAATAGAAACCTTTGAATTTGAATCAAATGGTGATAGCCTAACAGGTTTTGTAGTTCTACCTCCAAAATTCAATAAAAATAAAAAATACCCTACACTTTTAAGTATCCATGGTGGGCCAAAAACAGAATTTGGATCTATCTACCATCATGAACATCAAATGTTTGCTAACAATGATTATATAGTTATTTACACAAACCCTCATGGTGCAAGTGGAAATGGTGTAGCATTTTCAGACATCAGAGGTAAATACGGTGATATAGACTATAAAGATTTGATGACATTTGTAGATAAGGCTACCAAAAAATATCCACAAATCGATACTGAAAATCTAGGAGTTTATGGCGGATCTTATGGTGGTTTTATGACCAATTGGATAATAGGTCACAATGATAGGTTTAAGGCAGCTTGCTCTCAAAGATCTATTTCAAACTGGACAAGCTTTTACGGAGTTTCTGATATTGGATATTATTTTGGATCTGATCAAACTAACTCAAATCCTTGGGATAGTTTAGATAAAATGTGGGACCAATCTCCAATAAAATATGCTGATAAAGCAACAACACCAACGCTTTTTATCCACGCAGATGAAGATTACCGTTGTCCACTAGAGCAAGGTTTACAAATGTATACCAAACTAAAATTAAATGGCGTTGATACAAAAATGTTTGTCTTCCATGGAGAAAACCACGAACTATCGAGATCTGGTAAACCTCATGGCAGGATAAAAAGACTAAAAGAAATAAAGAAATGGTTTGATGGGCATCTAAAATAATGAAAACAGTAACAAAAGTAAAATTTAAAAAAACCATAGCAGATATGGTTCATAGATTTAAAACCCACGATATTATAAATAATTCTGCAGCCTTGTCCTTCTACTTTTTACAAGCATCCATCCCTTTATTAATGGTGCTTGTATCAGTAGTCTCTAGAATCTTAGAAAATAATACTGATGCAATATATTCTTTGATTGAGTTTTTACCAACAGCAGCCCAAGAGATGGCAAGATGGGTGATTGATACTATGTTTGTTAATACAAGCTCTGCATCTGTTACAATAATTACAGTTTTATTTGCCCTATGGTCAGCAACTAAGGGGATTAATAACCTCATGCTTTCCATAAATAAGGCCTATGGAGTAGAAGATGATAGCAAATTTGTTAAACAAAGACTTTCATCCCTACTTTATACAATTATATTTGTTATATTTATAGTTTTTATCCTAGTTTCTCAAATATATGGGCCTAGCATTTTAACTTTTATAAATGATCAAGTCCTAACAAGAATATCTGACAGAGCTTTTGGCGGAGTTTTTGATAGGGTTATAAAAACTTTATCATCGCCCCTATTTAGAATAACCCTAACCCTAGCCCCTATCTTTATAATGTCTGTTGTATTTGCAATATTTTATAAATTTGCACCAAATAATAAGGAAGACAGAGTTCCATTTAAGGAATCATTGTTAGGTGGGATTTTTGCAACTCTCACCATATATATAGCAACCTTTCTTTATTCCTTCTTCTTAAATAATTTTTCTAAGCAGTCAGTAGTATATGGAGCCCTAGCAGGCATCCTTGCCCTCTTTATTTGGCTAAACTTAGTTTCTACTATCCTAATCTTAGGCGCAGAGCTAATAGATGCGGTAAGAAACAATTATAAGATAGTGTCTGAAAATGAAATAAAAAACTTTGAGAAAGAAAATAAGTCTTTAAAAGAATCAGTAGAATCTACTATAGCAAATCCCAACAAAGAGAAAGATATGAAAGAAGTTGTGAAAATGGATAAAAGATCATTGAGAAAGAAATTTAGAGACATTAGATATCACATGGACTACGATTACAAAAATATGGTAGATTATAATATCTACACCAAGTTTTTAAACTCTGATTTATTTGCAGAAGCTAGATCCATATTTATCTATGTTTCTGTGGCAGATGAGGTAGATACCTATGAAATAATCAAAAAAGCCATAGACTTTGGCAAAGAAGTTTATGTACCTTACATCATCGATCCAGATAATTTCCAAATGAAGGCTGTAAGAGTATATTCTCTAGATGATTTGGGAGTGGGAGAATTTAATATCCCTACATCAAGCACTTTAGAGTTTATAGAAAATCCTGACCTTACAGTTGTCCCAGGCCTAGGTTATGATAGAAACAAACACCGTGTAGGCTACGGTGGCGGCTACTACGATAGGTATCTAAGCAAAAATCAAACAACATCTGTTGGATTTTTTGCAAGTGATTTTGAAGTAGATGGTATAGACACCAACGAACATGATCAAATGCTTGATTATATAATAACAGAAAAAGAAATATTTTAAGTAAAGGGCCATAAGGGCCCTTTTTTTGGAGGTAAAATGAGAAAAATCTTTGCAATAATACTAACACTTTTAAGCTTAAGTTCCTGCGCAAATAAGGATGAGAGTAGTTTGCCAAAAAATGAGGGAAATAAACTAGTATATACCAATCTAGTTACAAAAAAATCAAAAGATGATCTTAAAAATATTATGCTAAGCACTGATTTGGATAAGAGTAATATCAATAGATTCTTCAAGCAAGTAGATTTTTTTAATAAACAAGTAAATAAAAATTTGCTAGTTAATAAAGATTACGAAAAATCGGATAAAATTAAAGACTATGATTTCTACGCCATCCAAGATGAACTTTATAAAAGATATCCTAGTTTTACAGGAGTCAATTGTAGGATAACTAGTTTTGGCTTGGTAAGCGATAAAATAAAAGTAGCAAATACAAAAAATCCCAACTTATCAGTTGTTGAAATTGATAATAGCAGTTTTAAAGATAGCCCTATTCCTAACTTAAATAAAAATGAAATAGAAAGATTTAACAAATTTTACTCAGCTATACCAACAGATAATAAAAATGATGCAGACTTTCAAATTAAAAAAATAAAGGATTTTTGGAAGAAAAATGGCATAGAATTTCCACATAGCCAAGATTATAGCTTAATATCAGTTTTTGTTTTTTCAAATATAGATCAAAATATCAACGAGCTTTTTATCGGACACACAGGCTTACTATTTAATACCAAAGATGGCAGATACATGCTAGTAGAAAAACTAGCCTTTACTGCTCCCTACCAAGCGGTGATTTTTAACAATAAAAATGATCTTTATGATTACCTTATAGAGCTTTATGATTTTTCAAATAATCAGTATCCAATAAAACCTTTAATATTTGAAGATGACAAAATTTTAGAAAAATAAAAAAATAGCCACCCTATAATTATAAGGTGGCTATTTTTAGCAATCTTTTTTTAAGTTTTAAATACTATCTTCTACCGCTTTAATAATTTTTATAAATTCCACATCCCTCTTCCCGTTAGGATTGTATATCCCCCAATCCTACTTTCAATTATAGGCAGTGCTTATATCTCTTTGATAGCAAATGTTTCCTTGCTAAGCTTATCCAAGTATCTTTTTATTTTTATTTTTCTTTTAAAGTTTAAATCTCTTTTATAAACTAGTGGATTTGCCGAGTTCACTTTTCTTGCTTCATTTTCAAAGTCTACTCTAAATTGAGAATCCAGATTATCGATTGTTTGACCTAGGTCTAGGTTATAATATCTAAATTTCTTATCCCCTATTATCTCTTCTTGCTTATCAAAAACTAAATCATCTATGGCAAGTTTTGATGTATTTACTCCATTTAAAGTTGCAAAATAATGGCTGCGTCCTTGACGAAGGTTTACTTCAAAGGCATAAAATTTACCAGTTTCTGTATCCTTTTTAAAGTCAATATTAAATAGTCCATAAATTCCTAGAGTCTCTACTATAACCCTGGCATAGTCAAATATTATTTTTTCATCAGAGTCTATTTTTGCAACAAAGTTTCCTATCCATTCTACACGTTTGTCTAAAAGAATATTTCTAGACATGGCCATAGACGTAGTTGATTTTGACCTGTATCCTTCTACGGTGTATTCTGATCCATCTCCTCCTGCTACAAATTCTTGGACTAGCACCTTATAATCATAACCATTTTCAAAAATAGTTTGTAAAATCTTTAAAGTTTGTTCTTTAGATTTTGAGTGATAACCCTTTTGCCATCCATCAAAATCTAGGGTTTTGTAAAAAACATCATTGTCTGGTTTTATAAATACATCTGCTGGATAGTCTAAGTCCCTATAATTTTTACTATCTGCTACCAAGGTTTTTGGGGCAAGGTTTAAATCTTTTATTTTTTCATAAAATTGATTTTTAGTAGCAAGTCCCTTTATAACTTCAGGGTCCGCATAAGGTATAAGAGGATTGAAGTTTAAATTGTCAATGTTGTTTAAGACAAAGGTCCTCATAACATCATCAGGGGCAAATATTATAAATTTTTCGTAAGCCTCTTTATAGTCTTCATAAATTTTTTCTAAAACCTCTTTAAAGACTGCTGGGTCTTTGGAAAAGTTTTCTTTTTTGTAAAAGTTAATTATATGTGAATCTATACAAGGAAGCAAAATCATGGATGTAGCTACTACAGGTTTTATGTCGTAGGCCTCATGGATTTCCCTTGCTATTGAATATGTATTTAGGTCTGAACCTAGTATTATTGGTAAAAATTTGTTCATGTTTCTCTCTCCTATTTGCTAAAAACGCTTGCTAATAGTGATAACTATTATATAATCGTATAATGTAAAAAGCAAATCCTATAAATAAGGAGATTTTTATGAAAAAATTAGGAATCTTAGGTGGTATGGGCCCTTTATGTACAGCTATGTTTTACCAGAAGTTGGTAATACATACCAAAGCAAACAAAGACCAAGACCATATACCTACAGTAATAATTTCAGATCCTCAAATCCCAGATAGGACCGAGGCTATACTTACTGGAAAAAATGAGGATATATTACTTAAAAAGGTAAAAGAAGACTTAGAGAATTTAAAAAAGCAAGGTGTTTCAAATATTGCCATCCCCTGCAACACTATGCATTATTATTATGATACTTTTAAAGAATATTCAAGTGTAAATATAATAAACATGGTAGAAGAAACTTTAAAATATTGTAAAGCAAAAAAGGCAAAAAATGTTGCGGTTTTAGGCACACTTGCAACAATGAATTGCGGTATATATGAAAAATATGCCAAAAACATAGGTATAAATATCATTCCAATGGATGAAAAAATTAAAAAATTTACTATGGATACTATTTACCAGATCAAAGAGACCAATGAAACTAACCACAAAGAGTTTCTGTCTATGGTAGAGGAATTAAAAAATACAAAGGTGGATGCTATCATATTAGCTTGTACAGAATTATCACTAATTGAAGATATAGCTACATACAATTTTGTAATAGATGCTATGGATGTGCTAGTTTATAGATCTATACTACAATCAGGTTTTGAAATAAAAAAATAATTATAAACTTCAAAATTTCTTAATAAAACTTTAACCCCACCTTTGTTATAATATATCTATTGACGAGGTGGAATAATACATGAGAAAAAGAAGAAAATTGAATAAAAAATATGATTACCTAACTATCTTAAGAGCCATAGCTTTTTTTGGTGTATCGCTCTTTCATACCTACTCACACTTTGTTCCAGGCGGATATCTTGCGGTAATCATATTTTTGATTTTATCGGGCTTTTTAACAATAAGAACAGCAGATTCCAAGAAGGCAAATACTCTTACAAAATTAAAAGCAAAATTTATTAGCATTTTAAGTCCAGTTTATCTAATAATGGCCATATCTTTGATATTTTCCTTTAAATTTGCTAGAAATATCTTTGATGATAGTATCAAGTCAGCTTTACCAGTTGCCCTAAATTTTGAAAATTTAAGGCGTATAGCAGCTGGTGATGATTATTTTAACCAACTGGGCAATTTTAATATGTTTTTGCATATGTGGTATGTATCCCTTTATATGCAATTTATTGCCATATTTTTGCTAATAGATCAATATCTAGAAAATCCAAAGAAAAATAATAAAAGAATCCTAGTCTATGGGCTAATTACAATCATTAGCTTTATTTTAATTTTAGTCATAGGAAGAAGTGCAGAAGATATAACTAGGATTTATTATGGGATATCAACTAGGTTTTCAGCCTTTAGTGTAGGTATTTTAGCTTATTTATTAAATGTAAAAATTGATAAAGAAACTATCGACTTAAAAATAGATTTAAGAATAATCTTAGCTATCTTAGGACTAGTAGTTATTGTTCCTTTCTTTATCATAGATGGTAAAAATATCTCATCTTACCATGGATTTTTTATATTTTATACCTTAGTAGTTGGCCTATTAATAACATTTTTATATAATTACGAAGATAAAAATCGCTACCTTCCTAAAAAACATGGTTTTATATACAAAATACTTTTATATATTGGAGATAGGTCCTTTCACTTTTACCTATGGCAGTATATAGTACAAATATTTGCCCTATACTTCTTTCCTAACCTTATGGATAATATAATCTTAAACTTAATAATACAATTTGCTTTTGTAATTATACTAGGAGAGATTAGCTATCAAATCTTAAAAATACGAAAACTAGGCAGGTATATACTTTTAACATCCATGATTATTTTTATTATCCTAACCATTACTTCAAAAGTAATAGGTAATAGCAAGGATGATAAGATAAATGATTTAAGAAAGGATATAGCAGCTAGCCAAGAGCAAATCGATAAGGCCAATAAAGAAATACTAGCTAAAAATAAAATCAAAGAGGATAAAAAATCAGACAATGATAAAGATGCTGATAGTGTAAAAGAAAATAGTGAAATTTCAGAAAATTTACCAAAAACCAAACAAATTGATGAAAATTTTGTAGAAAAACCTTATGATGATTTTAATTTTACAGAAAATGAACTAGCATACTTAAATAACCTCGGAGTTACCGCAGTGGGTGATTCAGTTATTATAAACGCTGACTCCTATATTAGAAAATACATTCCAAACTTTTACTTAGATGGTGAAGTCGGTAGAGATATGGTCTCTGGACCTGATATCCTTTCTTCAATTAAAAATAGCTATGGCCTAGCTGATGTTGTTTTAATATCTCTAGGGTCAAATGGATCAGCAGATGAAGCCGACCTAGAAAAAATAATGGAAATAGCAGATGGCCGTGATGTTTACTTTGTAAACACATCTCACACCCAGTCTTATATGGACTTTGTAAATAAAAATTTAGCAAATTTTACAGAAAAAAATGACAAGGCCCACCTAGTAGATTGGCGAGGTTTTATAAAAGACAGACCAGACCTACTAGCCCCAGACAGAACCCACCCAAATGTAGGGGGCTCAGATGACTTTGCAAAACTAATAATGAGAAAAATCCTCAATGTAAATAGGGTTGCCGAATAAATAAAAAATCCAAGCTTAATTGCTTGGATTTTATTTTTTTATTAAGATTAAACCTATAATTATAAAAATGGCCACAAAACCTAGACTTATTCCTATACTTAACTTAGCACTTTTATCTCCAACTTTATCTCTTAATAACAGGTGAGATAGAAAGTAAACTATAGACTGGCTTAAAACTAAGAAGAAAACTATACTATCTGACATAGCTGTAAATCCTTGATTCACACCTATATAAATTAGGTAAACCACTTCAAATATCAAGGTAAATGCATAAGCAGATCTTATAGCAAATAGATTGTGTTGCATTTCCATTTCATCCATTTTTTTCATAAATTTTACTCCTCTACTTTAAATATATCATTAACTGTCATAGCAAAATAAATAGAAATTTTTAAGGCTAGTTCTAACGAAGGATCGTACTTGTCATTTTCTATGGCAATTATAGTTTGCCTTGATACTCCCAATATTTCTGCTAAATCTTCTTGCCTTAGTCCCTTCTCCTTTCTGAGATTTTTAATATTATTTTTCATAAATTTTCTCCATATATAATCCGACCAAAAAGTAAAACATGCTTTACATTTTTATTGTAATATTTAAAAGTTAAAATGTCAAGTACCCTTTACATTTTATTCATTATCTTTTCATTAAAAAAACCAGCATATTTACTATGCTGGTTTGTTAATTATATTTATTTATCAACTGGGACTAATTTTTCTTTACCACCCATGTACATTCTAAGTGGTTCAGGGATTTTTACTGTGCCATCTGCTTGAAGCATATTTTCTAAAAATGCTATTAGCATTCTTGGTGGAGCTACTACTGTGTTATTTAGTGTATGGGCAAAATATGTTCCATCTTCTCCACGTAATTTGATCCCAAGTCTTCTTGCTTGAGCATCACCTAGGTTTGAGCAGCTTCCTACTTCAAAGTATTTTTGTTGGCGTGGACTCCATGCCTCTACGTCTACTGATTTTACCTTTAAATCTGCTAAGTCTCCTGAGCAACATTCTAGGGTTCTTACTGGTATTTCTAAACTTCTAAAGAAATCTACTGTGTTATTCCACATTTCATCATAGAATTTTTTAGAATCTTCTGGTTTACAAATAATAACCATTTCTTGTTTTTCAAATTGGTGGATACGGTATACTCCACGTTCTTCTATACCATGAGCTCCTACTTCTTTTCTAAAGCATGGGGAATAGCTAGTCATTTTTAGCGGCATATCATTTTCATCTGTGATTGTATTGATAAATTTACCGATCATTGAGTGTTCAGATGTACCAATTAGGTATAAATCTTCTCCCTCAATCTTATACATCATATTTTCCATTTCTTCAAAGCTCATAACACCTGTTACAACTTCACTTCTTATCATAAATGGTGGTACATAATATGTGTAGCCACGGTCTATCATAAAGTCTCTAGCATATGAAAGGATAGCTGAGTGTAATCTTGCTATATCTCCTTTTAGATAGTAAAAACCTGATCCAGATGTTTCTCTTGCTGCATCTAGGTCTACCCCATCAAAGCTTTCCATAATATCTATGTGGTATGGTACTTCATAGTCAGGTACTATTGGTTCACCGTATCTATCATTTTCCACATTTTCACTATCATCTTTACCTATAGGTACTGATTGATCTATGATTTGAGGGATTTTTTGCATTCTTACTTTGATTTCATCTTCAAATTTTTTAGTTTCTTCTTCTATGTGGGCTAATTTATCATTGATTTCACCAACATGAGCCTTTGCTTTTTCTGCCTCATCTTTTTTACCTTGGCCCATAAGAGCGCCGATTTCTTTTGAAACTTTATTTCTTTCTGCTCTTAGGTTATCACCTTCAGTTTTAAAGGCTCTGCCCTTTTCATCAAGTTCTAAAACTTCATCAACAAGGTGCAGTTTTTCTTCTTGAAATTTTTTCTTGATATTTTCTTTTACTAGCTCAGGGTTTTCTCTAACTAATCTTATATCTAACATTTTTTCTCCTTTTTTGCATAATAATAGACCCTCATCCTACATGGGACGAAGGTCTCGTGGTGCCACCCAATTTTTATGTATACAACATACTCAAATTTAAAAAGCTAAAGGTAGATTCACTATTTACCACCAAAGATTTTCACCAACCATCTTCTCTCTAAAGGCTTTAAAATAGCTACTAGGTCTTATCATCGCTTGTATTAAGTTATTTATAGTATACAATTAATGTTTATTTTAATCAATCCCTTTTTTATTTTTTGTAACAATTAACCCAATTAATAAACTAATCACAAATACAAATATAAAACTAAAACCTGATGCAGCAAGAGGCAGTCTTGCCATAGTATTTACATAAAAATTATCAGCAAAGCCTAGAGCATTAATACTATCTGCTAAGCTTACAAGCCCTACTGCTATGATCACAATTTTATACACTAGAGGACTTATATTTCCCTTATCCAGTAAGTTTAGGATATAAAGGCTTATAACTATAGGATAGACAAAAAGTAAAATTGGGATGGATATTTCCATTATTCTCTCCACACCAAGAATGGATAATATGAAACTTACTATAACCCCAAGCCTTACATAAAATGTATAAGAAAATCTAGGAAGACTTTCAGAAAATATTGTTGCAAAGGCTGATAATAATCCTATGGCTGTAGAAAGGCAAGCAAAGCCAACTACAAGACTTAATGCTATTTGGACATTGCGGCCTAACAAATTTTGGGCAATAGTTATAAATAAATTTGTTCTAGTCATATTAGGATCTACAAAGGCAATTGATTTTGCTCCTATATAAGTAAGGCCAGTATAAACTATAATAAGACCAAATACAGCTATAAGTCCAGAATAAATAGTAGCCCTTATTAAATCATCTTGCTTGGTAATGCCCTTATTCCTAAAGTCATTTAAAATAATACTTGTAGTAAAAACTGGTCCTAATGAGTCCATCGTTTGGTAGCCTTCTATAAAACCTAGGGATAATTTATTACCTGGTAGAGAATTTAAACTAACACCTGGATAGGTAATTCCTTTTATAATTAAAATTGCAAGGATAAGTAAAAGCACTGGTGTTAGATATTTGCCAACCCTATCTATTACTTTAGACCCATTTATTGTCAATACATACACTAAAGAAAAGAATAAGAAGGAAAATAATACCTTATTAAAGTCTGGATAAAAAGGCATCACGCCAACTTCAAAAGTAGTTGCCCCAGTACGCGGTATGGATAAAAGTGGTCCTACTAATGTTATACAAACTAAACTTACAATGCTACCAAAATTTTTGCTCACTTTGTTACCAAGGGCAGTTAAATTTGCTGATCTTGCACTTATAGCAAGGGTTCCTAAAAGTATTAATAAACTATCAGATAAGTTAAAACCAAGAGAAGCTAAAAACCATCCATCTCCTGAGTTTAGCCCTAGAAAGGGTGGAAAAATTAGATTGCCCGCTCCAAAGAATATGGCAAAGAGGGCGAAGCCTGATATTATTATTTGTTTAGTATCTAGTTTTGTTTCATTCATTAATATTACCTGCTTTTTTTTAATATAAGATATACTATACAAGTATTTAATGAATTTAGCACCTTAATTATTAATCTTTGTATCATCTAACTTTTTTTCTACTTCTTCTAGATGTTTATGGATATCTCTTATGATTATTTCCGTTTTAAGATTTACTATATAATCATCCTCTGCTCTTTGTCTATCCTTTTCTTCTTGACGATTTTGGCTCATCATTATAAGAGGAGCTTGAATGGCTGCTAGACATGATAAAACAAGATTTAATAATATAAAAGGATATGGGTCAAAGGCCTTATCTCCCATCTTATTATTGATAATCATCCATATAGCAAGGATCGCTATAAAAATAATTATAAAAGTCCAAGATCCTGCAAATTTAGCAATCTTATCTGCTGCCTTTGCTCCGAAAGAATAGTCATCTTTTTCACTTCTTTTTTGTTTAGAAAGGCTGTCCTTAATTAACATTATGATTTCTTCATCATCTAGGCCCAAATCATTATTCAGAATACTTTGTAATATTTTTTCTTCACTTTCTTTATAATCTTTCATTAATAACTCCTAAAATTTTATTTATTGCTTTTTGAGGTATGCCTATATCTTCTATGATACATTTATTTTTATAAATAGACCTTTCAAAAACACCTTGTTTCATTAGCTGCATAGAAACTATCAAATCACAATCTACAATCTCTCCCCAGCTATCACCACTAGTAGAGTCAAGACCTGATGGGACATCTATTGATATAATATATTTTAAAGAACGATTTATAAGAGATATCACATAGGCATAGGTGCCAGAAATGGTTCGGTCAAGGCCTGTACCAAATATTCCTTCTATAATTGTAGTAACATTTGATAAATTTGCTTCCATGAACTCTAAATCGGCTATGGTTTCTACCCTATATACATTGTCAGTTAAACTTTTTACAGCTTCATAGTTTAAAATAAATTCATCACTAGCTTTTTCTAAGTTCCCAATTATATAAATATCTACATAAAAGTCTCTTGCTAAAAGATTTCTAGCAACAGCTAGACCATCAGCTCCATTGTTGCCTATACCAACTACAATAGCAAAGGTCTTCCTCACTTCAAGGTTAATATTTTTTATAACTGCAAGAGCAGCTCTTTCAACAAGGCAGATAGCCGGTATGTTTAGTTCATTTATAGCATACTTATCGATTGCAATCATCTGGTCTTTGTCTACAATTAGCATAATCACCTCAAAAATTTCTTGTTTTAAGCCTCAAATCTTCCCCAAATATTTCATAAACTTCGCTATTTCCAATTATTCTTGAAAATATCCTATCTCCATAGGTTTCTGATAACATGGACTCATCAAAGTTTGTTGAAAATATTATTGGTTTTCCAGCAATCATCCTGTTGTTTACTACCTCAAATAAATTTGCAGAATCATTTTTGCTGGATGGTTCACTTCCTAGGTCATCTATAATAAGTAAATCACAATCTAGGATAAAGTCAAATTGGTCTTGGTGTTTGGCACGGGCTTCTTCAAAGGCCCAGTTGTAGTCGTTTAAAAATTTAAAAAGTTTTGATGATGTCATATAAAGAACGGAGTAGTTGCGGTCTAGGATTTCCTTGGCAACTGCATTTAAAAGGAAGGTCTTACCTCGTCCCACATCTCCAAATATATACAAGTTATCAGTTTGTTTATCAAAATTATTTATAAAATTCCATAATAGTTTAGTAATTTCAATCATATTTTCTCTAGGAGTGAGATGATGGTTTTCATAAGTATTATCTGAAAACAAGTCTAAATTGAAATTTTTAAAATTCTCATACTTAATAAGATTTCTAATATTAGATTGACTATAGTTTTTATCAATAATTAACTGTTTTCGACAAGAGCACATCCTAGTACCCACAAAGCCTGTATCTTTACAAACTGGGTGGTGATAACGAATTTCCATATAGTCTTTAGGAAAACCATGTTGGTTTAATAAACTTATTTTTTGGCCTCTTAAATTTTTAAGGTCACTTTCTTTTTTTTCTGTATCATATCCTTTTAGCCCATCTTGGATTATAGAATAGCCTAATTCTTTTATACTCTTTTCTAAGGACTTCATACTTGGTATTTTATTGTAAACTTCTTTTATACGATTTTCTTGAAGATATAAATTCTCTTTACGTCTATTGGAAAGAATATTTTCTACATCTGAATTTGTACTCATTAGTTATTCCTCTCATCTATTATCTTTCTTAAACGCAATTCTCTTTCTTCACGTGCTTTTTGAGCGTAGTTTTTTACATCATCATTGCCTCTAGCTTTTTTTCTATATTGCCTTGGTGAATTTTTTCTAGCAAGCTTTTGACGTTCTTCTCTCATTTTTAAGTCATTTAAGGTAAATATTCCTTGGTCACGCCAGGTTTTTATATATCCTAGGACATATTTTACATCCATATTTCCATTGGCCTTGCCTTGGCGAAAGGCTTCTGTTATCAGTTCTGGATCAGGATCATAATCTGTAAGAGTTTCTTGGATGCGAGTAATATCTGCTGGGGTAAGGCTTCTGTCTAATATTCTTTCTATATTATCAAACATAATTGACTTTCTACCTGCCTTATCAAAGCTAATTTCATTAGTTGATTTGCTATTATCCCCATAATACATTTGCCTAAGAGATACTATTTCTATGAAATTTTCACCAGATGGGTCTCTTTTTTCTCTAAAAACTCCCATATTTATCCAAAATTCTATGCACTCGTTAAATTTTTCTTCTGTAAAAGATAACTGTTTTTGAATTTTTTTGGTATCTACTAGACCAGTATTGTAGGCATCTTTATAAACTAAAAGAAAAACTTTAAGAGCATCTCCATCTGCCATTTGGACATAGGTATTTAAAAACATATTTTCAAAAGCCGTCATACCTAAATCTAGTTTAACATCTTGCATCTTAAAGTTCATAATAATCATCCTTTGTTAAATTCATTATTAGTATCTTAGAATATATAATATCTCTTTTTTCTTCAAAATATCTTTGATCAAAGTCTATATTTTGATTTTCAAAAATCTCTGTTGTTTGCCCGCATTCTTTAAAACCAAGTTTTTTATAAAGTCTTATGGCTCTTTCATTAAATAAATTAACTTCTAAAATCATTTCTCTAAATTTTAGCTCATTAAAATAAAAATTTAAAAACTGGCCCATGGCTTCATAGCCATAGCCAGCTGATACAAAATTTGGATCAAAGACTATACCTAGTTTTGCCTTCCTAGTTAAGGGATTGTAATTTTTAAGACCCATAAAACCTATAAACCTATCATCGTTAGTTTTCTTTACTGCAAAATATCTTTTACGGGGTGTGGTCACAGAATTGTACCAAAAGTTTATTTCAAAATCTGATAGGTTTCCATAGTTATATCCCGCTAGCCTAGGATCTTCAAATTCGCCCCGGTATTTAAAATCAAAGGCTGTTTCACGGTTTATTTTTTCTATATAAACTCTAGGATTTTTTTGCATTTTATACATTTTCTTCCTTATAACTTAGGTCTCTAAAGGTAGTACAAGGCTTATTAAAAAATAAATCAAGAGTTCCTGTAGCCCCATTTCTATGTTTTGCTACTATAACCTTGGCTATATTTGGATTATCTTCTTCATCATAATAGTCTTCCCTATATAAGAGCATAACTACATCGGCATCTTGCTCGATAGCACCTGATTCTCTTAAGTCTGATAGTATCGGTTTATGGTCTGCTCTTTTATCAGCTTCACGGGATAATTGGGCAAGGGATAAAACCGGACAGTTTAGTTCTTTGGATAAAGTTTTTAGTCCTCTTGATATAGAAGCAATCTCATTTTGCCTATTTTCTTGGCGACTATCTGCTTGCATTAGCTGTAAATAATCTATTACAACTAAGTCTACTCCTACTTCTGCTTTTAGCCTTTTAAGTTTTGATCTCATCTCTGATAGGGTAATACCTGGGGTTTCATCTACATAAAGGTCTTTATTTGCTATTTCCTTGGTTGCTCTAAATAATAATTCCCATTCATCATCCTTTATCCTACCATTCATAACTTGTTCTAAATCTATCATGCTTACCATAGATAATAATCTATAATTTAATTGTAAAACAGACATCTCAAGGGAGAAAAAGGCTACAGATTTTCCTTCTCTTGCTGCATTCCAGGCCATAGTTAATCCTAGGGCAGTTTTTCCCATAGCAGGGCGGGCTGCTAGTAAAATTAATTGGGATGGTTGTAAACCTGAAAGTTTTAAATCAATGGTTTCAAGTCCTGTTGTAACTCCTGTGATATCCCCATCATTTAGGGATAATTCATTTATTACTTGAACAGTTTCATCTAGAGTATCTCCTACCTTTACCAAACCCTCGTTAAGTTTGCTTTGGGAAATGTCAAAGATTTTACTTTCTGCCATTGATAAGATACTAGAGACATCATCATTTTGCCTGTAGCTTACATCCATAATATCTTCACTTGCCCCTATTAGACTTCTAAGCAATGATTTTTCTTTTACTGTTTTTGCATATGTATCGATATTTGGAGTATAAAATGAGGAGAGGGTAATCTCAGTGATAAACTCCTCCCCTCCAACTTCTTGTAATATATTTTCATTTCTAAGCTGGGATAATAAACTTACTTCATCAATCTTGATATCTTTTTCTACCATAGTGATGATTGATTTATATATCCTCTGTGTCCTAGAATCATAAAAGTCTACAGGTTTTATTATTTGATTTGCTTTATCGAAAGTTTCATTTCTTTTTAAGATACTTCCGATGATAGCTTTTTCAGCTAAGAAGTCGTATGGAAGAGGCCTACTTGCCTCTGTCATTATTCTACCTCAGCTACAACTTCCACTTTTAAGTTTGCGTTTACTTCTGGGTAAAGTCTAACGTTTAGGTTAAACTCACCAGTACCTTCAATTTGTTCAACATCTTCGATTCTTTTTCTATCGATTTCAATTCCTTGTTCAGCTAGTGCTTCAGCAAGGTCTTTGTTTGTTACAGAACCAAATAGTTTTCCATCTTCACCTACATTTACTTTTTGAGTAATTGTAAGTGCTTCGATTTTTTCTTTTAATTCTTCAGCTTCTTTTCTATTTTCCGCTTCTTCAGCTTTTAGTTGTGCTTGCATTTCTTCTAGCTCAGCCATGTTTTTCTTTGTAGCTTCTACAGCTAGTCCTTGTGGGTTAAGGTAGTTTCTAAAGTATCCTGGTTTTACATCTACTAGGTCTCCCTTTACACCAACTCTTACAATATTATCTTTTAGTATTACTTTCATTTTCTTCTTCCTCTCTTAAATATTCATTTATTGCTTTTCTTAGCATATTTTCAGCATTTTCCATGCTCATGTCTAATTGGGTAGCAGCAGCTGTTAAGTGACCGCCCCCTCCGATACGTTCTAGTATTAATTGTACCGATATATCGCCTAAGCTTCTACCAGAAATGTGGATTTTATTATTAGCTTTTGTAAGTACAAAAGATGCTTTTACACCCTTTATAGTTAGCAAATCATCAGCAGCCTGACTTGCAATTAAGCTTGATCCATCAATATCTCTATTAAAATGAGCTATGGCAATCATATCATTTACTATACTCGAATCTGCTATAACTTCCGACTTATATTTTACAATTTCAAAGTCATCTTTAAACATACGTTTAATGTAGACAGAGTCAGCTCCCCAGCGTTTTAAGATACTGGCTGCCTCAAATGTACGAACCCCTGTTTGATAAACAAAATTTTTTGTATCTACAGTTATTCCTGCAAGCAGACTTTCTGCTATAGATGTTCTTGCCTTAAAATCTTCATCAAGATAATTTAAAATCTCTGTTACTAGCTCAGATGCACTTGATGCATAAGGCTCGATATAGGCAATTGTTGCTTTTTTGATATAGTCATTACCACGTCTATGGTGGTCGATAATAAATATTTGATCAGTTTTTTCAATTAAGCTTGGTGCTTCAGTTGAATTTTTCCTGTGATTATCTACTACAACTACTAGGGATGATGGTTTTATGCGGGCTAGGGCTTGGTCTTCTGATAAAATATTATCCTTTAGTTCTTCTAAGCTCCCAGTTGTACTATTATACATATTTTCGATTTGTCTAGGAACTTCGTTTAAAACTATATAGGCATCTTTTTCTAAAAATCTGACCCCTTCATAAACTCCTAGAGATGATCCAAAAGAATCCATATCTGGGTTATTATGACCCATAATATATACATCGCTTGATGCATTTATCATTCTACGTAGGGCACCGGATATTACCCTAGATTTTACCTTGCTAGTTTTTTCAGTAGCTTTTGATTTTCCACCAAAGTATTCGTAGTTATCATCTATTTTTACAACTGCTTGGTCTCCTCCACGGGATAGGGCAATATCAATAGCTACCCTTGAGTCTCCATATATTTCATAAGGATTTGCTCCAGATATACCAGCACCTATTGATAGGGTAGGATTTATAGCATTTCCAGCTTCTATTTCTCTTACATCATCTAAAATAGAAAATTTATCTTCATGGATATCTCTATAATCTTGGTATTCCATAACCACCATAAATCTGTCATTTTCATATTTTCTTACAACCCCATTATGGTTTGTAAAATACTCATTTATTACCCTATCAACAGCTCCTAGGACTTGAGGTCTATTTACAGCTTCTGTGCTACTTCTTAGATCCTCATAGTTATCTAAAAATATTGTGAAAAATACCAGCCTTTTATCTTTAAATAACTGTTTTATAGACTCATCATAGGTGTTATCTATAGCATAGACAAAGTTTTCGTTAGTCTTTAAAGATTCATTATATACTGTAGAAAAATAAAACTGCATAGACTTATCATCTACTTCTATAGTAACAGGTTGGATAAAGTCTTTATCAGTAAAATCAATATCATCAAAATCTGGTATTAGTTTTGCTATATCAACTCCAACTAAATCCTCTCCTGGAAAGAGATTTCTAAAATAACCATTGTGCCACTTAATATTTGCCCCATCAGTTAAAACTGCAATAGGAAAAGGCATTTCAAAAACCAGATTTTTTGTTATACTATCAAAAGTTGAGTGTACATCATCCACATATCTTTGGATAGCACTTTGATTATCATCTCTTACTCTTTGTAAGTAAAAAAACAAAACTCCACAGCCAAGTATAGCAATAGCTCCAAGTATTTGATTATAATAAAAAACTATTACAGATGTTATAACCGGTAGGATCATTGTATATAAAATGTTTTCATTATCCTTATTTGAATTACTTTGCATCTATCCTCCTTGGTTTACTTCTAAAGTCAACAAATATATCAGCAATACCCAGCATTAAGAATATTATCATAAAAAAGTAAAAAAAGATTATGATAAAAAACCACTTCATGCCACGAGAAAGGATTCCCGCCTTGCTCATAGTTAGGTAGTCATAAGTTAAGATTCCATTTAAAATCAACAATAGGGTCACTATGCTAAATAAATTTGCACTTATGTATGTAGCTTCTATATTAAGGACTGCACTTAGGATAAAGTAAAGTCCTGCTGCTATAGCAAGCATAATAGCAAATTCTCTTTTACTAATTCTAAATTTATTTAGATTTTTCATATCACTAGCCTTGTTTTTATAGGCTAGGTAGTTTCTAACTATCTTTAGGGAAAATAAACTATAAAGCATTGCTAGGGATGATAAAATAGATGGATACATAGCAAAAGATGTTTTGTAAAGCTCATCTGGTATCTCATATTCCACAGTAGGTGCTAAAACTTCCTTAAGCTCAGCTGCCATATCATTGATGGTAAGACCTTGCTCTAACATCTGATATTTGTAAATAGCAATAAAAATAAAACTTGTTAGGACAAAGTTTATTAAAATTTGCTTTTTATCACTGAGCTTTGATTTTATAAGTCCAATTTGAATTAATGATAAGATTAGAATCGGTATGTAAAATAAAGTAACCGACTTTATACTTTCAAATATTAATCCAACTAAAAATGAACCAATAAAAACAATAACTAAGTCCCTTGGTCCATAGTCAAGGCCAATAGCTGCAAGTAAAATTGGTATGCTAGCAAGCATCAAAAAGCTAGCACCAGCTGCCAAAGTTAATATACTAATCAAGCAAATAAAAAATAATATATTTACTTTCTTATTTATATTTTTACTAGTGTTCATAAATTTCCTTTCACTTAATATTATCATAAAGGCTAAAGTTGAACAATCTTCGCTCAATTTGACTTTATATATTTTACTCTTAACTTAGTAAGTATCAATTTTAATATAAATAGTAACTATAAAATAAGGATACTTTTATAAGGTGGATTTTATATTAAAATGTAAATTATAATATAATCGTGATTAAATTTAAATATGTAAATGTTTATAAGAAAAAAGCGCTAATAATGATATTAGCACTTTTTATATATTAAATATCAAGCATATCTAAAAGTTCATTTCTATAAGCCATAAACTCTTTGCCTGTTCTTTTTCTAGGATATTCTAAATCTATTGGAACAATACTTTTTATCCTGCCTGGTCTAGGCTCCATGACAATGACTTTTGTTGACATATAAACTGCTTCATCTACATCGTGAGTTACCATTATAGTCATGTTTTTTTCTTCATTCCATAAGCTTAGAATCTCATCTTGCATATTCATCCTTGTAAAAGCATCTAACGCTCCTAAAGGCTCATCTAATAGCAATACTTCTGGCTTATTTACTAGTGTTCTAATAAGAGAAACTCTTTGGGCCATACCACCTGATAAGTTTGATGGGTAGGAGTCTTTAAAATCTAATAGTCCTACTTTTTCAAGCATCTTATCTATAGTAGCATCATCAATTTTCTCTTCGTTTTTTAGTGTTCCAGAAAAACCTACATTATCCTTAACTGTTAGCCAAGGAAATAGAGTGGATTTTTGAAATACCATCCCCCTAGAGCTTGATGGTTCAGTGATTTCTTTATCATCTAAGCTAATATCTCCTGTAGTTGGAAATATTAGCCCTGCTATAAGTCTAAGTATAGTAGACTTACCACATCCTGAGGGCCCTACTATACTGACAAATTCTCCTTCATGGATTTCAAAGTTTATATCTGAAAGGGCATTAGTTATAGTGTCACTATCACTTCTAACAAAGGATTTTGATACATTATTAAATTCTAGTTTACTCATCTACTAACTCCCCCAGTTCTCCATTTTAAAGCATTTGTTCTTATTCTTTTTATTATACTATTAACTAATATAAAGGTAATAGCTAAAAGGATGATAGCCCCATACATTGCTGAATAATTGGCCCATGAGCTTTTCCATGTTATATACCAACCCAGGCCACTTTCTACCCCCAGCATCTCTGCTACTATAAGGGCATTACAAGCTGCAGACATACCAGCAACCAAACCTTGGAAGATATTTGGTGAAGCTGATTTTATAGCAACTTTTCTTACTAGTTCTGAGTTTGTAGCTCCCAGGGTCTGAGCAGCCTCATAATAAGAAGGGTCTACGTTGTGTATTCCTGTAATGGTCGCAAGGGTAGTTGAAAACCATACCCCAAGAGAGATTATAAATATAGCTCCTTGGAATAGGTTTATGGCAAGCACCATAACTACTGGTAGCCAAGTTGTTGTTGGGATTGGTCCAAGTAATTTTAAAAATGGATCAACCCAATAGTTTACCTTTTCAAAATATCCTGCTAGAATTCCTGTTATAATTCCTAGTCCTGCCCCTATAAAATATCCAGTAAATAGTAATTTTAAAGAGCTTAGTACTGATTCTATTAAGAAACTCTGATCCTCTTTCATGGAGTTAAATATCATATCCATCCATGGAAAATATGGTAAATCTAGCTTTGCAGTCTTTAAAGTGAGGATATCATAGGTCATCAGCAGTAAGAAAACAAAAGTATAAAAGGGAGCTCTGTAAACGAGCTTTTCCCTTAAATTTTCTTTTTTAATAGAAACAAGTAAGGCTATGCCATAGATAGCTAGCAAAATCCACAAAAAACCATTATATAAATTGGTTTTTTGGGCACTAGGGCTATGGTCTGGTAGATATACATATTCAAATATAGCTAGTAAGCCAGCTATGATTGGAAGTAGCAGCCTAAATCTCTCTCGGGCCTTATTTCTAGGCTTAGATTCAAGTTTAATTAATTCTTCTTTGGTAAGTCTTTTGCTAGAATTATCTTTAATAAAGCCATCAGATTTTTTACTTTCTTCCATTAAAATCTCCTTAGTTATTTTTGATTACTTCAACTTCTCCATTTCCAAATGGCATCCAGAATTCTTTTATTAAGTCATCTGTTGATTTAGAATTATCTATTAGGCCAAGTTCTTTGTAATCATCAAAGTATCTTCTAAGTGTATCTTCACCATCTTGGTTTGTTAGAGAGTAGTCATATGCACTAAGTAGGTCAGTTGCAACTTGTGGATCTCCTTCAGCCATATTATTTTCTTGAAGTACCTTAATTGATTCTTCAGGATTTTCAGCTGCATAATCATTACCCATATCTATAGCTTCACCTAATAGTTCTGCAAGCATTGGGTTTTGTTCAGCAAAATCTCTGTTAAAGGCAGCTACACAGCATACTTCTTTACCAAAATCTTCATCTGTTGTAAGAGATCTGATTGGTCTAATTACTCCACTTTCTAGGAATTCTTGAGCAAATTGATCATCAAGAACAGCTCCTTGGATTTCTCCACTTTGTAGAGATTGGATAACAGCTGACTTATCAACTGGTTTTACACTAACATCATCTGGATTAACATCATCATGTAGTAAGAATCTAAGTAATGTATTGTGTCCACTTGCACCAATACCATTTGTTACTGCAACAGACTTACCTACTAGGTCAGATGTTTCTTGGAACTCTTCGTTTTCATCAAGAACATATAGTGATTTACATCCTGAGTGTGATGCAGTTGAGAATACGTAGTTTAGACCTTGGGTAGCTGGTACTATCATGGATCCAAATTCTCCTGTAAGAACGTCAATTTGTCCAGTTGATAGGGCATCTTTACCGTTTTGTGTGTTTACAAATTCTACTTCTATACCCTTTTCTTTGTAGTAACCATTAATATCTGCAAGGTTTTGTCCTGCCATACATAAGTCACCATCAAAGCCTATTTTGATTGGAGTATCATATCTTGGTTCTTCTTCTAAGGTTTTTGCAGCTACTACTGACTCACCATCTTTTTCATTAGTATCTTCTGTAGTTGCTGTATCAGCTTGATTTTTATCTTCTGTTTGTTCTACTTGTTCAGTATTATTTGCAGGTTCATTTCCTGCTGTGTCATTGTTTACACATCCTGTTAGAGCTATGCCTCCAACTAGTAATAAAGCTAAAAGTTTATTATTTTTCATTCTTCTCTCCTATAAAATATATATTAGTTATAGCAACAATTGCATCTTTAATCATAAAACCAAATCAATGTAATCACAAGCTACTTATTATTTAAAAATTATGGAAATTTTTAATACTAATAAATATCGTGATGGTAACTTTTTTAAAATAAGTAGTTACTTTGACTAGTACTTACTTGATTATGTCATTATCTTTATCTAATAATTCGCTAGCTAAAGATGATCAAGCACTTTTAGGCCAGTAAAAGTATTTTAGTATTTGCAATAATTATTACTTATCCTTTCTATATAATATTACATGAACATAAAAAATCCCCGTCCAAAAAGGACGAGGTTATCGTGGTTCCACCTTAATTCATTTTAAGAAAATCTTAAAACCTTGATGTGCTTAACGGGCACAAGCGTTATAGCCTACTATTATTTCGGTATAAAACTCAAAGATGCACTTCCATAAATACTTTAACGATTTTTCTCAGCTATCAAATCTCTCTGTAGTTAAAAATAAATATGTACTCTTCTTCTCACAGTTATTCATGTAGGATAAGTATACCATCTAAAATTTTGATGTCAACATTTTTTTGTAATATTTTTATCGTTTAATAATTTTATAAAATATTTGCGTTTTTATAATAACCTATTTTAACAATTATAATTTGCTGGTATACTAGTTATGATGAAGATTTAAGAGGTAAATATGAATTTACAGAAAATAAAAAATTTTGATATATCAATCATAAGTGACCCCCATGTGCTTGCTTATGATCTGATAGCTGATACAGAAGATTTTAAAAAAGAAATAAAAATAGATAGAAAATTACTAGTAGAAAGCGAGGCACTTTTAGGCCAGGCCCTTAAAATGGTCGATGAGGTAAACAGTGATTTTCTTTTTTTACCAGGAGATTTGGTAAAAGATGGTGAATATAAGTCCCATGAGATAGTTAAAAAATACTTATGTGAGTGGAAAAATAAAAAAGATGGCCGTGAGATTTTTATGATCCCAGGCAACCACGATTTAAATAACCACAAGTCCTTTGATTTTAGAAAAGATGAAAAAACTAGAAATATAAGCCCAAAAGAGTTTTATGACCTATATTCTTTTATCTATGAAAATCCTTACGTCCTAGAAATGTATAAGGACTCAGATATCTTTAAAAACTATTTAAAAGATGTCAATAACAAATATGATAGGGAGGAAAAATATAGCTACTATGCTCATGGATATTTTTCTTACGTTTCAAGAATCCCCAGTGATATAAGCGATAGTGGTTTAACTATAATTGCTTTAGATACTTCAATTTATTCAGCTGATACAGAGCAATCTCATAGGGATAATAGGGAAAATGTCCCAGGATCTATAACCCTAGAGCAAATGAGATGGGTTGTTAAAAAAATAGAAGAAGCTAAAGATCGTAAAGATTTAATCTTTGTTATGGCCCACCATGCGCTTATGCCAAACTTTAGAAACCAAGAATTGGTATTTTCCCCTTTTATTATTAAGGAATGGAGAACTAAATTTATAGATGATGACCTAAGAATAAATAATAAAACTCCAATCGAAGTTTTAGCTGATAATGGAGTAAAATTTGTCTTTACAGGCCACCTTCACGAAAACGGAACAGCCAAGTACGTTTCAGAAATGGGTAATGTAATCTATGATGTACAAACAGGATCAACTGTAACCTATCCCCTACCTATTAGGCATATAAAAATTATAAATAAGCTAGAAGAAACTAGCGGCTATGAAGTTTATATAAAAACAGAACTCATAAAAGAATTTACTTATAGAAACCTAGCTGATGAAATAGAAGTAGTAGATGATGCAATAAACTACACCATTGAAAAACAACTTTCGCTAAGAGATGTCATGCACAATTATATTAGAATCCAGGCCAATAACCCTAAGTATGCTAATATAAATCTAAAACCTTTTTTAATCCAAAAAGCTAGTGACTTTTTAGAAAATGATATACCAGAGCATGGCTATATGAATGAAATAGTATTTCCAATGATCTATAAGTACTTTCCTTTTAAGAAAAAATATATAGGAAAAATTGATGTTGCTAGAATCAATGGAGAATTTGAATTTCAAATAAAAGCTGCTAGAAATACTCTAACTATGACAGCTACTAACCTTGAGGAAGCTATTGATATAATTTTTGAGCAAATAGATGATAAAATCCTAATTCCTTATCAAATAGTTAGCTACTGGGATAAGATAATAAATAAGGCTTGGCAGATGCCCATAGATGAAGATGGCCATACTTTTTATGACTTTGCCAACTACATTTACCAATATAAACCCCTTGGTGAAGAAGAGCGTCCTCTTTACGTTTCAAAAATGATAGATAATTTAAATGACCCAAACTACAATATTACTAATATCTTGATAGAGTATTGTAGGGAGGAAATAAATGACGCCTTTGATAAATTTACTGGATCTATTGAACTTAAAAAAGATGGCAGCAAAGAAAAGTTTTTTAAAGACTTAATCCAAACTAAAGGCCGTATATCTAGTTTTGCTTACAAGAGATTTATCAGAAAGGTAGATACCCTAAGGGATTTACTGGATTATTTCTCAAGATATATTTCAAATGAAAAAGACTTGACCGGAGCTGGTTTTGCTAAAAAAATCTTAAATACCAGATCAGCTAGAGTTGCCAAAGAAAACTTCTCTAACCACATGTTTGGTCAATCTAGTCTAAGAAGATTTGTAATAGATATAGTAAACTCCATGAGTGATGAAATGGTAGAAATTTACCAAAATGAAGATTTAAATGAGTTAGAAAGATACTTTAACTACATCGAATATGATGATACAAATTTATAAAATTCAAATTAAAAAAGACTTTTAGAAATCCTAAAAGTCTTTTTTTTTAATATTCGCTATCATCCCCAAAAACTGCATCTTGAGTAAAGTTTAGCCCTAATTTTCTAAGCTCACTTTTTTCGCTATCATTTAATATAACTGTAGAGTGAGCATCTAAATCTTTAAGATTTTTTATCTCTTCCATGGCCATATGGGTCAATGGATTTGTAGTAGCTGAAATAGCAAGGGCTATTAGCATTTCATTTATAGAAAGTGATGGTTCACTTTCTCCTAATAATTCAGTTTTTAATTTAGATACTGGCTCTATAATATGAGGGCTTAGTAAAAGTATCTCATCATCTATTTTTCCTAATTTTTTTAGAGTATTTAAAATTGCTGCAGCAGGTGCAGAAAAAAGGTTGGACTTTTTACCGGTAATTATTTTTCCATCTAGAAGTTCTATGGCAAAAGATTCTTTGTCTGTTAAATCTTGTTTTTTTCTTGCAGCTATAGCTACTTTCCTATCCTCTGCTTTGATATCTAAATTACTCATCAAAGTTTGGATTTTTTCTATGCTGGTATAGGATTCTTTGGCAAAGCGAAAATCTACTAAGGAATTATAATAACGCCTGATAATTTCTTCTTTGCTAGCTTCTATAGCAGCATCCTCATCTATTATACAAAAGCCAACCATATTTACGCCCATATCTGTGGGTGACTTATATGGAGCTTCACCCATTATTTTCTCTAGCATTTTTTTTAAAACTGGAAAGGCTTCTACATCACGATTATAATTTACCGCAGATGTGCCATAGGCTTCTAAATGATAAGGGTCTATCATATTTATATCGTTTAGATTTGCAGTAGCCGCTTCATAGGCCATATTTACTGGGTGCATTAAGCCTAGATTCCATATAGGAAATGTTTCAAATTTTGCATAGGAGGATCTTTGTCCGTTTTCATGGTCTAAGTACATTTGTGAAAGGCAAGTTGCCATTTTACCAGAACCTGGTCCAGGTCCTGTAACTACAACAAGCGGTCTACTTGTTGTTACATAATCATTTTGACCAAAACCATCTTTTGATAATATATGGTCAATGTCATTTGGATATCCATTGATATTATAGGTTCTATAATGTTTTATGGAAAGGTTATCTAAGTATTTTTCAAATCTGACAGCCTTATCTTGGTAGGAAAATTGGGTGATAACTATAGAATTTACTAAAAATCCCTTTTGTTCAAAGGCCTGTTTTAGCCTGATACTTTCTATATCATAGGATATTTCATTATCTCCCCTGATTTTATTATTTTCTATATCATTGGCATTTATAGTTATAATTATCTCTACCTTATCCTTGATATTATCTAGCATCCTTAATTTACTATCAGGTAAAAATCCTGGCAATACCCTAGATGCATGAGCATCATCAAAAAGTTTGCCTCCAAATTCGAGATAAAGTTTATCAAAATGGCTAATGCGTTCTAAGATTTTTTCAGATTGTAATTTTATATATTTGTCATTATCAAAGGCTATCTTTTTCATAATCCCTCCCATTTGCTATTATAATTATAACAGATAAATTTTTAAAATAAAAAAATCGGAATAATTAATCTTCCGATTTTACTTCTAATTTTTCGTAGCCATCTGTCTTATAAACATTATCATCATGGTCTATCCAAAGGACTTCTGCATCAAATTCTTCGGCTACTTTTTTACCAGTTTCAAGGTCTACTATAAATAAATAAGTACTTAAGGCATCTGCTAGGGCTATATCAGGGTGAACCACTGATACTGATTTAAAGTGTTTGGATGGATATCTTGTATCTGGATCTATGATGTGGTGGTAGACTTTTCCATCAACCATGTAAAATCTTTGGTAATCCCCACTTGTTACGACAGTTGTATTTTTTAAGTCTATGATACTAGAATAAGGATTTTCCTCATCCATATTAGGGTTTTGAATGGCTATTCTCCATAAGCCATTTTTTTTAGCTGGATTTTCACCAATTATTACATCATCTCCACCCACTGATAAAATTCCATGTGATAGGCCTGCTTGTTTTAAATCTTCTGCTATTTTTTTAATAGCATAACCCTTTCCTAAAGCTCCGATATCTATTTGTAAATTAGAATCTTTAATAAATACCGTATTATTTTCTTTATCAATTTCTATTTTATTTATATCTTTATTGCTAGCAGCTTTTTCTAGCTCTTCTGCACTTGGAATTTTTGCATCCTTAGGATTATCTAAGCCAGCTTCTCTGTATTCGTGCCATAAGCCTAAAAGATTTCCTAAAGCTATATTTATTTTACCATCGGTTATATCATAAATATAATTGCTGTATTCCATTAATTCAATTATAGCTGGGTCGACTTTTACAGGTTTTTTGCCTGCATTTTCGTTTATAGTTTTTACGTTATTTACCCCTTCAAAGTCATGGTAGGTATTAAATAACTGGTGATATTTCTTTAAATCCTTTTCTAGAACTTCCTTGTATTTCTCAAATTCTTCTTCATCTTTTGTATATACTAAAAATTCTGTGGCTGTGTCAAAGTATTGGTAATAAACTGTACTATGTTTTTCTAAATTAGTTTGTTTTGCACCAGCTTCAGTAGCTACTTGGGCTTGTTGGTTGCTGCATCCTGTAAGGCTTAGGGCAAAAACTATTGCTACTAATATCTTTTTATAAATCATAATTTATTTATATTAATAGTCTCCATATCTTTTTTTATTTGTATGCCAGAATCATCCGCCCAATATAATAAAATGTTTCCAGCAGCTTTTGATCTAAAATCATAATAGTCATCCTCAAGCCCTAGAGCATAGACTGTATCAATAAATTCTTCACTTGGTGAATAGCCGTTAAATTCGTCTATAAATTGGTCTTTTTGAAACCTATCTAGGGTTTCTATAAAGGCTTCACGTATATTTGATCGATCAAATTCATCACGACTAGGCATCAATACATAATGTTCAATATCATTTTCTATATCAACATAATCTCTTATAATATCTTCTTCTGTTTGTCCTTGGTTTATACGGATAAAATCTAAACTTTCCGTATTTATCCAAATAGCTTTTAGATAAGTATCCTCATCTAATAAAGTCCATTTTTCTACCAACCAAGATAAGTTAATTGGTTTTTTCATTCTTTTTTCTAATTTCAAAAACTGCTGCTTCATATTCCCAAAGCTCCAGTTTTAAAACCTCTCCCTTTCTAATTTCTATTTCTCTATAAGCTTCTCTAGCACCGCCATAGGCACTAGCGAAGGAATTTATTGTTTCAATAAATATTAAATCTTCATCAAATATAAATTCATAGGCCTTGTGATAGACATTTGCCATATTTAAAACTATTAAAAATCTAGAATCATCTGCGATTCTTTCATAGGCAAAGACAGATGTTTTCGCATCATCTACAACAAGCCACTTAAAACCATTTTCATCGTAGTCACGGGCAAAAAATGCCGAGTTATTTTTATAAAGGTAGTTTAAATCTTTAATGAAACGGTTAAAATCATCATGGATTGGATAATTTTTTATATCCCAATTTATAGATTCATTTTCATTCCACTCATCAAAGGTGGCTATTTCATTACCCATAAAGTTTAATTTCTTACCAGGATGAGTCATTTGGTAGGTGTTAATAAGCTTTAATTGCTTAAATTTATCTTCATAAGGCCCATTCATCTTATTAATCATTGGTTTTTTTAGATGAACAACTTCATCATGGCTTAGGGGCAATAAGTATCTCTCATCATAAAAATAAAACATTGAGAATGTTAATTTATTATGGTACATGGACCTGTTGTAAGAATCAACCTCAAAATATTTTATAGTATCATTCATCCAACCCATATCCCACTTATAGTCAAATCCTAAACCCTCATTAGAATTTTTATTAGTTACTAGAGGATATGATGAGGAGTCTTCTGCAATTAGCATTACATCAGGATATTTTTTTGCTAAAGTTTTATTTAAATCACTTATAAAATTTATATTATCTTTATGAACGCCACGATTTTCATTGCCATTATAATAAATCATATAGGAAACTGCATCTACCCTTATCCCATCTAAATGAAATTTTTCTATCCAATATGAAAAGCTTGATTTCATGAAACTTCTGACATGGCCTTTAGAATAATCAAAATTTATAGATCCCCATTCAGAATAAGTGAGGCCCTCGTAGGCAGATTCATATAAATGAGTCCCATCAAAAGTTTTTAAACCGTAATAATCATTGGCAAAATGTACTGCAACCACATCAAGGATAACGCCTATGCCATTTTGATGCATAAGGTCAATAAATTTTTTAAAATCTTCAGGCCTTCCATAACGGGATGATGTTGCAAAAAAACCGGTAGATTGGTAGCCCCAAGATGGATAATAAGGATATTCTGTAACTGGCATTATTTCTACATGGGTGTAGTTCATTTCTTTAATATGAGCAATTAATTTATCAACTATATCTAAAAAATTAACATCCTTACCGTATCTTAGCCAACTACCTATATGAATCTCATAGATATTCATTGCTTTATCAAAATTTTTAGTTCGATTTTTTATAAAATTATCATCATCAAATTTATAATGCTCATCTACAATTAAAGAAGCAAAATCTCCTTCATAATCCATGGCCCTTGCAAAAGGATCGGTATGTTCTACCCAGTTGCCATCCTTTACTACAATTAATTTATAATAATCTCCAACTTTTGCCTTTAAAAAGGTATAAAAATATCCATATTGAGGATTTTTACTCATTTCATGATTCTGCCAATTAGTAAAATCACCCTTTATAAAAAGTTGGTCAGCATTTGGGCCATAAACTCTAAATATATATCCATCTTGATAGGCTATTGGCCCAAATAATTCATGTCCATTACTGGCATGACCATTTATATAATTTTTTATTTGCTCATGGTCAGTTTCAATAATATTTATTTCCATTATTATTTATCCTCTATCATGTGAGTAATGTGCCTTATAAGTATTTCTATTCCCTTTGTATTTTTTGCTCCACGTGGGATAATCATATCTGCATATTTTTTTGTAGGTTCTACATACTTTTCATGCATGGGCTTTACTTGTTTGATAAACTGCTCTAAAACAGAATCTAGGGACCTACCTCGTTCTTTAGTATCTCTTAAGATTCTTCTTTGTAATCTTACATCACTGTCAGCATCTATAAAAACTTTGGTATCTGTTATTTCCCTTACGCGTTTATCTTCTAAAACTAGGATACCTTCTATAAGGATAATTTTTGTCGGATTTATTGTTACAGTTTCATTACTACGGGTGTGGACTGTATAATCATAGGTGGGCATTTCAATAGAATTGCCTTTTTGTAATTTTTTTAAATCTTCATAAAATAAATCATTGTCAAAAGCACCTGGATAATCGTAATTTAGCTTTGCTCTTTGATCAAAACTTATATCGTCATGAGCCTTATAGTAATTATCATGGCCTATTACTATCAAATCATCCTTAAAGTATTCATCGATATGTTTTACTATGGAAGATTTGCCAGAAGCAGAGCCCCCTGCAACGGCAATTATTTTTACTTCACTCATAGTTTTATCTCATTTATCACATTGCCATCTAAGTATTCGTAAATATTGTTAAAAACAATTTCAGCACGATTTTTCATAGCTTCTTTAGTGTAGAATCCTACGTGATTAGTAAGTACAGTATTTTTTGCATTTCTTAGTGGATAGTCTTCTGGAAGTGGTGGTTCCATATCAAAAACATCTATACCAGCACGTAGTTTATTTTCATTTAAAAGCTCTGCTAGATAATCATTATCAACAACTGGTCCTCTGGCACAGTTTATAAGAATAGCATTTTCTTTCATCTTATCAAGTTCTTCTTTACCTAGGAAGTGTTTGGTTTCATTATTATTTGGAATATGTAAGGAAATAACATCAGATTCTTTTAAAAGTGTATCTAAATCTACATAGCTAACCCCAAGATCTTTTATCTCTTCTTTTTCTGTTCTAGAATAAGCTAAGACTTCACAGCCAAAGGCTAGTAAAATACCGATTAATTTTGTACCAATATTACCTGTACCAATTACCCCAAACTTTTTGCCTTGGATTGTCTCACCCATAAGATTATTGTTTTGGCCATCAAAAATATTTGCCTTATTGCTATTAAACTTTCTCATAACAGCAATAGTTAGACCTATAACAAGCTCTGCTACTGAATCATCTGAATAACCACTAGCATTTACTAGAGTAATACCATTTTCTTTTACAGCATCCAAATCTATATGATCAACACCTGTAAAGGCAACATCGATTAGTTCTAGATTTTTTGAAGCATCTATAACTTTTGCTGATAGTGCTTTATTTGTTACTATAGCTATATCAGTATCTTTTAATCTTTCTATAAGCTCATCATCATCTTTGGCATTATCATCATAAGAAATAAACTCATGGCCCATTTCTTCTAACTTTTCTTTGTGCTCATTAATAATTTTTTCATCAACTTCTAATGGATTTACTAAAGATATTTTCATAGTACTCTCCTTAATATTTATTCTATTTTGATTATACTATAAAAAATTAAATTATCGGGATAAAAAAACTCCAACTACTGTTGGAGTCTAGCTTACTAATTATTTTTAGATTTTTCTTTTAATTTCTTTTCTTTATTGCGCGCCCTTAGCATCTTAAAAAAACTTTGGAGTTCAAATAAACATTCATCAGCCATAAGCCCAAATTCGGCATCCACATAGTGTAGCTGTGACCTATCTCCAGTAATATTTGTATTAGAACCAGATGCCCCTCTTTTATAATCAGGAATACCAATTACTAATCTATCAATACGAGAATTTATAATGGCACCTGCACACATAGAACAAGGCTCCATAGTTACATACATAGTGCAATTTTCTAGTCTAAAATCGGCAAAGTACTCATTAGCCTGTTTTATAGCAATAATCTCTGCATGTAAGAGTGCAGATTTGCCCTTATAAGTAAAGTTGTGCCCACGTCCTATAATTTTCCCATCAAATACAATAACACAACCAACAGGTACTTCCTCAATAAATCGAGCAAGACGAGCCTCATAAAGGGCCTCGCTCATAAAAAAATAATCATCATCACTAAATTCTATTTCATTAATCTCAGTCATAAAAATCCTTTAAAAATAAATACAAAAAAAATATCTTTTTATAAAAAGATATTTTTTAGTTAAATATAAATGGTGTTCCAGAGAGGATTCGAACCTCCGACACCCGCCTTAGGAGGGCGGTGCTCTATCCAGCTGAGCTACTGAAACAAAAGGTAGGCCTGTCCGGCCAGTAGAGGACAAAGATTGTCCCCAAATTTTGGGATCCATGGAATGGTCGCAGGGCGCAGCCCGAGAATTTTATCCGGCTTCCTAAGAGGTCTCGTGCCATAAGCACGAAACTACCGCAGAGCAAGGCTCGAGGACAAAGGCTCTGTGCCGCATGAGCAGTCGGAACAAAGTTCCGAACTAAATTTAATACTATCTATAGTCCTCAGCCCCAGAGGGGCTTGCGGTATTCCGTGCTGAAGCACGGGTCCTCCAAAAGGCGGACAGCCTTGTCTTATTACCTAGCAATCAACACTTTAAGCAAAAAGTTAGCCGCATCTTTACTAGTTCTCATAATCCTAGAAAATGTAGATGCTTTTTTTAAATCACTTTTGGCGTGAAGAGGCACTTTGTATTCTTCATCTTCATAGCTTACATAGGCTTCGCCTAGTTGATCGCCTGCATTAATCGGTGCTTTTATGTTATCTTTTATATTATACTTGATAGCAGCATGAGTATCATCTTTTACAATAATATTTACATCTTCACTTGGATATACTTCTATATAACCTTGAGTAGTAGTATTATTTTTTATAGATTTAACTGCTACATTTTTATCTAAGACACTTTCTAGATTGTAATACCTACTTACATAATAAATTAAGTCGCTCATTACACTATTTCTAGTGTCTTTTTGATCTGCTCCCATTACTACACCGATGGTTCTAAAATCATCTTTATCATCAATTTTTTTCATATCAGTTGTAGTTACTAGACATGCTCCTGCCTTATCAGTTGTACCAGTTTTTAAGCCATCTACCCCTGGAATATCTCCTATAAGTGGAACTGTAGATTCTACATCGACATTACGTCTTGGATCTATTATTTCTCTAACATCACCGTAGTCTAATATTTCAGGATATTTTTCTATAATATGTTGGGTTAGTTTAAATAAATCTCTGGCAGAAGATGAGTTTTCTTGGCCGTTTTCTGTTTCTACTCCACTTGCATTATAATAGATTTGACTATCTAAACCTAATTCTGATGCTTTCATAGTCATATCTCTTGCAAATTCTGTTTCAGAATCAGCTACTGTAACTGCAAGTTGGTAGGCACAGTCATTACCAGAAACTACTATTAATCCTTCTAAAAGTTCTTCTACTGTAAAAACTTCACCTTCTTCCAAACCAAGAGCAGAATATTCCCAGCTATTAAATTTTGCTGCTTCTTCATCTACTACCACCTCTTGGTCAAGGCTTATTTTTCCATCATCTATGGCTTCTTTGGTTAAAAGGTAGGTCATAAGTTTACTTAATGAAGCCATTTGCAAGGACTGGTCAGCATTTTTTTCGTAATAAATATCCCCTGTTTTTTCATTACCGATAAGGTAGCTTGTTACATTATCATCTAGGCCCACCACCTGGGTTTGGTCAGCCGCCAATGATGGTAATGGAGCTAAAATTAAGATAAATGCTAAAAGCAAGGACAATATTTTTTTATTTTTCATACACTCCCCTAACTTAAGAATGACTCAAGCTTCTTGTAATTACTTCTTAAAACTTTAAGGCTTTCTACATCTATTTCTCTAGGATATGAGTAGCCAAGCTCTTCACATAAATCCATAGCTATTTTTCTAAATAAAACACAAGCCTTAAATAAAGAATTATAGATATCCATAAGGTCCTCATGGTGGTAGGTTAAAAGGAAATTTTCCTTGGTATTTATATCCAAGGTACTTTTTAATTTTTGTCCATCATAACCCTTATCCATAGTATAGGCATACTTATTTTTTATATAAAAATCTAGCATATTTAGCAAGTAGCCTCTTACTTCTTCCATTTTAAGGCTAGCAGCTATCTCATCTTTTTCATTTACATATAAAGATACTTCAATAGCACTTGCAAAAAAGTTTCTAATGGTAGATATAAATTCATATTCTTTTGGAACTTCATACCTAAAGTTTTCATTTATAGCTAGCCTATCTGTTCCTATTTTTGTGTAGATAAATTCTATATCTTTTGGCAAGGTTTTAAGAAAAACATCAGCATACTCACTGGCTATAATGCTTTCAGTAATTTTGGTATTATCTTTTTTATAGATACTTATACTAGTAAAAGGTACCCTAGCTTTATCAATAGTAAATTCTTCTTTTATTCTATTTACAAGGATAACATCATCAAATAAGCCCACTAATTCTTCTTCAAGTTTGCCAATTATAATATCATTTACAATGGTATAAAATTTATAAAAGGAGTCATAATTTTCATTTTTTATACAAAAAATAGACTCTATAGCATCATTAGTTTTGGCATAAGAGATGAGTTTATTATTAATATCATTTCTCATATTAATCTAAGCTTTCTATATAATCTTTTAAAAGCTTTGCAGTAAGCCCCCATATTACTGGATCTGTATCATAAAAGTACACATCATTAAAGGTAGTCCAAAAATCATAATCCCTACCCTTATGGATTTTCTCAAAGGGAAAATCATCTGGAAAATCCATTTTGTATGGAGTGTGATAGACTATTGGTCTATTATTTTTTAGATAATCTATATCTACTGCAAAAACTCTTTCAACTTCTTCATTATACTTTATTTCATCAATTTTTTTATGTATCCTACCATAAAAAGCTTTTACATGCATATATGATGCATTTAAAATCATAGAAGAGTAGCCTTGATATTCTATATCTTCATAGTCAAGCAATAATTCTTCCATAGTTTCTCTAACCGCAGCCTCCTCAAATGTCTCACCCATTTCAACACGACCACCAGGAAAACTTACCTCTCCTGGCTGGGTAATTTTTTGAGATCTTACCTCAAATAAAATATGGTCTTTACCACCTACTTCTATTATAGGAATAAGTACTGCATAATTTCTAATTTTATCATAAAACTCGTCATCAACCAATAAATTTTTCATAATAACCTCTGTTACTTTATCTTATAAAAATATTAGCTCTTAGTCAAATAAAATGACGTTTGAAGTCTTATAATATTGGTATAATATATAATGTTATATAAACAATATTTAAGAAAGGAATTTATAATGTTTAAAGAATTTAAAGAATTTATTGCCAAGGGTAATGTCCTTGATATGGCAGTAGGTATTATCATGGGTACTGCTTTTACAGCTATAGTTAACTCAGTAGTAGAAGATTTACTAATGCCAATTATAACAGGTCTTACAGCTGGAGTAGATTTTTCAGAATTAAATGTAAATATAGCAGGCGCTCAACTAAAATTTGGTAATTTAATTAACGCTATTATAACATTTTTAATCATATCTTTAGTTATGTTTGCTATAGTAAAAACATTTAATAAAAACAATAAAGAAGTTGAAGAAGATACTGCAAGCAAAAACTGCCCATACTGTAAAACTGATATTCCAGTAGAAGCAACAAGATGCCCTCACTGTACAAGTGAACTAGAAGGCTACCACAACGAGCACGCTAACGCTAACCGTGTAGTTGTAAAATAATATTTAAAATTAAGAACCACCTAGGGTGGTTCTTTTTTTGTTGATTTTTATTGACATTATAAATTTACGCGTTATAATTAACTTAAGATAGTTAGTTACTCAAGTAACTAACTAATAAGGAGGCTATATGAATGGATTCCAATAAGCTTATTTTTGAACAAGTGGCAGAGATGGTAGAAAATCAAATATTAGATGGAATATTACAATCTAATGACCAATCCCCTTCTACAACAGAGTTCTCAAAAGTATATGGGATTAACCCTGCAACAGCAAGAAAGGGTCTAAATATTTTGGTAGATGAAGGAATACTTTATAAAAAGAGAGGCATGGGCATGTATGTAACTGATAAAGCCATAGATATTATTAAAGAAAAGAGAAGGCAAGAATATCTAGATAATATACTTCCTGATTTAATTAAAAATATTAAATTACTTGGGATAAGTAAAGATGATTTGATAAAAGAAATTCAAGATATTTATAGAAAGGAAGATATAGATGATTGAGGTAAAAAATTTAAATAAATCCTTTGATAATAAAATTGTATTTCAAAATGCAAATTTAAAGATAGAAGAAAACAAAATTTATGGATTATTTGCTAGAAATGGAGTTGGTAAGACTACCCTTCTTAAGATTTTAGCTGACCAGTTAGTAAATTATCAAGGTCAAATAAGCTATAATCATAAATCTATCAGAGAAAATAAGGATTATAAGAAAAGAGTTCTGCTAGTAGGAGAAGATTTTATCTCAGAATATTTAAAACCCGAACACCTTAACAAAATTATGGATTAAATATACATCCTTTTAGAAGATTTCAATAAAGAAAGGTTTGAGGAGCTAATAAATATATTTAATATTGACATGAAAACTAGATACAGAAAGCTTTCTTTTGGTAATCAATGCCTTTTTAGAAATGCTATAGGTCTTGCAAGTGGCGTAGATTTTCTATTTTTTGATGAACCAACCACAGGGCTAGATGAGATAAATAAAGATATTTTCTATAAAAAGCTTATGGAGTACCAAGAGAAAGACCAGTCAACAGTAATCATATCCTCTCACAATGTAGCTGATATAGAAAAAATGATTACTGATGTCATAATCTTAAAAGACAAAGATATTATAGTAAATGAACCTATCTATGATATAGAAGAAAAATCATATTCCATAACCCTTGACCCAAAAGATTTGGATATACTAGCTAATAAAAATATTATAAATAAAAAGATATTTGCAAACCAAGCAATTGTAAGTGTATATGATAAATTTAGCGAAGAAGAAATAAATAATATTAAACAAAAAGCTAGAGTTAATAGACTAGATTTACGAGACTTATTTATAGCAATAAATGAGGAGTATTAGTATGAATGGTGCAATCAATTTACTGAAAACAGAAATAAAAACTTATTTTAGATATTTTTTAATATTTGCTGGGATTTCAATTGTCCTAGGTACAATTTTTGGCCTAATGGCTAAGGGTTCAAATACTTCCTTAGAAAATGTTAGAGCTTCTATAGGAAGCTTAATATTTCTAAGTACTCTAATTTTAGTGTTGACATCTGGTACAGAAAGCCTTGTTAAGACAAATAAACTAGGAATAAATTTTGCAAATACCAGAAAAGATGTAATCCTAGCTACCTTGCTTAAGGATATCTTAGGAATTATAATTTTTGGATTAATAGCCTATTTAGCATTGTATTACTTAATGCCAAGACCTATAGATCAAAGTGGAGTATTTTTTGTAACCCGAGTAGTATATGAGAAATTTAGATTTACTAGCCTAGGTGAATTGCTATTATATTTTACATTGATATTATCATTAATAAATATCATCCCTATGATATTTTATGTATTAAAATTCAAAGATACTCTAATCTATGGTCTGCAAGGAGCATCTGGATACTTAGTTATATCTTTAGGTAATTTTATTCAAAATATACTTAACTCCCCTATCATAACTATTACTATATTTGTGCTAGTGCAAATTATTAGAGCAATTATAATAAAAAAAGTTGATAGGTATTAAGATTTTAATTTAATTGGTGGTTTGTAAATCGAGTAATAATATAGGAGATATTATGAAACAAATAGGAAAATTTTTAAAAATTAATAGTAGAGATGATATAAAATCTTATTTAACAGCTGTTTTAATAGCCCTAGTAGGGGGAATTGTCTTAACTCTTGCTAAGATAAAAGATTTGGGCAGTTTTACATCAAGTTATTTATTTTCTGCAACTATATTAATAATAATAGTAACAGCAATATTTGCCTTTATATCAGTGGTAGCATCATTAGATAAAACTTATACCCTAGCCAATAAACTAGGTTTTACTAGAAAAGAAATATCATATAGCTTAATCTTAAAAGATATAATTTTACTAGTACTTACTAGTCTTATAATATATGGTCTATTCCAGGTATTTGTAGGACAAGTAGATCATATGCCAAATTATGGTAGCCATATATTAGATTTTTTTGTAAATGGAAGACCAAGCTTTACTGCTATATTTACAGAAGTAATAATAGCTATTGATTTTGCAATAATTGCTTCTGTTATAGCCTTTATAATTGGATTTGCTCCTGGACCTATTGGGATTATCCTTTATGTAATATTTTCATCCCTGATTGGAAACCAGATTTTAGCTGGCAATCCTATTTATTTACTAATAGGCTTTACAGTTTTTATCCTAGCAGTTATATTTAGACACCTAGTAATACTAAAATTTGATCCAAAAAAATAGGAGATGAGTAAAAACTCATCTCTTTTTTTCTTTTATATAATCACAGTTAGCACATCTTATCTCATCTACTCTTCTATTTTTCTTATGGACTAAAAGGTCACCACACTCTGGACACTTTTCTCCTGTTGGTGGATCCCATACTGCATAATCACAGTCTGGATAATTGTCACAAGCGTAAAATCTCTTGCCTTTTTTGCTAACTTTTTCTATTATCTCTCCATTTTTACATTTTGGACAGGTCACTCCAGTTGTTTTTACAATTGATTTTGTAAAATCACAGTCTGGAAACTTGGTACAACCTATAAATTTACCATTTCTGCCGTATTTGATAGCAAGCGCATGGCCGCATTTTGGACATTTTTCATCTAGTACCTTATCCTTTACCTTATAGTCAGTAGAATCTTTTTTGACATTTGTCATATCTTTTTCAAAATCTTTATAAAAATTACCTAAGACATCTTTCCAATATATTTCATGTTCTGCTATTTTATCTAGCTGATCTTCCATTTCAGCAGTAAATTCTACATTTATGATATCATCAAAGTTTTCTTGTAAGAAATTATTTACCGTAATTCCAAGCTCTGTTGGATAAATTGACCTGCCCTCATATTCTACATAGTTTCTATTTACTATTTGGTTAATGGTTGCAGAATATGTTGATGGACGACCTATACCAAATTCTTCTAAGACTTTTACAAGGCTTGCTTCTGTATATCTTGCTGGAGGATTTGTAAAATGTTGAGATTTTTCTATTTTGCTAGCAGATATTACATCCCCCTCGTTTAGTTCTGGGAGGATATTTTCATTTTCCAAGGCTCCACTTATTTTATTAAAACCTTCAAAGATAGTTATCTTACCATTTGATTTAAAAATTAAACCGTTATTATCAAAATTAATAGTGGTTGATAGGTATTCATAATCTGTCATTTGTGATTGGACTACCCTAGTCCATATTAATTTATAAAGCTTATATTGCTGGTCTGTTAAATATGGTTTTAAGGAAATAGGGTCTCTATAAATAGAAGTTGGGCGGATGGCTTCGTGGGCATCTTGGCTGCCTTTTTTCTTTCCGCCATGGTTATTTCCCTTTGATGCATATTTTGCCCCATATTTTTCATTTATATATGATAAGGACTCATTTACAATCTCTTGAGAAATTCTTGTAGCATCTGTTCTCATATAAGAAATCAAACCAACTGATCCATCGCCTACATCTATACCTTCAAAAAGTTGCTGGGCAAGTTGCATGGTATATTTGGTTGAATATCCTAATTTATTTGATGCATCTTGTTGGAGGGTCGATGTGGTATAAGGTTTTGGTGGCTTACGAGATTTTTTAGTCTTTTTTACCTCTACTACCTTAAAATTATCCTTATCTATGGCATTTAATACCTTGTTTGCTCCAGCTTCATTGGAGATTTTCATCCTTTTACTAGCTTTACCATAAAATTCTGAGATAAATTTTGTATTATCATGCTTATGATTAGCTGTTATAGTCCAGTATTCTTCTGGAACAAAGGCATCTATTTCTTTTTGTTTTTCTACAATCAGCATTAGAGCAACGGATTGTACACGCCCTGCTGATAGGCCAGACTTTACTCTTTTCCATAAAATAGGGCTTATTTCATAACCTACTATCCTATCCATTACCCTTCGTGCCTGTTGGGCATCGACTAGGTTTTGGTCGATTTGTCTTGGATTTTTGATGGCATTTTTTACATTATCTTTGGTAATCTCGTGAAATTCTACACGGTTTTTATCTTTTGGATTAAGGCCTAAAAGATATTCTAAATGCCAGCTAATGGCTTCACCTTCCCTGTCCGGGTCCGTTGCTAGATAAACTTTGTCTGCCTTATCTGCTTCTTTTTTAAGTTCATTTATAGTTTTTGCTCTTCCCCTTACTTTAATATATTCAGGTTCAAAGTTATTTTCTATATCTACACCAAATTTTGACTTTGGTAAATCGCGCAAGTGCCCAATGGTAGCCATTACCTTGTAATTACTACCTAGCATCTTGCCGATTGATCTTGCTTTTGTTGGGGATTCTACTATCACTAAATTTTTAGCCAAGCTTTTCACCTCTTCGTTGTAAATTCGTTATTTCCAATATTTTCTATATAATCTCTTAGCTCTAGAGAAGTTAAAAGATAGTTAATTTCATCTATGCTATAAGTTAAGTTGTTTGCTAAAATATCTGCACTTGTGTTTGGATTTTCCTCGATATATCTTACTATTTCCAACTCATCTTTTGCAAGTGAAGAGTAATCTATACTTGATTTTACTTGATTTATGTCTAAAAGATAGTCAAGTTCTTCTAAAATATCTTCAGGACTTGTTATTAATTTGCTGCCCTCTTGGATAAGTTTATTCGTACCCCTAGAGTAAATAGAATTTATATTTCCAGGTACTGCAAAAACTTCCTTGCCTTGGTCAAGGGCACACCTGGTAGTAATCATTGTTCCAGATTTTTCTTTAGCTTCTATAACTACAGTTGCTAAAGATATACCAGATATTATCCTATTTCTACGCGGGAAATTATAAGGTTTTGGTTCTGTTCCTAGGGGAAATTCTGATAAGATTAAGCCATTATTTTCTAAATCTTCGTATAGCTTACGATTTTGTTTTGGATATATTTTATCAATGCCACAGCCAATTATTCCTATTGTCCTACCTGAAACATCTAAAGTAGATTTGTGGCAAACTGCATCTATACCATAGGCAAGACCTGATACGGTTGTAATGCCCGCTGCAGAAACTCCTTGGCTTAAAGTTTTAGAGGCCCATTTACCATAATCGGTGCATTTTCTAGCTCCAACAAAGGCTATAGAGTTTTTATCCTTTTCATAATCAAGCTTTCCCTTATAAAATAAAATAGCTGGCCTATCTTCTATATATCTTAGATTTTCTGGGTAATCATCATCCAAAATTGTCACATAGCTATATCCATACTTTATAACTTTTTCATGGTAATCTTTAAATTCTTCTATAGACTTAACATTAAAGATTTTTTCATAGGCCTTATCTGTTAAAAAATCTAGGTCTATCCTAGATTTTTCAAATAAATTATCAAAGCCTATAGTTTCATGGATTTTTAAAATGATGCGATTATCTAAAAATATGTAGTTTAGGTAGAGAATAATTTCTCTATTTGTATATTTAAAATGCATTTTCAATATAATTTATCTTTCTACTTTCGGTAAATACTTCTGCTACATCAAACCTCATTATATAATCAGTAAGATTATTTTCAATTAAATAAACTTGGCTTGCTTTTATAATTCTCTGTTGCTTGTGATAGTTTACAGCTTCTCTAGGATAACCATATTTTATATTTTTCCTCGCCTTTACTTCTACAAAGCAAACTATATTATTTTTAAAGGCTATGATATCTACTTCTCCATAGGGTTTTAGGTAGTTTCGATCTAGGATTTCATAGCCATTTTTTATTAGAAAATTTGCAACTAATTCTTCTCCTAAATCCCCTATTTTTCTTTTTTCACTCATAAAAAACTTTCCTGTTTGGCAAAATATTTTTTTAAAAAACTTAATCTATGGATTGGTGTAATGCCCACATCATCTATGGCTTCATAGTGTTTTTTTGTACCGTAGCCCATATTCGTATCAAAGGAATATTCTGGATAGATTTTTGAAAAATTAATCATAATATCATCCCTGCGGACTTTAGCAAGGATTGATGCACACGATATGGCATATTCGTTTAAATCACCTTTTACTATATTTAATTGAGGAATATCTGTAGCTATTCTCTCCGCATCTATGAGTAATATATCTGGTCTTATTTCTAAATTATCTACCGCACTTTTCATAGCAAAAAGAGTTGCTTGCCTTATATTTATATCATCTATTACTTTATTATTAGCATAACCATAGGAAACTGATAGGGCATCTTCTAATATTTGCTCTTTTAAATCTAGCATCCTAGCTCTTTTTAGCTTTTTAGAATCAGTAACACCATCAATATTAGATTCCTTTTTCATAATAACTGCACAGGTTACCACAGGACCAGCCAAGGGGCCTCGGCCCACTTCATCCACTCCTGCTATAAGCTGATATTTTTCATAGATTTCTTTTTTTATCTTTTCATTATATTCTGAATATCTCATGGGCGTTCTAAGCTTATTCTTCCAAGTTTTCCTGATCTAAAATCAGTTAAAATAATATTTGCAGTTCTGGTATAGTCAAAGTCTCCACCCCTAATTATTGCCCCTCGTTTTCTTGCAATATCTTCATAGATTTCTAGGGCTGATTTTTCTGGGTCTACCCCATACCTTTCTGTTAAATTTTCTGGATATTCTTCTTTAATTTTTTCTAAGAATTTAAGGGTTAAATCTTCTATATTTAATATTTCATCCTTTATGGCATGGGTATAGGATAAGTGTAGACCTGTTTTTTCATCAAATTTAGGCCAAAGTACACCCGGTGTATCTAAAAGTTCAATATTTGCTCCAGTTTTTATCCATTGCTTAGTCTTTGTAACTCCTGGACGATTTCCGACATTGGCAGACTTTCTTTTAGCTACATTATTTATAAAAGTAGATTTTCCTGCATTTGGTATACCTACTATCATCATACGAATGACTTTATTTTCTATATTTTTTGCTTCTATTCTTTCAAATTTTTCAGCTAGTTCTGCCTTTGCCATATCATAGATTCTAGAAACATTTATTTTTTCTTTAGAATTCATAAGAGTAGCTGGTATACCTTCTTGTTTAAATTTGTTAATCCACATTTTGTTTACCTTACTATCAGCAAGATCTGATTTATTCATAATTATCAAACGTGGTTTATCTCCTAAAATCTCATCTAACATAGGATTTCTAGATGATTCTGGAATGCGGGCATCTATTATTTCTAAGACTATGTCTACTAGTTTTAAATTATTCTGTATCTCTTCTTTGGTCTTTTTCATGTGACCTGGATACCAATTTATATTCATCGCCATAATATTCTCCTTATTTTCTAAATATATTATACATAATATATGGTTTTTATCTAGAATTAGCTAATTTACCGTAATCAAAATTACCAGCTTATATGGTAGTTTTTATTCTTAACTTTTCTATCAAATATAGTTAATATTTTAAATATATACTCTAGGGGACTACATGTAGCCACATCAATATTTTACTATAAGCCAAGCTAAATATTTGATCTAACTATCAATATATAAATAATGCATATTAAAATAACTTATATTTATAGATATTCACTGTTTTTAATGGTACAATAATTAAAATTTTTCGAATATTGGATTAATGGTGGATTTTATGGAATATATATTTAAAAAATATTATCAAAATAAAGATTATAAAAAAATTTATGAAAGCAGAATTAATTTTGAAGAGACATTGAATTTAAATTTTGAGGTAAAAAACAATCCATTATATTATGTCTTTAATTCTTACTCTACAAATCTAATTGAAAAAATTAGAATCCTAGATAATGAAATAGAAAATATTTTTGAAGCACTACCTATTGTTGCTAGAGAATCATTTTTTGATGATATAATCGTCGAAGAAATTTTTAGTAGTAATGAGATTGAAGGTGTACAATCAACTAGAGAAGAGATATTGCTAACAAAAAAGAATATATCTGAAAATGGCTATTCAAAACAGAGGTTTGCTTCTGTAATCAATTCATATTCTAAATTAGAAAAGGATGAAAAATTAGATTCATTGGAAGATATTAGAAGCTATTATGATAAAATTTTAGGTGATGAAGTCAATATTGAGGATAAGCCAGAAGGTGAATTATTTCGTAAAAATGATGTTTTTATACAGTCTAATAAATCTTATGATGGTTCTATACTTCATAAGGGAACCGATCCTAAAATGATAAATGAATATTTAGATAAACGGATTGATTTTATGAACAATGAAAATCTACATCTATTAATTAGAGTTGCGATTGGACATTATATCTTCGAGTATATACATCCTTTCTACGATGGTAATGGTAGAATTGGAAGATTTTTTTCAAGTATGTATGTAAATCATTCATATTCTCACATTACTAGTCTAGCTGTATCGAGAGGTGCATTCATTAAAAAAAATGATTATTATAAATCTTTCATGCAAACGAACGAAAGATTAAATATGGGAGAATTGAATTATTTTGTTGATGAATTTTTAAAAATAATAATTAAAGCTCAAGAAGATATGAAAGACTTATTGATGCTAAATAATTCTAAACTAATAGAATCGTTAGAATGGTTAGAAAAAAGTTTCGATTTTACTGATGAAGAAGCAAATATATTATTAATACTAACTCAAGACTATATTTTCTCTCAAGGAATAGGTGTAAGTAGAAAAAAATTACTTAAAGCATTGGAAATTACTGGTTATAGTAATGCTTCTAAGAATAAAAGATACTTTGCTAAGTTAGAAAAAGATGGATATATAGATAAAGTAAAGTCTAGACCTATTATATACAAATTATCTAAAGATTTGATAAGTTATATAGATGGAAATATTTGATTGATACTTCTATTAGATAGTTTATAGATACATTAAGAGCCAAATATAAATAGAATCAATAGAAATATTTTGAAATTTAAGGATGTTGCTATAATCTATATAAAAATAGACTATAGCAACAGTATCTTTTTGAAAATATTTATTTGCTTTAACTTTAATATTCTTGCTTTAAAATTCATATTGTAAGCTAACATTATATTATTACCTATCGTCTTCATTTATAATTTAATATAATAATATCTCAGAGAAAAATAATAAAAAACTCTTACAAAATATAAGAATTTTAACAAAGTCTCTAATCTTAATATCTAGATTTTTCTTTAACTTCATTATTCTCAGCTTGATAATCACGTAGAAAGGGAATTATAAACGATATATTTTATCAAGTACGATTACTACTAATCTTCCCATTCTTAGTGAATTGAAAATGATTGTTACTTTGAATCACAATATATAGTTTTATATGAAAATTTTATTATAATTACTGTATTCTTCTCTATCTTCTTGATCGACTAATAAAACTGTACAATCATCTTGCTCTAATTCTTTTAATATCGAATCTCTTACTACTTTATCAATTGATAGTAGATTATTATCAACTAATATTAAAGAATTCCCTGAAATCATAACCCTAGCTAAAGATATCCTATCTAATTCTCCACCTGAAAGTTTATTTTTCGATAAAATTTCTCTTTTATAAAGTCTTTCTAGGAAAAACTTTTTAACTATCCTATCATATTTACTTGAATTGCTATCTAATACAATATTAGTTTTCAAATCTTCATCTATTATAGATGAATTTTTCAATACTAATGGGTATTTTCTATCTTCTGCTATCTTTTTTAGTATGGTAGTTTTCCCACTACCATTTTTACCAATTAATATATTGATAACTCCTAATTCTATATTATCTAATACATGCGCTATATTCTCTATATATATTTCTTCATTTTCCCTATTTGCATTAGTATCACTATCTTCTATTATTTTTTTATTAAAGGAATCTATACTTACATTTAGCTGACTATGTATTATAGAAAAGTTTGTTATATATGTAGAAAGATCATTTATAATGAAACTATAGCTTATAAATAAGGCTATATCACCAGGAGAAAAGGATCCAAAAAAACTAAATCCTAGTAAAATTATAATAATATTTAAGTCTACTATAAATTCTTGAATCGTTGTTATATAAGCCATAAACTTACCATAGCTAATTTTATCTTTCATATTTAGTTTTAGTAGGCCAGAATAACTATTATACAAATCATCTTCCAATGACTCTATTCTTATTTTTCTTGATTCTTTTATAATATACTGATATCCATTTATAATTTTTGTTTGATTTTTTCTTACTCTCTCATTCTTTTGATAAAGCTTTTCTTTTATTATCTTTGAAATTATAAATATAATGATAGGTACTATCAGGATTATAAGAGCTATATAGAAATTTATAGTTGCCATTATAACAAAGGCAATTATGGTAGCTATTACATTACAGAAGGTATCAATTCCATATGATATGGTAGCTACAATGGTGCTTACATCATTTTGTATTATGTCTATTGTATTATCAGCTATAATTTTTGAATACTTAGATTTCTTAGAACTATCTATTATTTTTTCATATAAGATACTTGACCATTTATGTTGCGCTCTTATATCAATATTTGCACCTACTTTTATAAATCCCATTCTTAAAAAGAATAATGAACTATAAGCTAGTAAGATTAGCAATAAGTTGTTTTTATATTCACTATCAAAATATAATTTCAGTAAATAAGTCATAGCGATAGGAATATTATGAGCTAAAAACCAAACAAGTATATCAAAGATTAAGTATTTTTTCGATTCTTTTAATATATATCTTAAATTAACTTCTTGCAATTCTAATCACCTCATCAGCTCTTTCTACTATTCTATCTTCATGGCTTATAATTAAAATAATTTTATCCAATTCTTTTAACAAATCAAAAAATATATCACATTTATAATCATCAATTCCTAAAAATAGCTCATCTAAGATAAGAATATCTTTATCCGATAGTAAAGCTTTTATTAAATATAGAGTTCTATATTCTCCACTTGATAATTGTGAAGTAGGAGTATCAATGCTCCTATCAATACCAAACTTATCCATCAAGATCTTAGATTGATTATTATTAGGAATTATATCTCTTATTAGTTCTCCATTTGTTAATTCTATTTTCTGATCTACATATTCAACTTTTTGACTTATTTGTCCTTTTTTAAGTTTTCTAATATCTATTCCGTTATATTTTATACACCCACTAGATATATCGAATAGCCTAACTATCAAATTTATCAAAGTAGATTTACCAGAACCTGAAGGTGCTGATAAGACATATATTTTTTTTAAAATCTTAAAGCTATAATTTCTAAATATTTCATTATTATGATATGAAAAATCTATATTAGATAATTCTATGCAATCAATTTTTTCTACTATACTAGCATTTCCATAAATTATATTACTAGATTCTAAAGCTAGCATATCTTTAATCCTATTTTTGGATTCTTCAATATTTGGCAAAGTTTCTAACTGGAGTCTAATATCCATTATTGGATCTTCAATCATATCAATGTAATATATAAATAGATATAGGCTTCCTAAGCTGATTAAATCTATATTCAAAGATAAAAATCCAATGATTAGTATGATTATTTTAATAAAACCAAACACGAAAAGTGAGCTTAGCCAATATTGGTAAGATATAAAATTTGATACTATATCTTTTTCAAAAAATAAATGTATTTTATCTTTTAATCTATTTATTAAAAACTTATCTTTACCTATAAAATAGAATTCTTCTAGTAAGTTAAATGTCTCAGAGAAAGTACTTATCATCCTATCATATGATTCTTTAGTTTCTTTTACTTTTATTCCAGCACTATCTTTTATTTTCTTAAATAAAATTACTAATATTATGAGCATGAAAACAAAAGCTAAGGCTATATAGTATGTTTTCTTCATAGAAAAGCACAAAATACCAAATATCAAAATAATATTTTTAAATAGAACTGATAGAAAATTAATATAAAAATCTAGCAACTGATCAATATCATTATTTAAATTAATGAGCTTACCCTCATCTATAGATATAATATCTAAATAAGAACTATAAATAACTCTGCTAACTAATTCTCTTTTCATATCATATTCTATAGTATTAAATAATAAATTTTCTAGCAATTTATCAA
>ERZ1029858.58-NODE-58-length-80893-cov-125.280969_pt1 | contig 80893 bp, 81 predicted proteins | sample MGYA00519237_ERZ1029858 | MGnify/ENA primary metagenome ERZ1029858 (study PRJEB33666, sample SAMEA4610919) | skin metagenome | biome: Human-associated habitat; feature: Malodor aspect; material: skin | place: Philippines | collected 2015-08 ...
TGGTGCCCATCGACGCCCACATGCGCATCCTCGCCGGTGCCGGCGACGAGATCGAGCTGGTGCTCACCGACGGCACCACCATGACCGGCGCCGACTACCTGCAGCACGCCTTCGGCGAGACACTGCAAGTTGCCGCGTTCCACCCCACACACGGTGCGGTAAACCTCTACCGCACTAAACGTTTGGCCAGCCAGAAGCAGCGCGATCTTGCTGCCATGGTTTCCCCGGTGTGCGCGTTTCCCGGCTGTCGCCACGGCGCATACGCGTGCCAGACGCACCACGTCACACCGTGGCAGCACGGTGGTGAGACCAACCTGGACAATCTTGCCCCGCTATGCCGCTACCACAACCGGGTCAACGATGATGACCCCAGGCGAGGCAAACGCGGCCGCATCACCATGGACCGCGGCGCACCCATATGGGCATCACCTACCGGACACCACCACACAAACACCAACCGAGGAGCACTCGACCAACTCTTCGGCTCCAACCGCTAACGCAAACGCCCCAAAAACAGCAAACGCCGCCGCCCAAAAACGGACGACGGCGAATAACGCGCGCGCATACGCAAAACCCGCCGCAGCGCGATGCTGCGGCGGGTCTGAAAAGACGGACTATGCCTTGGTGGCGTAGTTCTTCTCCACGGAGGTGTCCACCGGCACACCCGGGCCCTGGGTGGCGGAGACGGTGATCTTCTTCAGGTAGATGCCCTTCGCGGACGCCGGTTTGAGGCGGATGATCTCGTCGAGCAGTGCGCCGTAGTTCTCAGCGAGCTGCTCCGGGGTGAAGGACGCCTTGCCGATGATGGCGTGCAGGTTGGACGCCTTGTCCACGCGGAACGCGATCTTGCCGCCCTTGGAATCGGCGACAGCCTTCGCAACGTCCGGGGTGACCGTGCCCGTCTTCGGGTTCGGCATGAGACCACGCGGGCCGAGCACGCGGGCGACGCGGCCGACCTTGGCCATCTGGTCCGGGGTAGCGATAGCCACGTCGAAGTCGAGCTGGCCGTTGTTGATCTGCTCGATCAGCTCGTCGGTGCCGACGATGTCCGCGCCTGCCTCCTGCGCCTTGGTGGCGTTCTCGCCCTCGGCGAAGACAGCCACGCGGACGGTCTTACCGGTGCCGTGCGGCAGGTTGACGGTGCCGCGGACCAGCTGGTCGGCCTTGCGCGGGTCGACGGACAGGCGCATTGCGACGTCGATAGTTGCGTCGTACTTGTCGGAGGAGGTCTCCTTCGCAAGCGTGACCGCGTCGAGCGGGTGGTAGAAGCTGTCGCGGTCGATCTTTGCCAGCTGTTCGTTGTGGCGCTTGGATTTCTTAGCCATGTTGAGTTCCTTTCAGGAGTTGTGGTGAGCGGGCCTGGCTTACGGCCCTTCCACGTGAAACGAGAAGTGCGGTTTACTTCTCGACGTCGATGCCCATGGAACGTGCGGTACCTGCGATGATCGCGGCGCCGGCCTCGATGTCGCGGGCGTTGAGGTCGTTCTTCTTGGTCTCGGCGATCTCCTTGCACTGCTCCCAGGTGACCTTGCCCACCTTGTCGGTGTGCGGGACGCCGGAGCCCTTCTGCAGGCCTGCGGCCTTGAGCAGCAGGGACGCGGCCGGCGGGGACTTCAGGATGAAGTCGAAGGAGCGGTCCTCGTAGACCGTGATCTCCACCGGGATGATGTTGCCGCGCATGGACTCGGTTGCAGCGTTGTAGGCCTTGGTGAACTCGACGATGTTCACACCGTGCGCACCCAGCGCCGGACCGACCGGCGGGGCCGGGTTTGCCATACCGGCCTCGATCTGCAGCTTGATCAGGCCAGTGACCTTCTTCTTAGCCATCGCATTACCTCCTAGTTACAGCGCCCGCAGCCACGATGAGCTGCCGCAGGGCTTCCGGATGCCGGGGTTGAATCCAGCCACCGGGGAATATAGAAACGAAAACGTCGCGCGTGTGGGCACGCGCGACGAGATAGGTTACGCCGTGAGGACGTCGAGAAGCAAAACGCTCCTACATGATCCGCTCGATCTGGTCGGCGGTGAGCTCCACGGGAGTCTCGCGGCCGAAGATGGACACCAGCGCCTCGATCTTGCCCGTCTCCGGGTCGATGGCGTTGATGGTGGCGGATACGGACGCGAGCGCGCCGGAGAGGATGGTGACGGCCTCGCCGACTTGGTAGTCGTGCGTGACCTTCTTCGGCGCTTCGTCCTCCGGCATGGCCACGACGGTCTCGCCCTCGGCGTTGACCTCGGGCTTGGTGCCGGTCGCGGCGGACTTGGGCAGCAGGAACTTTGCGACGTCGCGATGCTTCACCGGCGTCGCATTACCTTCGTTGCCCACGAAGGAGGTCACACCCGGGGTCTCGCGGACCACGGACCACGCGGCGTCGTTCATGTCCATGCGCACGAGCACGTAGCCCGGCAGGAGCTTGCGCTTGACCAGCTTTTTCTTGCCGTCCTTGTTCTCAATGGCCTGCTCGATGGGCACGACCACCTCGTAGATGGAGTCCTCCACCTCGAGGGTTTGGGAGCGCATCTCCAGGTTGGTCTTCACCTTGTTCTCGTAGCCCGAGTAGGACTGGATGATGTACCACTCGCCCGGCTGCTTCTTCAGCTCGCGGGTGTATTCGCGCAGGCGGCGCTTGTATTCGCTGTCGGAGTCGGCGTCTGTGTCGGCGTCGGCCCCAGCGGCGGCGGCCTCGAGGTCGCCCGCTTCGACGACGTTGAGGTCGGTCTGCTGGATGGGTTCCTCCACCACGGCACCATCGGCACTGTCAGCGTCGGCGGCCTCGCCGTCAGCAGCGTCGGCGTCGGCGCGACCGTCAACGCCGCCAGCGTCGGCGCCATCGGTACCGTCCAGTTCCTCGGCGGCTTCTTCAGCACTGTCGGTGTCAACGGCGGCCTGGGCGATGTCCTCGACCTCGGCGTCCGTCAGGTCGGCGTCGGCCGTTTCAGCCTCTGGGTCCGCCTCGGCGGCGTCTGCGTCGGCGCCGGTACTGTCGCTCTCCTCGTCGGAGGAGTCACCACCCTCGGTGCCGGCCGGGTCGTCGTCCCCGCCGTTGAGCGCCGGATCGGTGGACGGCTGCACCGGCGCGCCCTCGTCGATCATCTCCTGCTCGTTGTTCTCCAGAGCGCCGCTGACGTCCTTGTTTGCCTCAGTCATGGTTCATCTCCTCATTCGTTCAAACGTGTGCGCCCCAGGGTACCGGGGCAAAAATTATCCCGCCCTCCTCGGCGTCCGAGGTGGCGGGAGACGTTGTGGCACTCAGTGTACCTAGCGGATGAAGATCCAGCGAATCACCCACGCCGACAGCGCGTCGACGCCCCACACGAAGATGGTGAGCACGATCAGAAACGCGAACACGATTGCCGTGTAGTTGAGCATCTGTTTGCCGGTAGGCCAGATAACCTTGCTCATCTCGGAGGCAACTTCACCCGGGAAGGTGGCGATGCTGGAGCCGTCCTTCTCATCCGCTTCGTCGACGGCGGCGGGCGCACGCTTGGCCTCGTAACCCTCGGCGGAGACAGGAGAAGCCCCGCGCAGCTGACGCTTGCCGGTCGGCTGTGCGGGGTTTTGACCGTTGGGGTTAGTCACGAAAACTCCTCCAGGTTGTTTTGGCAGGGGCGACAGGACTCGAACCTGCAACCTACGGTTTTGGAGACCGTTGCGCTACCAATTGCGCCACGCCCCTAGGGCACTCATTCAAGTGCGCCTAACCCTACCACGGAAGCTTTTCAGCACCCGTTTGAGGTGAGTAGCGATGGAGAGAATTGAACTCTCGACACAGCGATTATGAGTCGCTTGCTCTACCACTGAGCTACACCGCCATGTGCTCGCCGGCGCCCGCACATCGAGTGGGAGAACCCCAGCAAACAACAGAGCCCCCTGACAGAATCGAACTGTCGACCTTTTCCTTACCATGGAAACGCTCTGCCGACTGAGCTAAGGGGGCACAGCTTCTCTGTTCCGGATCTTCGCTTTCGCTCTGACCCGCTCCGTTGAAGCCTTGGAAAGATTAACCCGATGTTGTTTTCAAACACAAATCGCCTGGCTGGTAGCGGTTTTCGTGGGCTACTATAAACGTCGTGAAGCGGGTGCCTCACGACGAAACCCCGCCGGTGAAAACCGACGGGGTTTGTGTTGGTGCCAGGTAGAAGATTCGAACTTCTGAAGGCAATGCCGGCGGATTTACAGTCCGCTCCCTTTGGCCGCTCGGGCAACCTGGCAAGCACGTTCAAAGTGCGGGATTTACTCTACAACACTGCACCGCCAAATCGGCAAATCCGCTGGTTATCCCACGCGTTCGACGGTCATGCGCGTCATCGTGCGAAGCGCCTCGCGCGCGGGCCCGGCGGGCAGGGCGTCGAGTTCGCGCTCCACGTCGTCGACGTAGCCGCGCACCGTCTCGAGCGCCCGCTCGCGCCCCCGTGTCTGCCCCAGTAGCTCCAGCGCGCGCTCGACGTCCGCGTCGTCGGCCAGGGGGCCGGTGAGCAGCCCGCGCAGCTCCTCGCCCGCTTCCGAGTCCTCCTGCAGCGCGTAGAGCACTGGCAGGGTGAACACACCCTCCCGCAGGTCGGTGCCGGGTGTTTTTCCGGACTGGTCGGGGTCGGAGAAAATGTCGATGATGTCGTCGACGATCTGGAAGATTATGCCTACCGCGTCGCCGATCCGGGCGCAGCGCGCGACCACCTCGTCGTCGGCGCCCGCGTGCCGCGCGCCCAGGTACGCGGCGGAGGAGATGAGCACGCCCGTCTTTTCGTCGATGACCTTCAGGTAGTGCTCGACCGGGTCGGTCGCAGCGGTGCCCGACACGCCGATGGTCTCGCGCATCTGGCCGGTGACCAGCTCGGCGAAGGTGTCGGCGAAGTGGGCGACGGTGTCCAGGTCCATCAGCGCCATCTGGCGCGACGCGTGGGCGAAGAGGATGTCGCCGGCGAGGATGGCCACGGTGTTGCTCCACCGTGCGTTGGCGGAGTCCACGCCGCGGCGGCGTTCCGCTTCGTCCATCACGTCGTCGTGGTAGAGGGTGGCCAGGTGCACCATCTCGGCCACCGCCGCGCCGCGGACCACGTTCTCGGAGCCCGGCCGCGGCCCGAATTCGCTGCACAGGAGCGCCATCATGGGGCGGAAGCGCTTGCCTCCCGCCTTGGCCAGGTGGGTGATTTTGTCGGTGAGGAAGCTCTCTCCGCGGGATAGCTCGCTCATGAGCAGCTCCTCCACCGCCTCGAGCCCCGCGTTCAGCCGGGCGTTGAGCGCAGTGTCGCCCAGGTCCAGGTTGAATCCGTGGCGCGGTGACGGAGTGGTGCCGTACGTCATAGATAACGTCCTTGCAGGTTGGATGGGCCCATGTGTAACGCACTAACCGTAGCCCAACAACCCCGCCCAGTGCACCAGCGGGTGGCGCTGGCAGAATGTGGCCCGTGAATGAGTTCTTCGACCTCGTCGTTGTGGGCGCTGGCCCGGCCGGTTCCGCCGCCGCGATCGCCGCTCAGCGGGCCGGTTTGCGCACCCTGCTACTCGACGCTCAAGGTCCCCGCCGCGACAAAACCTGCGGCGACGGGTTGACGCCCCGGGCCGTCGATACGCTTGGGCGCCTGGGCCTTGAGGTGCCCGCGTACCGCAACCGCGGCCTGAAGCTGCACGGTTTCGGCGGGGACGTGAAAGCGCCGTGGCCGCGCGGCGAGGGCTCCGCGTCACCGCGGGCGACGTTTGACGCGATGCTTGTTAACGAAGCTTCGCTCGCCGGCGCGACGGTGCGCCAGGACTGCGCGGCAACGGGCGTGCAGTTCAACGGGTCCGCGATCAGCGCGGTGGAGACCGCCGCGGGCGTGGTGCGCTGCCGCTGGGTTGTGGTCGCGGACGGGGTGCGCTCCCCCTTCGGCAAGCTGCTGGGTCGGCAGTGGCACCGCGGGCAGGTCTTCGGCATCGCGGCGCGTTCCTACTGCGCCTCCCCGTTCTCGGAGGAGCCGTGGATGCACTCGCACGTCGAGCTTCGCGACGCCTCCGGCGCCATCCAGCCCGGATACGGCTGGATCTTCCCGCTTGGCGACGGGCACGTGAACCTGGGTTGCGGCGCGCTGTCCACGGACGCGCGCCCGGCGAGGGTGAACACGAAGAAGCTGCTTGCCCTGTACGCCTCGCAGCAGCGCGAGACGTGGCAGCTCGGCCCGGAGCAGTCGGTCGCCTCGGCGCTGCTGCCCATGGGCGGGGCGGTGTCTAACGTGGCGGGGCCGAACTGGGCGCTGATCGGCGACGCCGCGGCCTGCGTGAACCCGCTCAACGGCGAGGGCATCGACTACGGGCTGGAAACCGCGGTACTCGCCGTGGAACTTGTGCGCGATGGCCAGGACCTCACCCTGGCGTGGCCGGCGCTGTTGCGCGAGACCTACGGCGAGGCGTTCACCCTGGCGCGCAGCCTGGCGCGGCTGCTGACCTACCCGCAGTTCCTACCGGTTGCGGGCCCGGTGGCGCTGCGGGGTGTGGGCGGGCGCTACCTCATGCCGGCGGCGGCGCGCCTGATGGGCAACCTCGTCGCCGACGAGGACACAGACCTTGTCGCCCGCGCCTGGCGCGCGGCAGGCCGGGGCGCGCGGGCGGCCTCAAGCGGACAGCCGCTGTGGGACGCATGCTAGCTACGCAGGCTTGACGGCGCTGTGCAGCGCGACGATGCCGCCGGTGAGGTTTTGCCACCCGGCGTCTGCCCAACCGTTGGCGTTGATGGCGGAGGCGAGCTCCTCCTGGCCGGGCCATGCGCGGATGGATTCGGCGAGGTACTCGTAGGCCTCCGCGTTGGAGGAGAACACCTTGGCCAGCGCGGGTACCGCCAGCGGCAGGTACTCCTTGTACAGGGTGCGGAAACCGGGCACCACGGGGGTGGAGAACTCATTAACGGCCAGGCGCCCGCCTGGCTTGGCCACGCGCGCCATCTCGCGCAGGCCCGCCTCGAAGTCGTGGACGTTGCGCAGGCCGTAGGAGATGGTCACCGCGTCGAAGGTGTTGTCCGCGAACGGCAGGTGCATCGCGTCGCCGACGACCTTGGGCACGTCGCGGTCCCTGCCGGCGGCAAGCATGCCCTGGGAGAAGTCGCAGGCCACCACCCAAGCGCCCGACTTGCCCAGCTCGACGGTGGACACGGCGGTGCCGGCGGCGAGGTCGAGCACCCGCTCCCCCGGCTTGAGCCCCAGCCGTTCGCGGGTGCGGCGGCGCCAGTACTTGTCCAGGCCGAACGAGAGCACCGTGTTGGTCGTGTCGTACTTCTCGCCCACGTCGTCGAACATCCCGGCAACGTCGAAGGGCTTTTTCTCCAGATCCGCCTTGGCCATAGGGAGGAAGCTTACGCGCGGCGCCTGCGCGCCTGTGCACGCCGGGTCGGCGCCCACCGCGGCAGCGCAACGTCCCGGCCGAACAGGTGCACGACGTTGCGCTCGTAGGAGCCCAAGACCTCCTCGTAGTAGCCGAGGAGTTGGTCCCCCAGCGCTGCCCAGGTCTTGGTTGCCACGGACTCGCGCGCAGCGGCCTGCAGGTCAGCGTGGCGGGCGTCGTCGAGGATCCAGCGCACCGCATCGGGCAGCTCGTCTTCGAACGTGCCCACCTCGAGCAGCAGGCCGTTGTCGCCGTGCGCGATCAGGTCGATGGGCCCACCCGCGCGCGGGCCGATGGTGGGCACGCCTGAGGCCTGCGCCTCCTGGATGGCCTGGCAGAACGTCTCAAACTCGCCGGTGTGCACGAACAGGTCCAGCGACGCGTACGCGCGGGCGAGCTCCTCGCCGCCGAGCGCGCCGGTGAACACGGCGCCAGGCAGCACCTCGGTCAGGCAATCCCGTTCGGGGCCGTCGCCGACGATGACGAGTTGGACCGAAGGGTCGTCGATAAGCGGGGCGAGGCGGTGCACCGATTTTTCCGCGGCGAGGCGTCCGACGAAGCCGACGATCTTCTTGCCGCCGGAGGGGTCCCAGGAGCGGCGCAGGACATCGGAGCGCTTCGCCGGGTTGAACAGCTCCGTGTCCACGCCGCGGCCCCAGTGGCGGACGTTGCGGATGCCGTGCGCCTCCAGCTCGCGGATGTAGCTTGACGACGGCGCCAGCGTCATCTCACTCATATTGTGGATCGTGCGCGTCCAGTCCCACGCCAAGTTGGCCACCATGGGCAGGTGGTACTTGGTGGCGAAACCGGCCACGTCGGTCTGATACAGCGCCACCGCCGGCACGCCCAGCTGACGCGCGGCGAACGCGCCCGCCCCGCCGAGCACGAACGGGCTGGCGAGGTGGATGATGTCCGGCTTGAACTCGCTCAGCGCTGCCGCGACGGTGGTGGTGGGCACGCCGACGGGCAGCGAATCCACCAGCGGCACCATGACGGTGGGCACGCGCACGATCTCGAAGCCGAGGTAATGCGGGATCTCGTCCTGGAAATCCCGCGCGCCCGGCGCGACCACCATGGCCTCGTGGCCCTCACGCTTTAGGTGCTCGAGCACCCGCAGCACCGAATTAGTCACGCCGTTGACGTTGGGCAGAAAGGATTCTGCAACGATTCCCACTCGCATAGCCACGCACTCTCCCACGCGAAATCAAACTAGCCGTCAATTCTGGTTAAACCGGACATGAATTTTTTATCCCTCAGGCACCCACCGCCCGGCAGCGAACCACCCGGCAGCGGCGGCGAGGGTGGATACCGCCAGGACTGACAGCGCCGGCTTGAGCGCCAGCGCCCACCCGCGCCCCTCCACCTTGACCAGGTCGGGGTCGGACTTGGCGTACGTCACCCACACCTGCTGCCCCTCCCCTAGCCCGGTGGGGTAGAGCAGCCCGCGCGGCGGGGAGACCAGCTGGCCGTCCTCGGTCTGGTACTCCACAAACGTGCGCATGCGGCCCGCCTCGGTGACGGTGGCGGTGCCGCGGCCCGGGTTGGCGTGGATGCGCGCGTCGTTGAGCGCCGGCCCGCCGACCATCGCCGCAGAGCCCAGCACAGCGAAGGCGTAGAGGGCCAACACCACCTGGTGCGCGCGGCGGCGCCACCTCATCGGGCAAGCCGCGCCGCCAGCGCACGGCGGGTGGCGCGGGTGGTAGCGGCCTCCACAACCGTGATGGGGTTGGGCTGCGCCTCAAGCTCCAGCAGCACCTCGTTGAGCTCGCCGAGGGTGTCGGCGCGCCGGTAGTCGGCGCCGTATGCTTCCGCCAGCTTCTCCACGTCCGTTCCGTGCGGCGTGCCAAACACCCGCTCGAATGCGCCGCGCAGGTGGTCCGCGCCGGGCTCGAGGCCCTCGAAGATCCCGCCACCGTCGTCGTTGGCCACCACGATGGTGAGGTTGCCGGGGCGCGGCTCGTCGGGGCCGATGAGCAAACCGTTGACGTCGTGGAGGAAGGTCAGATCCCCCATGAGCGCGACCGTGCGCGGGGCGCGGATCTCGTCGGCGCGCAGCGACTGGGTGGCAAGGGCCACGCCCACGGCCTGGGAGACGGTGCCGTCAATGCCGGCGGCGCCGCGGGCGGCGTAGGTGTCCACGCCGTCGAAGGGCATGCCCACAAAGGAGGCGTCGCGCACCGGGTTGGACGAGCCCAGCACCAGCGTGTCGCCCACGGCCAGGGTGTCGCACACCGCGGCGGCGACGTGCAGGCCGGTAAACCCGAACTCCTCCTCGGCGAGCGCGGTGCGCACGGTCTCCGCGCCGACTTCGCCCGCGGCCTCGCAGATCTTCAACCACGTGTCGGTGGGTTGGCCGGTGGCGTTCACGCGTGAGCCGCGCCTGTCCGGCTGACCGGTAAACGTGTCGGTGCGCGAGATGCCGATGACCTCGATGTCCGGGTCGGCCAGCAGCGCCATCACGTCGCGGTGCAGCGTCGGGTGGCCCACCACGATCACCTGCTCCGGCTTGGTGTTGGCCGCGAAATCACCCCCGTCGTGCGAGATGGCCACCTCGGACTGCGCGAAGAAGCGAGCGGCCAGCGGGTGCACCTGGTGGAACGGCGCGGGCGCGGTCGGCTCCGCGATGGTGGGCACGTGCTCGAGGCCGGGCACCTCCCAGGCCTCGTCGCCGGCGATGACCAGGGTGTTGTGGGTGAGATCGACGTCCACTACCCCGTGGTCGGTGTATCCGGCAGCCGAGCTTGCGAGGCTGCCGGGGCCCACCCGGCGCGGGGCACCCACTGGCTCCGGCAACGCTTCCGGCACGAGCGGGGTGTCAAGCGCCACGTTGACGTGCACCTGCGGGCCGGCAAAGGAGACCGCGTGAACGTCGTCAAGCTCCTGCACCTGCTGGGTGGGCGCGTAGCGGCCGAAGATCCCCTGTTGCCAGATGGTCTGGCTCGCACCGGTGCCCACGAGGCGCTCCGGGCGGTCCGCGCTGATCACGGCGAGCGGGGTGTGGGACATGTGCGCCTCGATCACCGCCGGGTAGGCGTTGGCCACGGCGGTGCCGGAGGTCATCACCACGCCGACGTGGCGGCGCTGCACCCGTGCGAGGCCGAGGGCGGTGAAGGCGGCGGAGCGTTCGTCGATACGCATGTGCACCGTGACGTCGCGGCGCGCCAAAAGCGCGTATGCCAGCGGCGAGTTGCGCGAGCCCGGGCTCATGACCACATCGGTGCAATGCTTCGCGACGAGCTCCGCCACCGCCGCCGCAATCTCCATAGCTGCCATCTACTGCTCCTGTAGGTATTCGTCCGCGCCGCCGCGGAGTTGGTCGAGGATGTCGCGGGCGTTGTCGCGGATCTCGCGCTCCAGCTCGGACGGGTTGGGGGCCGGCTCCACCGGGGCGAGGGTGGCGGTGGGGTCCTCGCGGTCGCGGAAGATGGACGGGAACTTCGTGGTGGTCTCCGTCTTCGTCTCCGTGGTGGTCTGGGTGACGGTGCTGGTCTGCGTCACCGGCGGCTTGTCGGCCTCGGCGGCCGCGCCGCGCCAGAGGAAGAACAGCACGACGGCCGCAACGAAGCTCAGCGCCGCGATGACCCCGAGGGCGATGGCGCCGGCGGACGAGCCCTTCTGCTCCGGCTCGTAGTACGGCTCCTGGTAGGGCGGCTCGTACTCGTACTGCTGTTGGTACTGCGGCTCGTAGGCGGGTTGCTGGTACTGGTTTTGGGACTGGTCCGGGAAGTACTGCCGCGGCCGCTCGCGGCGGGGCTCGCCCCCGGTGGGGCCGTACTGTCTCGTCTCGTTATCCATGCGCAACACACTAGCGCGCCCCGTCCAACACACTGGACGGGGCGCGAGCGGCTACGGGGTGTTCTACAGCACCAGCCCGAACACCGGCACCGCGATGAAGTAGGTGGCCAGGGTGATCAGCACCAGCGCGATGAGGTTGAGCCACACGCCGCCCTTGATCATCTCGCCCATGGTGACGTAGCCCGAGGAGTACGCGATCGCGTTCGGGGGCGTGGCCACCGGCAGCATGAACGCGCACGTGGCGGCCAGCGCGACCGGGATGGCTAACAGCATCACGTTCATCTCGGTCGCATCGGTCAGGCCGATGCCCACGGCAACGCCGCCCATGATGGGCAGGAAGGTCGCGGCCGTGGCGGTGTTGGACGTCAGCTCCGTGAGCAACAGCACCAGCGCCGCGACGGCCAGGATGAGCAGGATCATCGGCAGCGACGCTAGGCCCTTCGCCTTCTCACCGATCCACAGGGACAGGCCGGTAGCGGTGAACATGGCGGACAGGCTCAGACCGCCGCCGAAGAGCAGCAGCACGTCCCACGGCATCTCGTTGGCGGTCTCCCAGTCCAGCAGGCGCTTGCCGTTTGCGGTGCCCGGCACGATGAACATGAGCAGGCCGGCGATGATGCCCACGATGGCGTCGTCGTACGGGAAGTCCCAGCCGAACTGGTTGATGCCCAGCGGGATGAAGATCCAGGCCAGCGCTGCCACGAGGAAGATCAGCCCGACGGCGATCTGCGGGAAGGTCCAGGGGCCGAGCTTTTTCAGCTCGTCGTCGATGAGCTCGCGTCCGCCGGGGATTGTGTCGACTTCAGGCTTGAACACGGTGATGAGCACCCACCACGCGACGAAGGTGAACACCACGGCCACGGGCAGCCCCACCAGCATCCACTCGCCGAAGCCGATGGTGATGCCGTGGGCCTCCTCCATGTAGCCCTTCAGCAGCGCGTTGGGCGGGGTGCCGATGAGCGTGCCGAGCGAGCCAATCGACGCCGCGTACGCGATCGCCAGCATCAGTGCGGTGGCGAAGCGCTTCTGGTTAGCCATCCCGCCGACGGTGTCCGCGGTGAGCATGAGCACGGAGGTGCCGATGGGCAGCATCACCACGGCGGTGGCGGTGTTGGAGACCCACATGGACATGAACCCGGTGGCGAGCATGAAGCCCAAGATGATGCGCTTGGGGGAGGAGCCCACCACCTTGACCACCATGAGCGCCAGGCGGCGGTGCAGGTTCCAGCGTTGCAGGCCCAGCGCCATGAGGAAACCGCCCATGAACAGGAAGATCGTCGCGGACGCGTAGGGCGAGGAGACGTCCTTGAACGGGGCCACCCCCGCGATCGGGAACACCGCGATGGGGATAAGCGCGGTCGCGGCGAGCGGGATCGCCTCCGTCATCCACCACGCGGCCATGAGCACGGTGGTGGCGGCGACGATGCGCATAGATTCCGCGGAGTACTCCGCGCCTTCTTTCGCGCCGGAGGACTGAGCGACGGTGTCCGCCGCGCCCGAGGGGAATAGGAAGTAGACGAGCGCGGCGAGGACCACGCCGGTAATCAGACCGATGAGCTGGCGGCGCCACTCGCCGGGTTCTGGTGATTTGGCCAGGTCGCCGTCGGAAAGCGCGGCGGAATCATGGATCACGGGAGTCGACATGGGCGAAAGATTAGCGGACACCCCCCGTTTCCCACATCGGTTTGGGCAATTACACCCGGAATTGGGGGCTGCGCTGGAGTACCTCCACACAGGCACGGACGCGGTCAAACCACCAATCGCGGCGTGCAGCGGGTGCGCGGAGCGCGTGCATCCGGTCTGGATCGGGGGTGGTGCGGGTGACGGCCATGCACCCGTCTGTGATTGCCCGCGGCTCGGCAACGTCCTCCACGAACAACCGTTGCGTGGCCAGGCCGGCGGCGCGCGAGCCGGTGAGCTTCGCGGCCACCAGCCCGGCGTCCATGCCCACCGCGGTGTCGAGGGCGCTGGCCACCGTCACGCCGAGGTGCAGCTCGCGCGCGATGCGCACAAGCCCTGCGACGCCACCTAACGGCGCCACCTTGCACACCGCCACATCCGCCGCGTGCAGCTGCGCCACCCGGTAGGGGTCGGCCGCACGCCGGATGGATTCGTCCGCCGCGATCGGCGTGCGGACACGCCGCTTCACCTCCGCCAACTCCTCCACCGTGGCGCAGGGCTGCTCGATGTACTCCAGCTCCCCCAACTTCTCGGCGGCCTCGACGGCCTCGTCCACGCTCCACCCGCGGTTGGCGTCCACCCGCAGCGTCGCGTCGGGGCGCAGCTCGCGGACGGCGTTGACGCGCCGGAGGTCGTGGTCAAGCGACTGCCCCTTTTCAGCGACCTTGATTTTGAACGTCCGTACCCCGGGGTAGCGCGCGAGCACCGGCTCGACGTCGGCAACCGCGGGGATAGTGCCGTTGACCTCCACGCTGCCCTCCACCGCAGGCAGGCCCGTAAACGCCGCCTCGATGCCGGAGGCGAGCCACGCGGCGGACTCTTCCGGACCGTACTCGAGGAACGGGGAGAATTCGCCCCAGCCTGCGGGACCGTCGATGAGCAGGGCCTCGCGGGTGGTGATGCCGCGGAATTTCACGGCCATGGGCAGCGCGACAACGTGGGCGCGCTCGAGAATGTCGTCGGCGGTAGGGATCATCGCTACGCCCCCGGACGCTTGGTCAGCACGAGTGCGACCGGCCCCTTCGGCTTCGACCTGTCCGCGCACGTCATGCCGTTGGCCGCGGCGGCGATGCAGGAGCCGCAGTTACCGCCGGCGCAGGACGAGCCGAGCTCTTCCAGGGTGAGGTGCCCGGTGCGCTCCAGGTGGTGCACCACGGCGTCCACCGTGGAATCGGTCAAACCGGTGGCGTGGCGGATGTCCGCGCGGGAGCGCGCGCCGTCTCTGATCGCGGCGACCACTGCCTGCATCGGGCGCATCAGACAACCACCTTCAGCAGCTGGAACGTAGCCACCGCCAGGGCCCACGCGAGGGTGAGCTGGCCGACGAGCCCGAACAGGGTCCACTTCCACCCGATCTCCCGGCGCTGCGCCGCCAGGGTGGCCACGCACGGGGTATAGGCCATGAGGAAGATCATGTAGGCCCACACCGCGGCGATCATGTGCCCGCCGGAGGCTTGCGTGAAGTCCGCGCGCACCGCGGAAGCGAGGTCGGACGTGCCCTGCTCTTCGGGCGCAAGATCGGACGGGTCATCCAGCGCGTAGGTCTGCGCCCAGGTGGAGATGACCGCCTCCTTGGCCAAAAAGCCGGTGACCAGGGGGCCGGTGAGCGACCAGGAGCCAAAGCCCGCCGGCTCGAACACCGGGGCCACCGCCCCGGAGGCGACGCCGTAGACGGAATCCGCCGGTGCAAGGTCGTCGTCGCCAAACCCGTAGCCGCTGACCGCGGGCGTGGACTGCAGCGCCCAGATGACCACCACGGTGGCCACGATGATCCCGCCCGCGGTGTGCAAAAAGCCCTTCAGGCGCGACCACATCACGCTGAATGTCAGCCGCGCGGTGGGCAGCTGATAGGTGGGCAGGTCGATCACCAGCGGATCCGAGCCCATCGTGCGCCACAGCGTGTTTTTCAGCAGCAGGCCCGCCAGCACCACCAGCGCGATAGAGACCACGTACATGGCAAACACCACAGTGCCCGCGTGGTCCGGGAAGAACGTCTGCGCCAACATCACGTACACCGTCAGGCGCGCGGAGCAGGACGTAAACGGCACCAGCAGCGCGGTCAGGCGGCGCTGCTGCGGGGTGGCCAGCACGCGCGTGGCGGAGATCGCCGGCACGTTGCAGCCGAAGCCCACAATCAGCGGGATGAACGCCTTGCCCGGCAGCCCGATGGCTCGCATGAGCCGGTCCGCCACCACGGCGGCGCGCGCCATGTAGCCGGAGTCTTCCAAAACCGCCAAGCACAGAAACATCAGCGCCATCAGCGGCACGAACGTGAGCACCATGCCCACGCCGCCGATCAGCCCGTTGACCACCAGGCCCTTGACAAACGGGTAGCCGAGCCCGATACGATCCAGCCCCGCGCTCGCCCAATCCGACAGCGGGCCGGTGAAAAACGCGTCCAAGGCATCTTGCAGCGGCGCGGCCACGGTGGTGGTGATCTGGAAGACCACGAACATCGCGGCGAAGAAGATCAGCGGGCCCCACACCGGGTGCAGCACGAAGCGGTCCACGGTCTCAGTCAGGGTGTCGCGGTGCTCGTCGCGGACCGTCGCGGCGGCCACGGCATTGTCGATAAACTCGAAGCGCGCGTCGGCCTGCTCGAACTCGTCGCCGGCTGCTGTGTCGCGCACGGGTGCGGCAGGCTGTTGCAACTGCCTTGCGACGAGCTCCGCAACCCCGCCGACATCCCTCCGCCGCGGATCCAGCGTCACCACCGGCACGCCCAGTTCCCGCCCCAGCGCCACCGGATCCACTTCGAGGCCCTGCTTGGCGGCCACGTCGCTCTTGGTCAGCACGACCACGACGCGGTAGGGGTGCTCCACCAGCTGCGCCACCAGGTACAGCCCGCGCGCCAGGTTGGAGGTGTCCACGGCGGCGAGCACCATGTCGGGGCGGTCGGTACCGGAGGCGTCGTCAAGCAGCAGCTCTCGCGTGAGCGCCTCGTCCGGGCTGACGGGGTCCAGCGAGTACGCGCCAGGGAAATCGATGATGTTGTACGTGGCGCCGCCCGCGCGCCAGACGCCGCGGGAGACCTCCACGGTGGTGCCCGGGTAATTGCCCATGGTCGCGCTCGCGCCGGTCAGGGCGTTGAACAGCGTGGACTTGCCGGCGTTCGGCGCGCCGACCAGCGCGATAGTGGGCGTGCCTACCGGAGCAAACTCAGCGACCGGCGCGCCGTGGCAGTCAGCCATTTACGCCGCCTGCTCAGCCGGGGCAATGGCGATCTGGCGCAGCGTGTCCGCACCGAGGGCGTAGTGGGAGCCGCGCACCTTGATCACGCGGCCGCCGCCAGCGGTCTTCTGCATGACGGTGACGTTCGCGCCGGTGCGCAAGCCCAGTTCGCGCAGGCGACGGGCCGTCGGGCAGCCAACATTGGTGATGGTGGCGTGGTGACCGACGGGGACGTCGAAAAGCATGTGCTCGTGCATGCCTCAAATATTAAAGCAAGGCTGCCCTAACTAAAAGGGGGTAGTGGGTACGATTACCCCCATGCAGTACTCCACCGCCCAGCCCTTTGACCCCGCCCAATGGCGCGAGGTCGACGGCTTCGACTTCACCGACATCACCTATCACCGCCACGTCGGCGACACGCGCGCCGACGGCATCGTGCGCATCGCCTTCGACCGCCCCGAGGTGCGCAACGCGTTTCGCCCCCACACCGTGGACGAGCTCTACACCGCACTGGATCACGCGCGGCGCGACCCGTCTGTGGGTGTGGTGCTGCTCACCGGCAACGGGCCGAGCGAGAAAGACGGCGGCTGGGCGTTTTGCTCCGGCGGCGACCAGCGCATCCGCGGCCGCTCCGGCTACCAGTACGCGGGCGGCGAGACGGCCGAGACGGTGGATACTGCGCGCGTGAAGGCCGAGGGCGGGCGCCTGCACATCCTGGAGGTCCAACGCCTGATCCGCACGATGCCCAAGGTGGTCATCGCCGTGGTCAACGGCTGGGCGGCCGGCGGCGGGCACTCCCTGCACGTGGTGTGCGACATGACCATCGCCTCGCGCGAGGAGGCCCGGTTCAAGCAGACCGACGCGGACGTGGGCTCCTTCGACGCGGGCTACGGTTCCGCCTACCTGGCCAAGATGGTGGGCCAGAAGTTCGCGCGCGAGATCTTCTTTTTGGGCCGCACCTACTCCGCCGAGGAGATGCAGCGCATGGGCGCGGTGAACATCGTGGCCGACCACGCCTCGCTCGAAGACGAGGCGATCCAGGTCGCCCGCGAGATCAACGGCAAATCCCCCACCGCGCAGCGCATGCTCAAGTTCGCGTTCAACTTGGTCGACGACGGCCTCATGGGCCAGCAGGTCTTCGCCGGCGAGGCCACCCGCCTGGCGTATATGACCGACGAAGCAGTTGAGGGGCGCGACTCCTTTTTGGAGAAGCGCCCGCCGCGCTGGGACGAGTTCCCGTTCTACTACTAGGTGAGGCTGACGGGTGGTATAGCGACGTCGCCACCTTTGTTAGACATCTGTACGGAATTTTCACGGCTCTGCCAGGTCCGCGGGTTACGCTCCGGCCATGTTGAAGCGAACGATCACAGCCACAATCGTCGCCGCCTCGCTGACTCTGGCCGCGTGCGACGGAAACGTCCCAGACACCCCGACCACCGCTGACACCGCCTCCGTAGAGGAGGCGCCACCGCCCGCCGACGACGCTGCCGCTGCCGACACTGCGGCGCCGGTAGCGGAGCACGACAACCTCCCCGCACCGCCAGCCTCCTCGCGCGACGTCTACGCCGCAGCACTCGCGGACCCGGCGCAATACTTCGCCGACCAGGACGACCTCGACGGCACGTTCACCTACGACCTCATCGACGTCGACGGCGACGCCGAGCTCGAGCTGCTCCTGCGCGCCGGAAAGAAAGGCCCGGCACCCGTGCGCGTGCTGCAGCTTTTCGACGGCACCCTCACGGCCACCACCGACTACCTGGTGGATTCGGCGGACGACACCTACCCCACGGTGTTCACCGCCGGCGTGCAGCCGGGACTGACGCAATACGAGACGGACGGCACGACGCTGACCGCGACCCAGTTCGAGCTGCACGGCAACCGCTTGGTCAAGGCGTTCGGCCCGGAGGAGACCGTCGTGGGCAACCCGCTGAGCGGCGTGACCTTGATCCACTGGACCCCGACCGCGGACATCGCGCAGTTAGCGGAGATGGACCAGCCCGACCCGCTGACTATTCCGCGCGAGGGCTCCATGAAACAGGTCTCCGACATCCCGGAGCTCAACGGGCAGTCCTATCGCGTGCAGTTCGGCGCCCGCGACGGCGAGGGCCGCGTCCCGGTGACGTACCCGGACCTCGGCTGCGCCGGCCTCCTCGAGCCGGTGCACGCCTCCGCCGGCGAGGAGATCCAGGACGGTTTCCACGAGAACATCACGGAAGGCACCTGCGACAACGGCGGCACCTGGCACTTCTCTATCAACGAGTCCCGCGAGCGCGCCACCTACAACGCCCCCACCGGGCGCTACCACGCGGAAGGCCCGCTCAACCGCGCCGGCTAGCATGGATCAGCGACGGACCGGGCGTATACCCCGCAGTCCCCGGTGCAGCTCAACCACCAGCGCGGCTGACAAGACAGCGCCAACCGCTAGCGCGACCCAGACGCGCGGGCCGGTAGCTGTCACCGGCCAAGCGGGCACGGCGGCGATCCACAGGAAGGACTCCGCCAACACGTCGCCGCCGATCGTGGCGGAAACAATCGTGACCAAAACGGTCGCAGCCAACGTCCACATCACGCCGAAGCGCACGGTCACAGCTAACGCCGCGAGGACAAGAACGGTACCGGCAACAAGGGAAAGCGCGCCAAACCTCGCGCTTCCCGTCACGACACCTGCGAACAGGCATACAAGCACAACAATGCTGGTAAACCAGCCCAACAACGCGGCACCAACTCGCAGGTGCTCAACTTGCATCAGTGCCCATGCCGGGCGGATCCGCGGCCACACAAGCGTGGGCAACACGCCCGCGCCGACCGGGAGGATTGCGTACGCGAAAAGCGCTTGGCGCACATCTTCCGGATACCGGGTGGCAAAGAGAAGCACCAGAGCGGTCAGCACAAGCACCATGCTTAACGACGGCATCCGCCCCGCCCTCGCAACCCCCTTCCACGCGGACATAAACCCGGTGTACGCGGGCCTCGGCATGGCCGGCCCAGCAGGCGCGGGCGCAACGACTTCGTTGGTGGTGCGGCGTCTAAGAATGGGTCGCGTGCGGCGCGGGGTGAGCACGGCAGCGGCGAATCCGGCCGCGCCTAGAAGCAAAGTGAGCGCGAGTGCAGGAAATGGCGACTCGCCGGCCATGGGTGAGGTGTCCTCCAGCGGCAACAGGTTGAAGTGCATCTCCATCGTGGGCAACGCCAAGCGCGCGGGCCAGGCACCGGGGTTAAGCCACCACCAGCTTCGCTCCACGAAGTACCCGAGCTCGATGGTGAACACGAATGCGGCTACGAGCGTCGGCAACAGCCCAACACGGCGGGTGGCCGCTGCTGCCAGGCCCGCTGGGCCCAGCATGCCGAGCCATACAAACGCACCGACGAGCGCGACTTTCGCAGCGCCGTCCAGGCCGAACACCAGCGCCGCCGCAACGGGCACCACGAAGTCCAAAACGACGAACACGGCCAGAGCCAGCCACACCACTGTGATGCGGGCGGCGCGGGTGCCCGTGGAAGAGACGGGCCGCCAAAGTGTGCCCCCGGCGCGGGCGTCGCGCTCGCGGTGTTCAGCCAGTCCCGCAAACAGCGCCGCTACGGGTGCCGCCATGCCGGTGACCAAAAGCCCCTGGGGATACAGCAGGGACTTCGCGGAGCCAACATCACCGACCAGTGAAAAAGCAGTCAGCAGCAGGCCAAGAAGTAGCCCCGCTCCTGCGAGCCACCACAGCGTTGAGCCTTTGGCGCGGATCCATTCGGCGCGAAGCAGACTCACTGCGCGCCCCCTGCGGTCAAGCGGAAGAAGGATTCCTCCAGGTTCGGGCCCAGCTCCGCAAGTTCCCCGGCGAAGCGGACGTCGCCGCCGGCGATGACGGTGGCGTCGTCCGCCATGTGCAGCACCTCGCCCAACTGATGGGAGCTGACCAGCACAGTGCGCCCGGCGCGCGCGTAGTCCCTCAGGTAGGCGCGCAGGTGGGCGATGCCCTCGGGGTCGAGGCCGTTTTGGGGCTCGTCCAAAATGAGCACCTCCGGCTCACCGATGAGCGCCTGCGCCAGCGCCAACCTGCCCTTCATGCCGGTGGAGAAGGTGCCAGCCTTCTTCTTGCCTGCGCCCTGCAGACCGACGAGTTGGAGCACCCGGTCCGCCTCCGAGTCGGGCAGTCCGAGCAGCGTCGTGTGCACGCGCAGGTTGTTGCGCGCGCTCAGATGACTGTAGAAGGCCGGGTCATTGATCGAGGCGCCCACGAGCCGCAGCGCCTCGCGGGTGAACGGCTGGCCCATCAGTGTCACCTCGCCCGCGTCCGGCTGGATCAGGCCGAGCAGCACCGACATCAGCGTCGATTTCCCCGCGCCGTTGGGCCCCAACAGCGCGTGGACGCGGCCCGGGGTGGTTGTGAGTGAAATATCGCGCAGCACCTGGTGCCCGCCGAAGGAAACTGCGACACCGCGGCAGGCGAGTTGTGTATCGGTCATGCCCCTATCGTCCGCGGTGAAAGAGCCTTACACATCGGCCGGCGGGACCACGGCGCCTCCTTCTCTAGGAGGAGATGCCGGCACGTTGCGCGATCAGCGCCAGCGCCACCCGGTCGCGTGCGCCGAGTTTGGCCAGCAGGCTGGATACGTGCGTTTTCACTGTGGTTTCCGCGATGTACAGCGCGGCGGCGATCTCTGCGTTGGTCGCTCCGCGGCCGATCTCGGCGAGCACCTCACGCTCGCGGGTAGTCAGCCCCTCCAGCGCAGTGGCCGACGCCGGGCTACCTGGACCTTCGCGGGCCCACTCCATCACCCTGCCGGTCACGCCGGGCGCGAGGACAGATTCGCCGCCGGCCACCGCGCGCACCGCTCCCGCGAGCACGTCCGGCTCTGCGTCCTTGAGCAAGAATCCGTGGACGCCGGCGGCGATGGCTGCGTGGATGAGCGCGTCGTCGTCGAACGTGGTCAGCATGATCACCCGCGGGCCCAGCTCCATGATTGTGCGGGCGGCGGCGATGCCGTCCAGCACAGGCATGCGGATGTCGAGCACGGCGACGTCGATGCGGTGCGCCCGCGCCTTCTCTACTGCTTCCGCACCATCGGCGGCTGTGGCTGCGACGGTGATGTCGTCTTGCGCGCCCAGGATGGTCTCGAGTGCGCTGAGCAGCAGCGGTTGATCGTCCGCAAGCAAAATCCGGATCATGCCGCCAACTCCGCCCGCACGGTGAATTCCTCGCCTGCCTGCCATGCTTCGAGCGTGCCGCCGGCGCTCGCGGCGCGCTCGCGCAGGCCTTCCAAACCGACTCCGGTGCCGGGCTGCGGGCGCGCCCGCCCGGTAGAGACCACCTCCACAACAACGGTCTGCCCCGGTGTCACACGCACGGAGACTGCTGGGTCCACCTGGTGGCGGGCCGCGTTGGTCAGCGCTTCGGCCACGATGCGGTGGATGGCAAGGGAGGTCACCGGAGGGACGCTGATAGGCGGGGCGTCGAGCGTGACCTGCATGCCGGCGTCGCGGAAGCGCTGCACAAGCGCGGGCAGCTCCGCGATCCCCGCCACCGGCGCGAACCCGCGATCGCTTTCACGCAGGCCTCGCACGAGCAGGCGGATCTCCGCCAGCGACTCACCTGCGGCGGCGTTGATTTGCTGCAGCGCCTCCCGCTCGCGCCCGGACGCGAGACCCGCGTTGGCCTGCGCCTTGATCAGGGTCAACGAGTGCCCCAACACGTCGTGGATGTCCCGCGCGATGGCCTGGCGCTCGTCCACCCGCGCCGCCGCTAGGCGCTGTTCCTTGGCTTCCGCGGCCCGGCGGCGGGCGGCCTCCTCTCCCGCCAGATTCGCACCCAGGAGGTACGCCACCGCGAACGCTGCCCAATGCAGCGCCAGCGTGAGCGCGCCGTCTGCGCCACGGCGGTAGAACAACACGAGTTGCTCGTCCCACGTCCACATAAATGGGGAGAGCAACGCCCACACGCACGCTGCCGCAAGCAGCCCCAGCACGAAGCGTTTACCGGCGTACCTGCCGGCGACGAAGGTCGCCACCGGCACCGTCAGCACCCACAGTGAGTAACCCAGGTTCACCGGCGCGGCCAGCCACACCAGCGCCCAGGCGGTGTTGAGCGCCACTAAGGCGGCCGACGCTGCCTGCGGCTTGCCGGTGAGCATCGCGAACGCAGCAACGAACCCCCAGGACAGCAGCGCCTGCGCCCAGGCGGCGGCGCCCGGGCCGCTGATCGCACTCACGGTATAGACGGCGGCAAGCACCGCCGCCGCCACCGCGAGCACCGCATCACCCGTCTTCACCTGCACGGGCGTCTAGCTTATCGACGCCTCCGCGCCCCCACATCCTCCCCAAGGAGGAGACCTACTTAGTCAACCCCGGGATCTGCGGAATGGTGGGCAGGCCCTTGACGCCTGCGTTCTGCGGCAGGGCGAACAGCGCACCCAGGGCGGTGAGCACCGCGGCGACGATGCCGATGATCTGCGCCAGCTTGGCATCGACGGTCTCCGGGGCCTTCTCGTCCGGTGTCTCTTCCGGGTCCTTCGGGGCGGGATCCGGCTCGGGTGCAGTGTCGCCAAGGTCGGCGTTTTCCAGCTTCGGCGCCTCCGGCAGCTTCAAATCCTGCGTGGGGAAGATGACGTGGCTGGTGCCGTCGTGGCAGGTCTTGGCCTCCTCGAGCGCGTAGTAGTACGAACTTTCCAGCGTGTCCTGCACCTGTCCGAAGTAGGTTGTCTTCATGTTCGCGGCGAACGCGTCGCGCTGCCAGCCCTCCACGTGGCGCAGCCACTGCGCGGTGTTCTGGCCGGTGTGGCCGAACGCGTAATCGTCGCCAAGCGGCTGCACTTTCGGCACCCCGCCGTCGATGCCCACGAACCAGTCGGCGTTGCCCTTCAGCGCGCGGCCGGCCGGCCCCAGCGGGATCTGGGAGCCTTCCTTCATGTCCAGGTAGAAATCGGCGTCGGTGGTGTGCAGGCCCAGCGGCGCTAGCTTCTCCTTCGCGGCGGCGCGGGCATCGGCACGGATGTCACCCTCAGGTGTTTTGTCGTCCCGCAGCAGGCGCAAATGCTTGACGACGTCCGGCTCGGCCACGTAATCGTCGCCAAGCTTCTTCAGCTCTGGGAACGTTGCCTCGAACGCTTCGGTGACCGAGGTGGCGTACATGCCGTGCGTGAGTGTTTTCGCGGCGCGTTCGGCTTGGTTGGCGGGGCCGCGCTCGACGTCGTTGAGCGTGAAGCGGCAGTAGTTGGTGCCGTCCTTGGTAAACGGGGTCAAGGTGGCGGCGGTAGCAGTGACAGGGACAGCGAGTGAAAGGGCGGTCGCCGCAGCGACGGCCGGTGCGATGATCTTCCTCATGTCTATGTAATCGGTGGGGAGTGAGACCTGCGTTACAGGTGACCAGGAGCGGGCCTAGCCGGGTCGATGGCTCGATGTCGATACTTCCAGGTCGATAGTTCCAGGTCAGCGCGTCGGGGGTGATTTCGGCCAAAATTCGACGAAACGCTGTGACCAGCAACTATCGACATCGAGATATCGACCTCGCCGCAAACGCCCGTTTATCCGCCCCGTCGCACCACTCACCGCGACCCGCCACGACTGCAACGGTATCGTTTCTGCCATGAAGTTGGGCCTTCTCATTCTGCAGTTCGTGGGCTTGGTCGCCCTCGTGCTGGCCGCATGGTTTGTGGGGAAGCGCAGGATCGGCTTCAGGTGGGCGTCGCTCGGCTGGGGCACGCTAGCGTTCCCACTGTCTCAGGTGGCCAGGTTTGCGTTGGTGATCCCCCTGCAGTTCTTGCTCAGCAAAACGTTCGACCCCGCGACAGCCACCGCCCTGACCACCGCACTGTTCCTGGCCACCTCAGGCCTATTCGAGGAGACCGCCCGCTGGATCGTGCTGCGTTTCTGGGACAAGAACACCCGCGAGTGGAACGACGGCGTCGGCTTCGGCTTGGGCCACGGCGGCATAGAGGCGCTGCTGCTCTTTACCAACCTGTTTGTCGGCAACATCATGCTGCTGACCACCGGCGACGCGATTAAAGCGCAGGCCACCGGGAACGACGATCCTTCCACCGCGCAAGCCATCGCCGACCAGATTGAGGCGCTGCAAAACATCAGCATGGGAATGATCGCCGCAAGCTGGTACGAGCGCGCGCTTGCGATCGCCGCACACGTAGTGTTCACACTGATCGTGCTTCGCGCGGTGCACGAGCGCCGCTGGCAGTTCTGGGCGCTGGCGGTTGTGTGCCACATCGGGCTCAACGCCGTTGCCGTGCTTGTCGCACCCCACAGCGTGCCGGTGATGTACGTGCTGCTCACCGCACTCACCGCCGCGGGGCTTTGGGCGGCTATCGACGGCCCACTGTCCCGCAAAGCCTTCGCCCGCACCACCCCCACGAACACCCTCGAGAACGAAACACCCGCCCCGTGACCCACCTGCTGGAACTTCTCCCCGTCGACCCCGCGAACCCGCTGGCCATCATCCCCGCGCTCGAGGAGGCCCTGACCGGCCAGCGCACGCTGTTGCCCGTGCCTGCCAACGACCCGGCGCGCACGAACCTGCTGCGCAACACGCTCAAACCCGGCGCGCCCATCGACGACGACATCGCGCTGGTCGTCTCCACCTCCGGCTCCACGGGCAAACCCAAGGGCGCGATGCTCACTCCAGCGAACCTGATCTCCAGCGCGGACGCCACCCACCAGGCGCTCGGCGGCGAGGGCCAGTGGCTGCTGGCCATGCCGGCCGCGTACATCGCGGGGATCCAGGTGCTCATCCGCAGCATGGTCGCAGGTGTCGAGCCCGCCTTCATCGATCTGACTCGCGGTTTCAATGTCGCAGAGTTCGCCGCCCGCGCCCACGAGCTGGCCCAAACCGGCGAGCGCACCTACACCGCGCTCACTCCGATGCAGCTGGCCAAGGCCACCTCCACGCTCAAGGGCATCGACGCGCTGCGCACGTTTTCCGCGGTTCTCGTCGGCGGCGCCGCGACCAACCCGCGCCTGCTCGACTCCGCCCGCAAGCTGGGCATCAACGTGGTCACCACCTACGGCTCCTCCGAAACCTCCGGCGGCTGCGTCTACGACGGCCGCCCCATCGCCGGCGCCCGCGTGAAAATCGTCGATGGGCGCATCCACCTCGGCGGCCCCATGGTCGCCCGCGGCTACCACAACTTCGACTCCCCCGACCTCACCGGCGGCTGGTTCCGCACCTCCGACGCTGGCGAGCTCGACAGCGGCGTGCTCACGGTCCTCGGCCGCACGGACAACGTCATCTCCTCCGGCGGCCTCAAGCTCCACCCCGAGGTGTTGGAAGAGGAGCTTTTGCTTATCGACGGCGTCACCGCCGCCACCGTCATCGGCAAAGACGACGACCGCTTCGGCCAGCGCATCTGCGCCGCCTACACCGGATCCGCGGCGGTGCCAGACATCCTGGACGCGCTGGCGGATGCAGAAGATGCCGGCCGCATCGCCCACTGGCAGATCCCCAAAGAGCTCAAAGTGGTGGCCGCGCTGCCGCAGCTCGGGCCGGGCAAGGTGGACCGCGCGGCCGTGCGGGAGTTGTTCGACTAGCTTTGCCGCCCCCGCGCTGTATTAGATGTGCTCACCGCCGACTTACCATCCTCGACGAGTTGCAACCTTGAAGCGTCGCGCTCCGATCCAAATCACTGGGAAGATAGCTACACGGTTTCAGGTATACCTGAAACCCTCGCCCGTTTTGGCGATATTTTCAGGTATACTCGAAACGCGTGAGAGTTCTGCATCCGCGACAGCAGTACCTGGACAACCTGCTGGCAGTCACCGATAACAACTTCGTCCGCATCATCACCGGCGTGCGTCGCTGCGGGAAGTCGACCCTCCTGGAGCTGTACCGCCGCCACTTGCGCGAGCACGGCATCCCAGAAGACGCGATCATGGTCGTCAACTTCGAAGACCAGGCCAACGCCGCACTGCAGGACCCAGCCGCCTTCCACGACGCCGTCACGCAACGGCTCACACAAGGGCTGCGCTACCTCCACGTCGATGAAGTGCAGGAGCTGGAGGATTGGGCGCGCGTGATCAACTCACTGCGGCTCAACGAGCAGCTGGAGATCTGCGTGACCGGCTCGAATGCCTCCCTGTTCGTTGGTGAGTCGCTGACGTATTTGGCTGGGCGCTACATCGAGATCCCGATGCTGCCGCTTTCCCTGGCAGAGTTCATGGAGTTCCGTTACCCAGCGGACGCGCGCCCGGGCCTCGACCGCGCATTTCAGGAGTGGGTGATTATCGGCGGCTTCCCCGCCACGGTCCAGCTCGCGGACCCGGTGGTGGTCCGTCAGGCGAACTCCTCACTGTTCGATTCCATCTTCACCCGCGACATTTCCCTGCGCGGCCAGATCCGCGACACCGACACGTTCCTGCGCGTAGCCCGCTTCCTCTTCGACAACGCCGGCAACCCGGTGTCCACGAATCGCATCGTGGGCCACCTCAAGCACGAGGGACTCAAGGCGTCGAGTGAGACCGTGGACCGCTACCTCGGCCTAATGTCGGACGCACATCTTATTTATCAGTGCCGGGATTACGACACGAAGGGCAAGCGGTGGCTGAGCACGAACGGCAAGTTTTATTTCGTCGACCCGGGGCTGCGCACCGCCCTGCTGGGCTCTCGCGCTTTTAACTTCGGCCACGATTTGGAAAATATGGTCTACCTGGAGCTTCGCCGCCGCGGGTACCAGGTTTCCACCGGCAAGGTTCCTGGTGGGGAGATTGATTTCATCGCCAATGACGGCCAGCGCACGCTCTACATCCAGGTGGCACTCACGGTTACCGAGCCCGCGACGCTCGAGCGCGAGCTCGCGCCGTTCGGCACCCTGCCCGCCGGATCACGCTGCATCCTCTTAACGACGGACCGCTTCGCCCCCGACACCGGCAACGTCTCATGGCGCGACGCCATCGAGGTGCTTGCGGGCGGGGCGCTAGACTAACGCTTCGCAACGAAGCACCTGGAACTTCTACCAGTTGACCCCGCCGACTCACTGGCGATCCTGCCGCCGCACCGTCATCGGCAAAGCCGACGGCCGCCTAGGCCAGCGCATCTGCGCCGCCTACACCGGCTCCGCGTCAGTGCCCGACATCCTGGACGCGCTGGCGGATGCGGAAGACGCCGGCCGCATCGCCCACTGGCAGATCCCCAAAGAGTTCAAAGTGGTGGCCGCGCTGCCGCAGCTCGGGCCGGGAAAGGTGGACCGGGCGGCGGTCAAGAAGCTGTTCTAGGGTGACTGACATGAAAGACCTCGCCGGCGTTCCAAAGTCAGCCAAGGATGTGCTCGACTCGATTACAAACGGCTTACCAGATGGTTGAGCTGACCAGCTTGAAGAGCCCACGGATCTCCCCCTGGACCCGATCCCAGGTTGGGAAGAATGATGCTCTCACACCCCTAGCCGTTCGGGTTCTCAATGACCACGGGCGCGACCTGGAAGCCCGGCGAGCCGTAGTCAGCTACCCACCGGAGAAACGGCGTGATCTCTTCGCCCGGACGCTTCCCTTCCTTAATCTGCTTGATCACTAAGTGCGCAGCCGCGATCTCCCCCTGGTGCTGAGGTATCTGTACCAGTGCCATGGGGTGAGCGTGAGCGGGTACCCGGTGGCGGCGTTCGTAGCCGCGCCCGAGCCGCGCACCCAACCGCGCGGGGCCGTGACCAGTGATTCCTGGGTCACGCGCCTGACACGCGAGCTGCCGGCGAGCGGGGCGAAAGACGAGGACGCGTACCGCGCCGAGCTCACGCGCGCACTCATTGACCACCACGTTTCCTGCACCGAAATCCGCCAGCTCGAGCGCACCGCCCTCGCCGCGGGCTTAAGCGCCGACGACGTCGACGCGATCAACGAAGAATTCACCCGCCAGCTGGTCATCGAGGCATGGGCCGATGGCGTGATCACCGACGAGGAGCGCCAGAGACTCATCGACATCGCCGCCGCGTTAGAAGTTGACGTCGCGCGCATTAGCTCGCTGGACGTAGATGCGGGAAAGGCCGAGTGCGTCCTGGTCGATCACGCCGTCGATGCCACCGTCGTTGGACAGTTGGGTGCGCGTTGCCTTGCCGAGGGAACCGCCGTACCCCATCGCGATGAGAACGTCGAGGACAGCTTGTTCGAAAACACTCTGCTGGAGGCGTAGAAGTAGCTCCTCTCGGAGCGTAGAGGGCGTCACGGTGAATCTCCTGGAATTTTCGAAAGCGCAAGCGCAGGGGTTGTGCCTGTCGGCGCAGCGATTACACTTGAACGCGATATGACTGCTAATCATGTCGGCCCAAACGGCTAGGCCCCCGCGCCGCTTTGAAGGACAGCGCGAGGGTTTGGTGAGACTAGCTATCTGGCCAGCCTGTTAGCTCACGGACGATGTCCGCGAGCAGATTGGCCAGAAGCCCGCCCACGGCCCGGATCGCGATCTCGGACATCGCTTTCCGGGCCTTCGGCTTATCCGGCTGATCACCGGATTCGCGCTTAGGCATCCATCTCACCCCCTTCCCACGGTCGGAGTGAACCCTCACCAGAGAGCGCACCCGTCCCGCCTAGTAACGGAGACGAACGCGCCACTAGGAAGGGGTGCCCACAACGGGCACGACAAAGAACGTAGCAAGCGGGCCTGACACGGCCGTGACATGCGGAGATGGGGGCCGGAGGCCGTCGATAAGCGGGAAGCTCCTAGGGCTTTTCGAGCTGGAGCCTTACATGGCTGCTACGGCGATGAAGAGATCCGCGAGCTTCTGGTTTGGGGAGCGCGAATACATGGTGAAGCCGCGCCTCATGAGGCGGGCGTTGAGCTAGTAGGGAAACTCACGTTGGTGACGGTAGTGGAGGCGGACGCCGAGCTACCAGGGTATGAAAGAACCCGCCGGTGCGTGTTGGGCACGGCGGGTCGTGGGGGTCAGGCAGATGCGGCCGTGTCTGCCGTCTCGGCCGGTGCCTTCGAGCGATCGAAGGCCAGCAGGAGTAGGCCGAGGAGAATCCAGCAGCACAACACTATCCAGGGCTGCGTGGACCCGGCACCATCGAAAAAGCTTAGCGAGCGAACGAGGAAGCCCGTCGCGCCAATCGGCATCAGCTGGCCGAGCGTGGACCAACCCGCCGGCAGCAACCACGGGCCCGTGGCCAGGCCGGACAAGGGGTTGGCAACGAAGATTGTCAGCACCACGCCCAGGCCCGCACCCGGCATACCCATAAGCGCGCCGAGGCCCGCGGTCACCGACGACGTCGCGGCGATGCCGAGCGTCACAGCCAACCATTCCATGAACACGCTGCCGGAGAGGGTGCCGTATACGCCGTGCAGCATCCAGACCGCGACACCGGCGCCAATCATTGCAACACCAGCAATCACGGCAGCCTTCCACCACTTCTTCCCGCGCAGCAGCACCGTCGCCAGCACACCGGAGATCACTCCGCCGAACGCGAGCGGCAGACCAAGCAGCGCAAGGCCCTGGGCCTGCGGGTCGTCCTTAGTGGTGGGCGCAAGGTCCTTGGATTCCACCGGCATGCCGCTTGCTTGCATGTTTTGGGCAACACCGCCCAGCATCTGCACGTACGGGGCGCCGTTGCCGGACGCGGTGTACACGGTCGCGCCGCCCTCACCGATCGCGATCGCGCCAACTGCCTCGCGGTCGCGCACCATCGCCTCCGCCTCCTCCTGCGAGCTCACGGTGATGAAGTCCGGGTGCTCCTCTTGCTGCTCAGCTTGAGCAATCAGCTTCTCGACGACAGGCTCTGGCCCCACCACCGCCACCGGTACCCCGTCGGGGCCGGATGCGAACGTTGGCGCCAAAAACGCCCAGAGCATCAGCCCGATGACGACGGGGATGCCGAGGATCATTGCGAGTGCCTTCTTTGCCGCGCCCTGCGTGGGTTCGGGGCGCGCCACGGTTGTGGACATAAATTCCTCCAAATGGAACAGTTCATTTCACTTACGAAACTAGATCATACTGTTCCACTTCTGGCGCGTCAACGGTAAGCTGCAGCTCATGCGAAAGGATGCTGCTGAAAACCGCCAAGCGATTGTGGAGGTCGCCTCTACACTCATTGCGCAGATGGGCCCGGATGTCTCGCTGCGCACCATCGCGAAGGAGGCGGATGTCGGGGTGGCCACAGCCAGCCGGCACTTCCCCAACAGGGACGACCTCTACCGCGCGGTGCTCGAACACACCGCAGATAAGATGCGCGACGTGGTGCACCGCCACCTCCCCCGTTTCGCCGACACCCCCGAAGACACCTGGCGGTCCGCGATCGGCGAAATGGTCAGCTTGAACTTCCCCGCCGTCGGCCAGGAAATCCTGCCCAAGCTGCTCCCCACCTTGACTAAGGAAGATCGCGACGCCGCCATCGCACAGCTGCAAGCCATCTACGAACCACTGCTTACTCAAGCAAAACGGTACGAACTGTGCCCCCAGGATCTCGACTACCTGTCGTTCCACTTCGCCATCATCGCGCTCTCGCGCCCGCTGCCCGAGCCCGCGGAGGAAGTGCTCGCGGGCAAGCGCGCCTGGCTCGTCGACCTGTTCATCGACGGGTTGCGAACCCAAAGAGCGGGTTGAACCCACCGTTTAACGGGCAACATCCGCCGCGCGAGCAGCGCGCCCCTTACCCCTGTTTGGTTACGTTCCAGCGCACGCCGAACTTGTCCTCCACCACGCCGAAGTAGTCGCCCCACGGCGCGAGTGCGAAGGGCATGACAGCGCTGCCGCCGTCCCCGGCAAGCCGCGCGTAGAGCGCCTCACCTTCCTCCGGGGTCTCCACGTTCGCGGTAAAGCCCAGGTCGCCACGGTTGAGACGAGCCTCGTTGCGCTCCAGATCATCACCACCGGTGATGGTGAACGGCCCGGTGAGCGTGGCGTGGGCGACTGCATCATGCGGCGGATCGAAGAGGAACTTCACGCCCTGGTCCAACTGCTCGCCGTACGTGAGCAGCTCAAGGTCGCCGCCGAAGACGGACTGGTAGAACTCCAGCACCTCGCGTGCGTTGCTGGGAAAGGAGACGTAGAGCTGTGTCGTGGTCGCCAATTTCTCAGCGCGCGGGGCTGGGTTATGACGAACGTTCCGACGGGCATTGTGGCGACCTGGGGGAAATGACAGATGTTGCAAACGGGCTGCGGGGTTTGTCATCAGCGACCGAGGCACCTCCGCCTCGCTGCTACTGCTCCAACATCTCGGCGACAAGCGCCTGCACGCGGGCGTCGATGTCGTCGCGCACCAGGCGCATCCGCTCCATGCCCTCGATGCCTCGGGTCGACGGCTCGTCGGTAAGCCACCGCTCGAATGTGCGGCCCTCCGGCATCTCAAGCTGCGCGTCCGCACCGAGGACCACCACGCGGTCCGCGAGCAGCATCTGCCTATCGACGCCCTTCGGCACCCCACCCGACATATCCGCCCCCACCTCAGCGATGGCTTCAACCGACTCCTGGTTCAGTTTCGTGCCAGGGTTGGTGCCGGCGGACTGGATGTCCAGTTTGTCGCCGGCGTGCTTCTCGGCGAGCGCTGCCGCCATCTGGGACTTGCCGCCGTTGCTAACGCAGATGAATACGACGCTTGGTTTCATGTCAGGCTCCTTGAGGTGGGAAGGGTGGGGTCTGCAGGGTAGAGCTTCGGGCCGAGTGCACGCATGACGTAGACCAGGCCGACGAGGACGGGGATCTCAATCAGCGGGCCAATCGTACCCGCCAGCGCCTGGGCGGAGGTGGCGCCGAAGGTGCCGATGGCCACCGCGATGGCGAGCTCGAAGTTGTTGCCGGCGGCGGTAAACGCCACCGAGGCGGACTGCGCGTAGTTCATGCCGGACAGTTTCGCCACAGCGAGCGCGACGGCGAACATGCCCACGAAGTAGCACAGCAGCGGCAGCGCCACCGTGGCCACGGTCCACGGGCGGGAGAGGATTTGGTCGCCCTGCAGGGAAAACAGCAGGACGATCGTGTACAACAGGCCCACTAACGCCAGTGGGGAAACCTTGGGCAGGAAGGTGTTTTCGTACCAGGCGCGGCCCTTGGTGCGCTCGCCGATGATGCGCGAAAGCAGCCCTGCCAGCAGCGGGATGCCAAGGAAGACGAGCACGGAGGACACGATGGCCCAGAAGGAGAACTCCACAGACGTGGTCTCTAAGCCCAGCCAGGACGGGAGGATCTGCAGGTAGAACCATCCCAGCACGCCGAACATGAGGACCTGGAACACCGAGTTGATGGCCACCAGCACTGCGGTGGCCTCCCGGTCGGCGCAGGCGAGGTCCGACCACACCAGCACCATGGCGATGCAGCGCGCCAGGCCCACGATGATCAGCCCGGTGCGCAGCTCCGGCTCGCCTGGGAGGAAGATCCAGGCCAACGCGAACATGAAGGCGGGACCGAGGATCCAGTTGAGGATGATGGAGACCGTCATCAGGCGGGTGTCGGTGGCGATCTCGCGGGTCTTGTCGTAGCGCACCTTCGCCAGCGGCGGGTACATCATGATGAGCAAGCCGAGCGCGATGGGCAGCGAGATCCCGCCGACCTCCATGCGCTCCAAGGCACCTGCAAGGCCAGGCACCGCGCGGCCCAGGAGGAGGCCGGCCGCCATGGCGAGCATGATCCACACCGGCAGGAATCGGTCCAGAAACGACAGGCGCTCGACTGGCTGAGAGGTTGGGTCGTGCATCTGAAATCCTTACCTATTGACAGCTATCAATACGAACACTAAGTGTCATATTTATTACTGTCAATATGAGAAGGTAGGAAGCATGAACGATGACGTTGCCACGACAGTAAACACTGGCCCCGAATGCTGCTCGCTGGGCTCCGGCTTGCTCTCCGCAGACGACGCAACGCGATACGCAGCCCTGTTCAAAGTGTTAGCGGACCCCGGCCGGCTGCAGCTCCTCTCCAGGCTCGCCGAAGAAGGCTGCGAACCGATGAGCGTGAGCGAACTCACGCAACGCTCTGGGCTAAGTCAACCGACGGTTTCCCACCACCTCAAAAAGCTCACCGAGGCCGGCCTGCTGGAAAAGAGCCGCGTGGGCAGGTCGGTCATACACCGGCTGCGCCCGGAGCTCTTCGCGGAACTGCGCGCCGTGCTGCAGATGGACTGAGACTCACCGGCGCGCACAGAACCACCCCAACACTCCGAACATGAGCACTTGGAACACCGAGTTGATGCTGTCGCAAACGACGGCGCGGCCCTTACAGCTGGGAGAAACGCTCCAAGTCGTCTGGGGCTCCTGCCATCACGATTAAATCGGACTGGGACAGCTCCTGGCCCGGGACAAACGGGTGCCACTCACCGTTGCTGTTGCGCACAGAGACCACCTGCACGCGGTATTTCTCCCACAGCGGGGCGGCGTTGCACGGTCCGCTAAGCAGCACCCGCGGCGGGACCATCTTGATCACACCGTAGTTTTCCGCCAGTTCCGCGAAGTCCTGGAAGCGGCCGCCCAGAAGGTGCGCCACCCGGCGGCCGGTGTCGTGCTCCGGGCGCACCACGTGGTGCACGCCGAGGCGTTGCAGGATGCGGGCGTGTGACTCAGAGTCGGCCTTGGCCCAGATGTCGGGCACGCCGAGATCCACCAGGTGAGAGGCCGTCAAGATCGACGCCTCGAGTGCGGAACCGATACCGATCACGGCGCGTTGGACTTCCTCCAGGCCGAGCTGGCGTAGGGCCTCGAGGTCGGTGGTGTCGGCCACCATGGCGTCTGTAAGCAAGGGCGCATGCTCGCGCACGAGCCGCTCGTCCGCGTCGATGCCGAGCACCTCGACGCCGTATTTGGTGAGTTCTTGGGCAATCGCGCCGCCGAAGCGGCCCAGGCCGATAACCGCGACGGGCGGGATGTTCATACGCTGTGCGCCGCGAAAACGGGAGCCTTGGAAGTTAACCAATGAAGGGCCTTTCTGTGGGGTAGTCGAACCTGCGGGAGACATTGCGCAACGCAAGCGCCGCGACGAGCGTGAACGGGCCGACGCGGCCGAGGTACATGAGCAGGCACAGCGCCAGCTGGGACGGGGTGGACAGATCCGCGGTGATGCCGGTGGACAGCCCGGTGGTGGCAAACGCCGAGATGACCTCGAAGTTGACCTGGTCGGCGGTGAACTGCGGGTCGCAGATGCGCAGCGTGGCAACGCCCGCGGTCACCGCCACCACCCCCCCCGCCGCCACCGTCATGGCCTGGCGCACCACGCTCTTGGGCACGGTGCGGTGGCCGACGGTGGTGGCTGAGCGGCCGCGGAACTCCGCCGTCATCGCCGCCAGCAACACCATCACGGTGGTCACCTTGATGCCGCCGGCGGTACCCGCGGAGCCGCCGCCGATGAACATGTAGATGTCTGTGACCATCAGCGTGATCGGGTGGGCGTCGGCGTAATCGATGGAGTTGAACCCGGCCGTGCGGGGCGTCACCCCGGAGAAGAACGCGTTGAGCCACTTCGCACCCAACGGCATACCGGCGAGGAACCCGCGCCACTCCAACAACGCGATGAGCAGCATCGCGCTGACCACCAAAAAGACGGTGCCCTTCAGTGTCATGCGGGTGGTGATAGACAGACGCCGCGAGCTCACCGGCGTGCCTTTCATCCGTCCGCGAACACGCTTCCGCCCGCGGCGTACCAGCTCAGAGAGCACGGGATAGCCCAGGCCGCCGATCATCAGCGCCCCCGCCAGCGGCAGGAGGATCCAGCCGTCCGTGTTGTAGGAGATCAGGCTGTCGGAGCGCAGCCCGAAACCGGCGTTGTTGAACGCGGAGATGGCGTGGAACACCGCCTCCCAGGCCGCGCGCAGCGGTGCCATGTCGTAGGTGGTGGCGAAACGGACGGCCAGTATCACCGCCACCAGCACTTCGAAAGCAAGGGTGAGCAGTAGCGTTGCGACGAGCGTGCGCCGCACCCCGCCTTCCAGAATGGGCCTGCCCTCGGCGGCGGTGGAGTACCGGGCCCGCAGCTTCACCCGGCCGGTGAGCAACATGCCGGTCAGAGACGTAATGCTCATAATCCCCAGGCCGCCCACCTGAATCAGGGCGATCACAATGACCTGCCCGAAAAGGCTCCAATGGCTGCCGGTGTCCACCGTGACCAGCCCGGTCAATGTGGTGGCAGATGTGGCGGTAAACAGCGCGTCCATCGGCGGCGTTGCGGTGCCGTCGGCGCTGGCAAACGGGAGGGAAAGCAGCACCGTCCCGGCCAGGATCAGCGCGAGAAAGCCCAACGCGGTCAGTTGCGACGGACCCAACCACCTCGAGGAGGCCGTAGTGTTCACCGGCGCAACGCTACTCCGCGGCGCGCAGTTTGGATACGTCTTCGGTCGAATAGGTGGCGGCGATTTGCGCGTCGTTGCCGCCGGAGAGGTTCACGCGCGACAGCCGCACCCGCTGCGAGCCCGGGACCAAAGGAAAGTTCGCCGAGCGCGCGGCAACCTGCTGGACGGGAAACCCGGCGCGCAGGGCGCAGTGGTTCAGCCACACGTCGTCGGCGCGCGGGGCGAGATCCAAAAACTCCGTGCCGCGCTGGGCCACAAACTGCACCATCTCACGCGGGTAGCGCACCCCGTCCACGCCGGTGGCGAAGTTCAGGACGGACGACTCGGTGCTGCGCACCGGCTTCCACTTCTTGTAGGGCGCGATGCCGCCATCGTCCAACACCACCCGGTGGGCGCGGTAGGCGGTGATGGTGGAGGCCGAAGGGGCGTCGATAAGCTTCTGCGCGAACGTGCGCGGGTAGAGCACGTCGTCGTCGACGGTAATGACGTTGCGGTCCGGATAGCGCTGGAACGTGCCGTAGTACTTGGTGTGGGGGCCTAGGCCCCCGGAAGATTCGTGGACCTGCAGCCCACGCTCCGAGAGCGCCTGGAGCGCGTCGGGCCAGCGGGCGTGGAAGTCCACCGGGTCCAGCCACAGGTGCACAGGCAGACGCACCGTGCCCACCAACAGCGACGCGATCGCCGTGGCCGCGGACTTCAACCGGGTGCCGTGCGTGGTCAGGGAAATGACCGTGTCGCCGTCTATCGGGAACGTGTTCTCGGACGTGTGCGCGGCGTTGAGCAGGACCGGCAGACGCACAAATGCGCCGGTAGCCACAAGCCCCTGGCGCACCGCGTAGTCAATCCACATGGCGCACAACCCTAGCCCACTGGCCGGGGAGGGGGCATGATGGAGGCCATGACTGAACCCGGGACACACACAGCCACCATTCGCGACTGGTGGGAGGCCGCCCGCCCGCACACCTGGCCCAACGCATTCGCGCCCGTCATCGTCGGCACCGGCGTGGCGGCGTTGTCGTTTCAGGCCCACCCTGGGCGCGCCGTACTTGCTCTTTTGGTGGCGTGGGCGCTGATCGTCGGTGTCAACTACGCCAACGACTACTCCGACGGCGTGCGAGGCACCGACGCGGACCGTACTGGGCCGACGCGGTTGACCGGCTCCGGGCTAGCCAAACCGGAACATGTGAAGCTGGCGGCTTTCATCGCGTTCGGCGTGGCCGCCGTGTTCGGTGTTGTGCTCTCCGCGATGGCTGGCGCGCTGTGGCTCGTGCTGGTGGGAGCGCTCTGCATCGCGGCGGCGTGGTTCTACACCGGCGGTGAGAGCCCCTACGGCTACTCCGGCCTGGGCGAAGTATCGGTGTTCATCTTCTTCGGCCTGGTCGCCGTGATGGGCACCGAATACACCCAGTCCGGCATGGTGAGCTGGGAAGGCTTCCTGTGCGCGCTGGCCATCGGCGCGATCTCCGCATCGGTGAACCTGGCTAACAACATCCGCGACATACCCACCGACGCCGCGGCCGGCAAACAGACCCTCGCGGTGCGGCTTGGCGACGGTCGATCCCGCACCCTCTTCACCGTTTTGACCCTGTTCCCCTTCTTCATCTCGGTGGTGCTGGCCATGTCGACTGTGTCCTCCCTGGCCGCGCTGGTGGCGCTGCCGCTGGCGGTGGCCTCTGTACTGAAGGTGCGCAGCGGCGCCTCCGGCAAAGACCTCATCCCCGTGTTGGGCATGAACGGCAAAACCATGCTCGCGTGGGCGATTGTGACCGCGGTGGCGTTCGCCTGGTTCGGCTGGAGCTTCTGGGTCGGCGGTGCGGGTGAGGCCGTGCCGTACGCGACGTTGGAGAGCTTCTAAACTCAGCCGCATGCTCGACGTCCTCACCGGTTTTGCCATCATCTTCACCGTCATCGCGGCGGGGTGGTGGCTGGCCCACAAAGGCGTCATCGGGCCGGGCGAGCAGCGCCTGCAGCTCAACCGCATCGCGTTCTACGTGGCCACCCCGTCGCTGATTTTCTCCTCGGTGGCGGTCTCGGACACGGACGCTTTTTTCTCCCCGGTCATCCTGGTCATCGCCGTCGCCACGGTGGTGACCATGCTCATCTACTGGGCGATCAGCGCGCTCTTCTTCCGCCAGGACGCGGCGGAAACGATGGCGGGCGCGGCGTCGTCGAGCTACTACAACTCCGTCAACATCGGCCTGCCCATTGCAACCTATGTGCTTGGCGACGCCACCTTCGTCGTGCCCGCCCTCGTCCTCCAAATGGCGGTGCTCTCCCCCATCGTCATCGCCGGGTTGGACCGAGGCGCGAAGGGCGTCGGCAAATCCGTGCTCGCCGGGCTGACCGCGCCCGTGGTGGTCGCGGCATTCGCGGGCTTCGCCGTCTCCGCGTCGTCCTGGACCGTGCCGGAGCCGGTGCTCGCGCCGCTGGAGATCCTGGGCGGGGCGTCCATCCCGCTGATCCTGATGAGCTTCGGCGCATCACTCACCGGCGAGAAGGTGCTGACAAGCCACCGCGGCCCCACCATCACCGCCACCGCGTTGAAGCTGGTGGGTATGCCGGCGGTGGCGTGGGTCGTCGCAAAGCTTCTGCACCTGGGGCCGGAAGAGATGTACGCCGCGCTGATCCTGTGCGCGCTGCCCACCGCGCAGAACGTGTACAACTACGCGGCGACGTACCGCTCGGGTGAGGTGATTTGCCGCGACACGGTATTCCTCACCACGTTCCTGGCGCTACCCGCGATGCTGCTGATCGCCGGGGTGTTCTAGCTGTACTGACCTCAAACGTTGGTCAATCGTGAAAACCCAGTGCAACCAGCCGTCGAGCTCGCCGCGGTAGCAAAGCGGTGGAGAGGTGTGAGGATGATGTTGGCGTGTCTTAGGTCTCTCATGCCTCGGCCAGCGTCTTCTGTGGCATCTTGAGTTGACCCAGGGCTAGGAGCAGTGCTGCCGTGGCCAGTGGCACCAGGCCGGCGGTGATGAACAGAGTTCTGGAGTCGATGAAGCGGCTGAAGAGTCCGGTGAGGGCGATGGACAGAGGCATGAAGGCGATGGAAATGAAGAAGTCGAGGCTGGCGACCCTGCCGAGCATCTCCAAGGGGACGTGCTCTTGAAGCACTGTTCCCCAGATGACCATCCCGATCCCGATCAGCGCCCCGTAGAACGCGAGTCCTGCACCGATGGCCCACGGATTGCTGGTGAGCGCCGGGATGGACAAGGGCAGACATCCGAGCGCCCAGACGCCGACCATTGCGGGCAGGAAGCGTTCCGGTGTGCGCCACGACCCCGCCAGCAGGGAGCCCACCAACCCGCCCGCGCCGAGGGCAGCCAGGACGGCCCCGTAGAGGGCAGGTCCATTGTCATGCGAGGAGCGCATAAGAGCGGGTAGGAGGACTTCGAGTGGTCCGGTCACGACCAGTCCCATGACGGCCGCGAACAGGACACTGGAGCGAACCCAGCGTGTGCGGGAAACGTAGCGGAAGCCATCGAGCAGATCGGTGATCGGTGAGTCGGCCGCAGCGTCGGCATCGGCCTCCGTTTCGGCGCGGGTGGGGGTGGGAAGCCGCAGGGCCGCGAGCAGGCCAAGTCCGATTGCTGCTGCGATGAGGTACCCGCCAGCGGCGGGCATGCTTGCGCCGATGAGCGCTCCGACGACAGCGGGCGCAAGTGCCTGCCCGACCAAGGGACGGGTGGCGCCTTCGAGGCCGTTGACGGCCATGAGGTCGTCGCTATCCACCAGGACTGGCACCAGTGCCGTGTAGGCGGGGAAGAAGAAGGCGGTTGAAGCGCCACTGATAAACGCGGAGACCGCGAGCATCCAGAAGGTGACAAAGTCGAGGATTGCTGCTGTGGACGTCGCGGTCGCGATGGCGAGGTTCAGGGCGAGCACACCCACGATGACGGACTTGTTGGGGATCCGGTCGGCAATTACGCCAGCTGGGAGGGATCCCGCAAGCAGGCCGATGCCGCTCCAGGCCACGACACCCGACAGGGTGGGGGGCGTGGCGCCCAGGTCAAGGGTCTGCATGGTCAGGTAGAGGGCCCAGGCGCCCTGGGCGAAGATGGTCAGCACCATCGCTGCGAACAACTGGCGGTACGTGGGGATGGTCAAGGGGTGAAGCGGGTTCATGGCATGTCCTTCAAGTCAAGGTTCAGGTGGGGCCAGTCGGTAAAGTCGTGGAGCATCTGCCGGTCATGGGTGGCGACGATCACCGCGCAGGAGGCCTGTTGGAGCTCAGTGGTGATGTCGTCGACGAGGTTCGATGACAGATGATTGGTGGGTTCGTCCAGGAGCAGCAGGTCTGGGTCCTGTGCCAGACACATGGCCAGGTGGAGTCGGCGTTGCTGTCCTTGCGACAGGCGCCCCACGGGCGTGTTGGTTGCAGAGGCCTCGAGCAGCCCGAGCGAGCCGAGAGTAGGCGCCTGAGATCGGCGGCCCAGCTTTGTTAGGTACGCCTCGTAGACCTCGTGTGCGGGGCTGGAGTGATCCCAGTCGTAGACCTCTTGAGACAGCAGAGTGATGCGTGCTCTCGGGTTCACTCGCACATGTCCCGTGGTGGGGGCCAGACGCTGTGCAAGAACTGCCAACAAGGTGGACTTTCCCGCGCCGTTTGGTCCGGTGACCACCAACCGGTCACCGCCGTTCACGTCAACCGACACCGGAGTGTCCAACCGGTCCTTCACAGTAACTTCGGTGGCGCTCATGATGCTCTGTCCGGCACGAGTTGTCGAGGCGGGCCACGCTAGACGCAGTGGCGGTGCCGGCACGTCGATCTCATGACGTTTCAGGTCTTCTATGCGTCGGTTGAAGGCTTGAACCACTCCAGCAGCGCGTGTGGCGCGTTGGTGCTTGCCTGTGCCCTTGTCAGGTCTCCATCCCCCCTGAGACAGGCGGGAGCGTGCCTCGGCTGCAGCGCGTGTCAGTTCATTGTGCCGGGCGACCTGGGCGGCATGGTCCTGTTCCCACACGAGGCGTTCTCGTCGGCGGCCTTCAATCCAGCCTTGGTAGCCGCCCGAGTAGGTTCGCGGCACGCCATCTCGGGTCGGGTCGAGATCCAGGAAGGTAGTCGCCACATCACGCAGCAGAGCGCGGTCGTGACTGACCAGAGCCAGGCCACCGGGGTGATCACGCAGTCGTTCGGTTAGGAAGGACAGTCCTGCAGCGTCGAGGTGGTTCGTGGGCTCGTCCAGCAGGAGCAGGTCAGGGGTCGATCCAAGTGCGACGGCAAGCCGGACCCGGTACCGTTGCCCGACCGACAAGGTCGACAGTATGCGAGCGCGGTCGCTGCAAGCGTCAAGGCCTGCAAGTGCGATGTCCACGCGCCTTTCTGCATCCCAGGCATCCAATAGCGTGGCGGTCTCGAGCGCTGCGGAATAGGCATCGGCCGCGTCGTTTCCTGCGGCGAGTGCTGCGCTCGCCACGTCGAGTGCCTCAAGTGCAGCCCTGGAGGGAGCTGTCGCTTCGGCGATAAGATCGCCGACGGTGCGGTTGCCCTCAGTGGGCATGTCCTGCTTGACCAGGACGAGGGAACCCATCTGGGTCACTACTCCCGAATCAGGGGTCAGGAGCCCCGCCAAGATATGGAGCAAGGTGGTCTTACCACGGCCGTTGTCGCCGACGATCGCCAGGCGTGAGCCGGCGGAGACGGTGACATCCAGCCCGTTCAGGAGGTGCTTGTCTCCCAAGGTGATGTGGATTGATTCGGCACGGATGTGTGCGACTGGCCCGCGGGGCGTTCCGTTCCACACACATGACCGCAAGGTTGGTGTGATTGGCATTTCGTACTTTCAGCTCGTCATGGAGCCGGGCAGCACTAAATGACCGCCCGGCAGATGGCCAGGACGGCAGACGAGAGATCAGAAGGGGTCCCGCCGCCGTCAGCGGGCGGAACGCAACTTCATGGAAGCGATGCCTGAGTACATGAGACAGAGTTTACCCAGCGTGGCGGATCTCAGCCAATTAATTGACGTCTCCGGTCAATACGTCTAGCCCGCTTGACGCACCCGAGTGCAGTGGTTCACACTTTGGCAATGAGGAAGGCACGGAAAACAGTGGCAGCCGCGCTCCTGGCGGTGGCGGCGGTGTTGGGCGGATGCTCGGAGACAGGCGGCGCACCGCGCGCGGAAAACGGCGGCGGCACAGCCGGCGGCGTGGACACCCCGCGCTACGTGGTCGCCATGGTCACCCACGGCGCGCCCGGCGACACCTACTGGGACCTTGTGCGCAAAGGCGCCGAGGACGCCGCCAAAAAAGACAACATCGAGCTGCGCTACTCCTCCGACCCGCAAGCGCCCAACCAGGCCAACTTCGTGCGCTCCGCGATAGACGCCGGGGTCGACGGCATCGCCGTGACCCTGCCCAACCCGGAGGCCATCGGCCCAGCTGCGCGCGAGGCCGTGGACCGCGGCGTGCCCGTCGTGGGGTTAAACGCCGGCATGACCTCCTACCAGGACTACGGGCTGACCGGCTTCTTCGGCCAGGACGAGACGGTGGCGGGCCGCGCCGCCGGCGAACGCCTCAAAGAAGAGGGCAAGAAGAAGGCGCTGTGCGTGATCCACGAGCAGGGCAACTCCTCCCAGGAAGCGCGCTGCGCGGGCGTGCGCGACGGAATGGGTGGCGACGTGGAGCTGCTCTACGTCAACGGCCAGGATCTCACCGCCGTGCAGTCCACCATCACCTCCAAGCTGTCCCAGGACCGCTCCTTCGACACCGTCTTTGCGCTGCAGGCCCCGGTGGCCATGCGCGCGGTGGAGTCCGTGCAGCAGTCCGGTGCTTCCGCAGACGTCGTCACCTTCGACACCAACGCCGAGCTCGTCGGCGCCATCAAGGACGGGCGCGTGGCGTGGGCCGTGGACCAGCAGCCCTACCTGCAGGGCTACCTGGCGGTAGACTCGCTGTGGCTTGCAAAACGTAACGGCGGCACCCTCGGCGGCGGCCGCCCGGTATACACGGGTCCGTCGTTTGTGGACGGCACCAACGTGGACACCATCGAGGAGGCTGCGAAGGCAGGTATGCGATGAGGGACGACCGCCTGAAACCCCGCACCGGGTTTGCGCGCCTGATCCGGCGACCGGAGTTTGCCAGCCTGCTCGGTTTCGTGGCCATCTTCATCTTCTTCCTCGCGGTCGCGCCCGCATTCCGCTCCTTCGAGGCCATGGCCACCACCCTGTACGCCAGCTCCACCCTCGGCATCGTGGCGCTGGCCGTGGGCATGCTCATGATCGGCGGCGAGTTCGACCTCTCCTCCGGCGTGGCCGTGACCACCGCGGCACTCGCCGCGACGATGCTCAACTACAACCTGCACCTCAACTCGTGGGTGGGCGCATTGCTGGCCCTGGGCATCTCCTTGGCCATCGGCGCGCTCAACGGCTTTTTAGTCACGCGCACCGGCATCGATTCCTTCCTGATCACCCTGGCCGCCTTCCTCATGCTCCAGGGCCTGAACCTGGCCATCACGAAACTGGTCACCGGCCAGGTGGCCACCCCCACCATCGCGGACATGGAGGGCTTCCCCTCCGCCCACGCCGTATTCGCCGGCTCCTTCCACATTGGCGGCGTGCGCATCTCGGTGACAGTGCTGTGGTGGATCCTGTTCGTCGCCGTGGCATCGTTCGTGCTCTTCCGCACGAAATTCGGCGGCTGGATCACCGCTGTCGGAGGCAACGACGAGGCGGCGCGCGCCGTGGGCGTACCAGTGCGGCGCGTAAAGATTGCGCTGTTCATGGGCGTGGGCTTTGCCGCCTGGTTCGTGGGCATGCACACCCTGTTCGCCTTCGATTCCATCCAGGCCGGCCAGGGCGTGGGCAACGAGTTCCTCTACATCATCGCCGCCGTTATCGGCGGGTGCGCAATGACCGGCGGGCGCGGCACCGCCGTGGGCACCGCCATCGGCGCGCTGATCTTCGGCATGACCAACCAGGGCATCGTCTACGCCGGCTGGAACCCGGACTGGTTCAAGTTCTTCCTCGGCGCGACGCTGCTGGTGGCGGTTTTGACCAACACCTCCTTCGCCAAATACACCAAGGGGCGCTAAGTGGCTGTCATCGAGCTAGAAAATATCACCAAGTCCTACGGCAGCTTCGAGGCCCTACGCGGGGTTAACCTCGCCGTACGCGAAGGCGAGGTCACCTGCGTGCTCGGTGACAACGGCGCAGGCAAATCCACCCTGATCAAGATCCTGTCCGGCCTGCACGAGCCCACCTCAGGCACCATGCTTATCGACGCCGTTCCGTCCACCTTCACCTCCCCCCGCGACGCCATCAGCGCCGGCATCGCCACCGTGCACCAGACCCTGGCGATCGTGGACGAGCTCAGCGTCTGGCGCAACTTCTTCCTCGGCCAGGAACTCACTGGCCCGCTGGGGGTGCTGCGCCAGGCGGAGATGAAGCGGATCTGCACCGAGCAGCTGCTCGAGATGGGCGTGGACATCCCCGACGTGGACGTGGAAGCCGGCAACCTCTCCGGCGGCCAGCGCCAGGTGATCGCCATTGCGCGCGCCGTCTACTTCGGCGCCCGGGTACTCATCCTGGACGAGCCCACCGCGGCCCTCGGCGTGAAGCAGTCCGGGGCGGTGTTGCGCATGGTCGCCACCGTCCGCGACAAAGGCGTGGCCGTAGTTCTAGTCACCCACAACCCCCACCACGCCTACCTGGTGGGCGACCACTTCACCATCCTCAAACTCGGCCGCCAGGAGCTCGACGCGCCCCGCGCCCAGGTCACGCTCGAAGAGCTCACCCACCAAATGGCCGGTGGCGGCGAGCTGGAGGCGCTGAGCCACGAGCTGGGCCGGGGCTAGCCTGCGGCTCGTCGATAGGCGAACTAGCGCTCCGCCAGCTCCGACTGGATCCAGTCCTTGCGCGCCTCGCGCCGGGCCTTCAACTCGGCCACAGCCGCGTTGGCCTCAAGGCGGTGGCGCTTGAACATGAGCATGGACAGCGGGAACGCCACGATGAGCGCCAGTAGCGCCGACATGATCACCGGCACCGGCGCACCGACGAGCATGGCAAGCAGCTGGATCACCACGGTCAGCCCGATGAACAGCAGCAGGCGGTCCAACCCGTAGATGGCCACGGCCTTTCTCGCCCGGGATTTCGCCTCGGGGTTCACCTGCGGAGAATGTTGTTCAGTCACGGTTGTTTACCCTATCCGGCGGCCAAGTATGTTTAAAACCATGGGAAGGCTGCTACTCCTCGTACTGGTTGTACTCGCCGCCGCGCTGCTCTGGCGCGCGTTCGGCCCCGGCTCCGCGGAACGCTACGGCTCCCTGCGGGGCGGGCAGCGCGGCCAGGTGGAACAAAAACCTGTGATCAAGGGCCCGGATGACGATGAGGAGTTCCTCTGGAACATCGAGAAGAACCGGTTCAAAGAGCGCCGCGCGCGCGAGGAGGCGGAGCGCAAACGCCAGGAGGAAGAGGAGCGTCGGCGGCGCCGCGGCGAGGGCTAGGGCTCGGGGCGGGTGATCCTGCCCGGCCCGTTGACAGATCCCGCAAGGCGTTTTCGCCGACCTGGGGGTTTACGGCCGGCGTGACAGATTCTCGCGGAATGTGTCAAGAATGGTCCCTATTTTCGGCGAAAACCACCTGCAACCCCAGCGCGTCGGCCACGGCGACGACCTTCTCCCAGCGCACCCCGGCGCCGCCGTGCTCGATGGTGTGCAGGGTGGAGCGCGAGACCCCGGCGGCGTCGGCGACGTCCTGTTGGAGGCGGCCAGAAGCGCGGCGCCGGGAGGCGATCTGCTCCCCCAGCGCGATTAATACCGGGTCGTCGCTTGCCGGTTTGCCCTGCTTGTTGCGGGGCTTGTGCTGGGCGCTGGTCATCGGCCGGGCTCCTCGGCCAAGACGGCGGGGAGTTTCTCAGACCAAGCGAGGGAGTCGCGGACGCCGTCGACAAGCGATCGCTGCGCGGACCACCCGAGCACGGACTGGGCCTTGCCGGTGCGGGAGGCGCACCCGACCACGTCGCCGGGGCGCGCAGGTCCGGTGACCACGTCCAGCGGTGTGCCGGTGGCCTCACCGAACGCCTCGGCCAGCTCGAAAACGGTGGTGCCCTGCCCGGTCCCGAGGTTGATCACCTCGTAGCCGTCCGACACCATGGCGTCGAAACGCTCAAGCACCGCCACGTGCGCGCGGGCGAGGTCCCAGACGTGGATGTAGTCGCGCAGGCCCGAGCCGTCGCGGGTGGGCCACTCCACGCCTGTCACCGTGAAGGGTTCGCCGGCGACGTGGGCGGAGATCATCTTGCCCAGCGCGTGGGTTGGGTGCGGGTGTTGCAGGCCGGTGCGCAGCGCCGGGTCCGCCCCGATGGGGTTGAAGTAGCGCAGCGCCACCACACCCATGCGGCCGGTGGCGGCTTCGTCGGCAAGCACGCGCTCAAGCAGCCACTTCGAGGCGGCGTAGGGGCTCTGCGGGTTGACGGCGCTGTCCTCGTCGACCATGTAGTCCGGCCCCGGCTCGTACATGGACGCGGTGGAAGACAGCACGAGCCGGCGCACGCCGTGGCGCTCCAAGGTTTGCAGTAGCGTGATGGCCTTGCCCACGTTGTTGTCGTAGTACGCCAGCGGCTGCGCCACGGATTCGGGCACGACGATCTTGGCGGCGCAGTGGATCACCGCGTCGATGTCCGGGTGGTCTGCCAGCACCCGCTCCAGCAGGGCCACGTCCGCGATGTCGCCCTCGTAGCAGTCATAGCGCCGGCCGAAGGCGCGCAGCCCGGTGGAGAAGTCGTCCAGGATCACCGGCGTGATCCCGGCGTCCGCGCAGCACGACGCGATGGTGGACCCGATGTACCCGGCGCCGCCGGTAATGAGCACCTTCACTAATTCAGCCCCGCGTAGGAGTGCAGGCCGGCGATGACGGTGTTCACGTAGGTCATGTTGAAGATCGTCATGGCCATGGCGAAGACGTTGATCCAGGCTGCGGCGTTGGACTTCCAGCCGGCCGTCGCGCGCGCGTGGAGGTAGGCGGCGTAGAGGATCCAGGTGATCATGGACACCGTCTCCTTGGCATCCCAGCCCCAGAAGCGGCCCCAAGCGACCTCTGCCCAAATCGCGCCGAAGACGATGCCGATGCCGAACAGCGGCAGGGTCACCACCGCGGTTTTGTACGCGATCTGGTCCAGGGTCTTCGCGTCCGGCAGCGGGCGGGCAATCGCGCCCAGGACACCGTGCTCCTCACCGCGCGGCTGCCACATGCGCAGCAGGTACAGCAGGGCGAAAACGCCGGACACCAAGCCAATAGACGCACCGATGGACACCGACGACACGTGCACCGGCAACCAGTAGGACTGCAGCGCCGGCACCACCGGGGCCGCCTGCATGTGGAACACTGTGGAGTTCAAAAACATGGCGATGACCATGGGAAACAGCAGCCACGGCCACACGGTGTACCAGCCCTTGCGCTGCACCACCACGGCGGCAACGACCATGATCACGGCCGTCATGAACAGGATGTACTCGTACAGGTTGCCCAGCGGAAAACGCTTCGCAGCCAGCCCGCGGGTGACAAAGGCCACCAGGTGCAGCGCAACTCCCACCCAGACGAGCGCCTGCGTCATGCCGGCCCACTTGCGGGCGTTGGCTACCTTGGCGTCGAACTCTGAGGTGTCCCCGGCTACCTGTCTCTCGACGACCTCCGGTCCCCCCGCACCCACCAGCACCTTCTGCTCCGCCAGGGCTTCGCGGCGCGCCTCGATCACGCTGTTGACGCGGCCGTAGTAGATGAACGCCATGATCAGCGCCACGATGTAGACGATGAATGCGGTGCGGAAGGTAAGGTCGGACAGCTCCGCCATGGTGGTGTCGACAAGCATGGCCCTTAACCTACTCCACTAGCAGGCGTCCTCAAAGGTCATAGGGGTTGAACTCCCCCTCGCTGACGTCCTCGTCGGGGTGCTCGGTGCCCAGGATCGCGCCGGAGATTTCGTGGAACTCGCGGCCCCACCCGGCGCGGTCCGTCCGGGCCAGGCCGGCGATCTCAACGTGGGTCGTTGGCGCTCCCTCCGTGCCCGAGGAACGAGGGCACGGGCGGATCCGCACCCAGATGCGGCGGCGCTTGATGGCCAGGGAACCGGCCAGCGCGGCGAGCATGACCGCCGTGGAGATCAGCGCCAGCACCTGGGTGGGGTCGCGGGAGATCTGGTAGTTGGCGTACTCGGCGGCGCCGTCGAAGCGCACGCGCACCTCGCCGTCGCCGGTGTCCACGGTGGTTTCCTCGCCCGGTGTGAGCTGCACGCGGCTGACCTTCTCCAGCCGCCCGTCCGCCACGAGGGACTGGTCGAGCACGAAGATGTTTTGCGGGCGGCCAGTGTCCAGGCCGGCGTCGCCGACGTAGACGTCCACCGATACCGCCGGATCGTCCATGGAGGGGAACGCGGACTGCAGCTGGTCGCCGTTCGGCCCGGCCCAGCGGGCGGTAGGCGCGAAGTTGCCAACCACGGCAATCTGGTGCTTGCGCCGCTCTTCCAGGTCCGGGTACATGCCGGCCGGGGGGTCGAAGCGCATCACGCCGGAGGACAGGAACGTGAACACGTCTGTCGGCCTAAACTGCACCATCTGCGTGCGGGTCTCCCCGTTCGGCCAGGTCAGCGTCACCTGCGGGGCGAACCCGTGGCCCTGCAGGTAGATGCGGTCGCCGCCCACGCGCAGCGGGTGGTTCACCGCAAGGGTCGTCGGCTCCCACTGCTCCTGCGGCACGCTGAGGTCGCCCGTGTAGGTGATGTCGGAGGAGAACCCGCTGGCCTGCCCGTTGTTGAGGTAGGTGGCTCGGAAGTTCTGGGATTCGAAGCAGAACGGGGTCAGGCCGGTGCCGTCGAAAAGCGGGCCCGCGCGGAAGACGTCGAAGTTTGCGGGGCTGGTGTTGCAGAACACCCGCGACTGCTGCACCGGCACCGCGGATTCCGCCTCGGAGTTGGTCACCACGATCACCTGGCCCTCATAGGACACCATGCGCCCGGCCACGAAGGTGAGGATCATGGCCACGATGCCCACGTGGAAGATCAGGTTCATCAGCTCGCGCGTGTAGCCGCGCTCCGCCGAGATGGAGAACACGCCGGCGCGGTCTTCCTCCGGCTGGTAGGCGGCAATGTGCCACCGCTTCAGCTGCGAGCGCACCTGCCTCTCGACGTCCTCCGGCGCCCCTTCAACCGTTCCCTCCACGTAGTGCGGCATGCGGCCCAGGTATTTCGGCGCGCGGGTGGGCTTGGCGTTGTAGGCGCGCCAGTGGTCGATGGAGCGCGGGATGATGCAGCCGACCAGCGAGATCATCAGCAACGTGACAATCGCCAGGAACCAGGTGGACTGGAAGACGTCGAAAAGCTGCAGCCTGTCGTAGATCGGGCCGGTGGTGGGGTTGGCCTTGAGGTAGTCGTCCACCAGGGACGAAGAGACGGTGCGCTGCGGCAACAGTGCCCCGGGGATGGCGGCGAGCGCCAGCAAAAACAGCAGCATGAGCGCGGTGCGCATGCTGGTGAGCCAGTGCCACGCCTTTTTCAGCCAAGTCAGTGCGGTGCCCATTTAGATGATCGTCCCTCCAAATCCGACAACGAGCTGGCGGGTCCATCCGATGAAGCCGTTCCACGCACCGGTGAGCAGCATCAGGCCCACAACGATCATGGCCACGCCGCCGGCAATCTGGATGGCGCGGGAATGGCGGCGCAGCACGTCGATCCCCCGCACTGCCGCCGAGGACCCCAGCGCCACCAGTAGAAACGGCAGGCCGAGCCCCAGGCAATAGGCGATGACCAGCAGGACGCCGCGGGCGGCGGTCAACCCCTGGGTGCCTACAGAGACCGAGATAATGGAGGCCAGCGTAGGCCCCAAACACGGCGTCCACCCGAGGGCGAACACACCGCCGAGCAGGGGCGCGCCGAGGATGGTCGTCCACTTCTTCGGCTGGAAACGAGTGTCTTTTTGCAGGGCCGGAACCGCCCCCATGAACACCACCCCCATGAGGATGGTGACCACCCCGCCGATGCGCATGAGCGTGTCGGCGTTGAGCGCAATCGCGCTCACCGCGCCGAAGACAGTGACGGTGGCTAGGAGGAACACCACCGTAAACCCCGCAATGAACAGGGCCGCAGCGCCGGCGACCGCCCAGTGCTTGCGCGACACCCGCGCGCCGCGCTCATCCAGCGTCATCTCACCGCCCACCACGCCGGTGAGGTAGGAAATGTAGCCCGGCACCAGCGGGATCACGCACGGCGACGCGAACGACACCAGCCCCGCCAGCGCGGCCGCGAGCAGGCCGAGCAGCAGCGGGCCGTCCGCAGCAAGGTCTGCAAACCCCACCTACGCCTCCCCAGCCAACCGGTCGGTCACATCGATGATTTCCTGCGCGGTCACCGCCCGCAGGAACACCGCAGCCGGGCGGTGCTGCTTATCCAGCACGATGGTCGTGGGGATCACAGAGCTGGGCACGCCGCCGAGCTGCGCGGCCGTCTTAAACGGAGGGTCGTAGATGGAGGGGTAGGTCACCCCGTTGTCCGTGAGGAAATCGCGCGCGATCTGCGGGTTGGGGTCGCGCACGTTGATGCCCAGCACGGTGCCGGTGTTCTGGGCCTGCAGGTGCTGATGGATCTCCTCCAAGTCGTCCACCTCCGCGCGGCACGGCGCGCACCACTGGCCCCAGGCGTTAAGCACCACAACCTGGCCGTCGAAGTCGCTCAACCTGATCGTCTCACCCTCGCGCATGAGGGATTCTCCCTCAAAACCGGCCAGCGGCTTACGGTCCGCCTCGTCGTAGAAGATCTCCGTCTGTCCGCCCGGGGAGTGGAACGCGAAGTTGCCGCCGCTGTCCGAGCCGGAGCAGGCAGCCAGTGTGAGCGCGACCGCGCAAAGCGGTGCGGCGATGAGCTTGCGCATGAAAACCGGCCTTCTAAATGTCCTGTGCTGGGGTGTTGTAGGCCCAGTCAACAACACTGTCGCCGTCGAACACAAGTGAGGTCACGCTGGCCAGGTCGCAGTTGCGGCTCGCGTGCGCGAGCGGCTTGCCCTGCACGTGGCGCTGCACCATGACAATCGGCAGCTGGTGGCTCACCAACACCGCCTCGTGGCCTTCTGCCTTCTCGCGGGCGTCCTCCACCGCGCCCCACATGCGCTCGAGGATCTCCTGGTAGGGCTCGCCCCAGCTCGGCTCCAGCGGGTTAGTCATGTGCCGCCACCGGATCGGGTTGATCAGCTGGGAGCGCCACCCCTTGGTGCGCAGGCCCTCGAACGTGTTGCCCGCCTCCAGGATGTCCTCGCGGGTGTGCACCTCGCAGCCGGTGACCTCCGCGATCGGGCGCGCCGTTTCTTGCGCGCGTTCCAGCGGGCTCGCCGCCAGGTAGGTCACGTCGCGGCCGCGGAAGAACGTCGAGGTGGCCACGGCCATGGAGTTGCCGCGGGAGGACAGGTGGTAGCCCGGCATACGCCCGTAGAGGATCTTCTTCGGGTTGTACACCTCCCCGTGGCGCACCAAGTGCACCGTTGTGTGCGCCATCTACGCCTCCGCCGGTGTCGCAGCCGCGGCGGCCTTGGCAGCCGGGCGCAGCGCGTCCTCGATGCGGCCGAAGTCTTCCTCCGTCAGCGCCGTGGAGACGAACCACGTCTCAAACGCGCTCGGCGGGGCGTACACGCCGTTGTCCAGCAGGGCGTGGAAGAACGGGGCGTAGCGGAACGTGTCGGCGGCCTGCATGTCGGCGAAGTTGCGCCCCTCGCCGTCGCCGAACCGGACGGAGAGCATCGTCGCCGCGCGTTGGATGTGGTGGGCGACGCCTTCGGCCGTCAGGGCGTCGTCAAGCAATTGTGCGAGCATGTCGGCGTTGCGGTTCAGTGTGGGGTAGATGTCCTCCGTGGCCAGCTCAAGGGAGGCCAGGCCCGAGGCCATCGCCACCGGGTTACCGGAGAGCGTGCCCGCCTGGTAGACGGGGCCGTTGGGCGCGAGGTGCTCCATGATGTCGCGGCGGCCGCCGAAGGCCGCGGCGGGCAGGCCGCCGGAAACGACCTTGCCAAAGGTGGTGAGGTCGCCCGCGACGCCGTCAACGCCGAACCAGCCGGCGTAGGAGGTGCGGAAACCGGTCATGACTTCGTCGATGATCAGCAGCGCGCCGTTCAAGTGCGCGAGCTCCTTCAGGCGCGCGTTGAAGTCGTCCTGCGGCGCGACGGTGCCCATGTTGCCCGCGGCCGCCTCGGTGATGATCGCGGCGATCTCGCCCTCGTTCTCGCGGAACGCGCGCTCCACCGCCTGGATGTCGTTGTACGGCACCACGATCGTGTCCTTGGCCTGCGCGCCGGTCACGCCCGGGGAATCCGGCAGGGAAAAGGTGGCGATGCCGGAGCCCGCGCTGGCCAGCAGCGCGTCCACGTGGCCGTGGTAGCAGCCCTCGAATTTGATGATCTTCGGCCGGCCCGTAAACCCGCGCGCCAGGCGGACGGCGGACATGGTGGCCTCCGTGCCGGAGTTGACCATGCGCACCTCCTCTACCGAGGTGCGCTCGACGATGTGCTCCGCGATCTTGATCTCAGCCTCCGTGGGCGCGCCGAAGCTCAGCCCGTTGCGCAGGGCCTTCTCCACCGCTTCCACGATCTTCGGGTGCGCGTTGCCGTGCACCATCGGGCCCCATGAGCAGACCAGGTCGACGTAGGAGTTGCCGTCCACGTCGATGAGCTGCGAGCCGTGCGCGCTCTGGATGAAGCGGGTCTGCCCGCCCACCGAGCCGAAGCCGCGCACCGGCGAGTTCACGCCGCCCGGGGTGGTCGTCTGCGCCCGCTCGAACAGTTCGTGGGAGCGCTGGGTGTTGGCTGAAGTCGGCTTTTCCGCAGTCATGGTTGTCTATCCTAGGCCATATGAAAATCGCGTTTTTAGGCCTCGGCCGCATGGGCACCGAGCTCGCCCTCAAGCTGGTGGACGACCACGAGCTGACCGTATGGAACCGCACCGCGTCGAAGACGGAGCCGTTGGTTTCCCGGGGCGCTTCTGCGGCGGCAACGCCCGAGGAGGCCGTCGACGGCGCCGAGCTGGTGATTACCTCCCTCTTCGGCCCCGACACCGTGCGCGAGGTGGTGATCGAGCCTTCGTTGATCCCCGACGGCGTGACCTGGGCCGATGCCACCACGATCTCACCTGCGGACGCCACCGCGTTCGCCGAGGCCGTGCCCGGCTACGTGCACACCCCGGTTGTCGGGTCGCTGCCGCCCGCGCGCGAAGGCAAGCTCGGGGTATACGTGGGAGGCGCCGATGCTTCTCGACGCCGTACCGTCACCACCGTTGTCGCCCCCTGGGCCGCCGCCAACCCTTCCCGCCTGAAGGAGGTGGACACCGCCGCCGGGGCCGCCGTGGGCAAACTGCTGGCCAACCTCGCCCTGGCCGTGACCATCGAAGGGTTCAAAGAGGCGCTGCTGCTGGGCGAATCCCAGGGCGTGCCAGCAGAGCAAGTGGTGGACATGCTCGGCTCCACCGGCCTGGAGTTCATCGTGAACATGAAAAAGCCGTTCCTGCTGGGAGAACGCTCCACTTCGCCCGGCGACTTCACCGCCGACGCCATTGCCAAAGACGCGCGCCTGATGCTCGCGTCCTCGGACCGGGACCTGCCCGCCGTCGCCGCCGCGCTTGCATCGTTGGAGCAGCAGCAGGAGGCCGGCCGCGGCGACGAGGACTTCTCCACCGTGGTGGTCAACCGGTAGGGCGTCGGCGGTTCCTGCCGCCGCTGCCCGACCCTGCGCCGCCCTCCCCTGAAAGTCGAGTACGGGAGGTCGATTACACCCTGGTTCAGGGCCGGACTCGACCCCCGCCGCTCGACTTTTAGCGGGGTTTCGCGGCCAGCCCTACTTCCCGGCCTCGATCTCGTTGCCCACCGCCTGGGCGGCCCCCTTCTTCTTGCTCTGGTTGCGGAAGATGCCGTAGAACACCACCACCAGCAGCGCTATCGCGACCCAGTTGGCGATTTTCGCGTAGCCGTCCAGCACCTCCACCACCGGCTCGCCGATCCACCAGCCCAGGCCCAGGTAAATAAAGGACCACAGCGTCTTGGCAATAAAGTCCAGGACCATAAACTTCCACAGCGGCATCCCGGTCATGCCCATGAGCACGAACACCACGAACGCGATCGGCAGCGGGATGGGCACATACGCTAGGAAGATGCCTACCCAGCCGAGCTTCACGGCCCACTGCTCCACCCGCGCGATGTTCCTCGCGGCGCGCGGGGAGTTCGCCGCCTGCACGTCCAGGATCCCGCGGCCCCAGAGTTTGCCGGCCCACCAGTAGATCCAGTCGAACTTGATGTTCACGACCGACCCGATGAGCAAGAACCACAGCCAGTTCGGTGCCTCCCCCACCGCGGCGAGCGCGCCCGTGGAGGCCGCGCCGACCCGCGAGCCGGTCAGCGCCAGCAGAATCGGCGGGTCCAGGCCCAAAAGCCACGCGCGCAGCGGGATCATGGCCAGGCCGAAGATGCCGACGAAGCCGAACCAGCCCAAGCACCAGTAGTCGGCCTTGGTGGGTTTGCCGTTCCAGGGAAGGCCGTCTTCTTCCCACCATTCCTTCTCGGTGGTTTCGCGAGTGTCCGCGTGTTCATCCATAGCTGACCTACTCCTGGGTTGAGGGCGTTTGCCTGACGACGGCTGACGCCACCGCCCGCGCATCTGCAATCACTGCCGGTACGCCGACTCCCCCGGCCCAGGCACCGGTGACGGAGAGGTTGGTGGCCGAAGGTGCGTCGTGAAGCAGGCTGCGTACCTTGGCCACTGTGGCGAGGTGGCCTTCGTCAAAGCGGGGCAGGCCACCGAGCCAGCGCTGGACGTAGATTTCCTCCAAGCCGGCGGCGCGGCCGTCGAAGCCGGTGATGGTTTCGAGGTCGTCGAGCGCCCAGTCGACCAGGTCGTCCTCGGTGGCGGTAATGGCGACGGTGTCGCCGAAGCGGCCGAAGCTGGCGCGCACGAGCGCCCCGCCGCGCTCGGCCAGGTGGGGCCACTTGCGGGAGGAGAACGTGAACGCTTTGGCGTGGACGTCCTCGGCGCCGCTGGCCACGAGCACGCCGGAGTTTTGCGGCAGGCCATCGTCGGTGGCGAACCGCATGCCCACCACGGCGGAGTTGGCCAGCTTGACCGTCTTCAGTGCCTCGGAGGCCCCGGGGGCGACGGTTTTGAGCAGCAGCGCCGCGGTGGGCGCGGGCACGGCGAGAATGACGTGGTCGTAGACGGTGTCTTCGCCGCCGGTGAGGCGGTACTTCGGGGCGTCGGCGCTGCCTTCAAGCTCGATGCCGGAGATAAACGCGTCGATGTAGATGTCCGCGCCGGACTCCTCGGCGAGCGTTTCGTAGAGCTCCTGGTACCCGTCGTGGAACGTCTTGAACACCGCGCCCTGGCCGGTGGGCATCTCGCGGCGGGAGCGCTCCAGGTTGGCCACAGCGGTGGAGAGGTGAACCATGCCGTCGCCCTCTGTGGCCAGGCGGTCCAGCTCCCCCGCCAACTGCGGGATGGTGGCGCGCAGGCCGAGGTCGTCTGCGGTGCAGGAGTACACCCCGCCGAGCAGCGACGAAACAATATTGTCTACTACCTCGTCGCCGTAGCGCTCCCTTACGAGCGCGCCGACGTTGACGTCGCCGCCGACCTCCCACTGGAAGCCTGCGCGCTCGGCTTCGGTGTCGATCCGCTCGGCGGTTTCGGCACTGACCAGGTTTTTCACCGTCTCAGAGGAAGACGGGATGCCCATCACGCCGCCGGTGGGCAGCCTCTTGGCCTCGCCGTCCGCCCACACCAGGGAGCGCAGGCCGGACGGCTCCACCAGGGAATCGGCCAGGCCGAGCTCGGTGAAGAAGTCCACCGCGTCTTGGCGTCGCGCCATGAAGGCCTCGGCGCCCATGTCGGTGGGGCCGGCCTCGAATGCGACGGTGTGGAGTTTGCCGCCGACACGGTCGGTGGCCTCGTAGACGTCGACCTTCAAGCCGTCCTTTTCCCCTGCGTTGGCGGAGCCAGCGCTGAGCTTTCGCAGCTCGTACGCGGCGGTCAGTCCCGCCAGGCCAGCTCCGATGATGGCGATGTTCACGTTTATGCCTCCTCGTGGATGATGCGCACGGCCTCGGTCACCGCGTCCGCGTCCGTGGTGGGCAGCACGCCGTGTCCGAGGTTGAAGATGTGCCCGGTTGCGTCGCCAGCCTCCATCGCCCGCGCGGCCTCGGCCTTGATGCGGGCGACCTCGCCGCGCACCACGTCCGAGCCTGCGAACAGCATGGCCGGGTCCAGGTTGCCCTGCAGGACGCGGGGGGAGGCGAACCGGGTCGCGGCGGTATCCAGCGGCACGCGCCAATCCACGCCCATTACCTCGCTGCCGGCCTCGGACATGGCTCCGAGCAGCTCGCCGGTGGCCACACCGAAGTGGATGCGCGGGATCTCCCCGGCGACGGATCCCAGGATTTCTGTGGAGTAGGGCAGCACGAACTCGCGGTAGTCGCGCTCGGTGAGGAAACCCGCCCACGAATCAAACAGTTGCATCGCGTCGATGCCGGCCTCCACCTGCGTGCGCAGAAACGCCACGATCGTGGGCACGAGGCGCCGCATGAGCGCATGCCATGTCTCAGGCTCGGCGTGCATCATCGCCTTGGTCTTTTCGTGGTTCTTGCTCGGGCCACCCTCGATGAGGTAGCTAGCCAGGGTAAACGGCGCTCCAACAAAGCCGATCAGCGCCTGGGTGTCGCTCAGCTCGTCCAAGATGATGCGGATGCCGTCTGCGACCTCAGCCACGTCGCCCTCAAGCACGGGCAGCCTATCGACGTCGCTTCGCGCCCGCACCGCCTCCCCCAACACCGGACCCCGGCCGGGCACAATCTCCACGTCCACGCCCGCCGCCTTGAGGGGCACAACGATGTCCGAGAACAGGATCGCCGCGTCCACGTCGTGGCGGCGCACCGGCTGCAGCGTGATCTCAGCGAGCAGTTCCGGCATGAAGCACGAGTCCAGCATCGCAATGCCCTCGCGCACTTGCCGGTACTCGGGCAAAGAACGGCCGGCCTGGCGCATGAACCACACCGGGGTGCGCGAGGGGGTGCGGCCGTGGGCGGCCTCGAGCAGGGGGGCGTGAGCGAGATCGCGTCTGGTCATGGTGCTCCAGCCTACCGGCGCGGGCCTTAAACCCGGAACCGGCTAGCGCGGCGGGAGCCGTACTCCACCAGCAGCGAACTGCCGAGCATAAGCAGGGTCGCACCCACCGGCGGCAGCACGCCTGCGGCCGCCAGGAGGATCGCCAGGGCGTTGTAGGTGCCCGCGAACCGGAGGTTGGTTTCAGCAATGCGGTTGACACGGCGCGCGTGCTCTACCAGTTGGGGTACGGCCATGACGTCGTTGCGGATGAGCACGACGTCGCAGAGGCTGTTCCAATTTGGCGCTGTGGTGCCGTAGAGATCTTTTCCTGCGTAGAGGATGCCCGAGTCCGCCACTCGCAGCACCGGCAGCACGCTGGAATCGCACACCATAGCCACAGTGGCGCCCTGGGTGTGCAGTGCGCGCACCGCGGCGGGCTTTTCGTTCGAGCGAATCCCCGCGAGCACCTGCGAAATACCCAGAAAGTCCGCAAAGCGGCGCGCCACCGGATAGGTGTCGCGCGAGAGCATGACCGTTTCCACGCCCATGGATTCCAGGGTGTCCACCGCCTCAATCGCGTCTTCTTTGGCGGGGTCGTACAACGTGATCACGCCGCGGTCTTTGCCGTCCCAGCGCACCACCACCGGGGTCCCGCCAGTTGTGGCCGCTGCGGAAAGTTTGCCTTTGAGCTGGGAAAGGTTGGTCGGGCGCCAAAGAGAGGCCTCGAGGGTCTGCGTGCGGGCGTTCTCGCCGGAACCCCAGGTAGCGGTGACGCGGCCGCCGAACTCACCGTCTGGCGTGATCACGTCGTCGGTGACTTCGAGCCAATCCGGCAGACGCGGATCCCCGGAGCGGGCGTCGCGCGCTTCGCGAGCCGCCTTGACGATGGCGCGCGACGCCGGATGGTCCGAATTCGCAGACAGCACCCCGGCGATGCGCAGCACTAGCTCGCTGTTCTCCCCGTTGTCGGCGGTAACCGTTTCCACATGCATCTTGGGCAACACCAACGTGCCAACGCGGTTGAACACCACCGTGTCAACTTTGGACAGCACCCGCAGCGCATTGCCGTCGCGCACGAGCACACCGTTTCGCACCGCGGCATCGAGCCCCTGCTTGATGGCCAGGGCCGGGGAGATAGCCAGGCTAAACGGCGCCACCACAATCAAAATGGCCAAAGCGGTGGACGCGGCAGTGTTGATGTTGCCGGTGAACAGCAGCCACAGGCCAAAATCCAGCACTGCGATGGCGTACGCCGCGGGGATGAGCATGCCCGCCGTCCGCGTGGACACCATCGTGGCTGCGTTCTGGTGGCGGGACGCATCCTCCAGCCAGCGCTGCACGGCGGTGAGCAGTGTGGTGTGGCCGACGCGGGTTGCGCGGATTTTAATGTCGCCCTCGCGCACGACGGTCCCGGCCACCACGCGCTTGCCCACCTTCAGCTGCGGGCTGTCGTGGGTGTTCACCAGCTCAAAGCCGATCGAGCCTGAGCCACCGACCACTTCCCCGTCGACGGGTACAACCTGGCCGGCGCGCACGCGGACGTCGTCGCCACGCCGGATTTCCGTGGCCGGCATCTGCTCGCTGGTTCCGCCCTTGCTGCGGTGCGAGACCTCGTAGAGCGAGTCCGGGCCGGGACGGCGCGCCTCCAGGTCGTCCAGGAGATTGGACCTCGCGCGCATGGAGAAGTGGCGGCCGAACAGCAAAAGCGTGGTCACAGTGCACGCCACCTCGAGGTAGAGCTCCGGGCCCTCCCCGATGTCTAAGGGCACCCAGTTGCCGCTGGACTCGTAGCCGATGCGGCCAGCGCTGGTAAACAGCAGCGTGGCGAAGGACCAGAGATAGGAGGCCAAGATGGCGATGGAGCTCGCGCCATCGAGGGCCGAAAGCCCCCGGCGCACACCCCCCGCCATCGCACGGTGGAACGGGGATGCGCACCACAAGGCCACGGGCGTGGTCAGCGCAAAGGCCACCCACTGCCAGCCGGGGAACCCCAGCGCCGGCACGTACGTCAGTAGCAACACGGGGATGGTGAGCAGGACCGCCAGCCACAGCCTGGCCGGGGTAACCAGGTCGCGGGCTGTAAAGAGCACGTCGCCGCTGCGCCGCTCGGCACGCGCCTTGTTTTGCACGAAGCCCTGAGCGCGGGCGAGCAGGTGCGCCGCCTCCTCCTTGCGGTGGTGCTTGGCACGCCGCGGCATGGGGTGCTCCGTCCAATACCGTCCGTGCGCGCGGCGCTGCAGGGTGGAATCCGTCACCGTGGCGGTGACGCCGAAGCCTTCAATGGTTTTGATCAGCTGCGGCAGCGGCATACTGGCCGGTGCCGTCACCCACGCCATCCGGGTTGGGTACACCAAGCGGGCGGAGACGCCGTCGAGGGATTCTAAAGCGTCCTCGATCTCCGTCAGCTGCGGGCCGTCTTCCACCCCCTCAAGTTCGAAAGCGTAGGACGCGTTGGGGCGCACCAGCTCACCGTCGAGGTCGCGTCTGGCGGTTGCCGGGTCGACGCCGGCTTCTCGAGCGGCATCGCGCGCGGCCTGGATGCACTCTTCGAGTTCCGTTCCGCTGAGCTGGTCGAGTTGCGCGCCCTGCCGCCCAATCGTGCTCAGCGTTTCCAAGTCCTCGCCCTCGTACTTGCTCATTCCACGCCTTCCCATACGTTTCCACTGCGCTTATCCACAAACGCGTTGGCGGCCGGACGGAACATAAAAAACAGGGCAAAGACCAACACGACCACCACGACGACGGATGCCCACCCCGCCACGCCGACCAGGAAGCCGGACAGCTGCAAAAACACTGCCAGGCCGATAAAGCCAGCCGCCCAGCGCCGCGCCACCTTGGAGCCCTTTTGCATGTAGGCGCAGCACGAGGTGATCAACGCGGCGAGGATGATGTTACCCCAGGTGAAGACCCGCAGGTTGCGGGCGAATTTGTCGAGGAGCTCTTCGTCAGCGCCCTCTATCATCCAGGTGTCCGACAACCGGTCCGGCACCCCGTTAGCCAAGGTCAGAAACGCGATGACGAGCATCAGCACGGATGCGATCAGGCACAGGTAGTAGCCGATCTTCAGCGGCTTCGGCCACTGCGACCCGACCTCCCCGGTGTAGCGCCGGTTCCGATCATTCGGGTCCGACACCATGGTCGGAAACATCCCTGCCACCGTTAGTTCTCCTTTGTCTCCGGCGCATCCCCGGGCGTGCCGCCGGGTCCGGGCTTGCCCCCTTTGGGCTTGGTCCACGCCACGGCTGCTTTGTCCAACGAATAGACGATGCCCAGGATGCCCGCAACAGCGAGGATGATCTGAATAACTCCGTCCGTGCCGAAGAACGCCGTCGGCAGCGCAGTCGACGCCGGCGCCATCATGAACAAGGTGAGCATGCGCAGGGCGAAGAACCCGGAGAAGATTTGCAGCAGCCGCCGGGCGTTCTCCGCCCATTTCGCTTGCTTCTGCACGGCGCGAAGCGCGAACACAAACAGCAAAATCACACCGAGCTGAAGCACCGCCATGATGAAGATGGAGCCGTACACGCTGGCGTTCATCAGCGCGTCAGAGACCTCTCCGTCGCTGTTTTTCGCGCGCTCTTTCGCCACCTCGCGCAGCGCGGACGGGTCCACCACGCTGGCCACCACGGCCATGATCTGGTGCAGCAGCTCCCCGCCGATCATCACTGCCCAGCAGGTGAGCATGTAGCGCACGGCCTCAGGCATGGAGCCGTTGTGCTTCTCGACGGCCTCCGGTTCCACCCTGCTCGGGGATCCCGGATTCATTGGCGGCAGGCTAACCATTGAGCCTCTTTGCTGCCTCGATGGCGTAGTAGGTAAAAATCTGGTCCGCGCCGGCGCGCTTGATGGACATCAGCGATTCCATCATCGTCTCTTCGTAGTCGATCCACCCGTTCTGGCCGGCCGCATTGAGCATGGCGTACTCGCCGGAGACTTGGTAAGCCGCCACCGGCACCGGCGACGCCTCCGCGATCTTCGTCAACACGTCCAAGTACGGAAGCGCCGGCTTGACCATGACAAAGTCCGCGCCCTCGGCGATGTCCAGCTCCGCTTCCAGCAGGGATTCGCGCGCATTCGCCGGGTCCTGCTGGTAGGTGCGTCGGTCCCCCTTGAGGGAGGATCCGACCGCGTCGCGGAATGGGCCGAAGAACTTCGAGGCGTACTTCGCGGAGTACGCCATGATTGCCACTTCCTGGAAGCCGGCGTTGTCCAGCGCCTCGCGGATCGCCGCGATCTGCCCGTCCATCATCCCGGAGGGGCTGACAATGTGAGCGCCGGCCCGAGCCTGCGCGACGGCCATGTCGCAGTAGATGTCCACCGTGGGGTCGTTGTCCACCACCTCGTTGCCGTGGGCATCTGTGGTGAGCACGCCGCAGTGGCCGTGATCCGTGAACTCGTCCAGGCAGGTATCCGCCATGATGATCAGCTCGTCCCCGAACTCGCGGCGCAGAAGCGCAATCCCGCGGTTGAGCACGCCGTCTTCGGCGACAGCAACGGAACCGGTGGCGTCCTTATCTTCCTCGCGCGGCACCCCAAAGAGGTCCACGCACTTCACTCCGGCCTCGAGCGCCTCGCGGCAGATCTCCACCAGCGATTCCGGCGTGTGTTGGTACACGCCCGGCATGGACGAGATCTCGCGCGGGGCGTCGATGCCGTCGGCGATGAATAGCGGAAGGATGAAGTCGGCCGGGTGCAGACGCGTCTCCGCGACAAACTCGCGGATAGCGGGGTTTTGGCGCAGGCGGCGGGGGCGTCGTGTCAGATCGTAATCAGCCATGCGCCACATCTTAGAACGCACCTCCGACACGACCCAGCCGGTGCAGTTTCTACCCTGCGGCCGCAGAGGTGTTTTCACCGGCCTGGCTAGCCGCCTTGTCCTGCGTCTTATCGGCGGCAGCTGCGACCTTGCGGCGCTTCTTGCGCGGCGGCGGCAGCTGGCCAGCTGCACGCAGACCGGCCACGTGGTCCGCCAACGCGTCGACGAGGTGCGGGATGTCGGCGACCTCCGGAACGACGTCGACACGCAAGCCCTGCTCACGCGCCTCCGCCTCCGTCACCGGGCCGATGCAGGCGATCACGGTGCGCGAGTGCGGCTTGCCCGCGATGCCCACAAGGTTTTTCACCGTGGACGGGGAGGTGAAGCACACGGCGTCGAACCCGCCGGTCTTGATCATGTCGCGCGTTTCCGGCGGCGGCGGGGCGGCACGGACGGTGCGGTACGCGACCACGTCGTCGACCTCCCAGCCCTTCTCCACCAGGCCGTCCACCAGCACGTCGGATCCCAGGTCTGCGCGCGGCAGCAGCACGCGGGAGACTGGGTCGATGTCCTCAACGTACTCCGGGAACGCCTCAGCCAAACCGGCGGCGTTCTGCTTCGTGCGGTGCGGAACCAGCTCGGCCTGCATGCCGCGGGCCCGCAGCGCGTCGGCAGTCTTTTGCCCCACCGCCCCCAGGTGCACCCCGGCAAACGAGCGCGCGTCCAGTCCCAGTTCCTCGAACTTGCTCCACACTGCGTCCACGGCGTTGACGGAGGTGAACAGGATCCACTGGTAGCGACCCTCCACGATGCCCTTGATCGCGCGGTCCATCTGCGCCGGGTTGCGCGGCGGCTCCAGGGAGATCGTGGGCACGGACTGCGGGATCGCCCCGTGCTGCGACAAGCGGGCGTTCATCGGGCCTGCCTGCTCCTTCGCGCGGGGGACGAGCACGCGCCAACCGTACAGCGGGCGGTTTTCCCACCATGAGTACTTCGAGCGGTCGTCGGCGGCTGTGCCCAGGGTGACCACCAGCGGACCCTCCAGGTCGGCATCCAGCTTGCCCACCGTCTCTAGCGTCGCGTCGAACGTGCGCTGCAAGCGTGTAGTGCCGCGTGTTGTCACCGTCACGGGCGTGGAGCCCTGAAAACCGCGCTCGGTGAGCTGCTCGACCATCGCCGCTAAATGCTCCTGGTTAGCCTGGAACACCAGCGGCTGCGGTGCGGTGGCCAGCTGGTCCCAGTCCACCTCGCCGCTGTTCAGATCCGTCTCCGTGTAGGTGGAGCCCAGTGCGATGCCGGCGAAAGACGGCACCGTCGACGGCAGGGACATCCCCGGCACCACCTGGAACTCCAGGCCCGCAGCGGCCACCGCGGAAATCTCCTCCATCACGGAGTCGCGCGTGAGCGGGTTGCCGCACACAAGCCGGATCACGTCGCCGTCGCCAGCTTCGCCGCGCTCCACCGCTTCAGCAGCGGCGCCCAACGCGCGCTCAAGCTTTGCGACGATAGCTTCGCCAACCAACCCAACAACCTCGAGCTCCGCCGCCGTCGGGTCCTCTGGCCGGGGTGGCTTGCGTCTCGCCCCGGCCTCTTTCGCCTCCGCGCACATCTGCTCGTAGCGCGCGTTGGCCTCATCCATCTTCGCCTTCGGCACCGGCAGCGCCGCCGCGACAACACTTTGGACCCCCGCTGACACATCCGGGTCCACGAGGGCGATAGAATTGGATTCCATTACTTCGCGGGCGCGAACCGTGAGCAACTCCGGGTTGCCCGGTCCTGCGCCGACGAAGATCACCTTCCCCGGCTGGGGGGTGTGAGTGGGCTCTGTCATGGAGAAATCTCTTCTAGGCACAAATAAACCGCCCCCGCGCGGCTGGGTCCGGGCTGAAGCTGCCCCACCGACCCGATTGCACGGAGGGTATTGAACGTATGGTATCTCCACCATAAAAGGCTTCCGGCTGAGAACAAAACCACCGCGTATTCGGATCGGGTCAGTCCATCAGATCGGCGGCGCCGCGCTGCAGCAGCGTCTCAGCCACCTGACGGCCAAGCTGCGCTGGGTCTTCGCCCCGCGCCTCCTCCACCAGCTGGCGGGAGCCGTCGAGGGCGAACACCCCGGCGCGCAGGTGCACGCCTTGGCCGTCGAACACCGCCGACGCGGCAACCGGCGCGGTGCACCCGGCCTCCAACGTGGCCAGCACGGAGCGCTCGGCGGCGGACTCGGCGGTGGCGGCGGCGTCGGCGAGCTTGTCGATGGCCACGCGGGCAGCAGCGTCGTCGCTGCGGCACTCCACTGCCAGCGCGCCCTGCGCCGGGGCCGGCATCAGCACTTCCGGCGAGAAGACTTCGGTCGCGCGGTCACCGTAGCCTCCGCGCACAAGACCCGCGTAGGCCAGGATGATCGCGTCGAGCTCGCCGTTTTCCACGTAGCTCATCCGGCGCTCGATGTTGCCGCGCAGTGGCCGGATGTCCAGATCGGGGCGTATCGCCTTGAGCTGGGAGACACGGCGCGGGGCGGAGGTGCCCACGCGCGCACCCTCGGGCAGCTCCGCCAGGGTGAGCCCGTCGCGGGCGATGAGCGCCTCGCGGCTGTCCTCGCGCACCGGAATCACCATGTGGGCGCGCGGCTCGTCGGCCGTGGGCAGGTCCTTGAACGAGTGGACCGCAATGTCTACCTCGCCGGTAAACAGGGCGTCGCGCAGCGCGGAGGTGAACACGCCGACGCCAATGCGCTCCACGGGCGCCTGTGAGAGGTCGCCCGGCGTGGTCACGACCTGCAGCTCGGCGGGGTAACCGTGCTCGCCGAGCGCGTCGCGCACATGCCCGGACTGGGTGGTGGCCAGGTGGGACCCGCGGGTGCCAATGCTGAACAATTACTTCTCCTTGCCGTGCAGTTCCTCGGGCAGCGGCAGGCGCTGCGCGTCCACCGCCACCGACGGGCTTTCCAGCCCGAACAGTTCGGTGACCGCATCTTCCACGCTCACCGTTTCAGCCGTGGCCGCGAGCTCCTTGATCTTCACAGTCGGCGCGTGCAGCAGCTTGTCCACGACTCGCTTGACCATGCGGCTGACCTGCTCAAAGTCCTCCTCGGACATCTCCGGCATGCGGGTGCGCAGGCGTAGCAGTTCCTGGCCGGAAATCTCGGCAGCGTTGCGGCGCAGCCGGGTCACGGCCGGCGCCACCTCGCGCACGCGCTGCTCCGAACCGAACGTTTCCACCTCTTCGGCCACGATCTCCTCGGCGCGGCGCAGCGCCCGGGAGTCCTCGGTGTCAGCGCCGCGCATGCTCTCGTGGAGGGATTCGATGTTGACCAGGTTCACCCCGTCGATGCCAGCCACCGCGTCGTCGATGTCGCGTGGCAAGGACAGGTCCGCAAGCACAAGCGGGCCGGGGACGTCGGCCGGGGTGATGGTGAACTCGTCGGAGGCGGTAGCAGACACCACCAAGTCCACACGGTCCAGTACGGAGGCACGGTCGGCGAAGTCCACCACTTCCGCGGGCACGCCCGCTTCGCGGGAGTGCTCCGCCAGCCGCTCTGCGCGATCGCGGGTGCGGTTAGCCAAGATGAGCGAATCAATACCATGTTTGCCCAGGTGCGTCGCAGCCAGAGAGCTCATGGCACCGGCGCCGAGGACGAGTGCGGTTTTGCCCCGGAGGTCGTCGCAAAGCATGAGCTTCATCGCCTGCTCAAGCGCAACACTGACCATGGAGGCACCGGAATCGTCGATGCCCGTCTCCGTGTGCACGCGCTTGCCGGTGTGCAGCGCTGCCTGGGCGAGGGAGTGCAGGTTCGGCCCGACGGTGCCGCGCTCTACCGCGTCGACGTAGGCGCTGCGGACCTGGCCGATGATCTGCTGTTCGCCCACCACCATCGAATCCAGGCCGGACGCGACGGTGAAGATGTGTTCCGCAGCCGCATCCGAATAACGCACGTACAGATAACGGCGCAGCTCAGCAACCTCAAGCCCCGACACTTCGGCGAGGACACGTAGCACGTCTTCCACCCCGGAGTGGAACGCGTTAGTAACGGTGTAGACCTCCAGGCGGTTGCACGTGGAAATAATCATTGCTTCCGACAGCGACGGCTGCCTGATCAGTGCCGTCGCCGCCCCCTTCTGGACCTCCGCGTCCATGCTGAGCCGTTCCAGCAGGGCCACAGGCGCAGACCTGTGCGACATCCCTACAAGCAGAACACTCACGCAAACCCTCCAGTCCGGTTGAAAATCACCTCAAGGATAGACCTTTAGTTGGACAGCTCCGCCTCGAGGTCGTCATTGTTCACTTCCCAGCACGCGAACTCCTCACCGTCGATGACCACAACGGGCACCCGGTCGCCGTATTCCGCGGCGAGGTCCTCATCGGTGTCCACATCCACGACCACCAGGCGCGCCGGATGCCTGTCTACGACGGGCGCGATCTGCGCCGCCACTCTCTCGCACGAGCCGCACGTAGACCGCACCATCAGCTCTACCGTCTTCATCCCTGCTCCTCCCGTGGCACCGGCGTTGTACGATTGCACACGCTAACACCCCCACCCGAAAGGGCCCTTGTCTCATGTCTGATCAGCGCGAACTCCTCGCGCAGTGGTCCCAGTCTCAGGGCAACCTGCGCCGTTTCCTCGAGGACCGCGTCATGCCGCCGCTTGACGACGACGCGCAGCGCACCGCCGGCCGCGCCGCCGCAGCCACAGCGGTGGAAGAGACTTTCGGCATCAACATCGACGACTTCGCCCTCGGCGTGGACTCCGTCGGCGGCGCGTTCGAGACGGCCGGCCGGCAAAAAATCACCCAACCCGACCCGGAGATCCCCCAGGACACCGAGGCGGCGGCGTTCTTCGACGTGGACAACACCCTGATCCAGGGCTCGTCGCTCATCCTCCTGGCCCAAGGGCTGTTTCGGAAGCGGTTCATCTCCCTGCCCGAGCTCGCGCCGGCCCTGTGGAAGCAGATCCGCTACCGCGTCTCGGGCTCCGAAAACGCCGACGACATCGCCGAGGGCCGCGAGCAGGCACTGGCCGTGGTGAAAGGCAAAAGCGTGGCGGAGCTGAAAGCGGCCTGCCGCGAAATCGTGGACAACCGGATGTTGGAGAAGTCCTACGCAGACACCATCGAGCTGGCCTCCATGCATTTGGCCGCAGGCCAGCAGGTGTGGCTGGTTTCCGCCACCCCGGTCCAAATCGGCCAGGCGCTGGCGGAGACGCTCGGCTTCACCGGCGCGCTGGGCACCGTCGCCGAGGAGAAAGACGGCAAGTTCACCGGCCGCCTGGTCGGCGACATCTTGCATGGCCCCGGCAAGCAGCACGCCGTAGCAGCGCTGGCCGCGCTACAGCAGCTGGACCTTTCCCAATGCACCGCCTACTCCGACAGCATCAACGACCTGCCGATGCTTGAAATGGTCGGCTCACCGGTGGCCATCAACCCGGACCGGGCCCTACGCAAGCACGCCAAAGAGCAAGGCTGGGCGATCCGGGACTACCGCTCTGTGCGCCGGGTGGTGGTCGCCGGCGTGGTTCCGGCGGTGGTGGCCGGGGCGGGGCTGTGGTGGTGGCTGCGCGCACGCCGGTGAGAGGCGTACGCGCCGCCGCGTCGAGGGTGCTTACCCCTGGATGCTTACCCCTCGAGTGACGCTCGGCACGATACGGCTCCGCACCTGCAAAGTAAGCATCCTCGGGTAAGAATATGGGGACCGGAGGACGTCGACAGGCATGACCGCCCCACGAAGAAACCCGCCCTCGAAGGGGCGGGCCAAGCGGCGGCTTACTTGCCGAGCTTACGACGCTGCACGCGAGTGCGGCGGAGCATCTTGCGGTGCTTCTTCTTGGACATGCGCTTGCGGCGCTTCTTGATAACTGAACCCATGGGGCTACCTCTTTTCTGATTCCAGTACGTACGTACGCGGCCGACGCAACCGCTTTCACGGTTCGTGGAAGGTGCACACTCCCACAGAAAGTGGCCGACCTGAACATGCAAAGCATACCGGCCGCGCATTTCAGGGCCAAAAACCGCCCTCTGGGGCCGGTGGGAAAACGAAGAACCCGCCGCACCGGAACACGGTGGAACACGGTGGCGGCGGGGGCGTTTGGGCTCCTAGGAACGACGCGGAGACTATCCCACGTCGTAGACGGAGGACTCCAGGTACTCGCTCACCGCAGTCTCGTTCACGCGGAAGGAGCGGCCCACGCGGACTGCGGGCAGCTCGCCGGAGTGGACCAGGCGGTAGACGGTCATCTTGGACACGCGCATGATCTCGGCGACCTCGGCGACCGTCAGGAACTTTCCTTTATCTTCGTTAACCACTTAATTCATACCTCTCGGCACGCAAACGCGCTGCAGGCTTCCCCTCCCGCAGGACGAACACGCACGTGCTTGAACCACCCTAACGTGAAATGAGCGCCGAGTGCGACTTAAGTGGAGGAAAATTTTCAAAGTGCAGGCAGTGAACCCACAGAAACGGTTGTGAAAGTTGGGACTAGGACTTGCCCAGCTCGCTCGAGCGTTTCGCGCAGAGTTCCGTGGCGCGGTAGAACGCCCCACGCAGCCCCGACTCCTCCAGCTCGCGGACCGCGCGCGCCGTCGTGCCACCAGGTGAGGAAACGTTCGCGCGGAGCTGCACCGGGCTGTCCCCGCCTGCCAACATGGCGCCGGCGCCGGAGGCCGTGGCACACGCCAGCTGCTGCGCAAGCTCGCGCGGCAACCCGAGGGACACGCCGGCATCGACCAGCGCCTCTGCGACCAGGAAAAAGTACGCCGGGCCAGAACCGGAGATGGCCGTCACGGCATCCATCTGGGACTCTGCCACCTCGACCACCTGCCCGGCCGCAGACAGCAGCTCCACCACGTCAGCGCGCTGGTTGTCGTCCACAAATCGCCCGCACGCCACGGCGAGCACCCCCTTGCCCACCAGCATGGGGGTGTTCGGCATGACCCGCACAATCGGCGTGCCTGCGGCGGAGACAGCCTCCTCCATCGCCGCAATGGTCACGCCTGCAGCCATAGACACGAGCACGGTGGAAGATCCGGAGTTGGTGAGCTCCTCCCCGAGCTCCGCGATCACATCCAAGATCTGCGCCGGCTTGACGCACAGCAGCGCGACATCCGCGTCGCGCACGGCCTCCCGGTTGTTGGAGGTGGTGTGCACACCGTAGCGCTCCGCCAGTTCGGCGCTCCGCTCGGACGACCTGTTGGTGGCGATGATGGCCGAGGGTTCCACCCCCGAGCTGAGCAACCCGGAAATACACGCCTCGCCGATATTGCCCGCGCCGATGACCGCGATACGTTCCATACGCTCCCGCCCCTACAGCAGAGCCGGGCCGAACGCCACCACAGCAGCGGCGAGACCCGCGATGACCATGGTCACCTTGTCGCGGCCGGCGGCCATCGCGCCAACGGCGGCCACCACAGCGGCGACAGCACCGATACCTACAAGCGCCGCGACGATCGCCATGGTGTTGGCCCAAAGCCACGTAAACGCCAGGAATCCCAGCACGCCCAGCAGCACGCCGCAGAACACCAGCAGAACCAGCAGGACCGGGTTGACGGTGGCTTCCTCGACCTCGACGCCCTCCACCGCCTCGGGCTCGGCGGCGGGCTCGTCGAAGATGTCCGTCTCCGCGCGCTGCGGCTCAGGGGCCTGGACGGCGCGGATCTCGTTCGTGTCGTCCGGCTGCGCGGGCGCTTGCTTTACGACGGGCTCCGCCTCAACCTTGCGCAGCACCGTCGTCTCGCCCTCGGCGGGCTTCGCCTTCGGCGCGGGTGCCGGCTTGGAGGTCGGCGTCGCGGGCGTCTGCTTAGCCGTCTCAGCCTTTTCGGTCTTCTTGGCCGCCTCAGCTGCAGGCTTTACAACCTGCAGCTTCTCAACCGCAGGTTTTTCATCCTGCGCCTTCGCGGCAGCTGGCTTCTCGGCTGGGCGCAGCTTCACGGAGGTCGACTGCGCTGGCTGCGGCGTTGCGGGAGTCGACGGCGCGGGGTCCGGTGTTGACGCTGGTGCGGGGGCGTCCGAAGGTGCGTCGATAGGCACGCTGGAGTGCTTGACCTCAGCCGGCTTGACCTCGACCTTCTTAAACGAGTCGGTCAGCTCGGCGACGGAGACGCCGCCGTCCTCGAGGCTGCGGCGGCGGCGCGGGCGGCGGCCAGCCTCCGGGTTTTCCTTCTCGGCGCGGGCGAGGAGCTCGGCAACAGTGAGCTGCTTATCGGCCATTAGTTGTCGTCTCCTTCATCGGCGTTGTTGTGGGCGTCCAAGGCACCCTGGTCGATGCGCTTGAGAATGACGCCTTCGCGCAATGCCCACGGGCAGATCTCTAACTTATCAACATTCAGCGCACGCATCGCAGCTTCCGCAACCAACGCGCCAGCGACGATCTGGTGGGAGCGGTCAGCGTTGATGCCTTCCAGCTCCGCGCGGTCCGCTGCAGTCATGCGGGAGATGAACGCGATGAGCTGGCGCAAGCCGGGCGCGGTGAGCGTGCGCTGCACGTACGGGCCGGCGGAGGACGGGGCCGCACCCGTCAGGCGCGCCAGCGAGCGGAACGTCTTCGACGTGCCCACTGCCAGGCCCGCCTCGCCCATCGCCTTGAACTGCTCCGCGGGGCCCGCCAGCTCCGCGTCGATGTAGTCGCGCAGCATGTTGATCTTTTTCCGCTCCGGCGGGTCGGTGTCGAACCACTCGTGGGTCAATCGCCCCGCGCCCAGGTCCAAAGAAACTGCCAGGTCGGGCATTTCCTCGGTGCCGGTGGAGATCTCCAGCGATCCGCCGCCGATGTCGAAGTTGGTGATGCGGCCGGCGGACCAGCCGTGCCAGCGGCGCGCGGCCAGGAACGTCAGCTGCGCTTCCTCTTCGCCGGAGAGGATGTTCAGCTTCACGCCGGTTTTCTTCTCCACGCGCTTGAGCACTTCGTCGGAGTTCGTCGCCGAGCGCACTGCGGAGGTGGCGAAAGCGAGCAGCTCCTCGCACTTGAGGTTATTCGCGAGGTCGGAGGCCTCCTGGACGGCGTCAACGAGCTTGTCTACGCCCTTGGCCTCGATATTGCCCTTCTTGTCCAGCAGTTCCACCAGACGCAACGGCTGCTTCCAGTCGCTCATCGGGGTCGGGCGGCCACCACTGTACGCATCGACCGCCACGAGATGGATCGTGTTGCTGCCGACGTCTAATACACCTAATCGCACCACACCAGGGTAACGGGTCTACCGTGTCCAGGTGTGAATCAACCAGCCCCGAAACCCGTTTTTCTCGGCTTCCCCGCAGACTCGCCCGCCGGCCGCTCCATCCTGGCCGGCCGTGAAACCCGGCCCGATTTCCCCCGCGAATGGTTCGAGTTCGTCCACCCGGAGGACCCAAACCACATCTTCTCCATCGACCTGACCTGGGCGGAATCCACCTGGTCGTGCCGCTTCGGCACCCCGGAGTGCCACGGCATCGACGAATCCAATCCCGCAGTAGGCTGCTGCATCCACGGCGCTTACATCGCGGACGAGGAGGACCGCGACACGGTCTACAACGCGGTCAAGGCGATGCCGGCGAAGTACTGGCAGCTACGCCCCGCTGAGACGGACGAGTTCTTCGCGGCGAACGACCCGACCTGGCTCGAGCCGTGGTTGGAGTGGGATGAAGAGGACGACGCGCTGGAGCCGGACACGGTCGACACGGACGACGAGGACGCCGGCCCCCACATCAAGACCAAGGTCGTGGACGGCGCCTGCATCTTCGCCAACCGCCCCGGCCACCCCACCGGGGCGGGCTGCGCGTTCCACCAGTTCGCCATGGCGGAGGGCCGCAACATCGTGGGCACGAAGCCGGAAGTGTGCTGGCAGGTGCCGTTCTCGCGCGAGGACGCGTGGGAGGAACGCACCGACGGCCAGGAAATCCTGCGCACCACCATCGGCGAGTACCACCGGCGCCAGTGGGGCGGCGGCGGAGAAGACTTCGACTGGTGGTGCACCTCCGCACCCGCCTGCCACACCGGCACCACCCCCATCTGGCAGTCCATGAAGGACGAGCTCATCGCGCTGATTGGGGCAAAGCCGTACGGTGTCGTCGCAAAGCACTGCGAGAAGCGCTCGCAGCTTGACGACGACCTCCGGGCCACCCACCCCGCCACACGCGCCGCCCACGAGTAGCCCGGGCGAAGCCTCCGCGATGGCGCTTTGTGCCGCCTACGCCTCGAACTTGTAGCCCAAGCCCCGCACGGTGACCAGCTGGGTGGGGCGAGACGGCACCGCCTCGATCTTGGTGCGCAGGCGTTTGACGTGCACGTCGAGCGTCTTGGTGTCGCCGACGTAATCGGCGCCCCAGATCCGGTCGATGAGCTGGCCGCGCGTGAGCACCCTGCCGGCGTTTCGCATGAGGTACTCCAGCAGGTCGAACTCTTTCAGCGGCATGGGCACCGGCTGGCCGTCCACAAGCACCGTGTGCCGCTCCACGTCCATGGTCACGCGGCCGCCCTGCAGCAGCTGGTCGTCGACCTCCTCCACCACCTCGGTCTCCGGGCCGCGGCGCAGCACCGCGCGGATGCGGGCAACGAGTTCGCGGGTGGAGTACGGCTTGGTCACATAGTCGTCCGCACCAAGTTCCAGGCCGACTACCTTGTCGATTTCGCTGTCACGGGCGGTGACCATGATGATCGGCACCGAGGATTCCGCGCGCAGCTTCTTGCATACCTCGGTGCCGCTCATGCCGGGCAGCATGAGATCCAGCAGCACGAGGTCGATGTCCTCGGCCGCAAACAGGTCCAGGGCCGTCTGCCCGTCAGCGGCCACCATCGCCTCGAAACCCTCCTTGCGCAGCAGGTAGGCCAGGGGGTCGGACAGGGACTCCTCGTCTTCAACGATGAGAATGGTCGTCACTTCACTCTTCCCTTTCTGTTCTGCTGGAGGCCTCCGGGTCGTAGACAGGCAGCTCAATGGTGAACGTGGAGCCCGTCCCAGGCCTAGACCACAACGTAATGCTACCGCCATGGTTCGCCACCACATGTTTAACAATGGCCAACCCCAGCCCGGTGCCGCCCGTCGAACGCGAACGCGCCTTATCCACCCGGTAGAAGCGCTCGAACACCCGCTTCTGATCCTCCGGCGCGATACCGATGCCGCGGTCTGTGACACGGATGAGCACCACGTTGTCGCGCACCAGCTTCTGGGTCACGCTCACCGGCTGCCCGCTCGGCGAATAATTGATGGCGTTGGTGATGAGGTTGGACACGGCCACCGTGAGCATTGCCCGATCCCCCATCACACGCAGCCCCAGGCGCTGCCCGCGTGTGAGCTCGATGCCGTGGTTTTCCGCCGTGACCAGGTTGCGGGCCACCGCGTCATCCACGATGTCGTCCACCCGCACCGGGGCCATGTCGGGCAGCGCCTCGGCCCCTTGGAGCTTGGACAGGGAGATCAGGTCCGTGATCATCTCCCCCATCCGGTGGGCCTCTTTGTGCAGCTTGGTCCCGAAGTACTCCACCATCTCCGGGTCGGTGGGATCCTGCAACATGGCCTCCGCCAACAGCGAGATCCCGCCGACCGGCGTCTTCAGCTCGTGGGAGACGTTAGCCACGAAGTCACGCCGAGCGCTTTCCATGCGCACGTTCTCAGACTCGTCGGAGCCGTAGACGATGGTGTAGGAGTTATCCGTCAGCGTCAGCGGTGCGACCAGGGCACGCACGTTGCGGATCCGGTTTCCGGTGGTGCGCTGCGGCAAATCCAGGTCGAGGACGTGCTCCTCCTGGTCCTCGAAGACTTGGGAGGCCACCTCCAGCACCCGTGGATTGACGCTGCCGTCATGCACCAGCGACATGTCGTGGGCGCGAGCGTTAGACAGCACGACGTTGCCGCCGCGGTTGATCACCGCGATGCCCGTCGGCGAGCCCTGGGTGACCAGGTGCAGGACCTGGCTGACGGTGTTGATGGTGGTGTCTTCACCGCCGTCGTCCGCGCGGTTGCGGGCGCGCCACCGAAGCGCCCGCTGTCCGAGCAGCACAGCGGGCACGGTCAGCGCGGCACCGATGAAAAACGCAAGGATCGGCGACACCGGAGCTACGCCATCCGCCTATTTCTGGCCCTGGTTCGCCACAGCGGCGGCGCCGGCCTCTGCAGCCTCCGGGTCCAGGTAGGTCCCGCCCGGGTTGAGCACCTTACCGTCCGCGGCGATCTCGTAGACCAGCGGCATGCCGGTGGGGATGTTCAGCCCGGCGATGTCCTCGTCCGAGATGTTGTCCAGGTACTTCACCAGGGCGCGCAGGGAGTTGCCGTGCGCGGCAATCATGACGTTCTTGCCGGCCATCGCCTGCGGCGCAATGACGTCGATGTAGTACGGCAGGAAACGCTCCACCACGTCCTTCAGGCACTCGGTACGGGGCACCTCCGGCAGGAACGCGTAGCGCGGGTCGTTCGTCTGCGCGTACTGGTTATCCGTGTCGATTTCCGGCGGCGGGGTGTCGTAGGAACGGCGCCATTCCATGAACTGCTCCTCACCGAACTTATCGCGGATCTCCGCCTTGTTCAGCCCCTGCAGCCTGCCGTAGTGGCGCTCGTTGAGGCGCCAGTTGCGCTCCACCGGGATCCAGTGGCGATCCGCGGCGTTGAGCGCAATGTTCGCGGTGCGGATGGCGCGGCGTAGCAAGGAGGTGAACAGCACGTCCGGCAGGACATCCTTTTCCACAAGCAGCTTGCCAGCGTTGACGGCCTCGGCCTCGCCCTGCTCCGTGAGGTCCACGTCCACCCAGCCGGTGAACTGGTTCGACTTATTCCACTCGCTCTGCCCGTGGCGAACGAGAATCAGCTTTCCGTTACCCATGCCTTCCAGCATGCCACGGATGGGGTGTCGGGTCCGTGGTTTAGGGTTTGAAGCCATGAGCAAACAGTTCTCCTTCGCTGCCCTCGCCGGCGCTTCCTGCATTACCCTCGCAGCCCTCGCCACGCCACCGGCGGCCGCGGCGCCCGCCCTCGCCGCCCCCGGCGCGCCCATTGCCACACTGTTCAGCGGCACCACGTCGTTCGCCCACACCGCCCGCTGCAGTCAGGGCCCCGCCGGGGTTGTGCGCACTCCGGACGGGCAAGCGCAGCGCGTCATGGTCACCGCCGCGCACTGCTTCGAGGTCAAGGGCGAACAGGTTGAGCCGGTGGTGTACGCGCCGGTGCGGGCGAACGGGGGCGTGGAGTACCCGCGCGTGGGTGCGGTGGAGAAGCAGCGCACCGAGTTTGCGCTGGGCAACGGCGAGTTGATGGACTTCTACCGCATTATCGACGAGCCCGACTGGGCGGTGGTGCGCCTGGACCCGGGCGTGGAGGCCTCCGGGACGTCCACCTCCCTGGATCAAAAAGGCCGTGGGCCCTCCGCGCCTGTGGCAATTACCGGGGTGAAGGACTACCGGAATTTGGGTCCCGGCGAATTAATCAGCATCGACAACGCCGGCCAGCCCATCTGCAAGGACGGTATGCGCACCGGCCGCTCCTGCGGGGTGCAGCTATTCCGCACCCAGAATTTCGTCTGGCACTTCGGCGTGCGCTACGAGTCGGGGGATTCTGGCGGCATCAACTACGACCCGCGCACGGGCGAGGCGATCGGCTTGAGCATCGTCGGGCTGGGGCCGCTGGGCAACTCGCAGCAGGTGGACAGGGCGCTTGAAGACGCCTACGGCATCCCCGACGGCCAGGTCAACCAGGCGTTCACCCCGGCCACGCCGGCGGAACGGGCCGATTTCGCGCCGCTGTACGAAGACATCGGGCAGTTCTCCCCGGAGGCGCCGGAAACGGTCGACGGACCGCAGCCACGTGAGATGCTGGATAACGCCGTGATGGGCGCCCAGGCCGACGCGGCGCAATTGAGCGCGGAGGCGGCGCAGCTGCCGTCCGCCCCCAATCCGGTTGCGGCGGCCCAGGATTTGGCCGGCCGCGCGGACGCGGCGGCGCGGGGCCGGGCAGGCGAGGTGCGCGCGGCCATCGACGAGTACTTGCGCTAGACCACCCCCACTTTTTCGTCGCCCAAAAATCGCGGGCAACAGGGGTTATGCTCGAAGTATGCGAACCCCCGCGGCCACCCCGCCCGCACAGGACACCGCGGGGCGGATAGTGCCCGGCCGAGGCTACCCGCCGTGCAGACACGCACATCACGACCTCGGCCTGTGGGGCGGGTTCGTACTGGAAGAAAAATTCGGAATCGGAGGATAACCATGAAAAAGACGCGTTTCTTGGCCGCCGCCGCGGCACTACTGCTCACCCCGGCCCTGGCTGTTCCGGCCGCCGCGGCCGAGCCGGCGCTTGCCTCCCCCGGCGCCCCGTTCCGCATCTTCCCGGAGAAGGCACCTGAGACGGTGACTCTGCCCACCGGCGACGAGCTGAAGGTCCCGCCGCTGTTTTGGCTGCGCACCTGCACCCAGGGCCCGACCGGCACCGTGCGCACGCTGGACGGCGACACGCAGCGCGTGATGCTGACCGCCTCCCACTGCGTGAACACGATCAGCGGCTTGCCGCCGATCAAAAACGAGTTTTCCGTGCCGGTAAACGGCACCTACCCGCGCATCGGCGAGCGCACCGCCTCCAACGACCTCAAGCCCAGCGCGATCGACCTGTCCGATCCGATGGAGAGCATCCGCACTGCGGACTGGGGCATCATGCGTATCGACGACAACGTCTCCGCCACCAACATCTCCAATTCCCGCGACTACAACGGCGGTTCCGCCGGCGAACCGGTGGCGCTCAGCGGGATCAAGGACTACCGCACCCTGCAGCCCGGCGAGGTCTCGGCGGACAACTTCGGCCAGCCCATCTGCAAGGACGGCTCGACCACCGGGCGCAGCTGCGCAACCCAGATCGGACGCACCCGCAACGGCGTGTGGAGCTGGGGGTTGAACTACCAGCAGGGCGACTCCGGCGGCGTGAACTTCGACCCGCGCGACAACTCCATCATCGGCGTGACCTCTATGACGCTCGGCCCGCTCGGCAAGGCCCAGCCGGCGGACCGCATCCTCGAGGACGCCTATGGCATCCCCGACGGCCAGGTCAACGAGCACTTCACCCTGCCTGATTCCTCGGCCCCGCGCGCCGAGTTCGGGATCACCGCGGACGAGGAAAAGCAGATGAACCAGCAGCTCGACGAACTCAACCCGGGCTTTGAGCCGCCCGTGCCTCGCGACGAGCTCCGCAAAGCCGTAGACAGCGCCCAGCAGGACGCTGCCGGTCTGGCCCAGAAGGCTTCCCGCGGGGAATTTAACCCGGCAGAAATTGACCGGGCTGTGTCCCACCACTCCGAGAAGATCGGCTACTGGGGCGGCGCAGTACTCGGCGAGGAAATCGGAAAGCGCTTGTCCTAGACCCCGCCAGCGTCCCGGGTGGCCTCGCCTGGGACGTAGCCTTCCAGGGTGTCGCCGTAGACCTGCAGCAGCTTCTCAGCGGAGGCGGACCAGCTGAAAGCTTTCGCGTGCGTCACGGCGGTTTCGCCCATGTGGATGCGCGAAGCGTCGTCGATAAGCAGCTGCTCCAGCGCCTCCGCCCACGCGTGCGTGCCATGGCCCTCGACGAGCAGCCCAGTGCGCCCCTCCTCGACCGCCAGCGGGAGGCCGCCCACGCGCGCGGCAATCACTGGTGTGCCCGCGGCCTGCGCCTCAACCGCAACCAGCCCGAAGCTCTCGTTGTAGCTGGGCACCGCCACGATGTCCGCGGCCTGGTAGATGCTGACCAGCTCCTCGGGCGGACGGGGGCCCAAAAAGCGCGTGCAGCCGCCAATTCCCTCCTCGCTGGCCATCTCGCGGTAGCGCTCCACAGACGAGCCGGTGCCGCTGGCGCCGCCGCAGATAATCACGCGCAGCGGGCCCTCCACGCGGCCGCGGCGCACCACCTCCCCCATCGCGCGGATGAGCACCTGGGGGCCCTTGAAATCCTGCAGCCTCCCCACGAACGCCACCACTTTCGCGTGCAACGGAATGCCCAGATGGCGCCGCGCGAGCTCCGTGTTCCGGTTCGTCCCCGGGGTGAAGAGCTCGGTGTCCGCGCCAGGGCTGACCACGGCGATCTTTGCCGGGTCCACGTCGTAGAAGCGGGCGAGCTCGCTCGTCTCGTCTTCGGTGTTCACCACGAGGATCTCGGCGTTGTCCACCAGCTGCTGCTCGCAGATGCGCCGTGCTTCCGTCTCGGAAGAATCCGTCCCGTACGCGTTTTTCACCGCCGCCCAGGTGTGCCCGGTGTGCACCAGGGGGATGCCAGCCAGCTCCGCCAGCAACCATCCCACCTGCCCCGACAGCCAGTAGTGGGAATGGATGAGGTTGTACTCGAGCCCGTTGGCGCGGACGAACTGCACCACGCCCCCGGAAAATGCGGCGAGCTGGGTGGACAGGTCCTCCTTTTCCAAACCCTCGTAGGGCCCGGCCACCACGTTGACCACCCGGTAGCCGGGCTCCACCTCCACCACCTCGCCCTGGCTGGGGCGTGTCGCGCGGGTGAACACGTCCACCTGCACGCCCTTGCGCGCCAGCTGTGTGGCGGTGTTGTGGACGTAGACGTTCATGCCGCCCGCGTCACCGGTCCCCGGCTGTTCGAGCGGGGAGGTGTGCATGGAGATCATGGCGACGCGCATGCGGGCAAGACTAGCGCGCCGGTTTGGTTCCTGACTGAATCCCACCGGGAAGTGTCGGGGCGGCGACCCAGGCAGAATAGTTCATTCACTGGAAGTCCGCAGACCCAGCAAATGAACAATCCTGCATCACCGCCGCGTCAGCGCGCAGTGTCAGCGGGCGGCGTGGCGGTGCCAGGCGCCGAAGTCCGCGGCAACCGTGGCCGCGAGGTGCTGGTACGCCCTCAACGTCGCCGGTGCCATGCGCTCCAGGTCCACCACGGCGCCCTCGGCGAGGTGGCGGTCGTACGGGATCGCGTGCACCGCACGGGTGCGGGAGGCGAAGTGGTCGGTGACCTTTCCCATGTCGATGGTGGGCTTGCCCGGCGCGGACGCGGACACCACAACTACAGCGTTGCCGGCCAGCTGGTCGTAGCCGTGCAGGTTGAGCCAGTCCAGGGTGGCGGAGGCGGACTGCGCGCCATCGAGTGCGGGAGAGGTGACTAGGACCAGCGTGTTGGCCAGATCCAGCACCCCGGCCATAGCGGAGTGCATGAGCCCCGTCCCGCAGTCCGTGAGGATGACGTTGTAGTGGTGCTGCAGGATGTCGATGGCGCGGCGGTAGTCGTCCTCCGAAAACGCCTCGCTGACAGCCGGATCGCGCTCGGAGCCGATGACCTCCAGCCGGGAGGAAGCTTGGTTGGTGTAGGCCCGCACCTGCGGGTAGCGGTCCGTGCCGGGGGCCTCGAGGAGGTCGCGGATGGTCGCAGGCGCGGCGGTGGCGGCGCGCTGGGCGAGGGTGCCCAGGTCCGGGTTGGCGTCGATGGCAATGACCCGGTCGCCGCGGGTTTGGGCGAACACGCCGCCGAGGGCGACCGTGGTGGTGGTCTTACCCACCCCGCCTTTCAGACTCATGACGGCGATGCGGTAGTCGCCACGCAGGGGCGCCCGGATGGCGCTGTAGAGCTGTTGCTCCTCCAGCTCCCGTTTCGAACCTCCCGGGTTGATCCGGCCGCGCGTGGCGGAGTGGACGAGTTTGCGCCACCCCTGCTTCGGCGGCGACTTCACCGGGTCTACCAGGTTGGACTGGTCCAGTACCGACGGTGGGGTGAGCTCAAGTTCCGGCGCCTTCGCCGGCTCGAAAGCGGTGTCTACAGCACCGTGAGCCGACTCGAGAGCAGCGTCAAAAGCAGAGTCAAAAGCGCCGTGGGACGGCTCGAAATAGGTCGTCATAATCTCCCCCAGAGATCCCCCGTTGATGTTCCGCGCTACAGCCTAGAGCAACGACCCCTACCCCGCAGCGCGAGCAACCTTCTCGCCCCGAAAGTGATCCCGCCTAGGGCATGCCGCCACAAGGTCCGCGACACGCTCCTGCAACTTCTTACGCAACCGTAGGTTAGGGGTAGGGTGGTGCGCATGGCTCTCACCCCATCCAACGTGAACGACGTTAAGCCCTGGCTGCAGTACTACCCCGAGTGGACCACCCACTCGCTGGAGTACGGCGAGCAGACCCTCGGCGAGCTGTACAAAGACAACCTGTCACGCAACGTTTCGCGCATTGCCACCCGTTTTTTCGGCCGCACCCAAACGTTCGGCGAGCTTGACCGCGAGGTGCGCCGCGCTGCCGCCGGCCTGAAAGCGTTCGGCGTGCGCCCCGGCGACCGTGTTGCCATCATGCTGCCCAACTGCCCCCAGCACATGGCGGCGTTCTTCGCGGTGCAGCTGATCGGCGGCGTGGTGGTGGAGCATAATCCGCTCTACACCGCCCACGAGCTGCGCCCGCAGTTTCTGGACCACGGCGCCCGCATCGCCATCGCGTGGGACAAGGCCGCCGACACCCTGGAGAAACTGCGCAAAGACACGCCGCTCGAGACCGTAGTAAGCGTGAACATGACCAAGGCCATGCCGCGCGCCCAGCAGCTCGCCCTGCGCATCCCGCTGCCGAAGGTCATGGAGGCTCGCGCTGCACTCACCTCCACCAGCAAGAACACCTCCCTGCACACGGTGCCGTGGGAGTCCCTGACCAGCTCCGCTATCGGCGGCCTGGGCGGGGACCTGGCCACCCCGGAGGAGATCACCCCGGACTCCCCCGCCGTGATCCTCTACACATCCGGCACCACCGGCGCCCCGAAGGGCGCCGCACTGTCGCACCGCAACCTCATCGCCAACCCGCTACAGGGCCAGGCGTGGGTCAAAGAACTGCAGGAGGGCAACCAGCGCATGCTGGCCACCCTGCCGTTCTTCCACGCCTACGGCCTGACTTTCTCGCTGACGCTGACCATGCTCATCGGCTCTGAGCTCGTCCTGCTGCCAGCGCCGAAAATGGACCTGATCATGAAGGCCATCCGCGTCACCCCGCCCACCTTCGTGCCGGGCGTGCCCACCGTGTTCGAGCGCATCGTCAAAACCGCCAAGAAAAAGCACGTGGACCTGTCCGACGTGAAGATCGGCTTCTCCGGCGCCTCATCGCTTCCCGCCAACGTGATCGAAGAGTGGGAGCGCGCCACCGGCGGCCACCTCGTAGAGGGCTACGGGCTCACCGAAACCTCCCCCATCATCGTGGGCAACCCCGAGTCTGCGGAACGCCGCCCCGGCTACATCGGCATCCCCTTCCCCGACACACAGATCCGCATTGTCAACCCCGACAACCCGGACGAGGACATGCCGTTCGGCGAGGCCGGCGAAATCCTGGCCAAGGGCCCCCAAGTGTTCAGCGGCTACTTCAACAACCCCGAGGCCACTGAGAAGGTCTTCCACGACGGCTGGTTCCGCACCGGCGACATGGGGATCATGGAGGAAGACGGCTTTATCAAGCTGGTATCCCGCATCAAAGAACTCATCATCACCGGCGGCTTCAACGTCTACCCGGCGGAGGTGGAGGAGGTCATCCGCACCCACAAAGACGTCGCGGATGTCGCCGTCGTGGGCCGCCCGCGCCCGGACGGCTCCGAGGATGTGGTCGCATGCATCGTGCTTAACGACGGCGCCGCCCTCGACCCCGAAGGACTCAAGGAATTCGCACGCGAAAACCTGACCCGCTACAAGGTCCCGCGCACTTTCTACCACTTCGACGAGCTGTCGAAGGACCCGATGGGCAAGATCCGCCGCCGCGAGGTGCGCGACGCCCTACTGGCCAAGCTCGCCGAGAGCTGAAGCCCCGCCGCCGCTTCCGCCCCCCCAAATGGTGAAAACCAAATGGTGAAAAGGCGAGGCGGGATCAAGCGGTTAATGCGCCACGTTTGAATATTTGCTGGAGTATCTCACGTGGGGTTGCTCCGCCGAGGACTTGTCGGGGTGTGTCGTTGAGCTCGTCTTGCACCCAGGCGACGTGCTCGGGGGCGACTTCGGCGAAGTCGGTGCCTTTCTTGTAGAAGCGGCGGCGGATCTCACCGTTG